>Ga0326727_10020280_pt1 | contig 13219 bp, 12 predicted proteins | sample MB2enrmetagenome_FD_207643 | JGI IMG/M metagenome (GOLD analysis project Ga0326727, IMG submission 207643) | Lab enriched peat soil microbial communities from McLean, Ithaca, NY, United States - MB29MY | ecosystem: Environmental > Terrestrial > Soil > Wetlands > Peat | place: USA: New York...
CAGCGCCTGCATCACCCGGTGCAGCTTGCCGCTTTGCGTGCGGTGACATTCATCGACGAACACGAACACCTCGCCGACGGTCTGGCTGGGCTGCGCCTCCAGCTCCCGAATGAACGCGTCGAAATCGTCCACGCCCTTGCGGCCAAATTTATGCACCAGGGAGCAGAGCAGCCGAGGCGTGGCCTGACCGAGTTGGCGCATCAGCTCGCGCCCGCTGCCGGTGCGCTTGATCGTCTCCCCCGCGTCGCCGAACACCCGCTCGATCTGCTTGTCCAACTCGTCGCGGTCGGTGATGATGGCGACGCGGGCGTGCGGGTTGTTCTCCAGGATCCATTTGGCCAGCAGCACCATGACGATGCTCTTGCCGCTGCCCTGGGTGTGCCAGATGATGCCGCCCTGCTTGCGGCGCACATGCTCCTGCGCCGCCTTGATGCCGAAATACTGATGCACCCGCGGTAGCTTTTTCGTTCCGCCGTCGAACAGCACGAAATCGTGCAGTAGCTCGATCAGGCGGTCCTTGCGGCACAGCTTGAGCAGGTACTTGTCCAGCTTGAAGCGGCTGTCGTCTGCTTCATCTTCCTTCCAGCGCAGGAAGTATTTTTCCTCTGTGCCGATGGTGCCGTATTTCAGTCCCTCCGAGTCGCTGCCGGCGAACACGATCTGCACGGTGGCGAAGAACCAGGCGTTGAATTCCTTTCGCTGGTTGGACCGCAACTGCCTGATGCCGTCGCCGATGCTGACGCGGCTGTTCTTCAGCTCCAGCACGCCGACGGCGACGCCGTTCACATACAGCACCAGATCGGGGCGTCGCTCATGGCCGCCCTTGAGTGTCACCTCCTCGGCGATGGCGAAATCGTTTTGCTCGGGGTCACGCCAGTCGATCAGGGGAACGGTCTCGGTAGGCTGTCCCGCCTCGGTGCGGACCGGCACGCCGTAGCGCAGCAGGTCGTAAACCGCCCGATTGTTGCCGTACAGCGTGCGGTCGTGATTGTCCGCCTCGGTGCGCAGCCGGTGCAGGGCGATGGCGACCTGAGCTGGGGTGTGGCCGCGTTTGATCAGCCAGGCGGAGACCAGGCTTGGCTCGACGTTGCTGTTGCGGAGCCGGTCGGTCCAGTCGCCGAGGAAGCGGTAGCCCAGTTCGTCACGGAACAGGGCGATGACGCGTTGTTGCGTGGCGCGTTCCGGCTGGCTGATTTGGCTCATGGCAGACGCATCCCTCCGGTAAGGCGTTGCCGCACCATGGGGCCGCACCATGGGCGTGCCGGCTTCGGCTCGTTTTGTCATCGGCACGGTGACACCGGTGTCCATGCAGGCCTACAGCTTGAATCTGCCTCAACATCGTTCCGGCGACGGCGGCAAAGCCTGTGCCCGTCGCGAGTCCGCCAGCATTTTACCACGGAGGACGAAGGGAGGGCCACGGAGGGCCACGGAGGAAGCAAGATATGGCGCTTCGCGCGCAGCGCGTTCAATCCTTTCTCCGTGGCTCTCCGTGGCCCTCCCTTCGTCCTCCGTGGTAAAAAGCCTTACTTCGCGCCATCTGCCAGCACCGTCCAAGCGACGGACCTAGGTGGTCATGCCATGCGCCTTGACGCGCCTATTTTGCGTGATACATTAATTCGGTGGACATCAGCTTCGACCCGGACAAGCGCGCCGCCACTCTGCGCCGATGAGGGCATCCGCATCGCTCAACGCCTCGGCGATGGCTTCTTGTTCGACTTTGGTGGGCACGTACACCTGAACCCGCGACAAGTCTTGTTGCCCAATGTTAGCTCGGACAGCACCTTGCCCGCGGGCCACAATTTGGATTCGAACGGCAGGCGAACGCAGCGCATAGGAAGTGAATCTGGAGTCCATGCGAGCGTCTCGCGGCCGCGCGCGGATCACAAATCCCCCAAACACCACAAGATCTTGCCCCGCATAAACCGAGGCAAGACCAACTTCCGCTTGGGTCTCTGAAGTTCTGTTGAAGAGAATGTCCCCACGACGAACCTCAAAGGCGTCGATGGCACGCGCTGACAGTGTGACCTTACCAGGGATGTTGTTTTCTGTGATTGTGGAATGCGTGATCACTTCGAGGATGTTGATGAACGGAACGCCGCTTCCGTATGCTGCTTTCTCGGCATTAACGCCGTTTTGGAATGTGAATAAATTGCCCATCGGCAGGAAGTCCCAGTCACTGGGAAACTCTCCAAATTCGGTACGCCGGTACGCCGGCCTCACGTCCATGCGAAACCCATCCGTTCCAAATGGCGGTTCACCTTCACCTCTAGTTCGGCCACGCGACTGTGCACCCTTGGCAGGGGTATTTCGTACCGTTCCGCCAACTCCCGTACCCGTTGCGTAAGCTGTTGACTCACACGGTCCATCTCGCAGTGGATCACCGCCGCGAGCGCGACAAGCCATTTGTCGTCCACCACGAGAACCTTGACCTCGGCCGCGGTCAGCTTTGGGTAACGCGCGTAAGCCTTTGCATCGAGATCGGCCTCTGCCTCCTTCAAACGCCGCTTAAGTTCCGCCTCTTCGGCATTCAGCGTTAGCCACGCATTCAACATCGCCGCCTCGTCTCGGGCCTCCCTGTCGCCCTTGATCTCCTTCAGCCGCACAACGACATTGGCTTTGGTCACTTTGTCGAGGTCAGCGAAGGCGCCGTCCTCGCCACCCTGTTCCTCCTCCAACTCGGCGAGCTTCGCGGAGGCACTTTCCAGGTCGGCGGCGAGCCGATCGATCTCCGCTTGCTCCGGCGCGAAATACCGCGCGACGATCAGCGCTTTGGGCACCAGATCGCAGGCCCAGCCCTTGTCGCGTTCCTTGCCCTGCTTGTTCGTCTCGATGACGCGATACGTCTCCGCCTTCCAGCCATCGGCGGCAACGAGATAAAGATCGTCCTGCATCACCTCCGCCCAGTAATCCAGCAGATGCTGGTAGATGTCGTAGGCATCGACCAGCTTCTGGCCGCGGTAATGCGCCAGCAGGAACTCCGCCAACCCGTCAATCACCTGCTTCGGATGGCAGCCGCGCCCGAGTTCCTTCAACGCGGCGGCAGTCCGGTCGCGCCAAGCAGCGAAATGCGCGTTCATGCCGGCGATGAATGCGGCAAACTCGGGATGCTCGTAGATCGTCGACCGGATGGCCGGCTTCTCCACCGCCAGGTCGAGATAGCCGGGGCGGTTGGGTCGGAACAGGGTTTGCCGCAGCCCAGGGCAGACATCCCAGTAGCGTTCCAGCGCATCGATATCCGCCTCGGGGATGCCGCCGCGCAGGTGGCCCTCGATGTCCTGCCGGTCCTCCGGCGTCTGGCTGTCGATATAGCGCGGCAGGTTGAGGTTGAAGTCGTTCTTCTCGATTTCGTCGAAGCCGACCATGCGCGCATAGCGCGGTTCATCGTGCTGGCGGGTGAACACATCGACGATGCGGTGAATGTCCTGCGCGCGCAGGCGGTTCTTCGGGCCGTCCTTCATGAACCCGCCGCTGGCGTCGATCATGAAGATGCCCTTGCGCGCCTGCGCGTCCTGCTTGTCGACGACGATGATGCAGGCCGGGATACCGGTGCCGTAGAACAGATTGGCCGGCAGCCCGATGATGCCCTTGATGTAGCCCCGGCGCACCAGCGCGCGGCGGATCTCGGCCTCGGCGTTGCCACGGAACAGCACGCCGTGCGGCAGGATGCACGCGCCCTTGCCGGTGCTTTTCATCGAGCGAATGATGTGCAGCAGATAGGCGTAATCGCCTTGTTTCGCCGGCGGCGTACCGAACCTCTGGAACCGCTGATATGGATCGTGCAGCGGATCGATCCCGGTGCTCCAGCGCTTGTCGGAGAACGGCGGGTTGGCCACGACGTAGTCGAACGTCTTCAGCGTATCGCCGTCCTTGAACCGCGGATCGGCCAGCGTGTTGCCCTGCATGATCAGCGCGGTGGGGTTGTTGTGCAGGATCATGTTCATTCGCGCGAGGCCGCTGGTCGCCGCATCCTTGTCCTGCCCGTACAGCGTCACCGGCGTGCGCGCCTGGTCCGCCACTTTCAGCAGCAGCGAGCCGGACCCGCAGGTCGGGTCATACACCGTGGTGTCATTGCTGGTTTGGGCGTCGTGGATGCCCAGCACCTGGGCGATGATGCGGCTGACCTCGGCGGGGGTGTAGAATTGGCCCTTGCTCTTGCCGCTCTCGGTGGCGAAGTGCCGCATCAGGTATTCGTAGGCGTCGCCCAGGATGTCGTCGCCGTCGGCGCGGTTTTTTGAGAAGTCCAGCGCCGGATTTTCGAAGATGGCGATCAGGTTGGTCAGCCGATCGACCATTTCCTTGCCGGTGCCAAGCTTCTCCACGGCATTGAAGTCCGGCGGATCGGAGAGCTGGTTGGCCTTGAACAGCGGCGCGATGATGTGCTTGTTGATCTGGTCGCCGATGTCCGGCCTGCCCTTCAGCGCGACCATGTCCTTGAAGCTGGCGCCCGGCGGGACGGTGATCGATGCGAAAGCCTGCCCCGCGTATTTGTCGCTGACGTATTTGATGAACAGCAGCACGAGGACGTAGTCCTTGTACTGGCTCGCATCCATGCCGCCGCGCAGCTCATCGCAGCTTGCCCAGAGGGAGGAATAGAGTTCGGATTTCTTGAGGGCCATGCGGACTCTTAGAGGACTGCGTTCGTATGCTCCATCCTACCCGGCACCCCCGAGTCCGTCCTACCCCCGGTAACCCGCTGTCGTGCTTGCCTCGGCGAAAGGTGCAGTCTGTCGCCTTCGGGGGAGGCATCAAACGACAGTCAGGGGTTGTGCCAAACCCGACGGCAGCCGCGCGCTGCTTTGGCAGGCTACGCTCGTCGGGCGTTGCCGTCTGGCGCCAGGCGCACCGCGTCCAAGTGGCACCTGCTGCGCACGATCGCCGCGAACGCCACCGCTCAAGGGCGCGGGCCGAAGTTTGGGGCCGACCGCGACCATGCTGCATAGCCTCGGCGAAACCACGCCCGATCAGCGCTTGCCCAACCGGAGCCGACCATGCACGCCGTCGTCAGCAGTAAACGAGACGCCCTGGCCGAGCTGTGCCGACGCTTCCACATCAGGCGGCTGGAGGTCTTCGGCTCCGCGGCCCGTGGCACGGATTTCGACGCGCAACGCAGCGACGCCGACTTCGTGATCGAATTCGAATCGGACGTGACGCCGAGCATCACGTTGCGCCTTGATGTCGAGGACGCCCTGGCACAGGTGGTTGGCCGCCCGGTCGATCTTGTCGAGCGTCAGGTCGTCGAGGCAAGCCCGAACTATCTGCGGCGTCGCCGTATCCTGGCAGAGGCAGAACCGGTCTATGTCGCGGGATGAATGCCGAGATCGCCGATGATCTTGAGGCGGCATTGGCCCAGTTCACCAAGATCGCAGCCCGGCTGACCAAGGCACCCGCCCCCGTGTGAGGCGTCCCCACCCGCCCGACAGCACCCGCGCCCTAGCCACGCGTCCCGTGCACGCGCCGTGCCCGCCCAGCGCATGAGCACACCGATTTGCCAGACGAGGGATGCCGAAACGCGCCCTCGATCGCCGGCCGCACCGCCTACCGCGTTGAAATCGTAGCCTCCCGCGCCTTGCGCCGTCAGCCCACCAAGCCTTCCGCGGCATCGCCACCCGTCACCCCCCTCGCACACGGCCGCGTGAGGTGCCAAACCGAGGCTTCCCACCGCCCGATTCGCCCCCGTATAAGGGTCGCCCATGACGCGGTTTGTCTTCATCACCGGCGGCGTGGTCTCCTCCCTGGGCAAGGGCATCGCCTCGGCCGCGCTCGGCGCGCTGCTCCAGGCGCGCGGCTATACGGTGCGGCTGCGCAAGCTCGACCCGTACCTGAACGTCGACCCCGGCACCATGAGCCCGTACCAGCACGGCGAGGTGTTCGTCACCGACGACGGCGCGGAAACCGACCTTGACCTGGGCCACTACGAGCGCTTCACCGGGGTGCACGCGTCGAAGGCCGACAACGCCACCACCGGGCGCATCTACCAAGACGTCATCGCCAAGGAGCGCCGCGGCGACTACCTCGGCGCCACCGTCCAGGTGATCCCGCACATCACCGATGCCATCAAGGAAACCATCCTGCATGCCACGTCGGCTTACGACTTCGTGCTGGTGGAAATCGGCGGCACCGTCGGCGATATCGAGTCGCTGCCGTTCCTGGAAGCCATCCGCCAGCTCGGCAACGAACTTGGCCGCGAGCGGGCGATGTTCGTGCATCTGACGCTGGTGCCGTTCATCCGCTCCGCCGGCGAACTGAAAACCAAGCCGACGCAGCACTCGGTGAAGGAGCTGCAGAACGTCGGCATCCAGCCGCAGATGCTGCTGTGCCGCTGCGACCGGCGCATCCCCGACGGCGAGCGGCGCAAGATCGCGCTGTTCTGCAACGTTCAGCCCGAGGCGGTGATCACCGCGATCGACGTCGACACGATCTACGACGTGCCGATCAACTACCACGCCGAGGGCATGGACCGCGAGGTGCTGCGGCATTTCCGCCTGCCGTTCGACAACGAGCCCGACCTGTCGCGCTGGCAGCGCATCGTCGACACCGTGCGCGCGCCCGAAGGCGAGGTCCGCATCGCCGTGGTCGGCAAATACACCAATCTGCTGGACAGCTATAAGTCGCTGGCGGAGGCGTTGGCGCATGGCGGCATCGCCAACCGCGTGAAGGTCAGCCTCGACTGGCTGGACAGCGAGGTGTTCGAGCAGCCTGGCACGGTGCAGCGCCTGGATGGGGTGCACGGCATCCTGGTGCCCGGCGGCTTCGGAGAGCGCGGCACGCCCGGCAAGATAGCCGCGGTCCGTTTCGCGCGCGAACGCAAGGTGCCGTTCTTCGGCATCTGCTTTGGCATGCAGATGGCGGTGATCGAGGCGGCGCGTAATCTTGCGGGCATGCCTGGCGCGTCGTCGACCGAGTTCGGCCCGTGCGATGTTCCGGTCGTCGGTCTGCTGACGGAATGGGCGCGCGGCAACGAGATCGAGCGGCGCATGGAGGGGGGCGAGCTCGGCGGCACCATGCGCCTCGGCGCGTATCCGGCGGTGCTGAGTGAGGGCAGCCTGGTGCGCGAGATGTATGGCGGCGCCCCCAGCATCGAGGAACGCCACCGCCATCGTTACGAGGTCAATGTCAACTACCGGACCATACTGGAGTCCACCGGCATGCGGTTCTGCGGCATGTCGCCGGACGGCGTGCTGCCGGAGATCATTGAGCGTCCGGAACATCCGTGGTTCGTCGGCGTGCAGTATCATCCGGAGCTGAAATCAAAGCCGTTCGATCCGCACCCGCTGTTTGCCGGCTTCATTGCGGCGGCGGTGGATCAGTCGCGGCTGGTGTAATACCAGGTAGCGAAGACGTTGACTCACGGCCGTCATGGCCGGGCTTGTCCCGGCCATCTATTGCGGCACCGGTGGCGCAGATGGCCGGGACAAGCCCGGCCATGAAGCCTCGGGTGTTCCGGGCATTACGCAATCCTTCCGCGACCTGGTGCGAGGCCGCGGTGGGGCACGCGGCCGGGTTATCCGGGCCGCACTGAGGTGCATCGCAGGTTGTCTCGGACGGCCTGACCGTGCGCAATTGAAGCTGCGCCCAACGAGGCTGCCGAGGCGGGCACCGTGCCCGCTTTACGCTGCGGCCTCGGAAACAACGCTCACGTGCCCCACTCGACGGGCGCCAGGGGCAGCCTGTTTCACGACGATCACAACATCCTGACCCAGCAACGTCAGGAAATGGATCAGCCGCTCGGTCGAAAACCCGGAGAGTTGACCGCGCAGCAGCCGCGATATCTTGGGCTGGTCGATCCCGAACAGCGCGGCGGCCTTGGCCTGCGTCAACCGCCGCGCGCGGATCGCGGTGCTGATCTGCAGCGCAAGGTCGGCCTTGGTCAGGCGTTCCTTCGGGTTCGGCAGCCCGAGGTCGGCAAACACATTGCCGCTGCCCGCCTCGATCTTGAAATCATCCTTCATCTTTGGTCCCATTCTACCGCCTTGGCGCCGCGTCATGCAGGTCCCGCAACCGCCTGAGGCGGGCGTCGATCAGATTGAGTTCAGCCTTCGGCGTTCCAATCCCGGACTTCGATTTCTTCTGGAACACGTGCAAAACATACACCCGCCCGGGCCATCTGACGGTGTAGACGGCGCGAAACGTATCACCCGCGTGGTCCACCACCATTCCAGGACGCTTGCATCGCCGTAGCCGCGCAAAGGTTTCGTGCGTGCATGCTTGCCTCCCTTCTGCGCCTCAAACAGCGCCTGGCCGACGGCATCCCTCACGTCCTCGTGCAGGGCGGATAGCTCCGTCTTGGTGTTGCCAATCCAAAAGACCGGCTTGGTATTGGGCGACACTACCATGAGCTATTATGCCAATATTGGCATTGAACGCAAGGCGATTCGGTGCCCGCACAGCTCTGATGCTGGTCCGTCTCCGCCGGCCATGGTGCGGAAAGCGGCTGGCCGGCGCTGCGCCCCCAGCGTCGACGCGCGCGATCGCCATCGCTACGAGGTCGATGTCAACTATCGGACCATACTGGAATCGACGGGGATGCGATTCTACGGCATGTCGCCGGACGGCGTGCTGCCGGAGATCATTGAGCCTCCGGAACATCCGTGGTTCGTCGGCGTGCAGTATCATCCGGAGCTGAAATCAAAGCCGTTCGATCCGCACCCGCTGTTTGCCGGCTTCATTGCGGCGGCGGTCGATCAGTCGCGGCTGGTTTGAGGCAGTGATTTGAGGCGCGCGGTGGAGGCACCTGACGGGTCTGCGCCTCGGCTTATGCGCCCTTGTGGTCGCATCAATGCATCACAACCGACACCACCGTGAGGACAACGGTGCACACGGTCAGCCCCGCCAGCACAGCGGTGATCACACGACTCATCGACATTCCAGTATGTTAGCTGAAGATAATGGGCGCCCGAATCGCAGCAACGTTCCGGACCACGGCAACCCTAGCGCGCCAAGGTTACGAAATGGTTCTACATCGCCAACCATTGTGACGCGGATCACATCGCGCGGCGCAAAACCGTGCTCCCATCACCTCATGGCGAGCGATGTCGAACACCTTCCGAATTGGCCTGCGCCCATCAGCGGCGTCTATCGGCTGGTCAACGAGCGCGGCACCAGGACGGCCAGGCGGGCCAATGTCACCGAGGGCAAGCCGCTGCCCGAGGCGCCCCCCGGCTACGCCTGGCGGCTGGAGCTCCAGGCCGACGGGACGCGGCCGGACCTTAGCCGGTTCGCCTATCGGCCCGCGCCGCGCGGCCACGCCGACGGGCAGGCAGCGAAGCATGCCGATCTGCCGGCAAACGATTGGCTGGATGCGATAGTGGCCGCGGAACCCTGAAATCGGCCCACACGGGGAACCGGTGCGGCGAGCCTTGCCCCCAGGACCCGCGCCCAGGGCAGGGGTCCGGCCAGCTTCGCGTCACGCCGGAAACCGCTGCGGGGCGCGCGCGGAAATGTCGTTCCTGGTCCGGTCGCAACCGGCAACGTGGACCGAGGTGGTCAGCCCTCGGTTTCGACCGTCCACGTCGCGCTCTTGACCAGCGCGGTACGCTTCAGCGCGGCGACCACGGCGTCGAGCTCCACCGCCTCCGCGGCGATCGGTTGTAACGTCGCGGTCAGCTCCACCTGTTCATCCGTTTCGGACTCGGTTTCAATCTCCCGGATCGGATATCGCGCCGCCTCCAGCACGGCGTAAAGCAGGTCGCGCAGCTCGGACACCGCGGCCGGGTCGCACGCGGCATGCACGCTGTAGAGTGCCTCGGAACTGCCCTCATCGAGCGGCCGGCGATTGAGGTAGTTCACCAACGGCCGCAGCAGCGTGTTGCCCGCCAGCACGAATGCGGCCAGCACCACCGCCTCGATCGGCAGTCCGGCGCCCGAGAACGCGCCCACCGCGGCCGAGCACCACAGCGTCGCCGCCGTGTTCAGTCCGCGGATGTTGGTGCCGTCCTTCAGGATGACGCCGGCGCCCAGGAAGCCGATCCCCGACACGATATAGGCGACGATGCGCGTCGCCCCCGCTGCGCCGTCCAGGCGCAATCCGAGATCGGCGAATGCCGCCGCTCCGGTCGCCACCAGCACGTTGGTGCGCAGCCCGGCGGTGTGCTGGCGCCACTGCCGCTCGAACCCGATCAGCGTGCCGAGCGCGAACGCGACCGCGAGACGCAGCACCGTGCTCAGCAGGACCAGCAGGTCCGGAACGATCAGCAGTCGCTGCATGAGGGACCCGACGGGAAATGGCGCGGTGGGAAGTGATCGGCGCGTGCGGTATACGTCAGCGCCGCAGGAGGGAACAGCCATGCCGGATACGCAGCCGATGCCGGAGTCGCGCGTGGTGCGCGTGGGCAACATCGCGATCGCCAACCACCTGCCGTTCGTGTTGATCGCCGGGCCGTGCCAGATCGAATCGCGCGCCCATGCGCTGGAGGTCGCCGACGCGCTGCGTGAGCTTTCCGCCACGACCGGCGTCGCCGTTATTTACAAATCCAGCTACGACAAGGCGAATCGCACGAGTGCCGGCGCCGCGCGCGGCATCGGCATGGCCGAGGGCCTGGCGATCCTCGCCGAGGTGCGCGCGCGCACCTTCCTGCCCACACTCACCGACGTGCACGCGCCGGAGCAATGCGCGCCCGCGGCCGAGGCGGTCGACGTGCTGCAGATCCCGGCGTTTCTCTGCCGCCAGACCGACCTGCTGCTCGCCGCCGGTGCGACCGGCCGCGCGATCAACGTGAAGAAGGGGCAGTTCCTTGCGCCATGGGACATGACGAATGTCGCGGCGAAGATCGCGTCGACCGGCAACCGTAACATCCTGCTGTGCGAGCGCGGCACCAGCTTCGGCTACAACACGCTGGTGAACGATTTCCGTGGGCTGCCGATCATGGCGCGTACGGGGTATCCGGTGGTGTTCGACGCGACGCATTCGGTGCAGCAGCCGGGCGGGCAAGGGACCTCGTCGGGGGGGCAGCGGGAGTTTGCGCCGGTGCTGGCGCGGGCTGCGCTGGCGGTTGGTGTTGCCGCGGTGTTCATCGAGACGCATCCGGATCCGGATCGAGCGCCGAGCGACGGGCCGAACATGATCGCGCTGCGCGACATGGCGGCGCTGATTGGACGGCTGAAGGCGTTCGATCAGCTTGCGAAACATGCCGCGTGAGCGGGTCCGTGCGCCATTGATCCGTTTGCGCAAGCCGCCCTGCATGAGGCGCCGCCCCGGGTGATTTGAAGCTGTCGCAAACCGGTCTACGCTGCGGCCAACGCCAAACACCCGGAGGATCCGTTGCCGACTCTCACCATGCCCGTCGAGGCCACGCATATTCTGATGTTTGCCCGCGCCGTCGGCGACCCCAACCCGGTCTACGCCGATGCCGAGGTGGCGAAAACCCTTGAAACCAAGGGCATCATCGCACCGCCGACCTTCCCGCAGGCGGTGGCGCAGTTCGATCCCGACTATCATCTGCGCCCCAGGCCCGGACAACCTTGGTTCGGTTCCGGCCGGACCGCCAGCGGCATCGAGGGCAAGCCACCCTCGGGCGGCGGTGGCCTGCACGCCGAGCAGCATTTCGAATACCACCGGCATCTGCGCCCCGGCGACGTGCTGACCGTTGAGATGAAACCAGGCAAGACGTGGGAGAAAGAGAGCAAGCGCGCCGGCAAGCTGACGTTCCGCGAGCGTATCGCCGAATACCGCGACCAGAAAGGCGAGCTGGTGATCACCGCGCGCAGCGTCGGCGTAACGACCGAGCGTCCCGTGGACCAGGGTTGAGGAAGCGGGCCATGGCACTAACGGCATCGAAGCTCAAGGTCGGCGACACGCACCATGAGCGCGTGGTGGACAATCTGTCGCGCACCCAGATCGTGCAATACGCCGGCGCATCGGGCGACTACAATCCGTTGCACACCGACGACATCTACACCCGCGAGGTCGCCGGCTACCCCAGCGTGTTCGCGCACGGCATGCTCACGATGGGGCTGACCGGGAAGATGCTGACGAACTATGTCGGCGACGGCCGGCTGACGAAATTCGGCGTTCGTTTCACCAACCAGGTGTGGCCCGGCGACACGCTCGACGTCACCTCGACCGTCGTCGCGATTCGGGAAGAGGCAGGTCAGCACTACGTCGATCTGACGCTGTCCACCACCAACCAGGACGGCAAGGAGGTCCTGAACGGCACCGCGACCGCAAGGATTGATCCATGATCGATCGGATCGCTGAACCAGAAGGACTGCCGATGCCGCCGCCCAGCGACGCTGCGTCCGTCCGCTCCCGGATCAAGGTCATCCCCACCGGGGGCGCGCTCGGCGCCGAGCTGCGCGGTGTTGATCTGCGCCACATCGACGACGCCGACTTCGCGCTGATCAGCCGCGCCTGGCTGGACCATCTTGTGCTGCTGTTTCGCGACCAGCACCTGGACGACGCCGCGCTGCTTGGGTTCAGCCGCCGGTTCGGTGCGCTCGATCACGCGCCGATCCAGGAGAACGGCCGCCGCTTCGTCGAGGGGCATCCCGAAATCTACGTCGTTTCGAATGTCATAGAGAACGGCGTCGCCATCGGCAGCCTCGGGGCAGGGGAGGCGGTGTGGCACACCGACATGTCGTACCTGGAGGACCCGCCCAAGGCGAGCATGCTCTATGCGCTGGAAATCCCGCCGACCGGGGGCAATACGGGATTCTGCTCGATGTATCGCGCCTATGAGACGTTGCCCGCAGCGTTGCGCGAGCGCATCGAGGGGATGCGGGTGAAGCACGACGGCACCTACAACAGCGGCGGCTATGTGCGGCAGGGCGTGACGCCGACCGATGACCCACGCTCGGCTCCCGGAACGTTCCATCCGTTGGTGTGCACGCATCCGGAGAGCGGCCGCCGCGGTCTGTACCTGGGACGGCGGCGCAATGCCTATATCGAGGGGTTGGAACTGGCCGAGTCCGAAGCGCTGTTGGACGAGATCTGGCGCTATGCGACGCGCGACGAGCTGACCTGGTACAATACCTGGCGCGTCGGCGACCTGGTGCTGTGGGACAACCGCTGCACGATGCACCGGCGCGATCCGTTCGACGCCAGCGCCCGCCGTGTCATGCACCGCACGCAGATCAAGGGCGAGGCGCGCCCGCAGGCGTGATTGAGACCAATACCAGGTGGCGTAAGGGATTGTCCGGGAATTACCGCACGATGTTCGCACAGACGAGCGATCCGTCATGGCCTGCGCAGGCGGGCCGTCCACGACTTCTCTGTGGGCAGCAC
>Ga0326727_10020283_pt1 | contig 13219 bp, 12 predicted proteins | sample MB2enrmetagenome_FD_207643 | JGI IMG/M metagenome (GOLD analysis project Ga0326727, IMG submission 207643) | Lab enriched peat soil microbial communities from McLean, Ithaca, NY, United States - MB29MY | ecosystem: Environmental > Terrestrial > Soil > Wetlands > Peat | place: USA: New York...
CGCAGTGAACCGTTCCTTCTTCCTTGTCCTCGCTGCCTGCCGTACCCGTTCGAGTCCCTGGGGCACACTTCCCCGGCTCTGTGTCCGGCGCGTGTGGGTCTCTCCCGAGTTCCCCTTGGCCCCCTCCGGCCGCAAAGATTGATTCAAGACTCTGCATCGAATGTATCCGGCGTAACCCCTATGGACTTCAGCTCGCCCTTCTTAATCCTGAAGGTCTCGGTCCTGGGGAAGTCATCCACCATACGAAGGTACCGGGGTATGGCAAACTTGGCGAGCTTGTCCTGAAGGAAGTTCCACAATTCTTTGCCGGCCAGGTTTTTCCCCTCCACGAGCTTGACCGCGGCCATTATATCGTCCTCCGTCATCTCTGAAGGAACAGCGTAAACGGCAGCCTCGAGCACACTGGGATGCTTGAGGATGGCCTGCTCCACATCGTAGGCCGATACGTTCTCGCCCCTTCTCCGCATGGAATCGGTGCTGCGGCCCACAAAGTAGATGTACCCTTGTTCGTCCTGGTACATGAGGTCTCCGGTATACTCCCATTCGCCTTTTGTCTTCTCGCCTGATGCATTTGGATTCTTGTAGTACTCGACTGTGCTCTTCTTGTTCGGGTCAACCTTAAACAGGAGTTCGCCAGTGGCGCCTGTTGAAACATCATTGCCTTTCTCGTCCACAAGCCTGATAATGGAGTTCAGGGGTTTGCCGATGGAGCCCTTGGGCCCATCGCCGAAGTTGGCGATGAATCCGGTCCCGTCGATGGCTGCATAGGCCTCCCAAATCTTGACGCCAAACCTTTTCTCGAATGGCTCCCACAGGGCTGCAGGGCACCCGGCCGAAAGGACTCTTACCACCTGGTGGCTCTTTTCAAAGGGGCTCTCCGGCTGTTTCATGAGGATGGGGATAATGGCGCCGATGGTATTGAACACTGTTGCTTTGGACTTCGCAATCTCTTCCCAGAATTTGCTGGCTGAGAACCGCTTGGAAAGGGCCACTGTGCACCCCACGACCAATGCTGTGGTGGTGGTGACATAGAGCGCATTGCCGTGGAAGAGCTGGAGCGCGGTATAATATACAGAGTCCGGTGTGAGTATGATGCCTGCAAGCATCTTGAGCCGGTCGATGACGTTCTTGTTGTACCGCATGACCACGCCCTTGGGCAGTCCGGTGGTGCCGGATGTATACATGAGCATGAGGATGGAGTTGTCGTCGAACTTGACTTCCGGTTTCGTAGTGGGAATATCGATATGGTATACATTCTTCAGGTCGATCATGCCCTTGGGAACCTTGAAGCCCGCAGGTGCTTCCATGGTGTTTACGATCACACGCTCCACCTTGGGGGTCTTGTCTGCAACACCCTGGTAGATGTCGAGAAGGTCGTGGTCCACCACCAGGTATTTCGTGTCGCTGTTGTCAATGGTGTAGGCGAGCTGGTCTCCGCGCAGCGAGGTGTTCACCGTGTTCACGTACATCCCTATCTTCTGGATACCGAAAAAGATGTCCAGGAACTCGGATGAATTGTTCATCAGGGTGGCGATCCCGTCACCCGGGGCAGCCCCCAAGCTCAGCAGAAAATGAGCGACCCTGTTTGCGTTCATGTCCATGTCAGCATAACTGACATAGCGGTCCTGGTATATGACGTATAAGAACGGCTTGTCCTTAAGCTTAGCTGCCTGCTCTTCGAGCAGAGTGGCCCAGTTGATTGCAGCGGCCATAATATAGTCTCCTTTCCTGATATGTATTCTTGCTTTGTGTGTTATTTCATCCTCGGTAGCTTCAGATCGCTGTGGTCGATGGTCTTGAAATGCTTCGAGAACACATAACTCGACTTCATGCGTATGGCCCCCTGCGGACAGATGGCCATACAGTCGCCGCATGCCATGCACGCACCCCCGGCTGTCATAACGGGCTTCTTGTCCTTCATCTCGATGGCGCTTGCCGGACAGATGCGCTCACAAGAGGTGCAGCCGTTGCACTTGTCATAGTCAAAGAACAGCTCTCCCCAGTGGGTCTGCCGAGGGTCTGCGTAATTGGGGATAGTATACTTCTCACCCAGGCTGACGCTGGAATCCGCCTTGCTGGGGTCCTTCACGGTCTTTATCCCATTCTCGAACCAGCCCACACTGTGGGCAGGCCGTTCAACAAACCCGTCGGGCTTGCCCATGGGCCAGCCTATAGCAAGACTGGTGATGAACTTATAAGGGTACTTGATGCCGAAGAACTTGTTCCACTTGAAACCGAGATAGTCGAAAGCCACGCTGGCAAAGCTCACCCAGCAGGTAGCCAGACCCATACTGTGGGCTGCAATCGCCATGTTTTGGCCCGCAATACCGCAGTCGAGGTCCGGATTGGTCACACCACGCACGTCCTTGAATATCAGGATAACCGTCTGCGCATCGTGATACAGTTTCAACTTCCCGTCCGCTATGAGCGAGATGGCGCTGAATGGTACAGGATGAAGTTTCCCCGGCATGAGGTGCGTATAGAACTTTGCTATAGGGAACTTCCAGAAATTCCCGGGGGTACGGTATTCAAGGATCGCCTTGAAAAATTTGCAGATCATGACAACGGATTTAGTTAGATCATCGATGATCTTTGGCTCTCTGACAACAATGAACTTCCAGGGCTGGCAGTTGCCCGCGGACGGGGCAAACCTTCCAGCCTCCAGTATCCGATTTACCATGAACTCGGGCACCTGTTCCTTTTTGTACCAGCGGGTGCTTCTGCGGCTTAAAATAACCTTTTCGGTTTCCGTGAAGTTCTCTTCCAGGTTCTTCAGGAGATCCACTTTGTCCTTTTTCACTTCCTTTATCTCTATTGCCATATGTCTACCCTCCATTTATAAATTATGCCTTTTTATTCAGGCGATCTCCTTGGCTTTTTCTCCCCTCTGGGCGACCAGGAAAAGGATTGTCCAGATGAAGTCTCCCAACCCAGCGAGAAAGGCAAAGGTCGTTACCAGCCTACGGAGATAGAGACGGGCAAAGGTGAGAAAGATGATCACCTTTGCAAGGCATCCCATCCAGATGATACCCTGGTTCTTGTCCGGGTCGCGCGATACGAGGTAGTACCCCCACCCGAAGACGCCTACAGCCAACCAGAAGAAGGCAAAGAAGGTCTTGGGCAGAACTCCGGTGATTATGTTCTTCGATCCGGACAAGAGCCACATGGTTAGTCTGGGCATCACTAATCCAGTGAATGCAAAGTTGAAGTTCCACAGGGAACCCCAGAAATAAATCTGCTTCCGGGTTTCATTCTTCATGCATCACCCCCCATTCTCTCCTAGATCCCCAGGATCCTGTCCAGGATGCCCCGTGAGTACAGGAATGCATTGACATTGTAGTATGTGTTCGGTGTCATTCTCTTCAAGAACCAGAAGAGCTTGGAATCCGGCTGCGGAAGAACGTAGAGTTTATTCTTTTTGACGGCCTTAAGGGTGGCCCTGCATACACTCTCCGTCGTGCCGAAGGAAAATTTGCAGAAAAATGCATCAGCCATCTTCAGCTGGCGTTCGTCGGTACACCGGGCCTGATCCATGAGATTTGTTTTGAAGAAAGTCGGACACACTACTGTGACGCCGATATTGCTTCCTTTCAATTCTCCGCGGAGCGTCTCTGAAAGTGAGATTACACCTGCCTTGGTAACGTTGTAGGGCGCCATTTCGGGCAGGGAGACAATCCCTGCAGACGATGCCACGTTCACGATATGACCCCAGCCCTGCTTCTTGAAGATGGGGATGAAGGTCCGACACCCGTAGATGACGCTCATGAGCATGATGTCGATCTCGAACCGCCAGTCTTCCAGGCTCACCTTGTCCATGAACCCGATGACCGGTACACCAGCATTGTTGATAATGATGTCCACAGAGCCCCATTTACCGAGCACGGCATCTGCCAGCCGCTGTACCTCCTCGGGCTTGGTGACATCACATGGAATGGCCAGACCCTTACCTCTTCCATCCATGAGCCGGATGGTCTCTTCGGCCCTATCCATGTTGATGTCGCTGACGGCAACCCGCCATCCAAGCTTGGCAAAATCAAGAGCAAGCCCGCGGCCGAACCCGCTGCCCGCGCCTGTTATCGCTACTGTCTTTGTCTTGAATCGCTCCATGAAACGCTCCTTTCAATTCATTAAAGAATATCGAATCACTCTGCCTTTACGAGTTCGAAAAACGATCCGGTAGCTCCGGGGTGGAGCCACCGGATCAAGGAGGGTATTAACAGTATACATAGCTAAGCTCTTATTCTTCATTTTCCGTTCATCCGCTCGAGGATGTGGAGGGTCATGGAGGCCTCTTCAAAGGCGATGTTGCCGCCGCCGTTTTCCCCCAACGCCAGCCTGCAGCCCTGGACCTGCCTGGGGCCTGCCTCGTGCCTGAGCTGGGTAACCAGCTCGTGGATCATGCCGAGCCCGGAAGCCCCAACTGGGTGTCCGCGGGACTCGAGACCGCCCGAGGTGTTGATGGGGATCTTCCCACCGAGCATCGTGGCTCCACTTTCAGCAAAGGGCCCGCCTTCACCCATCCTGCAGAACCCCAGAGACTCGCACTGGTGCAACTCGCCGAAAGCAGTGGCGTCATGAACCTCGGCCACATCGATGTCCGATGGGCCGACACCCGCTTTCTCATATGCCTGGCGGGAGAGCCTCACTGCTATATCCAGGTCCACCTGATCATGCCTCCTGTTCGTGCCGGATCCCAGCACCGATGCCAAGATCTTCACGGGTCTGGCAGATTTCAGTTTCTTCAGAAAATCCTTCGAGCATACGATAGCAGCAGCAGCACCATCACCTATAGGAGCACACATGGGAACGGTCAGGGGCCAGATGACAGGTTTGCCCTGCAGAATCTCATCTACGGTCATGGTGTTCTGGAACTGGGCATTGGGGTTCATGGAGCTGTGGAAGTGGTTCTTTGAGGCAATGACCGCCAGCTGGCGCTGGGTGCTCCCGAAAGTTGCCATATGCCACCTGAGCATATTCGCATATACATCCATGAATGCACTCCTGGTCTTTCCAGCCCCTTCTCCGCCGTCATCTATCGGGATGTCCAGCTTTACCCCGTCCATGATGCCCCTCAGGGCTTTCATGTGTCCTTTCATGTTGGACACATCTATTCCTGCATTGAAGGCCATCATGCTCTTTGCCTTGTCCTCGTTGTAGAGCTTCTCCATACCGATGGCTAAAGAGCACTCGTACATGCCGCTTGCCACGTCCTTGTATGCACAGTGCAGCGCCGTAGACGCGCAGGCGCATGCATTCTCCACATTGGTGATGGGAATGCCCTCGATGCCTACAGGCCGCAGGGCCACCTGGCCCTTGATGGAGTGTTGCATGCTAAAGAAACCCCATGCCGTGTTGGCAAAGAACGCGGACTGGATATCACTGATCTTGATTTCCGGTGCATCATCCATAGTCCTGGTAAAGGCCTCTGCCACCAGGTCCTTTTCTGTTTTATCCAGGTGCTTACCGAACCTGGTCATCCCAACTGCGATTATATACACGTCACGCATTCTCAGTTGCCTCCTTGTTCCAGTAGTACCGATCTCTGAATATCTTTCGGGGAATTCTTTCACTGTTCAGGGTGATTTTCCCCTACACACAGCAGGAGAAAACCACCCCTCGCAGAATGATTATTCGTCCTCTGGAAGAACACCGCGGTACTTCATGATCTTCTCAAATACCTTTGCCTTACCCTCGGCATCTTTTTCTATGAATGCCTCGTCCTGTTCCACTTTCATAAATGTGGGATTTTCCCACCAGTTGGGTTTTGTCTTGATGATGGGATACCCGCCTCCGGAGAAGGCCATGGAAAGGTTCGGCCCACCGGCTAGCTGACCCAGCGTCCTCTGTTGATAGTTAAACGCATCCACCCAGCTCTCACGATCGAACCAGTTATTGAGTCCCACCGGGCCGACAGGCAATCCGAGGACAAAAGATGACCCCTCCAGGTGTCCGAGGAACATGGACACTGCACCGATACTGAAGAATAACCTAGCCTCGACACGGTGCATCGCAGCTGCGGCACAGGCATAGTCTGCGGCCATCCCGAAATCGATCACCTTCCACACACATGATGGTCCGTAAGCGCCTATCCCCAGACCCTTGTTCCGGCTGACGAACTTGATATATTCACCGCACGTAGGAAAACCGCACGCCCCGCAGTCCCACAAGACCGGCTTGCAGAGGTCTGCTCCCATCAGCAGTATGGGTGGCAGTATGCCTTTCGCTGCCATGGATTTCAATGCCACGGCATCGTGCATCTGGAACGTGGATGTCTGCCCGAAGGTTTCCAGGACGTCGATTATGGGATCGAGATCTTCTCCTGTCACGATCTCAGTCCGAAGACCTAACGAATTCGTAAGGGTCGGAGCCTTGGCTGCTGCCACTGCGCATCCTTTGGTTACTTCCAGGAGGTATTCTTGAGTGGCTTGCTCTCCACTGTATATTGCCATGGTCTAGTCCTCCTTCTTTTTCTTGTCTTTGGATCCCTTGGGCTTGCTGGGATCATACCTGTGATACGGATGGTTTGCCATCTGACGGGTAATGATGGAGATCTTCCTTACTGCATCTATCTGCTTGGACATGTTCGTCAGATGGTAGTCTGTCGGGATGTCGGCATAGGGATTCTTTGCCATAGCACCCACCAGGATACCCACGACCACCTCTGAATTCATGCAGAAATCAAGGTTCCTTCCGGCGAGACCCACCGAGTAGCATGGTTTGGCGTCCACGAAAAGGCTCGATGCGATCCAGAGGGCAGATCCCACTGCATATCCGACATCGTGAGCCCTGAGCGTACATAGAGGGCCCTTGATCGCAGTTGTTCTCTGGCGGTCAGTGGTATCGACAAGCCCATTGACATGCTTCACTTTATTGTAGACAAAGGAGCAATCCTGCTCGCCACCGCACAGTCCACATGCTGCATCCATGGGTGTGCTGTGGGCCCGGAAGTTGCCGATGAAGACAATAACATCGCTTTCCCTGACCATCACTGCCTCATAGAGAAACGGCTTCCTCAGTCTTTCAGGCACCTCATGGTTGGCCAGACGCTCCATCTCCCTGGCAATGTATTCCAGTTCTTTCTGTCCATAGGCTATTTCAGCCTCTATTCCATTTACGCCCCCAGTGAACGGTGCAGTCAGTGCGGCATTGGTCATGAGTTTTGCCGCCAGAAGCACATTGTCCTTCTTTGCCTGCTCAGATGGCGTATATTGTGGAAATTCTTGAATATGAATCCTTGACATCGTTTTCCTCCTTTTAAGATCCAAGTGTTCTGTAGCCAGACTAGAAATCTAGCGGCGGACGCGGGTATGTCTCCGCGAGAATATCTCCGCCATGCCGCTCCAATGTCTCATTGTTGCCATCTTCAATAAGGGTGGCCCTGGCATCCCTGAAGAGTTTCTCAGCAATGTATTCCCTTGTCAGTCCATTGCCTCCCATTATCTGGATCAGCTCATGGGCATTCTGGAAGGCCATCTCCGTACACTGGGTCTTTGCAGCCAGCGAATATTCCGTAAAGGCCGGGGATACGTTCATGTTGAGGTTGATCACGTTACGTGACATGGCCCGGCAGGCCTCTGTCCGGGCGAACAGTTTGAAGACACGCTGTTTGTGCGCATAGTGCTCGATGATAGGCCGCCCGCCCTGGACTCGCTCTTTCGAATATACAAGAGCCTCTTCGAATGTGGCCCGGGCAATGCCCGTCGAGAAGGTGGCCATAACGAAATTGCCCGCAGCCAGAATCATATCAAGAAGGGGCACATAGAACGTCGGGTCTGCAATCATCCAGTTCTTGGGAATCCTCACATTATCGAAATAGATCTCACCCTGGTTCAGGTCACGCTGTCCGATTTTCTCAAGCGGCTTTCCCTTGGTTACACCAGCGAGGTCGAGGGGGAGAACGCAGATGCCGTTCCCGCCGAAACCCTGTTTGGGGTCCATCTGGAGAAAGAGGATGGCATGAGTGGCAATGGTGCCACCCGAGACCCACGCGGATTTTTGGCCGTTGATGACACATTCATCTCCCTCCAGTCGGCCTTGGACATTCCCCCGCATCTTGGGAGAGGTGAAGTAATCCTCACCCACGGCAATGTAATCCGAGCCATGGTCCGGTTCCGTAATGGCCCAGCACCCCCTGATGCTTGCATCGGTGCACGTGCAGAACGGTTTTACGAATTTATCAATGAGCTCCTCGTTATTGGCCAAACATGCACCATAGAACGGGAACTGGATAACCCCGAGCAGTATGGACAAACCAAAGCTCCCCCATGCCAACTCCTCAAACACGAGGTGGAGCTGGAGAGGGCTCAGGCCTAACCCTCCGTAGTATTCCGGCATCAGGGTCTTGTGGTAGCCTAGCTCATAAGCCTTCTTCAAGAATGACCACAAGGGCGAGCCGGCAGCCACCACATCCTCGGCGGACATGGTATCCAGCACCTTTGCCACAGGTCGCATGACCTCCTCGGCAAACTCGTGGGCTGCCTTTTTCAGAGCTATGTCATCTTCTGTCAGGTTCATGAATTGGATATCGAAATATTCCATGTCTGGCCCCCTTACCCTTTCATAGGCAGGTTGTATTTCTTGCAGTACTCGGGATATATCTCGTAACCTGGTTTCATGAGGGGCAGAAGCTGCAGGACCTTATTCACCGGTCCCTTCGCCACTATCTGGCGCAAAGCCAGTGCCATGGGGACGTTCAGGTCTTTCAACCAGAATTTGTGTACGATGTCGCCTTTCATCTTCATGGTGACCACAGGCATTTTCTTCTCCGCCTCAGCACCGAAGATGGGGCCGTTTTCATCGACAAACATGACCATATCGGGGTCACTCACGACAAAGTAAATTGATATTCCCGACTCCTTGAGACTTTTCCCGAAGCCGTAATCCTTTATCATCTTTGTCCAGAGTTCACCGAATAGTTCTTCCGCTACTTTCTTTGTAAATATTGCCATACATTCCCCCTTTTGAGTGTTTAAACACTTATTAATTTTATGGCTTGCAATGAATCCCGCTGTATTGAGAAAACCTGGATGCTCAATAGCTCCTTTCTTAAGATTTTATTCAGCATGCCATGTCAGCCATGCGTTCTTCCCAATAATGCTCAAACCGGCGGCACTCGAGCTTGATTCTCGACAATCCGTGGATACCCTGCCTAACGAGTTCCTCGATGATCTCTCTGCGATTTAATCTGATCATGGTAGATACTTCCGCCTTTTTAAGATCATTTGTCCTTTTGGTATTTTTATTAGCAAGGCCTGTGCCAGATTGTAATTGTTAATAACTAATTGATATAACTGATAATAAAATAAGTATCAGTATTAATAAGATTTTATTAAGACATCAATTGTCTTTATTAAGACAGAATACCTGTTGATTTATTTTGAAAGGTTGTTATTTTTAATCTTACTATTGAGAGGTGAACCATGAAGGAGCCATATCCGGATCTTGCTTCGGAACAATGGGAATTTCTCAGTGCCCTTGATGCCCTGGGTGGTGTTGCACATATCAACATTCTTGATGCCCTGGCTCCTCTTACAGCCAGACAGCTCATTGACCTTTTAAGGAAGACAACGGACCCAGGCTTGCTCCTACAGGACAGTAATGACATGTTTTCACTGGGCACTTCCCTGCCTAAGGCAGTTGTAAAAAAGATCAAGGTTATGAATTCGAAGAAACACCTCTCAGCCCTGGTGGACGTTGTCTATGTAATGAAGATCGACAGGGAACTTGACCCGCATGTCCTCATAGGTCTATTGGAAAAAGCAGGAAGGGATATCGAGACCAGCAGGTTGGAATTCGATTTAGCGGATCGGGAACTGGCAAATAGTAAAAATCTCGGGACAGTTCATACCCACCTTCTTGGGGCCGTGACCAGACTGAAAAACCTGGACCTGGACCGAGAGACCAGCGCCCTGTTCATATCCCGTAGCCTGAAGCTCTCGAACCTCTGCTATGTGCTGGGCAGGGGAATCACAGAACTGGGAGAAATCCTGGATACGGCCCAGGTTCGGGCTGCCAAGCTGGGAGATAAACGGTCCCAAGCTTTGATCAACCTCCATATGGGGATGCTCTACTATTTCACCGGGCGAAGGGATGAAGCATTCGTGGCATTGTCAGTTGGATTGGAGGAAGTGAATGAGCTGGGTGATGATGACATTCTCACCCAGTCTGCTGAGTTCAGCGGGCTGTTCTATTTTATGAAGGGCCAGTTCCGGGAGGTGATGAAATACTTGGAGCATCTTGAAACCCTCATCAGCATCAATGAAGAGGACATCCAGACCCTGATGTATATCCTCTTCAGCTACAGTGCGTTGTACCTTGGCCAGTTCCACAGAGCCTTCGGGTTCCTGGATTCCAATCTCCGCCTGGCCGAGGAGAAGTCCAACAAGGCCCTGACCTCAGTCCTGAGGACCGTCCTGGGCACGACACTGGTCCTGGTGAAAAAATATCACGAGGCCGAGTTCCACCTCAAAAAAGCCAGGCAGGAGTCGGTTGAATCAGGCAATGCTTTCGGATACCACTATTCCGGCGGCGGGCTTGCCCTTTTGTATTTCATGAAGGATGATATGGAAAAGAGTTATGACACTCTGCTGGATACTATTCAAAAGGCAGAGCAGGCAGGCCTCATCCAGCAGTTCTCTTCACCATGGATTCTCGAGATCGTCTATGAGTTCCACCGGCTTGGCTTCAAACCGCTGCCGCACTGGAATTACCACGATATCATGGAGACAACCCTGAACGGGGTCAACGTGCATCTGAGAGGCGTGGCCCTTCGCCTGCGGGCACGGGAGAAGATGGATCTGGGTATCGTGAAGAAGAAACCAATAATGGCCGACCTTGAAGCCAGCAGGACATGTCTCGAGCTGTCTGGAAACCATATACAGCTGGCAAAGACGGTCCTTGAGATGGCACATCTCGAGCTCCTCGACAAGAATAAAGAGGCAGCTAAAGCTCATGCACAGGAGGCATGGCATCTGTTCGGAGGACATGCGGCCGACTTTTTCCCAGACCAGTACAAGGCCCTTCTGGAGAAAAAGCTGCTTGCCCCGGATACCCAATCCACCAGGGACGAGTATCTCAGGCACTATTTCGAGGAGATTAATTCCATCAGATCCAGTATGGGCCAGGAAGAGACACTGCATAAAACCATCATCTCCACAAACCGCTTCTTCGGCGCCGAACGGGGTGGCATTTTCTGGTTCGCCGAAGGGAAGTACACTGCAAAGCCTGAGCTGCGCGCAGCGAGCAACCTGACAAAAGAGGAGGTGGAATCACCCCGGTTCAAGCCGTACTTGGAGCACGTGCTCAAGGCTTTCCGGACGAACAACCCCCTGGTCGTCAGGAACGATCCTTCGGCACGGGCCGTAAAGGGGGAGAAGATTAGGTCGGTCCTGTGTATACCCTTTGAGGTACAGGGCTTGACGCGTGGCGTCCTGTACCATGACAACTCATACATGCAGGATGCCTTTGAATTTCTGGATCCCGCGATGATGACGCTCCTTGGCAGGCACACGTCCGATACGGTTAATTTTCTCCTGAATACCATGCGGGTGAGGGAAGAGAAAGAAAAACTCTTTCGCGAGCGGGACACCTCGCAGCAGGCGTTCAAGAAATTCCAGCTCATAGCCGGGTCAAGGATTATGAGGGAGCAGCTGTCCATGGCGGGGCAGGTGGCTACGACAGATTCGACTGTGCTCCTCACAGGTGAAACAGGCACGGGCAAAGGGATGTTCGCTCAGTGGATACACGAAAACAGCCGCAGATCCGAGGGGTCGTTCATCGTGGTGGACTGCGCCACGATACCTGAGAACCTAGTGGAGAGCGAGCTTTTCGGTTATGAAAAGGGAGCCTTCACCGGTGCGGATAAACAGAAACTGGGCAGGATCGAACTGGCGCATAACGGCACGCTTTTCCTCGACGAGATCGGCGAGCTCCCACTTCACCTCCAGACAAAGCTCCTAAAAACTCTTGAGGAAAAGACCTTTGTCAGGATCGGTGGCGGACGGTCTATCAGGTCGGATTTCCGCCTCATCGCGGCAACCAACCGCTCCCTTAAAGACGATGTCACTGCGGGCCATTTCCGGGAAGACCTCTTCTACCGCCTCAATATCTTCCCCTTATCCATGCCTCCCCTGAGGGAGCGCGAGGAAGATATCCTTGAGCTGGCAAGGTATTTTGTCGAGTTCTATGCAAGGAAGTACGGTCGTCCAGGCCTCGAGCTATCCCGAAAAGACACAGGTATGTTGATGAGATATGCCTGGCCCGGCAATGTCCGCGAGCTGCAGAACGTCATCGAACGGGCAGTCATCCTGACCAAGGGCAAGGAACTGCAGATACCCCTGTTCCCGGCAGGTGCCCAGACAGGCGCCAAGGCAGCCTTCGATGACATGCCTTCACTCGAGGAGCTGCAGCGCAGATATATCAGGCACGTCTTCGACTATGTGAAAGGCAGAGTAAGCGGACCCGGCGGGGCCGCCGAGATCCTGGGCATGAAGCGAACGAGCCTTTATTCCCGCATGAAGGCATTGGGAATGCAGAAGTAGAATCTACTTATAGAACCACATTTTAAACATTAATTTCCCTACACGGAAAATCATAGATTACATGCGAGATTGTTGAAAAACCCCGGCAAAAGTAAAAATCGTCAAATTCGGACCACCAAAATGCTAGCCTTAATCAAAATATTTGGTGATTATATACTTGACACGAGAACCATTCCGCATTATATTATATTCATGAATCATTTAGAGCCTCTTTTCGATCTCTTTTCTTTTTGGGTTTCAATGTCTTTAACATGCTTTTTGATGTGTTTCACAACCTTGGGATGGAAGACATGCGCTAACAACTCATCGTTAGTCATATCTTTGGGGTGTTTAATATTTTTCTTCATAAGGAGAACCTCTTATGTATACTAATTTGATCAACCTCATTGAACAATACCGCAACGAAGAGGACTGTCGCAAGGCCCTTGAAGCTTTGAAATGGCCTCAAGGAGTTAAATGCCCTCGTTGCAAATCTGAAAAGGTAAGCAACATAAAAGACCGTGATCAATATTACTGCGATTCTTGTCATTATAATTTCTCGGTTACGGCTGGTACTATCTTCCATGATTCCCATCTTCCCCTTTGGAAGTGGTTTCTCGCTGTCTATCTTATGATTGAATCCAAGAAAGGCATGTCTGCCAATCAACTCAAAAGAAGCCTGTCGGTCAGCTATAAAACAG
>Ga0326727_10020284_pt1 | contig 13219 bp, 19 predicted proteins | sample MB2enrmetagenome_FD_207643 | JGI IMG/M metagenome (GOLD analysis project Ga0326727, IMG submission 207643) | Lab enriched peat soil microbial communities from McLean, Ithaca, NY, United States - MB29MY | ecosystem: Environmental > Terrestrial > Soil > Wetlands > Peat | place: USA: New York...
CGCCGAACGTTAGTTGCAAAAATCCACGACAATTCACAACCATCCATGACTCAATTTCCCGCAGAAGTCCTGCACGGGAGAATCCCTGATTATTTAATCTAAGTAGGGAATGCCGTAGGACATCGCCGTGGCAGGCCGTCATCCCACCAAATAATATCAATCACATGCCTCGATAGTTCAGTCCTTTTCGATCCCTCTTGGTCCTCCTAAACCACGAACAAAATATCCCTACAACGCGACTTATTGATTTTTTGTTTATTGGTATTACAACCTGTTTGCCGACAGGGCGCTCAGTGCCAAACAGCATCTGAATACTCTCCCCGTTTCACGAGAGTCAATTCCCGGACATCGGGGAATTCCTTCGATTCCGAAATACGCTTCTCCACAACATGAATCAGTGATTCGTCGAAGCCGAGCGATCTGCCAATGACTATGTTCACATCTTTCAGTTTCCTCGACTCCTCCAGGATGATGTGCGCAAGATCCGAGATCTCCCAGGCATCCAATGAAAAGACGTACGGAATGACTATAATTCTTGTCGCGCCACCTCTGACGCATTTCCAAACGGCTTCGGATAGCTGTGGATCGTGAGACGCAGCGCAGCACGGCACCACAATGGGATGTCCGTATCTCTCGCCAAGACGCTCAGCTATAAGATCGATGTTCTTGGCGCTTCCAGGCATGCCATCGCCATAGCCGACGATTACTATTGCCTCCATGCCGGATGCTCTCACAAAAACGCCTCCCGCGATTCGACTTTTCACACAACACGGTGAGCAAGGGGGAGGGGAACTCACTTATTGATAATTTCTGTATGTTACGCCTTGCAATCCGGGCAAATGCCCGAGACTTCCAGGTGATGCCCCGTAATGCTAAAACCGGTCTCCACAGCGAGGAGCCTTTCCAGGACGGAAAGATCACAGGACGGAAATTCCAGTACGAGTCCGCACTTTTCGCAGACCAGGGGATGCCCGTGCAGGGCTTTGCAGGCCACGTATCGATGTTCGCCGCTCTGATCGTGCACCCAATGCAGTCGGCCGATTTCTTGTAAGGCCGTCACTGTCCTGTACACGGTTGCCATACCTATGCCCTGGTCCTTAAGGACCTCGATCGCTTCCGGGATGGAATATCCCTTTCGGCTGTCCCGAAAAAGTTTCCATACAGTTTCCCGTTGGGGGGTGAAACGCATCCCCAGCCGTCTGAAGCGGTTGCCAAGATCTATAATGTCAGGTCTCTTGCTTTTCATAGTTGACAAGAAATATCACTAGTGGTAGTCCTTGTCAAGCAAAAGATGCCCGTCAATAAGGAGGTCAGTTAATGAAGCGTCTTTCTTGTTCTCTCGTGATTCTTATCGTGGCTTGTTTTTCAGCGTTTGCTCACGCTGAGGAGGCCAAAAAACCCGTCATAGTTTGTTCGCTTCCCCAGCTAGCGGATTTTGCTAGGCAAGTCGTGGGTGATGACTGCGAAGTTAAGAGCGTGATAGGGGCTGGGGTTGATCCACACGAGTATCAACCTAAGCCTGCTGATGCCGAGCTGGTTAAGTCTGCAGATCTCTGTGTTGAGAATGGTTTGTATATGGAGGGTAGCGGGAGTAGCAACTGGATGACAACTCTGACCAAAGATGCCGGAAAGCCCCTTGTTACGTGCACAGACGGTCTTAAACCTCTGGAATTGACCGAAGAAGGTAAGAAAATTAGTGATCCACACGCATGGCATTCCCCGAAAGCAGCGGCCCTTTACGTGAACAACATACTCAAAGGTGTGTCGAAACTCCTTCCTGACAAAAAATACGACTTCGAGGCACGGGCCGATCTTTACCTGCAACAGCTGAAAGCACTGGACGGTTGGATAAAAAAGCAGGTCAGCCTAATACCGCCCAATCAGCGGGTCCTGGTAACCAACCATGATGCTCTCGGCTATTTCGGACACGAATTTGGGTTCAAGATTGCTGCTCTGCTAGGCTGGAACGCCGCTGAAGAAAGCGGGATGAATCCGGGAAGTCGAGCCAAGGTGGTGGATTTCATAAAGAAATTCCATGTGAAGGCCATTTTCGTCGAGACGCAGCTCAATCCGAAAACCATGGATCAGATCGGGAAAGAAGCAGGCGTACAAATTGGCGGAACTCTGTATGCTGACTCGATCGGTCCCGCGGGATCAGCCGCTGGTACCTATTTAGGATCTATGCGGGAAAACACCCTCACAATAGTGGATGCTCTGAAGTAAGCCAATGATGAGGGTTGTTGTCATACTTTTGCTCATTTGGGTGATAGGCATGGGCGGCCTCTCGCTATATATGCACGAGCGAGAAAGCGTCCAGGCCATGGATAATGGTGAAATGATGGTGCAGAGGACTCCAGAGGGGATATTCGGATTGGACATTACTTTATCTTTCACTGCTCAGCCGGATTCGTTCGGGGTCAAGACGGATGAAAAGCCCACTTCGCTCCTTGTGCGCTTGAACGGAAAGGAGATCTTGCGCCGTCATGACGAAGTTGCTGCGGGAATCCCTGTTCTCATAGAGCCTGTGAGAGGCCTGGTGGAAGGCGTCAATGAATTTTATGTGGAGTCAAGTCCCGCTTCAGGGGAGGCCCCTCGAGCAGAAGCTGTGCGTCTCAGGTGCTTCTGGGACGGAAAGGAATTGATTGAACACACGTATTGGACGGAGGCTGGCCCGGACATAAGTGCAACTTTTCCCATCAATCTTCGGACAGATATGCAAAGGGAAGGAAGCCATGAGCCCTGAGGAAAATAATGTTCCGGCCATAGATGTGGACAACCTTACTGTAAGCTATGGGGGAAGACCGGCACTTCAGGCTGCCTCATTTGCAATCGATCCAGGCCTGATGGTAGGTGTCATTGGACCGAACGGGGCGGGCAAATCCACACTTATCAAGGCACTGGTAGGATTTGTGAAACCGGATTCCGGAGACATTCGGATTTGCGGTGTGCCGGCACACAGAGCCAAGTGCTCTGTTGCGTATGTGCCCCAGAGAGGGACTTTGGACTGGGATTTTCCGGTGACGGTTGAAGATGTGGTGATGATGGGGCGATATGCGAAACTTCGTTGGTGGCGTTCCCCCGAGGCCACTGACAAAAGTGCTGTTCGGGCGGCCATGGACACTTTGGGCATAGGCAATCTCCCGGACCGGCCGATAGGTGAGTTGTCGGGTGGTCAGCAGCAGCGGGTATTCCTGGCCCGAGCCCTTGCCCAGGACGCCGAGGTCCTTCTCTTGGATGAACCCTTGGCAGGACTCGACGCAGCGACAGAAAAGGAGCTGGTGAAAGTGCTGGCTAGGGCCAGGGTTGAAGGACGCACTCTGTTGGTGGTACACCACGATCTTGCCACTGCTGGGGACTATTTCGACCGTATTATACTTCTCAATCAAAAGCTCTTCGGGTATGGCACGCCTCAGCGCATGCTTCAACCCGACATGCTCCGCAGGGTATATGAGGACAAGCTGAAACCGTTTAAGCATACTATCTGGGAGGCAGCAGTACCGTGAGCACCGGGTTCATTCATTTTTTTCTCGTTCCACTGCAGGAGACGTACTTTCAGAAGGCACTTATTGCCGGTTCGATCGTTGCAATAGCGTGCGGGGTGATCGGCTGCCTGGTGATACTGAATCGCATGGCTTTTCTGGGAGACGCTCTTTCTCACGCCATGCTCTGCGGGGTGGCAGGTGGCTACCTCATTATGAAACTCGTTTTTGGCGTGGAAGCCCACTCTTTTGGCATGATAATAGGCTCGCTGGTAGCGGCACTGCTGGCTATAGCCCTTGTCAGCTTTGTGTCCCTTGTCCCACGAATAAAGGAGGACACCGCTATTGGGATAATGTATTCCGCTACGTTTTCACTCGGACTGGTGATCATATCCCTCTTTATTGATCGGATTCACATTTCCATTAGTAACTTCGTGATGGGGGACATTCTCGGTATAGTAGATGCTGATCTCTGGGCAAGCATGTTTGTCTGCTGCCTGGTCCTCTCATTCATTTACGTCTTCTTTCGACACTTCCAAATTGCAAGCTTTGATCCTGTTATGGCTGCGTCCATCGGGATTCCGCTCGTCTTGGTGCAGTCTACCCTCACCGCCGGCGTAGCTCTGGTCGTGGTAACGGGAATTAACATGGTCGGGGTCATACTGATCGTAGGATTTCTTATCACACCGGCGGCCACTGCGTACCTCATTTGCGACAGGTTGGCCAGGATGATGATTCTTGCTGCCATCTTCGGCGTGGTGTCGGTATTTGGGGGGCTCTATCTCAGCCTCTTTATTAATTCAGCCTCTGGAGCGACCATAATGCTTTTCGCGGTCTTGCAGTTTCTTGTAGTTTTGATTGTCGCCCCAAAGTACGGCCTGTTTGCAAGGTGGCGCCACAGTCCCGTCGCCCCTCCTCGACAGGTGCTGAAAAGGCCTGTAAAATCTGTTTTACTGTGAGAGAGGATGGCTTGAATGGGCGTAATGGTTGGTATTGAAGCAGCTGTTGAAGAAGTTAGACAAGGCCGAATGGTGATACTCGTTGATGACGAGGATCGGGAAAACGAAGGCGACCTGACAATGGCCGCGGAAAAGGTTACCCCCGAAGCCGTCAATTTCATGACCAAGTACGGCAGAGGACTTTTGTGTCTTTCCATGACGCCGGAAAAGATCGACCTTCTCGGACTCCCGATGATGGTCAGCGACAATAAGTCTCGGTATGGAACTGCCTTTACCGTTTCAATCGAGGCGGCCAAAGGCACAACCACCGGCATTTCTGCCCATGACAGAGCGATCACGATCCTCGCTGCTGTGAATAGAGAGGCGGCTCCCCAAGACCTGATTTCACCCGGTCATGTGTTCCCCCTCAAAGCCAGAAATGGCGGAGTCTTAGTCCGAGCCCGGTCAAACCGAGGGCAGCGTGGACCTGGCACGGCTAGCGGGGCTGACTCCCGCAGGCGTAGTCTGTCAAGTGATGAACGACGATGGAGAAATGGCCAGGCTGCCGGACCTCATCACTATGGCGAAGAAGCACCGGCTCAAGATATGCGCCATAAAGGACCTGATCCAGTATCGTATGAAGACGGAAAAACACGTTTGGCGAGGGGCCGAGACAAAATTGCCCACTCATTTCGGAGGCGACTTCAGGCTTATAGTATATGAGAACGACATGGACAAACTTCACCACGTAGCCTTGGTCAAGGGAGACGTTGATCCCGACAAACCGATTCTCGTACGGGTCCATTCCGCATGCGTCACAGGCGACGTGTTTCGCTCGGGTCGGTGCAATTGTGGTGCCCGGCTGGAAGGGGCCATGCGTATGGTGGGAGAAGCGGGCGTGGGCGTCATCCTGTACATGCAGCAGGAAGGCAGGGGTATGAATGCGCTTACACGGATCAAGGCTCATGCCCTCCAGGATCAGGAGTCTTGCATTGTCGAAGCAAACTTGAAGGTCGGGTGCAAACCCCATCTGAGGGAATACGGCATCGGTGCCCAGATGCTGGCCGACCTGGGTGCTAGAAAGATACGGTTGATGACCAATAATCCTACGAGGATCGTCGGGCTTGAGGGATACGGCCTGGAAGTGATTGAACAGGTCCCGATTGTCACCCAGCCGTGTTCCACGTCAAATCGTAACCATGAGGTCACTATCAACAAGCACAGTTGAACCATCAAGGAGGGATGAACGATGATGTCATGTTGCGCTGATCTGAAATTGAATCAGGTTTGGGTTTGCGAGACCTGCGGGCTGGAGATCAAGATCGTAAAGGAATGTGACTGCTTAAAAGAGGGGGCCACGACTTGCAAACCAGATGACTGTCTGACTTGCTGCGACAAGGCGTTGAAAATCAAAGATTGATTTCAGGCTGCCGTCACCGGGGCTTAACCGCCTGGAGGAAGCAGACTTCCGTTTTAACTGCTCCCTGGGGCTAAGGACAGGTTTTATGCAGGCGCGTGGCTTCTCATGGCAATTGTTACCGGTTCATAGATTCGCCGTCGTCGCAGTTTTGGCTGTGCTGGTCTGCCTGTGTGCGCCTGAAAGGAGCGCAGGAACATACCTGGTTTTCGCCATTGACGTGTGCTGGACCTGCGGAAGCGATTTTCAAGGGACATGGGAGGGCAAGGACTACGGTGTGCCTCTCCTGGCGGAGAAGCTGGAACAGTACGGTCTCAAGGGCACCTTTTTAGTCAGCCCTCTCTGCCCGCACGATCTCACGGAGACGATGTTTTCGAATCTTCGTTTTCTTGTATCACGCGGTCATGACGTCGAATTGCACCCCCATACCGATTCTATCGACTTCTCTAGACTCCTATTTACTATGTATTCAATCGAGGAGCGCAGAAAAATCCTCTGGACGGCGATTGATAATATCAAGCGCGCGGGTGCTCCATCCCCCATTGTTCATAGAGCGGGGGCCTGGGCAATAGACTGGGAAACGCTTAAGCTGTTGCCGGAATTCGGCATTGTTATGGATTCGTCAATATTTCCACAGGACTCTCGATGCCAAGTTCCTCTACCCGAAAACCTCGTGAATAAATTTGTGAAGATAGGAGGTGTGTACCAGCTTCCGATAACGCTGATAAGGAGGATCCCCTTCATCGGATACGCCGGAATGACCTCGCTGGACATTGACAGAACCATTTGGGAAGAGCAAGAAGAAGCGCTCAAGCAGATAGCGGACCACGACCTCCCCGTGGCAACATATTATCTCCATTTTTGGTCGCTTTACCATTATATTTCTTCGCCGATCCCTTACGTACCGGACAAAGTGACGGGGCCGAATGAAGGAAACATCAGAAAGTTGGATAATTTTCTTAAGCTGGTCACGTCCGACAAACGCTTCAAAGTGGTTACAGCAAGAGAACTTTGGCAATTATTTCAGAAGAATCCTCGGGAGTTTCAAGGCCCTTCTTTTGTACCGTACACGGGGATGTGGCTGACCTACCTGAAAGCGTGGAAGTATTTTGTCGGCCATAGCATTCTCAACAAAATAGTGGCTATTGCTCCGATAGCATTTATTGTCGGGCTCCTCACAGCCGTTGCGTATCTGCTAAGAATGAGACGACCGCAGCGGCGTGGGTAGGCCACCGGGCAGAATCCACTTCTTACATCCAGCGATTGATGCCAGTTCTTGACATACCTCTTCTCAATCTAACACGCAAGCTATCCAAGTATAGGAATTTTGGGGCAATCACGGGCACGAGTTGCCTCGCTCATCAAATCTACCAAAATCACCCATACGTTCCCTCCTTACCCTGTCTTGAGAATCGCTTAGAATTCATTACACGAAGCCAGAGAGAGGTTGGACAGGTTTCGCCATTTCCGGAAAGGCTGTCGTCAGAGTCAAGGAATACGCTCATTTCCTTTTTTATTTGTATTTCCAACTTAATACGTCTCTGAAACTGTGTTTCCTGAGCATGGGCATCGGCAGCGCAAGAATCGTGCGTGAGGTTGCTCTCACACTTATGCTCCGTCATTTCGCATTTGCGAATGAACACCTAAATAACTGAATTTAATCGTATCCTTGCAGTTCTCATGCACTGGGGCTATTTTTTGGATCAGGAATACTAAACCTATTTATTTTCAGAGGTTAAGAGAGCGAGTTTAGGTGGATGGATATATATCGTAATATTAGGTAGTTCCAGCAGGTATAGCCCGGCCTTCCCATCAGGGAACGTTCTCAAATCAAACTTTTCCGAGCGGCAAATAAAGACCGCTATGGCGGTCTCATAAAATTGCATTTCATCACGAGCCTGGTTGGTCCTATTCGTCCTGATCTTCACCTACCTCATCGGCATCGGGCTCAGGCAACAATCCTTCCTTCGCAAGGTCTTTCTCAAGCTTGGCTTGAGCAGCTCCCATCCTACCAGCGGCCATTCTGAGCAGAGCCTCGGTCTGCTGTCCTGATTCGTTGATTCTACGGAGCAGCCCGGTCATCCTCATTGCCCTTGCTTCAGCATATTCTCCGTCTCTTTGAGGAATCTCCCTAAGAAGCCGGAGTCAGGCGGCAGAACGGTGATTTCTGTGACGGGCTCAATTGCCATGATCAGGCTTGCTGCGTCCGTGTTGCTCTCCAGTCGTTTTGTCATCTTCCCCTCATTTACCATTCAGCGCATTGGCTCTGATACCCGCAAGAGGACTTGCAGTACCAGTCCGGTTTCGGGTAGAAGATGGAAGTCTCAATAGCCTTCCACACTCTCGTCAGCAGCTTCACGAACTTCCTTCTATCTTCCTCCGAGCGGCTCGTTTCATATCTCACGAGGTCCGGTGTGGCGCTCTTGATGAGGTAATCCATCCTCAAGGTCAGCTCATCCGGATCGAACCCCAATACTTCAGCCCCCAGGCTGTATGCGGTGAGTTGCAGCGTCTGATCCACCTGGAGCGGACTCGGCTTCCTTGCAGCGGTTTTGAGGTCTATAAGCGTGATGTTGCCATCCGGCATCTTGAGAATATGATCCACGTATCCTACAAGCGCAGGCAGACCATTGCCAGGACTATCGGCTTTTTGACACAAGTCCACGCTGAATTGTTCTTCCACGCCATAGACTTCGATTGTCGGGTCTTGCCTGCTGTGCCACAGGGTGAGAATGTCAGCGGCTTTCTTCAGCAGCTTCTTTTCCGTATCTCCATTGCTGTACTGAATAGGCGGCCCCTCGCATCCGCGCCAGGCTTCCCTGTACACGTCAATCATGTTGTCGGCGCTGAGATATTCTCCTTCCAGAGCACCCTGAAAGAAGCTTGCTACCGCTTGATGCACCGCTTGCCCGAAGGCTAGACTTGCCGCAGTAAAGGCAGGCTCCAGGCCGTCAATGTAATGGAACCGATATTTCAGAGGACATTGAAGGTACACCGCAAGTTGCGAGTATGAGATGTGATCAGGCAGTTTTCCTGCGTTCATGGGGAATTTCTCCTTTCTAGGGGGGAGAACGCAACTGTCCCGTTCCCCCCGATGGCGGTCATGCTTTTTGGCTTAGTGGTCTTTTTGTGGTGAAATTTACTGGGCGGTTTCTGATTGCAAGTGGGAAATCAGGCGGGAAGCGTCTTCACGAGTGAGCTCTTGAAAAGTAGGCACCCCCAGAGGGCCAAGCAGATTATTGATTTCCGCTTGCGAGTATGAGGCTTTTCTGGTTAGCGCAAACAGGGCTCTCACCTGGGCGCCGGTGGCCTTCCCATTGCCGGCATTCTGCGATGTTGATTCATGTTTGCCGTTCCCGTTCCCTTCTGAGAACACAGGTTTTCGGTCTCTGTTCCCGTTTCCCTCTTGTTCAGGCTCGCCGGCGGGAACGTGGGAAACTTCCTCTGCTCCGGTGTATTCCATCCCATAGCCAGCGAACCGCAACGCTCTGGCAATGCTTCTTGTTTCCGCCAGTTCGACCAGAGAATCGGCAAGCTTCGCGTCCCTTTGTGCAGAGGCGGTTCCTGTGCCGTGGAATACTCCTTTCTCAGTGGTCACCATTGCTTTGACCCCGGCAAAATCAGAGCCGAATCGCACGATCTCCGTCTGGATCGTCACCTGTGGGCTGCTTTCGTGGACAAGCCTCAGCCTTCCACCAACCACCGGGAATGTTCTTGTCTGCCACTCGTTGCCGACTTTGACCTTTCGGGTTACGAGTTCATCGTCTCGGAATCCGTTAGTGCCCTTTCACTTTCCTCCTTTGTTTTGAGTCGTTTTCTGCAATACGGCTTCCAACGCCGCGTGAAGGATTATCCGCAATCCTTCTACTAGTGCTTGTCTCATGCGTATCACCCCCTTCCATTGATCCTTAAATTTAGATTTACGCGGTATATGTAGGATATTTCAGATCACTATTTCGATGCTTCTCCAAACTTCAGGAATATAGAGGGCAGCGTTCACTGCGCGCGCAGACGGAACCGAATGCTCTTGAGAAAAAAGGACGGATTCGGCGCAGGTTCACAAAACGCCCTCGAATTCAGGAAATCAGTTTGACCAAGCTGAAAATAACCTTGTCAGTTCGGGCTAAATCCTGTCTGCTGTGTCAGACTAAAAGAGAATTTGGTGGCAGGTGAAGTATCGGACAGGTCGTGAAAAATTCTCAAGACCTATTCACTGGCGGTAAATTGAATGGAGTCCATGCCCGTCCCAACCCTCACGCTTGCTTCGAGCAAACATTTCTAGCCGGTTTTTTTGCGGGCACAGAGATTCGATCATTTTAAAAAACGCAGCAGGCTTTCTGCTGTGTTCTGACGAAACGGGCGGACAGAGGAAAGCTGTAGTTTGGTCTACAAGGTTTATCAGAGGACGCCCTCGTGCTCCCACCAGGATCTGTTCGGTGTTGTTGCGAACCCAGTAGCCAACTCCTTGAAAATTACCGCCGTTTTTAGCGGTCTTCACCCAACTGATAATGGTCTTGTATTCAAATCCCCACGCCTCAAGAACGTGAAAAGCCTTGTGCAGGTGGAAATTCGTGCTCCACAGAAAGACGACGCAATTCTCGTCAGCGAGGGACATTACGGGCAACCTTTGTATCTCCTCAAAACTCATCGCAGGGTAAGAAAGCAAATTGGGTAGCTTATAAGGCCAAGGCGGGTCTACAACTATTACACTGTATTTTCCGTTTGGAAAGGGTGGTGGCTCTGTTTTGAGTCGTTCAGCTTCCTGTCTTATCTTGAGACGTCTGTACACCGCTGTTACGGTCGTACCTTTTGAATCCATCTCCTTCACTAGATCACCATATTTTTCAGGCTGTTGTTCCCCAGCTATTAATATTTCTTCCGCTCGCCTCAGAGTTTTGTACGACATCCCCACGTGCGCAGCCAATTTGTCTCTCGTCTTTCCTTTCTTAAGGGGTGGTATTTTACCACCGGTTATCATCCCCTTCTTGCTCAGTTTGCCTCCCTCACTCATTCGGTCGCGGGCTCTTTGCCGCTCCAATTCTTCCATCGCTCTCTTAATCCCCACGGCTTCGCTCGGCAAGAAATCTTGTCTCACGACATTTTCGTCGTGCTCTGCCCGTAGTTCATCCAGGTCAATAACCCGCGCGGGAATCACCCTCCACCCGAGTTGTTTGCACGCCCCAAGTCTTCTTGCCCCGGCAATTAGACGGTGTTCTCTGTTGACTAAAATGGGATGGAGGAGACCGAGAGCCCTGATACTGTCTACTAAGGGAGTCAGGTCTCCAAGCTGTTTGCGAAATCTGTTCTCAACTCTAATGGACTTGACGGGTACGAGCGGCATTTAATTGATCCTGTCGTCAGAAACGGTCACAGGGCTTATCAAATGCGAGGCAGCCCGAAGGATTCTCAAAAACGGGGGTGTCTTACCACAAAAACGATGCCGAAGAAATAGCGATGCAGCGAGCGAGCAGAATAATCCAATCGGATCGGAACCGATTCCGCATCGGCCCAAAAATCGGTCATCAAATCGCGGAACGGTTTTCGAAGAGAGGAAAATTCCAGGAACAGGCTGGATGAATTTGAAGCAAAGGAAAAGTGACCTGAGGTGGGCAACCCGGGGCGGGTGGGTGCATTAAACAGGCAGTGGATACGATGACGGTCAAGTGGTCCGCGATCAACATTTTTGTGACAATAAAATGCAAGAAAATGACATTTTTTAATTTCGGTTATTACAGAGCGTTAAGCCCATTTTGCATACTTTCATGTCAAAAAATGTATGCCCAAGATTTTTTCTCGTAACACATGTATTAGTGGAGGCAAGAAACACGAGTAAAGATGGTCGGAGGGCAAGGCAATAATAGAATGGCAAACCGGACACATCACCATAGCATACTAATGTTTCGAATTATTTTGGTCACGAATCACAAACATTTACCGGCTGGCCGCCAGTCGAAGCTGAGTACACTGAAGAGATTGAATGAACTGACAAGGCGTCGTAGAGGTTCTGCTGAGAAATGGCCCTGCCAGAAAAGTCGAGGAGGGATACCGCCTCGTGCTGACATTTTCATTCAGACCTATTCTTCCTTTAGGATTTCCCTGGGGTGGCACAAAGCCACTGGGCAGGGTGACAGGACTGACAGGCAAACGACAGGCAAAATGAAGGTGCTTGTCGGTACTCATGAACACTAAAACAATAACAATATATTACTATAACACAAAATAATCATGACAAGACTGATATGCACTGCGGGCAATGAAGGGATTTTTTATCGCATCGGTTAGCCGGACTCTTCTTCTTTTTCTGTGACAGTAAATTTATCAGTGCCCGTATTTGTGATTTGCCCTGTCGTCCTTGTCAGGTCTTTATAACTATCTGTATTTGTGCATTATTGCGACAAGCAATTGTTGGTCCCTTGTCGGTCCTCTTGTCACCCTCCTGTCGTGATTGTATCTCAGGACTACTTTTCAAAGCCTAATTGCAGAACATCGTCACACTAGATCACATAAATATGTATAGCTGTCTGTCGAAGTTTGCACGTGATGTTGACATGTTCCGAAATCAGCCACCTATGTATATCCTTTTTGATCACGTTTCAATTGTTTTAAGCAAAATCAACAAATTTCCAAAACGTGCAAAGGAGAAAGAATGAGCACAAACAAAATTGCTGAGCACCTACGAGAAATGACCAACCTGGTCAATATCATTGATATCGCAGAGGAATACACATTATTAAATGAATACGGAAGAATAGAGTGTTTTGAAGGGCACGATGAAGATAAACCGATGCTCCAGTTCGATGAAAAGACCCAGAGCTTCTACTGTCTCGACCTAGGGTGCCGAGCACACGGGGGTGTCATAGAATTCATTGAACAAATTGAAGGTGTGAGCTTTGTCGAAGCGGTAAACCTATTGGCAAATCGTACCGGGCTGCCCCCCTGGTATACCGATAAGTTCGAAGCAGAGTTCGGGGTCAATCATGTTGTGGTCGACAGGGTGCGAGCGTGTCTCAATGCGGCAACTCGTTTTTATGCCGGGAATCTCGAAAAAGCGCAACCGTATCTGCAGAAAAGGGGTATTTCTAGAGAAACCGCCGAGAAATACGTTATGGGAGCCACTGGAGAAAAGAATTCACTCAAACAGGCTTTGGCGGCGAAAGGTTTTGAGCAGAGATATATGGCCCTTGCAGGTCTACTGAATCGGTACGGTGACGACTTCTTTCAGGATCGCATTGTAGTGCCCATTCGGGTCAATGGCATGGTTACATCCTTTTACGGAAGAGCTCTCAATGCTATAGTTTTGCACTTTTTGGATGAATAGTCTGATATTACGATGATTTTCTTGAAAATCATCGGCGTCCCTGCCATAGACGGTTTTGGAACAAACT
>Ga0326727_10020285_pt1 | contig 13219 bp, 12 predicted proteins | sample MB2enrmetagenome_FD_207643 | JGI IMG/M metagenome (GOLD analysis project Ga0326727, IMG submission 207643) | Lab enriched peat soil microbial communities from McLean, Ithaca, NY, United States - MB29MY | ecosystem: Environmental > Terrestrial > Soil > Wetlands > Peat | place: USA: New York...
ATTCCTGCAGCGTTTCCTCCGCTTCCTCGCCGCCCAGCCACACCAGGGCGGCTGCGTCTCCGATGCCCTCGATCCAGGCCATCCCCACCCGCCGCCGCTGGGCCCACGGCGCCACGACCACCAGCCGCTTGGCCCCCAACAGCCCGCCGGGATGCAGGCTGTAATACCAGTCGAGGTAACTGGTGGTCCGATAGCACTCGGCCAGCAGGCTCTCCAGCAGCTCGGGCGTCACGCGGCGGGGATCGCCGCGGGGCTCCAAGACCACCTGCAGCGTCGTGTGGGGATTGTCGGCCAGCACGCGGGCGACCCAGGCCGCCGCTTCCCTCTGCCGCGCGGCGAAATCCGCCGAGCGGAGCCAAAGCGTGAAGGCCTGCGCCCGCCGCTCCGCCGCGGGCCACACGTCCTCCGCCACGCAGGGCCCGTCCAGTTCCACCACGCCGCGGTCGATCACCGGCCCACCGGACCAGCCCTCACCCCCTGCCCCTCTCCCAGAGGGAGAGGGGAGCAATCGTTGCCCAGCCTCCAGCCACGGTGAAGGCAAGGCGTCGAACTCGATGCCGAAAGCCTGCTGGGCCTCCTCCATCAACCGGTACATCTGCTCGATGTCCAGGGTCGGCGTCCGCAGCACGTAGTAGGGCGGCCGCGGCTGGTACTCCAGCCCCAACCGCCGCGCCTGCCGGCGAAACGCCGTGCCGGGCAGGATCGAGAGGTTGAACACCTGCAACTCGCCGAGCGGCCGCACGCGAGCGAGGTACTCGATGCCGCGGCGGACCGAGTCGACTGTGTCGCCGGGCAGCCCCAGGATCAGGTCGACCCGGACCGAGATGCCCTCGTCCAGCAGGGCCCTCGCCCCGCGCTCGAAGGCCGCCAGGTCGAGCCGCCGGCCCATCAGCCGCTGCGTCCCCGGGTCGATCGACTGCAAGCCGACCTCGACCTCCTTGAAATTGGCTTCGCGCATCGCGCGGGCGGTCTCGGGGCCGATCCCCTCGGCACGCAACTCGGCGGAATAAGTCCACTGCCGCCGGGGATTGCCGTGCGCCAGCAGGTCCAGCAGTTGCGGGAAGTCGGGCCGCTGGTTCAGCGTGGGGTCCAGCAGGACCACTTCCGCCACCCCACGCTCGGCGGCATGGCCCAGACAGGCGGAAATCTGCCCGGGCGACAGGCTGTACACGCCGCGGTAGTTCTTCGGGTAATAGCAGTATCGGCAGCGGTAGCGGCAGCCGCGGGCGGTCTCCAGCAGCAGCATCTCGTCTTGGGCCGCGTCGAGGATGCCTTCCAGATAGGGCGAGGAGATGGCATCCAGGCTGCCCAGTGGGGCCCGTTGCGGCGGCGGAGGCCCGCCACGCTGCCACAGGCCGGCGATGGCCGGAAGCGGCGCCTGCCTTTCCTGGTCAGCCAAACCCCGCAAGGCCGCGAGCAACTCGACGAACGTCGCCTCCCCTTCCCCGAAAACGGCAAAATCCACCGCCGGCGCGCCCAGCACCCAGCGATTATCGGGCGTGATCTCCGGGCCGCCCAGGAGCACGCACATCTCTGGCCGGGCCTCTTTCAGCCGCCCGGCGATCCACAGCGTCCGCTCGACATTCCACAGGTAGCAGGTGAAGCCGACCAGCTTCGGCCCGCGCCGCAGAATCTCCCGGACCAGCCCCTGATCGCCCAGCGTACTGGCCAGGGCGGCGGGCAGGATCTCGATGCGAAAGGAGTCTTCCAGGCCGCGGCGGCGGGCCAGCAGTTTCAAACACCCTGCAGCCAGCGGCACGTTGCCGCGGATCGGCTGCGGGGCACCCCCCGGCCCCGGCGGCGGAATCGGAAGCTGAACCAGCAGGACCAGCGGGCGACGCGGCAAGCGATTACTTCCCCATCTTCCGCAAGTTTTCCAAACACTGCTTCACGCTGTCCAGCGGCGGGCCGGCGTAGGCCTCTTGCTCCACGATGTACCACTGCGTGCCGGCCGTGGTCTCGCAGATGCGGAAGAGTTCCTTCCACGGCACGGTCCCTTCACCGATGGTGGCCCCGGGCTTGCCGCCGAATTCCTTGATGTGAATGGTCAGGCAGCGGCCGGGGAACTTCTTGAGCACCGCCAGCGGATCGCCGCCGCCGCCCAGGCAGTTGCCCACGTCCAGTTGCATGACCACGTCCGGGCCGGCGCTGCTGAACAAGCGGTCCCAGACGGTCTGGCCGTCGATCTTGTGGAAGTCGCCGCCGTGGGAGTGATAACCCACGTGCATGCCTTCCGGCTTGACCTTTTCGGCCAGCTCGGTCAGCAGCTTGGCCGTGTCCTGGATGGCCTCGACGGAACCCATGTACTTCTTGCCGTCCAGCCAGGGCACGATCAGGAAGGGGTTGCCCAGCGTGCGGTTCAGCTCGACGGTCGCTTTCAGGCGGTCGCCCAAAAGCGTGTCGAGGCCGGTGTGCGTGCCGCAGCACTTCAGCCCGTTCTGGTCGAGTATCTTGCGGAGCTGCTCGGCCGTCTTGCCGCAGTAGCCGGCGAACTCGACGCCCTGGTAGCCCATCTGGGCCACAGCGGCCAGCGTGCCCGGCACGTCCTTGCCGATAACGTCGCGGAGCGAATAGAGCTGCAAGGCGATGGGGATCTTCTTGCCCGCGGCTGCCCGTGCGGCCAGGGGATTCAGGCCGGCGGCACACAGGGCGGCGGTGCCCGAGGCCAGTTTCAACACGTCGCGGCGAGTAATGCTCATGCGGATGCTCCAACGTCGGGGGTGGTAGGTGGGATGGAAGCCGCGGTAGGGCGCGGTCTACGACCACGCCCCTCGCTTCGACCGGAGGTCTCCTCCACCGGCCGGGAGACCTGGCGGTCTCAGCTCGGCCAACTCGGAGACCCACGCCGGACGGGATCATTCTGGCTACGCCGCCGGCCGGTTGTCAAGCGGCCTCGGAGTTCGAGACAACAGGACCGGTGCGTTTGCAGGCCCCCCGTTTGCAGGCCGACCCCGTTTGCAGGCCCCTGTGGTTGAGCGCTCCCTGTCTACACACCGCACGCCTGCAGTGCCCTTGCCGCGTCCGCGGACTGAAGCACAACTTGTTCGAGTGCGTGAAGTACCGCCGGATGATGGTTTTCGTCGGTCTCGTTATTGAGTGCGTCGATGGCGTCGTGAGGAGTCGTTACGCTTGGGTCCTGGCTCAACAAGGTCACATAGCGTCTCACCGTGTGGATTACTTGTGCCCCGAGGGGCAGACCTTCGGATGCAACACGGCTCTCCTGTGCATGGTTCATTTCGAGGCAGTGACCATGTGTGACGAGTAAAGGCAAGGCACCCGTCAGCACTGAACCCAGGGATTGGACCAGATCGCTGCCGTTGAACGTACTCTCAAGACGATTTCTCCGGGTGGCGTGGCTGACCTCGCCCACAGCTTTGCGAATGACCCGTGCTGTGACCTCCATGTTGTCGATATCCTGGAGCAAGGCCGCCACACGGATGTCGTCGATCTCCTTGTCTGACAACCTCATGCGAGCCGCGACCTTCTGACTGACTTCAGCGGTCCTTGTCGCCCGCTCGCCAAGTCGGGGGTCGGCACTGTTAAGATATTGGGCTAGCACTTCGACCACCCCGAGGTAGGCGTCATGAAGTTCTCCGATGGTCGCCGTTCTTTCATCGCTAACTGTGCCGACGAGAATCGCATTGATACCCATTACCGCAGCCCAAATCGTCAGGGCAAGAGCTATGGCGAGTGGCGAGGCATACGCCACGGAACTGTCCAGATTCATCGCCATCACCACCGCGGCACAGATCACGGAGAGGAGAGCCAGGATCCCAGCCCGGTAACGCCCGAGGAAGAAGGCGGCGAGAGCCACAGGAAGGTAGAACAGATTGAGAACGACCAACTTGTAGTAGCCGACCTTGTAAAGCAGGCAACACAAAGCCAAGCAAATGAGAATGAGCATGACTTCGAGCACGGTATGCTGCGGGCGTTCTTTACGAGGCATGTTCAAGCTCCGTTGTGCTATTGAGAGAACTCTGTTCCGGGCTGGCGATTTTGGGGACCTGTTGCGGTCGGCCGCTGAAGGAAGCAGGGGCATCGGTGTCGGGATGGCACAGGCCGGAGGGAACGACCGGATCACCCGTACATTGATCGAGCAGGTCCATGGCGGTCGCCAGACCATCGTCGAGTGTGCGGTCCACCGTCGTCGCGAAGTCCAACCCGCCGTTGGCAGACGTCGAGCTCGTGCTGCATGCTACCGACAGTTCCGCATACTCTCGGGCGATGTTATGAAACTCTGGTTCGATTTGCAGAAAAGCACTCACGATGGTTGGATCAAAGTGCGTCCCTGCTCCGTCTTTGATCATCTGAACGCACTGCCGATGTGGAAGGGCTTCCTTGTAGACTCGCTTTGTGGACAGGGCGTCGTACACATCCGCGATGGCGACGATCCGGGCGGCCAGCGGGATCTCCTCGCCCGCGAGTCCTCTGGGGTATCCCGTACCGTCCCACCGCTCGTGATGGCCGAAGGCGATCTCACGCGCCATCTGCAGGAAATTCGACCTCCCTAGCCGCGACTCGATGTCTTTGACGCAGTTGCCTCCAATGAGTGCGTGCAGCTGCATCATCAGCCGCTCGTGTTTTTCGAGTGTGCCCGGTTTTAGCAGAATCGAGTCGGCAAGTGCCACTTTTCCAATGTCATGAAGAGAAGAGCTGATGCCAATCAGCTCCACGAATTGCGGCGTGATTTGCCCGCGATAGTGCGGATTCGGGCGAAGGGCAGATGCTAAACGCGTGGAATACAGCGAAATCCGCTCCAAGTGATTGCCCGTGTCGGCATCTCTGGACTCCGCCAATTTTGCTAAGCCGAAGATCACCGCATCGCGTGTTCGCAACAGGTCGTTATAGCGCTCAAGGGACACATGTGCCGACCGCGTCTCCTTTCGGCGGGTTTCCTCGTGAGCCGGCGTCAAGACCAGGTAGGCGACAACCGCCTGGAGTGCGGCAATCCAGACGAAGGCCATCGTACGGATTACCGCCACGGATAGTTCTCTCGATGCGATAGTCTTTTCATCGGACTCCTGCGGTGCACCTTGGGGAGCACCACCCGTCGCTGGGCCATTCGCCGCCAGTGCCGAGGCCGTCGCGTCGGGGTGTTCCGCGAAAAGAACAAAACGGTGCTCCAGCCACAGTCCCAGGGCCAGGCAAGCCCCTTGAAGCAGCACCAGCAGGGCATAGCGTTTCGCGTGTTGCTTCATGGATTCATTCCGGACGGCCCCGCGGGCCACGGTACTTGGCAGTACCCGCTATGTAAAAGGTAGTATGCCTTGCCTCGGTTACAAGGAAATACTACCCAGGCCGTGCGAGAAGTGAGGATGGTATTGATTGTGCCGACGTTACCCACAACCTCTTGGGCCTGCAAAAGCGGTTGGGAGCCTTGAATCCTCTCCAAGAGAGAGACTGGCGACCGCTTTTGCAGGTTCGAAGGGGATCACTCTGGCTACGCGGCTGGCCGGGCGTCAAGCGGCTGGGAGTTCGGTCAGCGAAAGAATCGCCTTGAAGTTGTGCGATCTCGGCGACCACGGGCGCAGCGGCTGCCCGTAAGGCAACGCCAAATTTGTGGAGCGTTCGGAGCGGGCCGTCGGTCGTGCGCTCCACCCCCGAAGACCAAGTCGTCCGCGCAAATTACTCAAATGCCCGGAATCGGTTCGTGTCCCCGGAAGGCCCGGAAGACCCCTCCGGAAGACCGCCAAGACCCCTGGAAGACCTGGGAGACACCATTTTTCGGGAGATCGAAGCACGCGACGCGCGGAGCGGCCCTGATCGGTACAATCCCGCGTCGCACCACACTGCTGGGCAAATCCGCGGTGCCACGCGGCTGGCCTGGCGCCGGCGCGGACCGGCCGCGCTACTTGGGGTTTCCTACAAGGTCGAGGAGTCTGCTGCAGATGTGCTTCCAGGCCACATCCCGTTGGGCGCGCGATAGAGAACTAATAGGCTTCGCGATGTCATGCGCGGCCTGATAGTTCCGAATCTCGGTTAGTTCGTAAAGGGACGGGCTGAGACAGACCCAAAATATCGTTGCTCCGTCGGCCCTAGCCGCGTCCAGCAGCGGCGGCAACTCGTTCTTCGAGATGAACTCAGAGGCGAGAAAGTGCCTGCTCACCAGCAGCACCCCTACTTTGGCCGAAGTCAGCGCCTTCTCAATCTCGGTCTTCCACAACATGCCGGCCCCAATCATGGTGTCATCCCAGATGTTTACGACCCCGCGCCGGATGGCTGGGTCGAGCATCGTCTTGAACTCCGTGAACAGCTTCCTATCCTTGTGGCTGTAACTCACAAAGACCTTCGTGCGCGTCGTCGAGCGCATTTTCGTGTCCGCGGCTGGTATTTCGACCGGGGGAACGATTAGTGGGGTCACAGGCTTGGCGTCGCCGGGGCGAAGTGTCTGGAGTAGCAGTTGGATCAGCAGTTGGGGCATCTGGAGGAAGGTGCCGGGAGCCACGCCCCAGGCAGACAGAGACAGGCCCGACGAAAGAAAGACGACAATATCCGCGATGCCGGGCTGTGCGGTGGCCTGCCGAACAGGCTCGACCGGAGCCCCGAACGCCGACCTCTCTACGACGTGAACGCGGATTGTAGCGACTGGCGCGTGGAGCATGCCAAAGAGCATCACCTGAAAACTCACAGGGCTAGCGAAGGCTTCAGTCTGCCCCCGCATCGCCTTGCCGACGCCCTGGACCCGCCGCATCACAACGCGCCTTGGCGACTCCGGTTGGCCAACGACGATCTCGCGGTAGAATGCGGTCTGCTGGGCCCCGGGGTCAAACAGCGGGAAGCGGCTTGTAATCAGGACCGAAAGCCCCGGCACTTGGCCGTGGGCAGCCCGAAACATCAGCTTCCGGAGGCGGCCGTCGACGATCTGGCCAAACTTCCCGCTGCGCACTCCGTCGTCCTGTACCCCTTCCAGCGCGTCCAAGACAACCAGGCAAGGGCCTGCCGCGGCCAACAACCGGAGCACATTCTCGAACGATCCACGCGTATCCTCGCCGCCCCCCGGCTCCGCGCCGAGCCACGCCGCAAGTTCGACGAAGAACTCGTCTGCCTTGCGTTCTTGGTGGAAGGAGAAAACCAGCAGGCGCTGGGCGGGCGGCAGGTCGGCGCGCTTCGCCGTGCCGGGGTCGGCGAGCAGGGCCTGCAAAAAACGGTCGGCGATGGCCGTCTTGCCCGCCCCAGCCACACCGACCAGTGCGCAAACGCCCTGTCCACCGGTGCGCCACCACTCGCAGAGCTGTCCGAGTTGGGGCCGGTCCCGCCAGTCGCGGGGCCGCCGGAGCGTGTGTACCAACCGCGTTCGTGACACCGGCGCGCCTACGGGCACGAGGCCCTCCATTTCCATTGCCGGCGATCATACACCAGCATGCCGTGGGGTACGCAACCCAACACGCGCGCACAGACTTTCATCGTGAGTACTCCTCAACCGTTCTCACGAATAGGGCGCCCAGAATCCGATAATGATTCGTTTCATGACCTCCTCGGCCTGCACTGGACAGCCTCCTCATCTCAAGGAGGTCAAGCCCCGCCGTCAAACAGGTCTTCGTTGCGTGCGGCCTTTGAGCGACAGCGGGGACAAGGGTATGTTGGGATCACTATTTTTGCCTTCGGCATGCCCTTGTTGTAGCAAGCCGGCCCGTTGTGCCAAAACACCGCGCACTCAGGGCACCGAATGGGTACCCCATGGGAACTGAAATATTGTATCAACGGAAAGCCGCAACCTGGGCAGATGACGTCTTCGGCTGGCCTGTGGGCTCCGACCTCAACAGACTTGCGCATCAGCCATTCCGTCAATAGCCCCATGAGCAATGCCGCCGCCAGGAACGCCAGCAGCGACACGACAACCTCGGCCCAAATGCTCCCGGATGCGTACACCGCAAATGGATTGAAGGACGCTGTCACCCGGTACGACACCAGCAGTACCGCAATGCCGATGGTAGCAAGGCATCCAACCCTAGCCTTAGGACTTGCCTGGCCGTTCATCTCGCACCCCCTATTTTCCACCTGCACCACGGGGTGCAAATACTTGTGGGCATTTCCCCTCGGCCGGGATTGTGTCGGCCAGCTTCTTCATTTCGTCCAACTGGCGGCGATGCGATACTCCTTCCATGAGCTTTCGAAAGACCTCGTCCGGTCCACCAAAGACCAGTTCCTTCGCGGTCCGGAGTATGCTCTGACGTTGGCCCTCGGCGTACCAACCGGCCGCCGACAGGACAACGCCAGCGATCGCGCCAGCGATTCCAAGGTTGGAGAGCGCCGCGGGGAGATCGCGAAACATCTGGTGCGCCCCCAGGAGCGCTACGCCCATCACAACCAGTGCTGCACCCACCCAGAACAGGAGGCGAAGACGCCGCAGCCACCGTATTCTTGGCGCTTCCTCACAACGACTGAGCCTGTTGAGGACCTCTATCCACTCCTGCCCGAGCACCTCAGGCGATTCGGGAATCAAGTGGCCCATGCCAACGAAGAGCTGCCTGATGATGTCCACAATGTACTTCTCAAAAAGTAGCATTCGTAGGGATCCGGTGCGGGACAGACCCTCCGTTTCGTGGATTACGTCGCTCGTTAGAGGGATGAAATCAAACACCGCGTATTCCCCAGCCCTCGATTCGTAGAGTTCCTTAACAGACACCGCGTTGATGATGACACGCTGCCTCGCGGGCTGGAATTGGCCGTACCACTCTCGGAACCGCTCTGGCAGCACCCGGACCTGCTCGTATGTCGTCAGTTCGTTTCTGCCGATAAGGAGGGGGATATCCGCGAGTGTCGCGGCCGCGGCTGTATAGGGATTTGCACCTGGAGCACAATCTACGATAACACATGAGATATCGTACTGCCTGACGAGGTCCCTAATCGTGTCCTGGAGAAGCGTAAACAACTCGTCCTTCGGGATGCTCGCGATGGTGTCGAACAGCCCCTTGGCTTCTGGGGGGGCCGCCGGCATGAGGTAGAGATGGCCCCGGTGTTGAGGATTGCCGCTTGCCAGCGAAACCGCACCGGTGACGGTTATGGCCTGCGCGGCGGTGACATTCCGCTGCGCCATTACCTCGTGCACGGTTCTAAAAGTTTGGCTCAGTCCGCGAGCCAGGCGAAAGGTGAGGCCCTGTGCTTCGACATCGAGATCTACGAGCAGCACGTTCGGCTTGTGGCCGTCTCGCCCCGGCGCCACCGTTACGAGTTCCGCGAACTTCCGAGCGAGAGTTGTCTTACCAACGCCACCCTGCACACTGTAAAATGCCACCACCGGTACCGCCTGACCTTGTTGGTTTCGCATCCCCCCCATCGCGATTTCTTGATGTTCCAGCATAGCCGCGGTCCTCCCTTCTTGTTGTTTTCGCGGGATAATGTCAAAAGTGGTCAGTCGGTCACGACCCTGAAGCCGACGTCCGGAGCGTGAAACCCGACATCGGGTTGACGGAACGCGTATGCAAGTCCCCAAAGCTCGCAGGGCGTCCGGTAGCTCCCGCCCCTTGTCTCGAAGCGCCCCTCTGGGCCCACCACCCATTCCGCGACATTCCCACATAGCTGGCGGACCCCTTCGCAGCTATCGCCCGGTGGGCACTCATCCACTGCCGCGAGCGAGCCACGTCCGCTCTCCATGCTGTTGGTACGTGCAGCGCTGTAGTCTGCGCCCCACGGATAGGCTTGTCGGGCCGGGCCAGATGCCGCGCGCTCCCACTCCATCCAGGCGGGCAGACGGGTTCGTGACCAAATGCAATAGGCATCGGCGTTCCCAGCGCTCACGTTCACAACAGGGCGCGATGCGAGGCGAACCGGAAAAGGACGATTCCAACGGTTAAGCCAACGTGCATCCCAATGGCAGGGCCATGGCCTCCCTGTTGCTCGCGCAAACTCGTAAAACTCGTCGTTCGTCACGCATGTCGCTGATACCGCAAAGCTACGTAGGCTGTACGGTTGGACCTGTCGCCGGAGGATCGCCTGGCGCAGAGCAAGAGGCAAGCGATAGAGGGCGGAAAGGTGGCCGAAACTCACGGCATCGCTTCCGAGCTCACAAGGGCCACCCTCGATCCACACCGATTTTCGGGGTGGCGGAGCTGGGACGTCAGTACAGCGGAAACCGACATTGTGGAGGCGCGCTTCGCGGTCTACGATGGCTGTCATGTGCGACGATCGCGGGTCGCGGACCTGTTTGTGTCGCTCGGTTCCTGCGTCGCACCACTCAAGGGTTTCCGATCCATCCGCAGTCGTGGTAACCGGGCCTTCCTGCGTGGATCGGCCGTCGGCGCCAGGCAGGCAACCGCCCGCCCAATCGCAGTACGCGACCGCGTCGTCCCACGATATCCGTGTCACGGGCGAATCGCTCTGCCTTTGAGGAAAACCTGCGTCGGACGGGCCCCAGTGATGCGGCCCACGGAGTCCTGAACTCTGCAGGAAGTCGTGGTACTCGATATTGGTAACGAGTCGCACTTGTGGCGTCAAGAGTGGCTGCTGCGTTGGCCGGTTGGCTGCGAGGCGTTGATCGCGCGCATGAGCAGCGAAAGCCGTTCCTCCTGCCCCGAGGTCGAGCTGCGCCTTCAGTTGTGTCGCAAAGTCGGAAGCGCTATGCTGTGCGAAGTCCCAATAGTGAAGGCGAATCACGTACGGGAGAAGGGGGTCCGCTATGTTGCCTCTTTCCAGGAGAACCGGGATAATCGGCTTGTGGAAATAGTGAGCAATCGCCACTTCCTTACATACGTAATCCGACGAATTGCTGGCTGGTGACAGCAAAAGAATCAAAGCGTCACATTGGCGAATCGCCCTTGTGATTTCCTCTGCGAAGTCGTCGCCAGGCTGGAGCCATCTTTCATCCTGCCAACACGATAATCCGACAGCCGCAATCGCTTTGTGAATCCTGCGCGCGGTGGGCAAATCGTGATGAGAGTAGGAAATGAAGACGATTGTCATCTACGGGTCGTCCCAGTTCACGTCTGCGATTGTCGACGATTACGCCAGGCTGATTTCCGGGGAGAACGCGCGGATGCCAATGCTGCTTCGTCCATTTATTAGGCTACGCGCGATCTCCCCGATAAATCAGGCGCTCGGCCCCTAGGCAGCCCATGCTCCCGCCACGTTACACTACTGGACAAGCCAGCAGCGCAACCTGCCCGCGAGGCCCGCGATCCCCTCAGTGTAGCGAGTCGGCGCGGGGTGTCAAGACCCTCCCGCATCTGGGAACTACCGTTCCACCGCCGTGAGAGAAAGCCGCGGGTCGGGTGGCATGCCCGGGGTCTTCGACGGGTGTGGCTTCCGCGCGTCGACCCACAGACGGCCGCATGGCCCTTGCCCAACGGGACTGGGACTTCCCCGGAGTCGCAGAGGCCATCGCCTGGAACCCGCCCACGGGCACCTTGACCGACGACACGGGCAACGTCGCGGAGGACGCGCTCTCCAGCATGATGGGCGATGCCCGCGACCTTCTTCACGAGCATGCAGGGTCTTCGGCCGACGACCCTGAGTGGTTCTGAAGCTGAGCCACAGACCCCCACCGTGGGTGGCTATTTCCAGTCGCTTCCGAGGATCAATAATGAAAGAGCGGTCCACCTGGCGCTATACAGGGTGTAGGAGTCGTTTCTTGCTCGCCCAAAGCACAGACAGGAGGGCCGAAAGATGCTATACCCTGCCATCGACCAGCACCGCAAGCAGTTGACGGTGAATCTTCGCGGCGAGCACGGCGACATGCTTCTGAGGCGGCGGGCCGGCACGCAATGGCCGCGGAGGAGGATTCCGGCGACACGAGCCGAGGGTGACATTCTGGGAAGGATTCAGTAACTTTCCGGCATCGCTAGATTGGCAGGATTAGTCGTTCCTGGTCTGCCGCATCACATAACTCCAGTTGCTCAAAGGTCCATAATCGGTTCGTGTCCCCGTCCCCGGAAGGCTTAAATCAGTTCGTGTCCCCGGAAGGCCCTGGGAGTATCGAGACTCGCGTGGGCGCGGCCAATCGCTGCTTGGCGCGGGCGATGGGGCGGTTACAATAGGGGAGGTTCCACCCCGGGAGACATTGGCCATGAAAACGCTTCTCGGCGCAGTGCGATTGGCGGCGGGGGCAACGGCAGTCTGGGCTGGCGGAGTGTCCTCCGCATTGGCGCAGCAGCCGGCGGTGCCCGAAAAATCGGCCTACGACTACACGTTCGCCTACGCTCTGGTCGTACTCGGCGTGGTGCTGGGACTCTTGTGCGTACTGCGACCCAGCGGCCGCCGCCATGAGACAGGGCCCGAGCAGTACGTGTCGAAGAACATCCTGGTCGACGAGAAGTGACCTATCCGAAATGGGGGGTCACTGGTTTGGGGCCTGCCCCTGCATGAAGCCGGGACGGATCCGCTTCTGAACGTCGGTCTCCAGGACGCCGAACGTGGCCTCGTGCCGCTGCACGGTCAGTTGCAGGGCGTGCAACATGCGCTTGGCGGTGTAGTAATTGGTGATGATCCGCTGGGTAATGGCAATCGGCTGCGTTTGCACGCCGGCAGGCTGCTGCGGACTGAGGCCGAAGTCGATAATCAGCTCTTCCGGCGTCCCCGTCACGCGGCAGAAGTTCGCGTAGAGCGCCAGCGCCTTGGAATCGTCGATGTCCATCTGCACGCGTTGTGCCTGGCGGGCTGCCTCTTGCCCTGCCGTGCCCGCATCGCCAACGGGATTGCCCTCATCAGGCCTGTCTGGGGTCTTCGCCACAACGTCCTCCTTCTGTCTAGAGCTTTCAGTAGATTCGTACCATTCAACATTCCGCGCATTCCAGCTTGCAGCCACCTGCTCCGCAAGCTGGTCGGGAGTCCAGACCGGACGCCTGATAGCCCATATATAGCACACTCCGGCCGGAGTGGAAGGGCTGCGGGACTGCAAACCGGCCTTGTCGGCAAGAAATCCGCCCTATTCCAAGAAACACTGCAAAGTAGCGAGGCGAGTTTGCCGATTATTCGGACTGCGTGAATTGGAGAGACTTTGACGGCAACGTATGGACAAACGTGTTTTCCCAAATCACCAGAACGCTCTACTTTGCCAAGAACGCAAAGTCTCCAGCCCAAGCGGCCCCAGCCGAAGGATTTGCGTGCCGCTTGCAAGACGTTACACGCTTGGCAGCCTTTAACCCCCGGACGCAGTCCGGGGGCATTTTCTCTGACCCCTGATTCCTGACCACTACCCCGTCTATGTCAAGTGTCCGCTGGCCATTGCGACCCCTGCGGCCGGCCTGCCTGGCCGGACTGGCCCTTGCGCTGGCGGTCGGCGGCG
>Ga0326727_10020286_pt1 | contig 13219 bp, 16 predicted proteins | sample MB2enrmetagenome_FD_207643 | JGI IMG/M metagenome (GOLD analysis project Ga0326727, IMG submission 207643) | Lab enriched peat soil microbial communities from McLean, Ithaca, NY, United States - MB29MY | ecosystem: Environmental > Terrestrial > Soil > Wetlands > Peat | place: USA: New York...
TGTAGAGAAGGCAAGAAAAGCCCCCGGCAACAACCAGGCGACGTGCTTTTCTCTTGGCTGGGGGTGAAAACTGCTGATCAGATTCGGCGTAAGTCTATTAGAAACATGGTGAGCGCGCTGGGACTCGAACCCAGGACCCACGCCTTAAAAGGGCGTTGCTCTACCAACTGAGCTACGCGCCCACACTCAGTAGCGTAACACAATTCGCTGTCGCAGCGGCTGGCGCGGTGGAGAGACAAAAAAGCGGATCCCAATCGGAGGAAGTGACGCTGATGGGATCCGCACGTTGCAAACTAAAACTTGAAAGAACGCCTGGCCGCCTAGTCGCGGAGGGGCATAGGAACCACGTTGTTTGCCGTCCCAGGTTCAGTCCAGACAGAGAGCAACAGCAGATCGGCGTGGGTAAACTCGAGCGCCTGGGGACGAGGATGTTCGGCGTTGAAGACATGGCGATCGAGAATCGCGTAAAGATGCTCTCGCGAGACGCCGAGCGCCTGTGCAGCTTCCAATTCGTCGTAATACTGCCTTGCCATTTTTCTTAGAGTCAGCATGGTCGAGTCCTTCGCAGATTCTGGGACATCTCTTTGTACATCTCTTTGTACCCCGGGACAGAGCCGATTGACATGAGGTGAACTGCTCATTGCCGCTCCGTCCAGCTACTTACCTTTGCGAAAAAAATTCTCTCGTAGCGCCACGATTGGGTAATAGGTACACAGGTCGCGAGCCGGAGTCGGGGCGCATTCGGCGAGGCACGAAAGCGGCGCAAACTCCGTAACTGATTCAAATAGAGATGGTTGCTGAAGCTTAAGCAAAAGCTGGAGATTTGCCACTGGCACTTTCCGGCCCAAGAACGAAGAATCTGCGTTCGCTACACCACGTCGCGGCGCTCCAGCAGCAGTTGAGCGGTGAAGGGAAGGGCGAGCGCGAGCATCGACCAGCCGAGGATCAGCGTCCAGGGAGCCGATCCCGACATGGTGGCGGCAAAGACCTTGTCGAGGAACCAGGACGGCGTGTTGAGGTGATAGTGCACTACGAGAGTGAGGTAAGCGACGATGCAGAGGGCGACCGAGGCCGCAGCCAATAGAGTTCCCTTCGAGGCTCCCCGGAAGGCGATTCCCTCGCAGATCGAGATTCCGAAGACGATGAGGTTGACGGGCAGCATCGCCAGCATGTCGCGCAGTAGCATGGCGAGCAGGAACCCTGTCCACGAGATGCCTCCAGCGAGGGTGACGGAGCGGAGATAGAGCCAGCAGTGATTCGCTCGCCTGCACGATCCGGCGGTGCCAATCGGCGAAATTCGTTGTAACATCGAAAGACCATGAGCGAACAGGGTATGGAGCAGTTTGACGTGCTGATTATCGGCGCGGGGCCGACGGGACTGGCCTGCGCCATCGAAGCCCGGCGGGCGGGCTACTCCGTCGCAGCTCTCGACCGCGGCTGTCTATGCAACTCGCTGTTCCACTATCCGACGAACATGACGTTCTTCACCACGCCGGAACTGCTGGAGATCGGCGATATTCCCTTCGTCAGCGCGCAGCCGAAGCCCAGCCGGCAGGAGGCGCTGGAGTACTACCGCAAGGTTGCCGAGTTCTACCGTCTCGACGTGCGGCAGTATCACGCGGTGGAGCGAGTGGAGGGCGCCGACGGCGCATTCCTCGTCCACTGCACGGACCGGCTCGGCCGTCCGACCCAGTTCCTGGCGCGCAAGCTGGTGGTGGCGACCGGATACTACGATCTGCCGAACCGGATGGGAGTTCCGGGCGAGGATCTGTCGAAGGTCACGCATTACTATACGGAGCCGCATCCGTTCTACAACTCGGATGTGGTGGTGGTGGGCGCGAAGAATTCGGCGGCCATCGCAGCGCTTGAGCTCTGGCGCCACGGCGCGCGGGTGACGCTGGTGCATCGCGGCGAGGGAATCTCTCCGAAGGTGAAGTACTGGATCAAGCCGGATATCGAGAACCGCATCCGAAACGGAGAGATCGCGGCCTACTTCAACACCAGCATAAAGGAGATTACTCCGGAGACGGTTGTGCTGGCCGCTCCCGATGGCGAGGTGACGCTGAAGAACGACTTCGTGCTGGCGATGACCGGCTATCGTCCGGACTTCGAGTTCCTGCGAGCGCTGGGAGTGAGGGTTGCCAACGGAGGCGCGTGCAAGCCGGAGGTCGATCCGCAGACGCTGGAGAGCAACGTCGCGGGAATCTACTTGGCCGGAGTGGTGATCGCCGGAATGAACACCAGCGAGATCTTCATCGAGAACGGCCGCTTCCACGGACGGCAGATCGCGGCCGATCTGCGAGCGAAGCTGGGCGCACCGACCGTCTCTCCGTTTATGCCGGAGAGCGCCGAGGAGAGCCGGGCTCCGGAGCATCTGCGGAACGCGGAGTAGAGTAGGCTTTTGGGATCTGGACGCCCCAGCCTAGCTTGTCAGGCTGGGGCACATTGCGTTACCACCGTCTGCCAAACTCGAGATGCCCTCGCGCCGACCTGGTTATCGGCTGCCGAATACCTCTTTCAACAGTGAAGTGGTCTGCGCTGCGGGGTTCTTGCGTATCTTCTGCTCTTCCTGCCCGAGCATATAGAACAGGCCGTCCAGAGTCTTCCCCACAACGTACTTATCAAGATCAAAGTTGCCGGCCAGGGCCGAGCCACCGGGCGCACTTTGCAGCACGCGGTTGTACGATTTAACGACGCCCACGTTCTCCATGGAACGCTGCACGATAGGTGTAAAGGCCGTGGTTAGTTCGCCCGAACTCTTACGCTTAAAATAGTCGGTTGCCGAGGTGTTTCCGCCGGTGAGGATCTTGCGGGCGTCTTCGAAGGTCATCGCCTTCAGCGCCGAGAGAAAAATAGCCTTTGCTGCGGGAGTGGCCTGTTCGGCAGCGCGATTCATGCCCACCTCCAGTTCGTCCACCTGCCCGCCCATGCCCATCATTCGCATCCCTGAACCGATTGTCTTCAGCTTGTCGGGCAGCGGAATCTTGATGGCCGGATTCTTCAAAAAGCCGTCCGGCTTGCCTGTGCTGGCAACCGCATTGCTTGTGCTTACCTCCAGGGCTTCCTTCAGCCCGGCGGAAATCTTGTCATCGCTCAAGCCCGCTTTGCTGGAACTGGAGGGCTGGGCGGCCTCTTCGGCGCGCTTCATCATGTCGCCGAGTTGAGCAAGGCCTGATATTGAAATCATCCCTATCGAGACAAACACCAACAGAATTCGCCGCATCGTCGGCTCCTTATTTTCGAAATCGATTTCCGGGCCCGGAATGCACCTCTAGATCAGATGCCGAGGGTTGAAAGCGCCGCAGATTGTACTCCGTGTTTCAACGCCCAATCAATTCGATTTATCCGAACTCGACGGCGTTTCCAGTCTGCTCTGTGAGCAGCCGCTCGATCAGCGGAAACAGCGGCTCGCCTGTCGAAGCCAGCACGAAGTCGGCATAGGCTTCGCTGTAGTCGAGCTTGAAGCTGGTGCACAGGGCGGAGATCCAGATCTGTCGCGCCGCCGAGTTCGGCGAGATGACGAAGGTCCCCGGCGGATCGTCGAAGGCGAGATGAAGAGCTCCGCCACGCTCCTCGACGTCCATTCCCACGGCATCTTCGATCTTGTATAGCGCGCGCTTCAGGCGCTCGATGGCGGCTTCGGCGTGTTGCTGGAAAGTGTGTTCGTCCATAGAGAGAAGATCATACAGGAAGCAAGTTTCAAGGCTTCAAAGTTTCAAGGTTTCAAGGTTAGGAACAAAGGCGCGAAACCACATCTCCGCCCCTTTTGCCTTTCAACTTTGAAACTTTGAAACCTTAGCTCCTGCATCCCCGCTGCGCGCCTTCCACGTTGGTTCCCTCCTCGTAGTCGTTCCAGGTTTCGATCAGCAGGAAGGGAAGCGGTCGGGCGGAGTCGTAGTAGCGGTGGTACATCTGCAGGGACTCTTCGAGCGTGCGACCGCAGCGCGGGTCCATGTGGCGATTGCGGCTCCATGAGGCGAGCGAGTCGTTGAAGCCCGGCCAGGCGGCGCCGACGGCGAGTTTCTGCGGATAGCTGCGCGTCATGGTGGAGTAGAAGGAATCCAGGTACTCGCGTCCCCAGTTGCTGCCATCGCCCTGCCATCCCTGCTTGCCGGGCTGCACCCAGGCGTAGAAGCCGTCGAAGTCCGTGGCCCAGCGCGCATTGGGATCCTTGTAGATGAGCAGCGGCCGTTCGGGCCAGCTATCGACCATCCGGCGAACACGATCCCAGTCGGTTTCTCCCTGCTTGGGAAAGACGAAGATGACCGGCTGTCCGTTGTAGCGCAGATAGGCAGAGCTGCCGACCTCGGCCTCGCGCGAGATGTAGTGATGGTAGGCGTAGCTGAGGTCGTCGAGCGCTGTTTCGGTGGCGCGGGCGGGGTCGCTGGCGTCCTCGTCATACATGATGGCGACCTTGAAGTCCTCCGGCGTCTCGGCGGCAACCTGCTGCAGCGTGCTGTAGGAGTGGTCCTCGAAGCGGTGCTCGCGACCGTACCAGTTGACCACAAAGCCGGAGATGCCCAGCCGGCTGGCCTCGCGCACCTGCCGCTCCAGCACGGAGCGATCCTGCGAGGAGTATCCGACATTGATATGGTTTGCTCCGCCGAACCAGGGCTGGTAGGCGGCCAGCATCACTGGATGGCCTGAAGGTGTTACGGATTGCAGCAGCGAGCGCTTGTAATCGGCGCGGGTGCAGCCCAGCAAGCAACTCAGCAGAAGAGCAGCCCCGCTAAGGCTAATAAGACTGAGTCGCTGATTCCAGTTTCGCATCTACTTCAGTCATCCAGCTTCGTGGGATGCCGGCTCCGGCAGCAGTGTTGGTCTGCGGGCGGGACTGTTTTTTGCGAAGACATGCCGGAGGGAGATCAACAGGACTGGAAAATTGCGAGCCAGTTCATATAATTGATTGCTCGGGCAATTGCTGTAAGGCTGATGATTAAGATTTCGCGCCAAAGAGGAATGCATGGCTGGCAACAAGAAACCGAAGGTGCTGGTAGTGGACGATGAGCACGTCATCGCCGATACGCTGGCGATCATTCTGAACCAGGCCGGATTCGAAGCCTTGGCCGTGTACACCGGCAACGATGCCGTCGATCAGGCGCGCGCCCAGCGTCCCGACCTGATCGTCAGCGATGTAATCATGCCGGATATGAACGGCATCGAAGCAGCGATTCACATCCGCGGATTCCTGCCCGAATGTAAGATCCTGCTCTTCTCGGGCCAGGCCGCCACGGCCGATCTTCTGGAGAACGCCCGCGCTCGCGGACACGAGTTCGAAATTCTTGCCAAGCCCGTACACCCGCAGGATCTGCTGGCAAAAATCAAAAGATAACGATACGGAGGGTGCCCTGTTCCGGCCGTAGTTGCCGGGGCGGGATCGTTGCGGCTCACTCACACTTTCATTGTTTGTCCGTCACATTCGCGGCGAAACCTCCTGTACTAACTTGGGGATAGGAGGATCATCGATGAGCAGTCAAGCTCCAGCAGTAAGTCAAACATTGAAAAATCTGCAGGCCGCCTTTGAGGGCGAGAGCAACGCCGCCGTGCGTTACGCGGCATTCGCAAAGAAAGCTGCCGAAGAGGGTTATCGCCGAGTGGCCGCGCTCTTTCAAGCCGCGTCGAGGGCTGAGCAGATTCACGCCGCCAGCCACGCGAAGGTGATCACGCGCATGGGCTCGACGCCGGAGGCGAAGATCGCCGAGCCGGTGGTTGGCACTACGGCCGAAAATCTCGCCGCGGCGAAAAAGGGCGAGGAGTACGAGCGCGACGTGATGTATCCGGAGTTCATTCGCGAGGCCGAGATCAGCGGTGAGCAGGGTGCGCTAAGAACGTTCCGGTTGGCTCGCGAGGCCGAGGCGGTGCACGCGGCTCTGTACGGCGCGGCGCTGGAAAACCTTGAGGCGCAGCGCGCGGCAGCGGTCTTCTTCGTCTGTCCAGTGTGCGGCGAGGTGACCGACGACGCAACGCTGAAGAGCTGCCCGATCTGCAACGCTCCGGCGGAGAAGTTTGAGGAGTTCAGAGGGTAGATTTCGAGAACGGGCTCACTTAAGAATAAAGGCCCAGAGTCGGAAGTAGACTCTGGGGCTCGCTGTCACTGCACGCGTTGCTCAGTTAACTCTGGCCGCCTGCATTCGCCTTCGCATGGGCATGGATAGTGACTCGAAACGTCTTCTGAGGCGATGCGTCCTTCTCCCATGGGCGAGCGTATTTCATCACGATATGAGCAGTGCCGCGGCCGAGGATGCGAAGGTGAAATACCTGCATCTTGAGTCCTCCCGGGTGGGCGTCGCCTTCCGGCAGAAGCTCAGGCTCACCCTCTTGTGCTGCGACCTGTGGATGATCGCTGGTACATTGCCAGGAGTATCCCGTCCCCGGTTGAGCGGCCAGCTTGATGGTGACAACTTCGCCCGCGTGCGCCGGGATTGTCTGATCGGCCTGCCTTTCCGTGATGACGATCTCGTGCGCGGCCGATTGAGCCATCGCCCCGCAGCTCAATGCCACGATGAGAGCAAGCAATAGATGAAGTCTGGCTGTGCTCTTGGGATACACGATGCGTCCTTAGATCTCTCTCCGCCCTTCCAGTGCGCGCTGGAGGGTGACTTCGTCGGCGTATTCGATGTCGCTGCCGGCGGGCAGGCCGGTGGCGATGCGGGTGACGCGCACTCCGGTCGGTTTGAGCTGCTGCGCCAGATAGGTTGCCGTCGCCTCGCCCTCCACCGTGGGATTGGTAGCGAGGATGACCTCGTCAATGCTGCCGCTCTGCGCGCGGCTGAGAAGGTTCGCGATGCGAAGCTGCTCGGGGCCGACGCCGTGGATCGGCGAGAGCGTCCCGTGCAGGACGTGGTAGGCGCCGTTGTAGCTGTGTCCCTTCTCGACCGCGGCGATATTCGTCGGCTCCTCGACGACGCAGACGACACGCTGATTGCGCGTCGCGCTGGAGCAGTAGACGCAGGGATCGACGTCCGTAATGTTGTTGCAGATGGAGCAGAGGCGCAGCGCGGCCTTGATCTGCCGGATCGCGGCGGCCAGCGCCTCGGCGTCTTCGTCGGAGGCGCGCAGGATGTGGAAGGCATAACGCTGCGCGCTCTTGCCGCCGACTCCGGGAAGCTTCTTCAGTTCGTCGATCAGTCGAGCCATCGGCTCGGCAAACTTGGACATCGCTTCGTGTGACTCCGAAAATCCCCACATCTGCCAAAAGCGGGCAGATAGAGGGTACCGTCATCTGAATAGAAAAAATCAACTGCCCCGCTCAAGCCAAAGGAAGGCTTGAACGGGTCACCAATTCTTAAAACAATCCCGAGGGAAGGCCCATGCCGCCGAGCAGGCCTCCGAGCTGCGACTGCATCGCGGCATCCACCTTGCGTGCGGCCTCGTTGACGGCGGCCATCACGAGATCCTGCAGCATCTCGACGTCGGCGGCGGCCTCGCGTTCGATCTTTACGGCGAGCACCTGCTTTTCGCCGTTCATCTGGACGGTGACTGCGCCGCCGCCCGAGGAGGCTTCCACGCGCATCTCGCGCATCTTCGCCTGCATCTGCTGCTGCATCTGCTGGGCGCGGCTCATCATCTCCTGCATCTGTTTCATGTCCATTGGGAGTTACCTCTGGGAGCGATCCATTACGATGCGGATCTCGGCTCCGAACTTTTCCATCATGCGCTTGACGAGGGGCTCATCGGCGGCTTTGCTCTTGATGCCGGCCGAGCTTGCCGTGCTGCGCGAGGCCGCTCGCGGCTTGCCGTCGGCGGGCGCAGCGCCGGGCACGAGGCGCAGCTTCACAGCGCGTCCGGCGGCGCGGCCTGCCGTCTGGTTGGCCGCTCGCTCCTGCTCGCGCGTATAGCTCAGCTCGATCATCGAGGCAGACATCTCCACCTGCACGGTGATGAGCGAAGCCTCGGCCGTCCATGAGCCCTCTTCCATGGCGTGCACCAGAATCTGCGAGCCGGCCGACTGCATGGCTTCGAGCACGGCGTTGCGAATCGAGTCGAGATCAAGCGCGGAATCCGCACTCCCGCGCTGAGCTGCGGAAGCCTCGCGCTGCGGGGCGTTGAAGTGTTCGCGCTGAGGGACAACGGCCAGCGCGCTGCCGTTATCGAATGCGGCGCTGGCGGGCGCGGAGACTGCCTGCGGAGCAATCGGCGGAGCAAAGACCGGTGCGATGTTGCGTCCGGCGAATGCCTGTGGCGCAGGCTGCGCAGCCAGGCCACGAGGCGCGCCGTTCGAGATTGATGCCGGTGCGTCGTTTGTGATCGATTCCGGTGCATCGGGAGACGAAAGCTCTTCGCGCCCTTTGCGCGCGCGGTCGGCCTCGAAGGGCGAGGGCCGCGGCGCGCTGCCTCCTCCCATCGGAGGAACTCCCGGCGGCCGCTGCGTGAACGATGGCGGCGCAGAGGGCTGCGGGGTAGAAGTCGGGTGCGAGGCAGAAGCCGGGCGCGCGGCTGGCGCCGTTTGCGAACTGCGCGGCGCAGAAGCCGATGCAGCGGGCGCAGCGGGAGCTTCCGTCAGCCGCACGCTGCTCAAGAGCTGCTCGATCGGCAGTAGACGCTGCGCATGCACCAGCTTCAGCAATCCGAGTTCGAGATGGAAGCGTTGCTCCTGCTTGTAGCTCACATCGCCAAAGGTGCGCAGCATGATGTTCAGAAAGCGGGTCAGTTCCTCTTCGGTGAAGAGCTCGGCGATGCCGCCGACGCGCTTCTTCTCGTCGGCGCTGATCTGCAGCGCGGAGCTCTCCACTCCGGCAACCTTGGCGACCAGCGCATTGCGCAGGAAGCGAACTGTCTGGCGCGCGAAGTGGGTTGCGCTCTGGCCCTCGACCATCAACTTATCGACGATGCGCAGCACCTCCTCGCTGGAGTTGCTGTGAACGGCCTGCATCAGCCGTTCCAGAACCTCGGTGGAGACGCTGCCGACGAGCCCGCGAACCACCTCGGCCGCCAGCGCGCCGGTGGAGCAGGCGATTGCCTGGTCCATAATGCTGAGCGCGTCGCGCATGGAGCCATCGCCGGCCTCGGCCAGCAGCGCCAGCGCGTCTTCTTCGATCTCGATCTTCTCTGCCTGGGCGATGTCGCGAAGCTGGCCGACGATCTCATCGAAGCGCACGGCATGAAAGCTGAAGTGCTGGCAGCGCGAGCGGATCGTCTGCGGGATGTCCTCGGGCTGCGTGGTGGCCATCATGAAGACGACCCACGAGGGCGGCTCTTCCAGCGTCTTGAGCAGCGCGTTGAAGGCGGCATCGGTGACCTGGTGAGCTTCGTCGAGGATGAAGATGCGATAGCGGTCGCGCGCGGGCTCGGCGGTGGCGGTGGCGATTAGTCCGCGAACCTCTTCGATGCCGCGATTGGTGGCCGCGTCGATCTCGATGACATCCATGGCGCCGACGGAGCCCTCGCGAATCTCACGGCAGGAGTCGCAGACGCCGCAGGGTTCGCTGACGGGCTCGCTGGCGGATCGGCAGTTGAGCGCCATGGCCAGGATGCGGGCGATGGTCGTCTTGCCGATGCCGCGATGTCCGCTGAAGATGTATCCGTGGGCGATGCGCTTCTGCTCCAGCGCGTTCTTCAGGGTGCGGACGACGTGATCCTGTCCGATCACGTCGGAGAACTTCTGAGGACGATACTTGCGAGCCAGTACGGTATAGCTCATGGGAGAATCTCATTATAAACGTCCCGGCGAGGGAAAGGCTTCCCAGGTTAGCTCCGCTTCGCCTACGCGAAGCTGGGGCAGGCTCAGGGCAGGCTCTGGGGCACCCGCGGCAGGCTGTACGAGTTCTATAAGAGGTCTGAATGCAGACGCTACGCTCACGCATTGTCTATACAAATCGATGGATGAAGGTTCGCGAGGATGAGATTCGCCGCGCCGATGGCTCCGAGGGTATCTACGGAGTGGTGGAGAAGCCGGATGCGGCGCTGATTATCCCCGTCGAGGACGGGCGGGTGCACATGGTTGAGCAGTATAAGTATCCGGTCGGCGGAAGATTCTGGGAGTTTCCGCAGGGTGCGTGGGAGCAGGCGGAGAGTTACTCGATCGAGGATCTGGCGCGCGGTGAGCTGCGCGAAGAGACCGGACTGGTGGCCGGCGAACTCGAATTGCTGGGACGCATTCATATCGCCTATGGCTTTCTTCGTCAGCCGCTGCACGTCTTTCTGGCCGCCGGACTTACCCAGCGCGATGCACGGCCCGAGCACGAGGAGCAGGGAATTGTGCATCGAAGCTTCCCATGGCCGGAGTTCTACAAGATGGTTCTTGATGGCCGGATTACAGACTCACTTACCCTTGCGGCACTCTCATTACTCCAGATAAGGCATCCGGAATTGGCGGGGAGGCAGGGGTAAGAGACGAGCGGGATATTACTCTTCGGAGTCATAGGGACCAAAGCTATTTGCCCGGATCAATTTATTTTTTGTTACTCTATTGGGCATATGGCAAACCAAGCGATCAGTGCAGCAGTGAACCAGTTGAAGCAGGAACACATCCGGCTCTGCAAAGAGTTGGCCCGCGTGGACGAGGCTCTTTCCGCGCTGGGAGAGTTGGACGGCGCCGTTGTTGTCCCCGGCAAGCGTGGCAGGAAGCCGGCCGCTCCGGAGCAGCCGAAGGCGAAGCGCAGAATCTCGGCGTCGGCGCGCAAGAAGATGTCTGAGGCGGCGCGCGCACGCTGGGCCGCGCGGAAAAAAGAAGAACCCGCGAAGGCTCCTGCAAAGAAGTCGTAAAAGGCTGTAAGTGGTGCCGTCGGCCAACTGACGAGCCCAGCCGAAAGAGGCTGTACAAGGCAGCAGATTTTGGCCAGGGCTCGGAGGGTTGTTACCTCTTCGTCCGGCGCACCGTTGTCTTTACGTTACTTCCCGAGCCTCTCCGAATCTGTTTTGCCGGCCGTTTCGGCTTTGCCGAGGCGCGCCGGCGCTTGCGCAATTCCTTGTGGGAGTACATTGTGCCGCGGCATCCCTCCGCGCCGCAGGTGCAGGGCGCATCGCCTTCGCCATCGTAGAGAAAGTAGTCGTAGACAAGCTCCTCCCCGGCTGCGATGTCGCGCATGGCGCGAATCCAGACATGCTCGTCCTCATCCTCTTCGGTCTCGCAGTTGGGATCGCAGGAGTGATTCAGATACATCGCCATGCTGAAGCCATCGACGACGTAGCTTCCATCGCCGACGCCGAACAGGTACGTGTAAGGACGCCTGGCGTAGAGTTCGTCGGCGTCGTCGTGTTTCATGCGCGTGCCGGTGTACTCCACGATCAGGGTTCCCTTACGGATCGGTTCGAGGGTGAAGACACCGGCTGCGTGAATGGCAGAGGAGCGGACAATAAGACGCATGATCGCGATTGTAAACGATGAGAGGAGGCTGCTGATGAGAGGAGATCTCTCCGGTTGTTCTACACTGGATTCACTTCCGCGCGTGAATACGCATGTTTCCCTGGAGAGTTCGATGAACGAGACGGTACGGCTTCTTCAATCGCATCGCAGCGAGCGCAGCTATAAATCCGATCCCATCCCCGAGGCAGTCTTGAACGAAATCATCGAGTCGGCGCATCTGGCGCCCAGCTCGATGAACACCCAGCAGGTTACGGTAGTCGTGATCCGCGACGCGGCGCGGCGTGCGCGCGTGGCCGAGATCGCCGGCAAGCAGCCGTGGATCGCGCAGGCGCCCGTCTTTCTCGCGCTTGTGGCCGACATGAACAAGACCCGCATCGGAACCGAAAAGGCCGGGCTGAAGCAGCAGACGCAGCGCAGCCTGGAGAGCATCTTCTCCGCCGTCAGCGATTGCGGCATCGCGCTGGCGACGCTGATGATTGCGGCGCGCTCGCACGGACTCGGCGTGGTTCCTATCGGCGGCATCCGCCGCAATCCCGATGCAATGGTCGAGCTGCTCGGACTGCCGGAGTACACTTTTCCGGTTGTGGGCGTGGCGATGGGCTATGTCGATCGGCCGGCGACGCAGAAGCCGCGCATGGCAATCGAGAGCTTCCGTCACGAGGAGCGCTATCAAGGCGAACGGCTGCGTCCGGCGATCGACGCCTACGACATCGCGCTGGCGGAGTACTGGAAGCAGATCGGCCGCGCCGACGGGTTGACCTGGTCGGATAACACCGGCAATGCATACAGCCGTGTCTACTATCCCAAGGTAAAGCCGGTGGCGGCTCAGCAGGGATTCACCTGCGAGGAGTGAGCGCTCATTAGCATCTGCGCATATCTCGCGAGTTGACCAAAAATGGGCAGTACTGTCTCCAGAGTGCTCACGATCAAACGCCGCTCCCGTCCGCGATGGTTTCGCGTGCTCTTTTTCAAGGCAAACACAAGTTGTCGTCTGGAGACCCGATTGCTCAGCTTGCTATTGGTCAGAGGTGGCTCTGACGAAACGGTTCGCCGTGGGATTATGGGGGCGGGCCTTCGGGAGAAAACAATAAAGCTGGAGCCGGCAGTCCAGCATGGAAGGATTCTGAATGGCTGCGGAGGTTGGTTTGCGGGCCAATGTGATCAGAGTCACAGATTTCGGTGATTGATCTCCGTGCTGTCAGGAGCGAAGAACGAGTATCACAATTTCAGGTGATATGAGTCACTGCCGGGTGAGGCGTAATGACAGATAAACAAAACGTTGTATTCACCGTGGTGGGGTGAGGTGCGTTCGTGTATTCCGGTGAACTACGCCGGGCCTTCCCGACTGATAGAGCTAGATAGTAAGGCTCTTTCTCGAATCCAGGTACTGCTGCAGGCAAATTGTCACCGCACAGGATAAGACATGGCAAAAGACGCTATCGAAAAGGAAACAATAGCCCAGAGCTTGAAGAATGCGGGCTACTCACGTCGAGATTTTCTAACGCTGTGTACGACTCTCGTTGCGACTGCCCCCATGGGGCTGGCCCTGACTGAAAAGGCCACTCCGGAGGAAGTTGCGGCGAAAGTTGCGAAGGCGAGGAAACCCTCGGTCGTATGGCTTCACTTCCAAGACTGCACCGGGTGTTCGGAATCGCTGCTGCGCACCACTAAGCCCGATCTTGCAGACCTCATCCTCAACATCATTTCCCTCGACTACCATGAAACCTTGATGGTTGCCTGCGGACAGCAGGCCGAAGAGGCGTTGAATTCGGCGGTCTCCGAGAATGCCGGAAAGTTTGTTCTGGTCGTCGAAGGCGCGATTCCGACCAAGGAACAGGGCAAGTACATGATGCTCGGCGGCAAGCCGGCGCTCGATGTGTTGAAGGAAGTCGGCTCCAAGGCTGCGGCTGTCAT
>Ga0326727_10020287_pt1 | contig 13218 bp, 13 predicted proteins | sample MB2enrmetagenome_FD_207643 | JGI IMG/M metagenome (GOLD analysis project Ga0326727, IMG submission 207643) | Lab enriched peat soil microbial communities from McLean, Ithaca, NY, United States - MB29MY | ecosystem: Environmental > Terrestrial > Soil > Wetlands > Peat | place: USA: New York...
CGTAGAGAATCTCGATGCCTCCGTTGGTCGCGATCTTCTGGATGGCGGGCGAAACCACCGCGACGTGAGGCATTTTCCGCAGCACTTCCTCGTCCCTGACCGGCATGGAGGGGCTTCCCAACCCATTGAAGAGGCTGGCATTGGAAGGCAGCAGCATGAGGTCGGCGCCGATGCCGTTGGTGCGCCGGTTCTGGTCGTTGAGCATACCCATGAAAATGGCCACAATGGAGAGAATCATGATGACTTCAATGGCCACGGCGAGCACGCTGATGACCGAGCGCACGGGACGATGCAGCAGATTGGCAAAAATGAGCTTATTCATCTTCGAGGCGGATTCCGGAGCGGAAAAAACACCGCAGATTCCGAATTCAGGGTATCAGACAGTGGTCAGTGAACAGTGGACAGTGGCGAGTGTGAGTGCGAGTGTGAGTGCGAGTGTGAGTGCGAGTGTGAGTGTGAGTGCATCTGTCCGGCACACTCACACTCGCACCTGAAACTCCTCCCTGGCCCCTGTTCCCTGCTTTCTCGTTTCCTTGGCCCTGGTCCCTTGACCCCCGCCTTTCGTACCTTTGACCGGAAGCCATTCCCGGTTTATTGTGTAGGTAATTTCTTATCTGGGCTTTGGCCCGCAACTGGTCGCCGATGGGAAGTTTTGGAGAAGACCTGCGCAAGGAGCGCCTGACGCGCGGCGTTGCGCTGGAAGACATCACGGCGGTCACTAAAATCAGCCAGCGGCACCTGATCGCGCTGGAGCAGGAGAGGTTTCGCCTGCTTCCCGGCGGCATCCTGAGCAAAGGCATTGTGCGCGGCTACGCGAGCGCCCTCGGTCTCGATACCGAGGACTGGACCGATCGCTTTCTTCGCGCCTGCAGCGCTTCTGGCCAGCTCTCCGAAGAAGAGCGCGACTGGACGGCCTTTGCCTCGAACGTGGGCAAGGCGCGCATTCTGCATCGCGAGGCTGTGGAGGAGCGCCTGCGCTGGGCCGGCGCCGCGCTGCTGCTGCTGGCGGTGGTGGCGGGCGGCTACCTCGTTGTGCGTTATTACGGACTGCGCCAGGGCTGGTGGTCTTCGCTTCTGCCCGCGCACGAGGTTTTCGCGGCGCTGCACACGGCATGGAACTGGGTGTGGAAGGTTTTTGCGCACCTCTTCGGCTGGCGGCACCGGTAAGCGAGCCCAATTCCAGGAATTTCATCAAGGAACCGGCCAGGATTCTTGCGCCCGCTCAAGCGGGCTGGCGCTGCGAGCTCGGCTGTTCCTCCCCAGGCTCGCGCCTGGGGCTATCGTCTCTGCGCCCGCCGAGGCGGGCTCTTTTCCGGCGAGACGCCTTTCGGAATCATGCCAAAGCCTGGTTTGCGGACAGATTCCTCAGGCGGCGGATCAGCCTTCCCGTTCTTCTTCGGGTGCGGGTAGAACGTCGTCGGGACGGGCGGCCCAGACGTAGAGGGTAGGCAGTAGGAAGATGCCTATGGCCAGATTGGCCAGCAAGCCACCCACAATCACAATGGCGAAGGGGCGCTGCGAGTCACTGCCGATGGCGTGCGACATGGCGGCGGGAAGCAGGCCGAGGGTGGCCACCAGCATGGTCATCATAATGGGCCGGAGACGCAGCACCGCGCCCTCGACGGCGGCTTCTTCAATGGTGTTACCGCGGGCCCGGAGCTGATTGATGAACTCGATCATGATGACGCCCACCTGCACCGAGACGCCGAAGAGGGCGAGAAAACCAACCGCCGAGGAGACCGAGAAGTTGGTGCCCGTAAGAAACAGCGCCAGCGGTCCGCCGATGGAAGCCATGCCCACGCTGACCAGGATCAGTATGGCCCACCTGAAGGAACGGAACATGGTGTAGAGGATGGCGAAAACCACCAGGATGGTGAGCGGAACAATGACGGCCATGCGCTGGTTGGCGCGTTTCTGGCTGGCGTATTCGCCTGCCCATTCGAGGTGGTAGCCGCTGGGCAGTTGTACGTTACGATCGACGCGCGCGATGGCCTCTTCGACGGTCGATCCCAGGTCGCGGCCGCGCACGGAATACTTGATGGCGATATAGCGCTCGCCGCCCTCGCGATAGATCTCCTCTGCGCCGTCGTCGGTGGAGATGTGCGTGAGTTGGGCGAGGGAGACGCGCTCGCCGGAGGGCGCGAGCAGGCGGATGCTCTCGATGGCTTCGCGCGAATCGCGATACGGCTGCTGATAGCGCAGCGTGACATCGAAGCGCGCCTCGCCCTGCTGCACCTGGGTGAGCGCGTTGGCGCCGACCGCGGTCTGGATCGCGTCCTGAACGTCGTTGACGTTGATGCCGTAGCGCGCGGCGGCCTCACGGTCGATTTCGAGGTTCAGGTTGGGCTGGCCGATGATGCGGAAGATTCCCAGATCGGCGATACCCGGCACAGAAGCCATCTGGTCGCGAATCTGCTCGGCGACGCGCTCGAGCTGGCGCAGGTCTGCGCCGTAGAGCTTGACGGCCAGCTCGCCTTTCACTCCGGAGACGGCCTCCTCCATGTTGTCGGAGATGGGTTGGGAGTAGTTCCAGATCACGCCCGGAAACTGCGAGAGCTGCTGGTCCATCGAGGCGATGAGCCGTTCCTTGTCCTGGTGGAAGATGGGACGCCACTGCGCTTTAGGTTTGAGATCGACGAAGTACTCGGTGTCGAAGAAGCCGGTGGTGTCGGTGCCGTCATCGGGCCTTCCAGTCTGGCTGACCACTTGCGTGACCTCGGGGAAGGAGGCCATGACGAGGCGCGCTTTGTTGGTGAAGTCGATTGAAGCGGTGGGACCTTCGCTGGGCGACAAGGTGCCGCGCACCCAGATGGAGCCTTCGTCGAGATGGGGCAGGAACTCCGAACCGATGGGCCCTCCCACCGTGAGATAGATGGCGACGAGGAAGAGCGCCGCGGAGATTCCGACTGTACGGTAGCGATGCTCGATGGCCGAGCGCACAGCCACGCGATAATGCTCGGTGAGCCACTCCATCAGGGGATTGCGCCACTCCTTTGCGCCGCGGCCGAAGGCAAAGCTGGCCAATACGGGCGCTACGACGATGGAAAACACCAGCGCGCCGAAGAGGGCGAAGCAAACCGTCCAGGCCATGGGCTTGAAGAGCCGTCCCTCGACCGCCTGCAAGGTGAAGATGGGCAGGTAGGAGGTGATGACGATGGCGCGGGCAAAGAAGACCGGCCTCTGCACCTCGTGCGCCGCGGTCTGAATCTTTGCAGAGTTGAGACGCCGGTCTTCGGCGTTGGCAAGGTGGCGGATGATGTTCTCGATCATCACCACCGAGCCATCGACGAGCATGCCGAAGTCGAGCGCGCCGAGCGAAAGCAGGTTGGCCGGGATGCGGCTCAGGTCGAGGCAGATGGCCGCGAACATCAGGGCAAAGGGGATGGTGAGCGAGACGACGATGGCTCCGCGCACGTTGCCGAGAAACAAGAAAAGGACAAGCGCCACCAGGATCATGCCCGTACCGAGGTTATATTCCACCGTGGCGACGGTGTATTTGACGAGATCGGAGCGGTCGAGGAAGGGAACTACATTGACGCCCTTGGGCAAGATGCCGTGGTTCAGTTTGGCGACTTCGGCGTGGATGCCGTTGAGCACCGGCTCCGCGTCATCGCCCTTCTGCAAAAGCACGATGCCTTCCACGGTGTCGGGATTGTCGACAATGGTGCGGTCGTCGTAGCGTTTCTTGCCATTTACCCAGGTGTAGGGCTTGGAGGTTTTTCCGATCTGCCCGAGGCGTATCTTGGCGCCCTGGGTTACGGTGGCAATGTCCTTGATGCGCACCGGCGCGCCGTTCTGGGTTTTGACCACGGTTTCTTCAATGTCGTGGACGCTGGAGTAGAGGCCAAGCGCCTGCACATTCACCTGCTGGGTGCCTTCCTCGATAAAGCTGCCGCCGCCGTTGGTGTTGTTGTTTGCGATCTGCTGCTCCACCTGGCCGATGCTGAGGCCGTAGGCGACCAGCTTCTCCGGGTCGAGCGCGATCTGGTACTCCTTGGTGGGCCCGCCGAAGCTCGAAACATCGACGACGCCGGGCACGCCTTTAAACGATTTTTCGAGCGACCAGTCCTCGATCGCCTTGCGCTCCATTACGTCGTAAGCGGGGTTGGTGCTTTCGAGCGTGTACCAGTAGATCTGGCCCACCGGGCTCCAGTCGGTGCCCATCTGCGGCGTCAGGCCTGCGGGCAGGTTTACCTGGGCCAGGCGTTCCAGGACGTGGGCGCGATTCAGATCGCTGGTGGTGCCGTCGTCAAAGATGAGCATGACGCTGGAAAGGCCGGCCAGCGTGGTGGAGCGCAGATGCGCTAGGCGGGGAATGCCCGCCATCTGAATTTCAACGGGGACCGTGACCTGGCGCTCGATCTCCTCGGCCGAGCGGCCCGGCCACTGGGTGATGATCTGGACGTAATTATTGGCGACGTCGGGATAGGCTTCGACCGGCAGAGCGCGGAACGAGATGACGCCCCATACGGTGAGCACCAGCGCGCCGCCGAGTATCAGCCAGCGGCTTCGCAGAGCGAAATCGACGAGGGCACGAATCAAGTCAGGAACTCCGGGATGTACGGCCGGCCAGGGGCGGGACGTCTGCTTGGGTTAGACGGTTTCCTAAAAAAAGTAATGATACTCCGGGCGATGGTTGGATGTCGTTAAAGCATTAGGACAGTTGGGGAAGATTCCGGTGTGTGTGGCGCTTCTTCGAGAGCGACCCGGATGTATCCATTCGCATACCCCGGCTTCGGATTCCGCTTTCGGCTGGGCGGTTCCTGTTTTAGGCTCTTAGCATGGAATTCAAAATTGTCGAGCTTGAGCGCGAACCGGTTGAATTCGATCTGAATCTGGCCCCCGGCGCCGTCGATTTCGGCGAAGAGGCCGAGCAAATCGGCGGTCTGGCTACGTCGGGCAGCGCCGAGGTGATGCACGAGCACCGTGGTCCCAAAGACATCGTTGCCGACATCCGGTTGAGGGGCCATTTTGCCGGGAATTTCCAGATTCCCTGCGCGCGGTGCATTGAGCCGGTCGAGATTGCGGTTTCGGCCGAGTTCGACCTCGTCTTCCGGCCACTTGGGGCCGATGCCGACGCGCCTGAGCGGTCGATTACAGCGTCAGAAACCGAAATCGGTTATTATCAAGGAGACAGTCTGTTGCTTGAAGATGTGCTGCGCGAGCAGGTGCTTTTGTCCCTGCCGGTCAGGACGCTGTGCAAGCCTGATTGCAAAGGACTTTGCCCGCACTGCGGAGCCAATCGCAACCTTCAGCCATGCTCGTGCGAAGAGGGACCGAACGACCCTCGCTGGGGGTCGCTGAGCGAGCTGCGCAACCGGTTGAAGTCCTGAGAAGCCTGCGGCTTCTAGCTTCTAGCTCCTAGCTTTTAGCTTTCAGCTCCTCCTTGCGGGCTGCAGGCTGAAAGCGAACGGCTGAAGGCTGAAAGCTAGGGCCATTTTTCAGTGGTCCTGCCGCGAAGAGTAAGTGGCAGAACCCAGTCAGAGGAATTAAGTCATGCCGAATCCGAAAAGGCGCCATTCGACGCGCCGCACCGCCCTCCGCCGCGCCCACGATTTTCTTACCGCAGTGGGGCTCTCAGAGTGCCCCAGTTGCCACGAGAAGAAGCTGCCCCATCGCGCCTGCCCCAAATGCGGAGCGTACAAGGGTCGCGCAGTGCTGGATGTGAAGGAAGCCAAGTAGATCTAAATTCAAATGCTCACCGACATCGTTCTCGACGCGGTTGGCTCCGATAAGGCTCCCGAGCCGGAGATCCGCGGCGCTATCCTTGCGTGCCGGTCGCTGCCGGTGCGCGTGCATCTGGTTGGGCCGGAGCAGGAGTTGCGCGACCAGCTCGACGAGCTGTTGCAGGACGAAGACCTGCCCATCGTGATCCACCACGCCTCGGAACGCATCGCAATGGAAGACAAGGCGGTTCATGCCGTGCGCACCAAGCGCGACAGTTCCATGCGCGTGGGCCTGAAAATGGTGCGCGAAGGCAAGGCGGCGGGGTTTGTGACGGCGGGAAACACTGGCGCAGCCATGGCTACGGCCAAGATGGTTCTGGGCGGGCTGCCTGGGGTCGATCGCCCGGCTCTGGCCACGCCCATGCCGAGCTCGACCGGCCATCCATGCGTGCTTCTGGACGTGGGCGCCAATGTGGATTGCAAGGCGCACAACCTGGAGCAGTTTGCGGTGATGGGCGAGGTCTACGCCCGCAGCGTTCTCAAGATTGCGCGGCCGCGCGTGGGCCTGCTCTCGATTGGCGAAGAAGAAACCAAGGGCAACGACCTGACGCGCGAAGCACAGCCGCTGCTGAAGGCTCTGCCCATCAACTACATCGGCAACGTGGAAGGCCGCGACATCTTCTCGGGCCTTGCGGACGTGATTGTCTGCGACGGCTTTGTAGGCAACGTGGCGCTGAAGACCAGCGAAGGCGTGGGGCGCTTCGTCCGCGACGTGCTGCGCGAGTCACTCACTCGAACTGTGACGGCGCAGGTGGGCGCGCTGCTTTCGCGCCGCGCCTTTAACGACTTCCGGCGGCGCCTCGACTACCGCGAATACGGCGGCGCGCCGCTGCTCGGCGTGCGCGGGGTGTGCATCATCGGGCACGGATCTTCAAACGATCGCGCCATCTTCAACGGCATTCGCGTGGCCTACGAGTTCTCGCGATCCGGCGCCAACGAGAGCATTGAAAAAGCTTTTGCCGGCCGGCCCAAGCCCCATGCGGAGCTCGACTCGCATGAGGATGCGACCGTGCATTGAGAGAGACAGTGGACAGTGAACAGGAGACTGTTTACAGTTTGTTGTTCGGGGGATCGCGTTCCGCGGCTCGCTGTTAACTCACCGCTCACCACCGGTCACTGAACGATAGACGTGATGCCCGCCCATTCCACGATTCCGCTTACATTGGATGCGCCCATTGCCGCGGCGCTCGCGTGCCCGGCCTGTTATGGAGACTTGCGCATGGAAGACGCGCGCCTCGTCTGCGCCTCGTGCCGCCGCGGCTATCCCATCGTCGATGGCATTCCGGTGCTGATTGTGGAACGAGCGGAATCAGCCGACGCCGCGAACGAGCAAGAGTGAGTGAGTTTTCATGGGCAGGATTTCTGCCGCCTGGCTCCGTACCAAATATGCAGATCAGGTTCGCCGGTAGAACGGCCACACGATCAGCGCAGCGAGGGCGATGGCCACAGCCAATGCGAGCGCGATCAGGCTGTAGAGAAGGACGAGATTGGGGCCTTGCGGGGGTTCGCCGGCGTGCTCATCTCTCTGACCGGTCTTGTCGTTTGGATCGGCCTCGGGGCGCTGGGCGTCATTCATATTTGAGGGCTTCCACGGGATCCATCTGCGCTGCGCGCGTGGCGGGAGCGGTGCCGAAGACCACGCCCACCAAGGTGGCCGCGGCCATGGCAATCAGCACGGAAAGCCACGAGATGGGAAAGTCGTAGTCGGTAAAGAGGCGGATGGAAAGCGGCAGGGCGAGGCCGGCCATGCTGCCGACGACTCCGCCGGTGAGCGAGATAAGCACGGCTTCTGTGAGGAATTGCAATTTGATCTCGCGATAGGTGGCTCCCAGCGCCTTGCGGATGCCGATCTCGCGGATGCGCGAGCGCACGTTGGCCAGCATGATGTTCATGATGCCTACGCCGCCTACGGCGAGCGTTACGGCAGCCACCAGCACCAGCATCGCGGTGAGCGCATCGGCGATTTTGGCGGCTGTCACCAGCAAGTCAGAGAGCGTCTGCGTCTTGTAGACAGAATTCTTGCGGTGGCGCGTGCCGATTACGCGCACAATCTCTTTGGAGGCTTCGTTCACCTCGTCCATGCTCTGCATGGAAAAATAGATCTGGTTCACGCGCTCGGTTCCGGTAAAGTAACGCGCCACGGAATACGGAATCAGGATGGTGTCGTCGGTAATCTCCGACATGCCGAAGTCGGAGACGCTCTCCTTGAAGACGCCGACGATGGTGAAGGGAATGCCGTGAATCTGGAAGGTGCGGCCTACGGCGGCGTCGGAGCTGCCATAACGCTCGCGCGCGAAGAGTGGGGTGACCACGGCGCACTTGATGTGCATGGCGTCGTCGGTCTGGTCGAAGAAGCGGCCGTCGGTGACGATCAGATTGCGGATGAATTGGTAGGCGGGATCGACGCCGAGCACTACGGTGTCCCTTTGCATGCCGCCTGGGAAACTGACAGGATTGTGCATCGACAGCACGGGCGAGGAGTACATGACGCCGGGCACCTGCTGATCCACGGCCTTTTCATCCTCCCGCGTCAGGTTGTCGGTGTAGCGGGCGCGCTCCTCCTGGGTTGCGCCGCCGCCGGCGTACTCGACCTCAACCTGGTTGGTGCCGATCTTTTCAAGCAGAGTGAGAACGTATTGCTTGCCGGTGAGCCCGATGGTGACCACCAGAATGACCGATGCGGTGCCGATGACCATGCCCAGAGCCGTGAGCGCAAAGCGCGTCTTGCTGGAGCGGAAGCTGTCCGCGGCCAGCTTGAGAATCTCGCTCATCAGCATGGTGCGGCGCGCGCTAATGAGCGTCTCTTGAAATGCGCTGCGCCGGGTCTGTTCGGTGACCGGATTCATGGTTTCCTTATCGACAAGATGCGCGGGAGAGCCACTAAGCTTCTGGAATCCAGGCGCAACGCGGATCGGCGGCTGTTGGGCTACCCCTCTTGATAGCTTACGCGCAGGGGCGCGGGCGGGAAACCCGCCCTGGATGTCTATCCTTCGTGCAATTTCCGCCAGAGCGTCGCCAGTGCTTCGACGGGCAGGGCTTCGGCACGGGACTGCGCGTCGATACTCGCACTTGCGAGCGCGGCCGCTGCGGCAGCAGGCGTAAGTCCGGCGGCGCGCAGATTGTTCGCGAGCGTTTTGCGTTTTTGCGCGAAGGCCTGACGGAGGAAGCGCAGAAAACCGGCCTCGTCGACACCCAGTTCAGTGAAGCGCGGCGTAAAGCGCCAGCGAAAGACTGTGGAATGCACCTTGGGCGGCGGCGAAAATGCCGAGGGGGGCAGAGTGAATAACTGCTCGGCCGGGCCGTAGAGCTGCGCTGTGACGGAGAGCAGTCCATAGTCGCGCGAGCCGGGCGCGGCGGTCACGCGATCGGCGACTTCGCGCTGCACCATCAGCACGGCCAGGTCCAGCGCCGCGTGGCTCGAGGCAAGTTTCAGCAAGATCGGCGAGGTGATGTTATACGGCAGGTTGCCGGCCACGCGCAGCCGCTCTCCGGCCTCGGCTGCCGCCGCGGCAAAATCGAAGTGAAGGACATCCTGCTCGACGATGGTCACGTGTGCCGGCGTCACGCGATCCGTGTCGAATCGTTCGCGCAATTCGGCGGCCAGCTCGCGATCGAGCTCGATCGCCAGCACGCGCCGCGCGTGGCTGGCGAGCGCATCGGTGATGGCGCCGCGGCCGGGGCCAATCTCGACCACCGTGTGGCCGGCCAGATCGCCCAGCGCGGCCGCGATGCGCGCGACGGCGCCGGCATCGACCAGAAAGTTTTGCCCCAGCTTTGGTTTGTGTGGCATCTGCTCCGATGGTAGACGAACGGAGCCGCTCGCGGAGCGGTTTGCGCGCTGCTCTCGGCCCGATAAACTAAGATCAGATGCCGCACCCACTCCCCACTGCCATAGCGAGGCGCTCTTGCTGATCGATTCTCACGCTCACCTGGACAGTCCACGCTACGCGGACGATCGCGAGGCCATGCTCAGCCGCGCCTGGGAGGCAGGCGTGGGCGCAGTGCTCGCGATTGGCATCGGGGAGGGCCCCGCCGAGATGCATCAGGCTCTCGACCTCTGCCGCGAGTTCAATGCCAGGCGCGAATGCGGAGCCAATTTGCCGCATCTCTACGCGAGCGCTGGCATCTATCCGCACAACACTGCCGAAGCCGGCGACGAAGCTCTGGCCAAACTGGATGCGCTTCTAGCGGAGCCGGAAACGATCGCCTGCGGCGAGATCGGACTCGATTACTATCACGAGGGCGCGCCGCGCGACGTGCAACGGCAAGGCCTCATCGGCCAGCTTGAGATCGCCGCCGGGCGCAAGCGGCCCATCCTCATTCACTGCCGGGGGACCAATGAATCGACCGACGCCTGGCACGATCTTTTTCTGGTTTTGGAGGAGGTTTGGGCGAAGACTGGGCTGGGCGGCATTATGCACTGCTTCGGCGGCGGCTGGGAGGAGGCGCGGCGTTCGCTCGACATGGGATTTCTGGTTTCCTTCGCCGGTAATCTGACTTACCCCAAGGCGCAGCCGCTGCGCGAGGTGGCTGCGCGCATGCCGCTTGACGGAATGCTGGTAGAAACCGACGCGCCCTGGCTGGCGCCCGTCCCGCAGCGCGGCCAGCGCAACGAGCCCGCGTTCGTGGCCCAGACCGCGCGCACTCTGGCCGGCCTCGTCAACGTCTCCGAGGCTGAGATTGCCGCCGCGACGACGAAAAACTTTTGCCGGCTGTTTCAGATTCGCCCAGACGTGGGAAACTAGAAAGAAACAAGCGGAGCTCGCGGTGTTAGCGCGGCTAGCGGAGTTAAGGCGGGGCCGCGGAGAGACTAAGTTTGGCGCGCGGCCGGCCGGCGACGGCGTTGGGGATTAAGCAAAGGCGGCCTTTTTCGAGGCTTGGGGGTAAGAGCTATGGCACAGGACAACTCATTCGACATTGTGAGCAAGGTGGACCTTCAGGAGGTGCGCAACGCCATCGATCAGGCGATCAAGGAGATTCGCCAGCGCTTTGACTTGAAGGACTCGCACTCGGAGGTCAATCTTGAAGGCAACGACGCTATTCAACTGGCCTCTGCCAACGAATATAAGCTCGAGGCGGTGAAGGACATTCTCAGCCAGAAGCTGGTGAAGCGCGGCATCTCGCTCAAGAACCTGACCTATGGCAAGGTCGAGCCGGCCGCCGGGCAAAGCGTGCGCCAGAAGATCAGCTTGCAACAGGGCATTCCGGTGGAAAAGGCCAAGGAGATTGTGCGTCTGGTGAAAGACTCGAAGAAAAAGGCACAAGCCAGCATCCAGGGCGACACGGTGCGAATCTCAAGTAAGGACCGGGACGAGTTACAGGCCATCATTGCCATGTTGCGTGGCAAGGACCTGGGGCTGGATTTGCAATTCACGAATTACCGGACGAATTAGCCGGCTCGCTGCGGGTAATCGCTTTTTCCCCGACCAATGCATTAGAATCGGAGAACTTTGAGCACACTGACGATAGCCGCGGCGAGGGAGGTCTTCGAGCTTCTGCGGGAGGATCTGGTTGCGGTGGAGCAGGAGCTGGGCCGCGACGCGGCGTCCAGCGTCAGCACCATCACGGAGATCGCCGAATACCTTCGCGAGGGCGGGGGCAAGCGCCTGCGGCCGTCGCTGCTGCTGCTGGCGGCGCATCAACTGGGCTTCTCGGGCCACGGCGCCATTCGGCTGGGCGCGGTGGTGGAGATGCTGCACACGGCCACGCTGGTTCACGACGACATTATCGACGGCGCCGATCGGCGGCGGGGACGCCCCTCGGCCAACACCACCTGGGGCAACGAGAAATGCGTACTGGCCGGCGACTGGCTTTACATGCAGGCCTTCAAGGTGGCGCTTGAAGAGCGCAACCTGCGCGTACTCGATCTGCTCATCGGACTGACGCAGCAGATGGTCGAGGGCGAGCTGTTGCAGATTCAAAAGCTCGGCAAATCCGTCTCCGAGGCTGAGTACTACGACCTGATTTTTCGCAAGACGGCGTGTCTATTCGCGGTTTCGATGCGATTGGGCGCGGTGCTGGCCGGGGCCACAGAGGAAGAGGAAACCAGCCTGGCTACATTTGGGCGCGCCGTGGGTCTGGCCTTCCAGATTGTCGACGACGTGCTCGATTTGACGGCCACCGAAGAGGTGCTGGGCAAGCCCGTGGCCAGCGATTTGCGCGAAGGCAAAGCCACGCTGGCGGTGATTCACGCCGCCGATCACGGCACCGCCGCGGATCGCAGGGCCATCCGCCGCGTGCTCGACGACCGCAGCTTTGAAAACGTGAGCCGCCAGCAGATTCGCGAGATTCTGGTGCGCAATGGGTCGGTCGAATATGCCATGGCCGCCGCCGACCGTTACGCCGAGCAGTCGCGTCAGGCGCTGGCTCCGCTGCCCGAGTCCGAGTACAAGCGCGCGTTGTTGTGGGTGCCGGATTTTGTGGTGGCGCGGGAAAAATAAGCTAGCAGCAAGAATATGTCTCGAGCCGAACGACTCTTACGTCTCATGGAGACTTTGCGCCTGCACCGGTATCCGGTGAAAGGCTCGGAGCTTGCCGGAAGTTTGAGCGTCAGCTTGCGCACACTCTACCGCGATATTGCGGCGCTCCAGGCGCAAGGAGCGAGCATTGAAGGTTCGCCCGGGATCGGTTATTTGTTGAGGCCCGGATTTGTGCTGCCGCCGCTGATGCTTACCTACGAAGAAACCGAGGCGCTGGTGCTGGGATCGCGCTGGGTAAGCCGCAACGCAGATGAAGATCTTAGTCGGGCTGCCGAAGCTTTACTTGCCAAAATTGAAGCCGTCGTTCCGCCCGATCTCCGGCGCGAGATGGCATCCTCTGGTTTGCTGGTTGGCCCCGGCCCCGGCATGCCCATGCGCGATAGCGAGCTTGCCCGCATTCGCAAGGCAATTCGCGCGCAGAACAAGCTGGCTTTGCGTTACATCGATCTGGCCGACGAAGAGACCAGCCGGACGGTCTGGCCGTTCGCGCTGGCGTTCTTCGATCGCGCGCTCATTCTTGCCGCCTGGTGCGAACTCAGGCAGGATTTTCGTCACTTCCGCACCGACCGCATCCTTGAGTTTGAGATCCTCGACGAACGCTATTCGCGGAGCCGGCGGTCGCTCCTCGATGAGTGGCGCGCGCGGCAATCGATCTCGACGCCCAAAAGCAAGGGCTCCGTAGACCCTAAGACTCCTGACAGAAACTGACACGCCTCTTTTCTACCATTTGCTTGTAGCTGCTCCCGATACGGAGCAGCGCATCCCCAAAATGGAGAAAATCGAATGACTAAGCCTAACTTTGTCCTGCTTTACGTCACGGAGCCTGCGCGCAGCGCGGAATTTTATGCGTCTCTGCTCGGCCGTCAACCGGTGGAGAATTCACCCGCCTTTGCAATGTTTGTTCTCGACAACGGATTCAAGCTCGGCCTTTGGCAGCGTAGCGATGTGCGGCCGCCCGCCGATGGCGCGCCGGGAGCGAGCGAGCTGGTTTTCGCCGCGGAAAGCGATAGCGA
>Ga0326727_10020288_pt1 | contig 13218 bp, 10 predicted proteins | sample MB2enrmetagenome_FD_207643 | JGI IMG/M metagenome (GOLD analysis project Ga0326727, IMG submission 207643) | Lab enriched peat soil microbial communities from McLean, Ithaca, NY, United States - MB29MY | ecosystem: Environmental > Terrestrial > Soil > Wetlands > Peat | place: USA: New York...
GATCACGCTTCGCGGCGCGGTCTCTTGATGCTCGTCAGCAAGCGCCGCCGCCTGCTGGACTACCTGAAGACGCACGATTCCGATCGCTATCGCGACGTAATCGGCAAACTCGGGATCCGCAAGTAATCAGAAAGCATACGTTGAAACGGAAGCCCCCAGACCGGACATTGGTCCCGGTCCTCATCCGATACGGTACACCGGACCAAGCCGCGGCCGGCAGCTTGCACCAAGCTCCCGGCCTTGCGCGTCGGTGTCCCTTGCGCGCGCATCGCGCTCCCCGCACAAGTTTCCCAAGCGCACAAAACGAAAAGAGGACTCTATGTCTACGAAGCATGAAGTAGCCGTCGAGCTTGCCGGCGGCAAACGCCTGGTCTTTGAGACCGGGCGCATGGCCAAGCAAGCCTCTGGCGCCGCACTGGTGACCACGGGCGAAACCGTGGTTCTGGCCACTGCCGTGGCTTCTCCCGATCCCCGCGAGGGCATCGATTTCTTTCCGCTCACGGTGGATTACCGCGAGTACACCTATGCCGGCGGGCGCATTCCCGGCGGCTTCATCAAGCGCGAAGGCCGGCCCAGCGAAAAAGAGATTCTGACCTGCCGTCAGATCGATCGGCCTCTGCGTCCGCTCTTCCCGGATGGATTTCGCAATGAAACACAGCTGATCGCGCTGGTGCTCTCCGCGGATAAGGAGAACGATCCCGACGTGATTGGAATCAACGCGGCAGCCGCGGCTGTGGCGCTCTCTGACATTCCCTTTAACGCCACCGTGGGCGCTGTCCGCGTGGGCCGCGTCAACGGCGAGTTCGTGGTGAACCCCACCCACTCCGAGCGCGCCGCGACCACGGTGAACATCATGGTGGTCGGTCACAAAGACGGCATCGTGATGATCGAGTCGGGCGCCAAGGAAGAGACCGAAGAGGTGATCCTGGCGGCCATCGAGTTTGGCCATACGGAATTGAAAAAGATTTGCGCCGGGATCGATGAACTGGTCGCCGTGGCCGGCAAGCCGAAGCGGGCGTTTACCGCGCCCGAGTTCGACGAAGCGTATTACGGAGAGTTGAAGACGAAGATCGGCGACCGGCTGAAGGACGCTCTCGACACCAGGACGCACGGCAAGACCGAGAGCTATGCGCTGATCAAGCAGATCAAGGATGAGCTTGCGGCCGAAGTTCCTGCCGAGGACGCGGTGGCGAAGAAGAAGCTGGCGCATTATTACGAACTGCTGCGCGAGCGGATCTTCCGCGAGCAGGTGACAAAGGAGCGCACCCGGCCCGACCGGCGCGCCTTCGACGAAATTCGTCCCATCACCATCGAGACGGGCGTTTTGCCGCGCACCCATGGCTCAGCGCTGTTTACGCGCGGTGAAACCCAGGCGCTCGTAACCGCGACGCTGGGCACCATGGACGACAGCCAGCGGCTGGAGTCGTATGAAGGCGAGAAGAAGAAGAGCTTCATGCTCCACTACAACTTCCCGCCCTTCAGCGTAGGCGAAACCGGCCGTATGACCGGCGTGGGCCGCCGCGAGGTGGGCCACGGAGCCTTGGCGGAGCGCGCCATCAGCGCCGTTCTGCCGGGCCCCGACGAGTCGCCCTACTCGATCCGGATTGTCTCCGACATTCTGGAGTCCAACGGCTCATCGTCGATGGCCTCGGTCTGCGGAGCCAGCCTGGCGCTCTTTGACGCAGGCATTGTTTTGAAGGGCGCAGTGGCCGGTGTGGCCATGGGCCTGGTGAAGGAGGGCGACGACTACGCCATCCTTACCGACATTGCCGGCGCCGAAGACCACTACGGCGACATGGACTTCAAGGTCGCCGGAACGCGCAAGGGAATCACCGCGTTGCAGATGGACATTAAGATCGGCGGTTTGACCCACGCGATTCTCGAGCAGGCGATGGAACAGGCGCGCCGTGGGCGGCTTTTCCTTCTGGACAAGATGGATGCCGCGCTCAGCGGCTCGCGCGAGGAGCGCTCGAAGTATGCGCCGCGCATTGTGAGCGTGCAGATTCCCACCGACAAGATCCGCGACCTCATCGGCAAGGGCGGCGCAACCATTCGCGGCATTGTCGAGCAGACGGGCGCCAAGATCGATGTGGACGACACCGGCAAGGTCAGTGTGGCGTCGAGCGATGCCGAAGGCCTCAAGAGGGCTCTGGCGATCATCAGCGACCTCACCGCGGTTCCCGAGGTGGGCAAGACGTACCTCGGGAAGGTCGTTCGCCTGGCCGAGTTCGGCGCGTTTGTCGAGCTCTTTCCGGGCACCGACGGCCTGCTGCACATCTCCGAGATCGCCGAGCATCGCGTCAAGGAAGTCAAGGACGAACTGCGCGAAGGCGATCAGGTGATGGTGAAGGTTCTGGCCATCGAAGGCAACCGCATCAAGCTCAGCCGCAAAGCGCTGATCAAGGAGCAGAAAGCGAAACTGGTACATTCGGCCCCGGTTGAAACCGAGGAGCCGGCGGTGGCTGCCGCGCCCGCGCCTGCAGCACCGGCGCGCCCGCGCCACGAGTTCGACGAACGCCAGCCAAGCTCGAATCAGAGCACCATCCTGATCGAAGGCGGCGACGATTTCGAAGGCGAAGGCGGCACGGAGTTCGATGAAGAGAACGAACCGAACTTCAACCGCGTGGAGGGCGCGCCAGCGCCTGGCGGCCAGCAAACGGGCGGAGGAGTACAGCCCGGCGTTGTGAACCGCCGTCGCCGCCGTCGCCGTCCCGGACGCGGACCCGGCGGCGCATAGGGATAACGCACAGCCGTCAAGCGACGAAAAGGCCTGGGCATTGCGCTCGGGCCTTTTTCTATCTGCCGGCCGGAGCTTCTACTCCGCCGGTTACAGCCCAGGGTCTGAACCGGTTGCCTGAAATCCGTCCATCAGGACTGTCGCCTGCGCACTTCGCTCTTCCCGGCTCCTAGCCGTGCGCTTGCTGGCGTACATGCGCAGATCGGCGGCAATGCACAAGGCCTCTGCGTCGGCGGCATCGTCAGGAAAGACCGCAATACCCACGCTGGCGCCAACACGGACCGTGCTGCGTTCGAGCAGAATGGGATCCTCCAGGAGCTGTGTCAGAGTCCGGGCCACGCGCAGCGCATCGCTGCGGCTCACGGGTTGCTCCAGAACCACGGAAAACTCATCGCCGCCGGTTCGTGCCACGGTATCGGTGCGTCGCACTCTACCCGCAAAGAGCCGTCCCAAGTGCTTGAGCAATTCGTCGCCAATGTGATGCCCCATGGTGTCGTTGACTTGCTTGAACTGGTCCAGATCGATCAGCAGCAGCGCTGCCTGCGAACCGGTGCGACGCGCGCGCTCCAGTGCATTCGCCAGCCGATCCGCAAACAGCCTGCGATTCGGCAACCCGGTGAGCTCGTCATGCAGGGCGAGATACTTGTTGTGCTCGATCTGGTCTTCGAGCAGGATCAGGATCATGCCCACGGCGACAACGTACTTGGGCAGATTCCATACCTCGCTCTCCAAATGAACATTGGGGAAGAACGTGAGCATGGCCGGCCCTGCCGTAAAGACATTGGCCCAGGCAAGAAATCCCAGAACGGTGATGACAGCGCCCGCCGTGGCGCGCCGGTAGGCATACCAGAAATAAATGCAGCAGCCCATGTAGACGGTAAAGAGCACGCCGTTTAAGGCCAGGTCAAGGCCGTTGCCGGGCCGATCTTGAATCGCCAGTAGAAAGACAGAAAGAGAAGCGTAAAGAATCACCAGCGTGAAGCGCAGGGGGTGCTTGAAGTTGCCTATGTCCCAAAGCGAAACTGCAAGCGGCATAGTGCCGATGAGAACGGCGGCGGGCTTGAGCCGCCAATCACCGGCAGGCGCCAGAGAAATGACGGCAATGTAGAGCGTGTTGGTCGTGAGCAGCGCCGCCAGCATCCAGCGACTGGACACTCGGCCGCGATAGGGAACCGACGCCCACATGAAAAGGACGCCTGCCCACGCCAGCGCGGCAGTGCCGAGAACGAGACTGACAATGCCGGCGATGCCAGGCGCCGGGAGAAACATGAATGCGCCAAAGTGCAGGACGATCATCGTCCAGCCGACGAGCCAAACGCGGCAAGACGATACCTGGCTGTTGCGCGCAACCGAGAAGAAGGCCAATGTGAGCAGAGCAACGACTGCGACATCGGGAAGTTTGCTCCAGTCCAAGAGACACACCTCGGCGACAATCTGTCTATTTACAGAATCGGCGATCCGCAAAGAATCACGATAGTGTTTTCGTTGATTTCTTTACTTACCTTTGGTGCGCACTTTCGTAATCTACAGTGCTCAATGGTGGAGAAATCGGACTGATTTCTGCAGTGGGAGTGACATCTACTAAGTCGCTCAAAGCGGCCTAAGTCTCTATATATCTTGCGCTTCCTCAGCTCGGCGGGGATCTCCGCCCCGGCTTCTTAGGGAGTTGTCGCGTTTCCGAACACTTCTCATGAAGCCAGCGGACTTCGCCGATAGTCCAGAAGTCGCGTGCTGCGCGAGAGCCAACAATGAGAGTTTTCCGAGGCTGAAATGATTTCCCTCAAGAGATACCTCGATTCCAATGCGATTGAACCCGGCCAGAAAGACCAGGCCGATCCCCATGACTCCTTCGCCGTGGCCCTCGATATATATGGCTCTGCTTTGCTCGCAATGGGCAATTGCAGCCTGGATGCCTGTCCCGGAACCGGCGACGATCTGAAACGAGCTCTGGCGCAACTTAAGGCTGAACTCAGCCCCACCATTGGCAAAGAGAAACTCGCCGCCAACGGAGAATCGGCGCGCAAGCAATTGTGCGACTGGGGCCGTGACGCGGCGCGTCACAACCAGGCCAAGGCGTGCGAAGTCAAGGAGGTGCTCCTCATCGTGGCGCGCACGGCCGAATCGGTCAGTGCGCGCGATCAACGCTGCGCCGGCCGGATGAGCGCGGTGACCGAGCAGCTCAAAGCCATCGCCAGCCTTGAAGACCTGACCGAGATCCGCGCGTCGATCGACAAAAACGCTTCCGAGCTGAAGGCATCGATTGACCGGATGACGGAGGAAGGAAAGGCCGTCCTCGATCACCTGCGCATTCGGGTAGAGGAATACCAGACCAAGCTGGACGAGGCCGAGCGCATTGCCTCGCGCGACGCGCTGACCGGCGCCAGCAGCCGCGTCTACGTCGAGGGCCAGATCGAGAAACGCATCGAATCCGGCGCGGTCTTTTGCGTGGCCATTGTCGATATCGACAGTTTCAAGACCGTGAACGACGCGCACGGCCATCTTACTGGCGACGAATTGCTGAAGCAGTTTGCCGTCGAGTTACGATCCGCTTGCCGCTCCACGGACATCATCGGGCGCTGGGGCGGCGATGAGTTCATCCTGCTCTTCGATGCCGCGATCGAAGAGGCGGAGGCGCAGACCGAGCGTTTGCGCAAGTGGGTTTGCGGCAACTACACCATCAAGGAAAAGCAGGGCGCACTCAAACTCAGCGTCAACGCCTCCATCGGGCTGGCCGCGTACGCGGCCGGCGAAGCCATGAAGGATCTCGTGGCGCGGGCCGATGCCGCGATGTACGAACAAAAGGCCACATCGCGAACCAAGGCTGCCTGAGCAGCGCTGTCGCGACGGTGCCCGCTAGGAATGCCCGAACCTGTAAGCGAGGAAAGGGTTCTTCGCGGAGGCTTCCGGCTGTACCGATTTAGCACATGCGTTTTTTCGTTCCGTTCCTGCAAACGTTTCTTCATTTTCTCTCATGCAAACCTTGAGTTCCCGCCTCACTCGCGGGAAGGTGGAAGAAAGCTTCACGCGCAGCACGCCGAAATCGAACATCGGGCGCGGTTGCGATGAAAGAACACAAAGGGAAGGCTGGCATGAGGCTACTGATCGCCGAGGATGATAAAGCGCTGGGGTTGTTCCTGACCCGGGGGCTCGAGGCCGATGGCCACCGTGTCCACGTGGTCTACGACGGCGCCGCAGCTGTAGAGGCATTTCGCGCCGAGATGCCCGATCTAACCATTCTGGACCTGAACCTGCCCGTCAAAGACGGCGAGCAGGTGCTCGAAGAGGTGCGCATGCTCGATGCCGACCTGCCGGTACTGGTGCTCACCGGCCGGCAGGAAGTCGACACGCGGGTGCGCTGCCTCGACCGCGGCGCCGACGACCTGATGACCAAACCGTTCAGCCTGCACGAGTTGCGCGCCCGCTGCCGGGCGCTTCTGCGCCGCAAGCGCGAGACCCGGCTGCAACTGCGCGCCGGGGATCTTGAACTGGACCGCCTGGATCACACGGCGCGGCGCGGGGGTCGCCTGATCGTTCTCACCAACAAGGAATTCGCGCTTCTCGAGCATCTGCTTCAGAACCGCGGCCAGTGTGTCTCGCGGGTCGAGTTGCTCGATTCGGTGTGGAATCTGGAGCCGGCGCAAACCACGAACATTGTGGATGTCTATGTGAACTATCTGCGCCGCAAGCTCGAGGACCCGCCGCCGGGCCGGCTGATCCGCACCGTGCGCGGCCAGGGCTACACGGTGCCTTCGGAAGCCGAACTGACGCTTCCCGCACGTGCCGCAGCACCTCCGGCCGCAGAGTTGACCCCGTCGGCCATCCCTGCCCCGTAGTTTGCCCATCGCGCCCTTCCACACCTTCGATCACCCTAGAGGAAACCGCTCATGCAACTGTTTTCGATTCCTCCACTGAACCTTCGCACGCGGCCACGGACTGCGCTGGTGGCCAGCGCCGATGCCAATTTTCGCCAGCGCCTGGCGCACGTCCTTGCCGGCCTGCGCTGGCAGGTACAGGAAGCCGAAAGCGGGGCCCAGGCCTGGACCGAGGCCGAGACCGCGGCGCCCGATGCCGTCATCGTCGATTCCTGGCTGCCGGATCTCAACCTGGGCGAGTTCCTGAGCGAGTTCAAGGTGCGCTTCCCTGAAGTCGATCTGGTGACGGCGGCAGGCGATTTGGCTGCTGAAAGTCCCCGCGGACCCTATCGGCAGGAGCTGCTTTACGCACTCCGCCGCTCCCAGGAGACCGATACGGCAGCGTGGAATGCGGCCCCCGCGATCGAAACCTCAGCGCGCGCGCCGGCGCAACCAGGGACGGCCTCGCCCGCCGGCGCAGCGGCGGCGTTCTCCGCCGTGGCGGCCCACCCGCTGCCGCCGGCAGGCGCCGGCAAGAACATTTCTATTCCGCCGGGCCGCCCCGAGCAGGGCGTCGAACTGAATCCCGGCGAGCGGCTGCAGGAGCTCGTGGGCAACGCGGCCTGCATGCTCGAGATCAGCCGCCGCGTGCGTCTCGTGGCTCCGCGCATGACCCCGGTGCTGATTGAGGGTCCCACGGGCTCGGGCAAAGAGCTGGTGGCCGAGGCCCTGCATCGCTTATCGACGCGCAGCCGCAAGCCGTTCGTCGCCATCAATTGCGCCGCCATTCCCGAGGCTCTGCTCGAGGCCGAGCTGTTCGGCCATACCCGCGGCGCCTTTACCGGCGCGGTGCAGGGCCGCGTCGGGCGCATCGAAGCCGCCGACGGGGGAACGTTGTTTCTGGACGAAATCGGCGAGATGCCGCTGAGCCTGCAGGCCAAGCTCCTGCGTTTTGTGGAATGCGGCGAGCTGCAGCGCGTCGGCGATAACGAGCCCGTCAGGGTGGATGTGCGCATTCTTGCCGCGACGCACCGGCCGCTGGCCGAACACGCGCAGACCGGCAGCTTCCGCTCCGACCTTTACTACCGGCTGGCGGTGTTTCTCATCCGCACGCCGTCCTTGGCCGAGCATGCCCAGGATCTGCCGTTGCTCGTCGAGCACTTCCTCGCGCGGCTGGGCCGGGAGATTCCGGTGAAGCGGCTGGATGCGGGCGCTTTCGGCTTGCTGGCGGCGCACCACTGGCCGGGGAACGTCCGCGAGCTCGAACACGTGCTGGAGCGCGGCGTGATTCTGGCCGGAGACAACCCGGTGCTGACCGCGCGCGAGATCGACTTTGGCCTCCTGGTGCATTGAGCCGCGCGCACGGCCCTCGGCCGGGGACCAGCCGGAAGCGATTTTGGGAAGGCGGGAATAGGCATGCAGATCGCAACCGAATTGAGCGACCAGATCGCGCGCTATCTCGACCTGGCCACGGCGGAGGCCAAGCTGACGGCCGCGAACATGGCCAATGTGGACACGCCCGGCTACCGCGCGGTGGGGATGGATTTCGAGGCCGAGATGCGCGAGGCCCTGGACGATGTGGCCCGTGGACATGGGCCGCGCAGGGTGCGCGTCACCGAGGTCGACGGGCTCATCGCGCGGCCCGACGGGAACGACGTCTCCGTGGACCGCGAAAGCCTTAATCTGGCCGAGGCGCAGCTCCAGTTCCGCACCGGCGTGGCGCTGCTGCGCGAGGAGTACCAGCGCGTGATGGACGCCATCCACGCCGACAAGTAAGCCGTGAATCGTGACGCGTGGTTGGCGATTCGCGATTGCCGTTCACGATGCACGCCCCACGATTCACGGTTCACGAATCACGGTTCACGAATCGCGGTTCTCGAATCACGGCCCACGAATCACGATCCACGACCGAACATCGGAGCGTAGACAATGAACCTATTTGGCATGATGGAAGCCTCGGGAGGCGCCATGGAGGCCGAGCGCATGCGCGCCGAAGTGGTGGCCGCCAACATGGCCAACGCCGAGACCACGCGTACCGAAAGCGGCGGGCCCTACCACCGCCAGGAGGTGGTCTTCGCCGCCAATCAGGGCGATCCCGGCTTTCTCGATTCCTTGACGGCGGCCTCGGCGGCGCCGGCCTCACGCGGGCTCCTGAAACCCACCCTCCCCGGCAGAGCGGCGGTGGCCCCGGGCGTGCATATCTCGGCGGTCGTCGAAGATCCTTCGCCGCCCCTGAAGCGCTACGATCCGGGGCATCCCGATGCGGGACCGGATGGCTACGTCTCTTATCCCGACATTAACCCCCTCACAGAGATGGTGGATCTGATGGGGGCGACGCGTGCATATGGATTGAACGGTGCTGCCGTGCAGGCCGAGAAGGGCATGATCGCGTCGGCGCTGGAAATTGCCAAGTCCTGATTGCGGGCTTGCGCAGGAACCGTTTGGGTAAGCAGGGGACGTTTGGGATGGCTTCAAGGGGTGCACCATGCTGGCGGCAGTGAATTCTGTAATGGCCGTGTCCGGCGCGGCGGGCGCGAATACCACGAAGACGCTTGCGGCCGAGACCAATCAGCCCACCGCATCTTCTCCCTTCGCGGATCTGATCAGCGAGGCCGTAGGGCAGGTGAATCAACTGGACGCGCAGGCGCACGCGGCCGTAACCGGCCTGATGACGGGCTCCGGCGTCGACGTGCACCAGGCGATGATCGCCACCCAGAAGGCGGATATGGCCTTCGAACTGGTGCTGGCGGTGCACAACAAGGCCGTTCAGGCCTACCAGAGCGTGATGGGCATGCAGTTCTAGAGCATTTTCACTGATGGTGTAAGGAAACTCCGTGCCCCATCCTTTTCACGTTCTTTGTGAAAAGGGTGGGAAACCGCGAAACCCACCCTATAGGAATAGTGAAAATGCTTTAGAGACAGCTTCTAGCCTATAGCTCCTGGCCTGATCGCGGAGCGCGAAGGCTTGCATGGTGGTAGGGAGAAAGCTGGAAGCTAGGAGCGAGCAGCTGGTAGCTGCGGATCATGGCCACGGGAACACAGTTGGAGAAGACTCCGCCGGCGCTGGGGCAACTCAAGAAGGGCGGAAAGTGGTCCGGGCTATGGGGCCTGGCGCGGGTGCGCTGGGTCGAGATGGCTCCCGCGCAGCGCGGCTGGGCCGCGACAGCGGCCGTGCTGCTTGTGGCCCTGCTGGGCGGACTGGCATGGTACGGCCTGCGGCCCGACTGGCGCACGCTCTACGCGGGTCTCGATCCCGACGATGCGCGGCAGCTCGAACAGATCCTGGCGCAGGCGCAGATTCCCTTTGAACCCTCGAGCGACGGCGCGGGCATCCTGGTTCCCGCCGCGCTCGTCGACAAGGCGCGGCTGGCCGCCGCGGCCAAAGGCGGCCTCAAGAGCGGACGGCTGGGATTCGAGATCTTCGACAAGCCCAACTGGGTGGGATCGGAGTTCGACGAGCAGGTCAACTACCAGCGCGCTCTCGAGGGCGAGCTCGAGCACACCATCGGCACTCTCTCCGACGTGGCCTCGGCGCGTGTGCACCTGGTGATGCCGCACGACTCGCTGTTTCGCGACCAGGAGCGTCCGGCCAAGGCCGCGGTGGTTCTGAAATTGCGCCGCCGCGGGCTGGCCGGCGGCGAGCCTGACGCCATTCGCAATCTGGTCGCTTCGGCCGTGGATGGGCTGCTGCCGGACCACGTGGTGCTGGTCGATGCCGCGGGGAATCTGCCGCTGGGCCCCAAGACCCCCGAAGCCCTGCAATTGAGCGCCGAGCAGGCTCTCGAAGACAAAATCATCGCGACCCTCGAGCCGGTGACGGGCTTGGGCAATGTGCGCGCCTCGGTGGCGCTCGACTACGACGCCGAAGCCGCCGAAGCGACGGAGGAAAGTTACGATCCCTCGAAATCCGTCACTTTGTCGCTCGAGCGGACCGAGCAGACCACGGGCGCGCAGCCCGTAGCCGCAGGCGTTCCGGGAGTCGCCTCGAATGCCCCCAACACGCAGGCTGTTCCCGTCTATCCGCACGAAACCTCTGCTCCGCAGTCGGCCAAAACCGAGTCTGGAACCTACGGCGTCTCGAAGACCGTGCGGCACGTCATCGACACTCCCGGCCGCGTCCGCAGGCTGACCGCGGCGATTGTGGTCAACGACCGGCTGATGCAGCCGGCAACCAAGACCCACGCCGCGGTATGGCAGCCGCGGCCAGCCGATGAACTGCGCAACCTGACGGCTCTGGCGCAGGCGGCGGTGGGCTTCGATGCGCCGCGCGGCGACGTGATCACGATTGAGGATATGGCCTTCGACGGGAATCGCCCCCAACCGCCGGAGACGCTTGCCGAGCAATCGCTGCGGACGGCCGAAGCCTCGCCGAATCTGATCAAGTACGCCGCATTGTTGATGGGGCTGCTGCTGGTGGTGGCCTTTGGCCTTCGCCCCGCGATCCGCCGCATCGGCGCGGCGGGAGCAAGCGCAGGGAGGGCGAGGGCCGTGCACCGGGAGCTGCCGTCGTCAGCCTCTGCGCAGGCCACGCTCAATCCGCCTGAGCCGGCGGAGATCGACCCCGAACGTTTGCGGTCGCAGGAGATCTTCGCCCAGGTGTCGGAACATTTGAAGCGCGAACCCACGCAGAGTTCGCGGCTGTTGCAAAGTTGGATTCACTCCGATTGACGAACCGGAGACGGAGCCTGGGCGAAACCGGGTCCGGGCGAAATGAAGCCTGAAGAACGGCGGCAGGCTCTAGCGAACGAGAGAGGAACGGGCCTTGGCAGAGCAGGGAATCGAAAGCGGCGGAGCGCGGCGCCGTCAATCGGCGAATCTCTCCGGGGTGCGCAAGGCGGCGATCCTGCTGGTGGCCGTAGGCGAAGAGCTGGCCAAGGAGGTGCTGCGCGCGTTGCCGGAACCGGACGTGCAGCGCATTACCGAGGAGCTGGCTGAACTCCGCGGCGTTACGCCGGAGCTCTCCGCCGAGGTGCTCGAAGAGTTCTACCAGCTTCTCGACACCCATCACTTCATCGTGCACGGCGGCCTGGATTATGCGCGGCGGCTGCTGACCGATACCTTCGGCAAGGATCACGCCGAAGACCTGCTCACACTGATGCGCCGTTCGCAAGAGGAGGCGCAGGGCAATCTGGCCAAGCTGCAGCGCACCGATCCGCAGCAGTTGGGCAAGCTCCTCGACTCCGAGCATCCGCAAACCATCGCCCTGGTGCTGGCCCACCTTGACCCGCGCCGCGCCTCCACAGTGCTCGACAGTTTGAGCGAGGACCACAAGGTCGTCGCCGTGCAGCGCCTCGCCGAGATGCGCCAGTTTTCCCCTGAAATGGCGCAAAAGGTGGCGCTGATTCTGCACCGCCGCCTAGAAAGCGTGGGCGATACGGCGCGCCGCAGCTACTCCGGCTTCAAGGCCGTCGCGGATCTGATGAACCGGCTCAACGCCGAAGAGGCGAAGAAGATTCTCGAGACCATCGAGGAGGATCATCCGGAACTGGCTCTGAGTATTCGCAACCTGATGTTCACCTTCGAGGACCTGATCACCGTGCCGCCGGCCTCGATTCGCGAGATCGTCTCCGGGGTCGATAAGCGGCAACTGGCGCTCGCCCTGCGCGGCGCCAATGAGGACTTGCGCGCGCAGATCTTCAAGGCCATGAGTTCGCGCGCGGTCGAGATGCTCAAGGAAGATATGGAGGTGCTGGGCCCGGTGCGTTCGCGCGAGGTGGCGCAAGCGCAGCAGGAGATTCTGAATCTGGCGCGCCGCCTCGAAGCCGAAGGCAAGGTCGTTCTGAAACTCGAAACCGGCGACGAGATGATGGCCTAGCGGATCGCCGGCAACGGAGCCGGGCGGGCGAAGGTCGGGCCGGTTTCGCAGCAGGACGCGCGAAGAGACCGGGGGGAAGCGAATTTGCAACAGGCGGCGGCATCGCAGTGGAGCAGCGGAGGGGGCAGAACGGTGGAGAGCTTCGAATATCCCGCCTGTCCCAACTCGCCTCTCGAGCCAGCCTGGGATGGCTGGGCTGAAGCCGGGGATGAGTCCGCAGTAGCACAGGAAAGCCTCGATCGAGCGGCAAGGCCTGCCGCCAGCGCCAGTTTCGAAGCGCGGCTGGCCGAAGAGACGTTCCGCTCGTTTGAGGGCGGCCGGGAGCGGGGCCGCGAAGAGGGCCGCCGCGCCGAGCGTGAGGCGGTGGCGCCGGCCGCGGAAGCGGAGGCCGAGCACCGCCGCCGGCAATTGTCGGATCTCATGGAGAGCTTTGTGCGCGAGCGCGACCGCTATCTCCACTCCGTCGAACAGGAAGTGGTGCGCCTGGCGCTGGCCGTGGCGGCGCGCATCCTGCGCCGCGAAGCGCAGATGGATCCGCTTCTGCTTACGGGAGCGGTGCGGGTCGCGCTGGGGCACTTGGCGGCCACGTCGGAGATCCGCATCCGTGTCCCCGCCAAAGAAGCCGATCTTTGGACGGAGACCCTCGCGCACTTACCCAATCTGCCGGTGAAGCCGCTGGTGGTCGCCGAAGAAGGCATGCTGCTCGGCGATTGCGTCATCGAGAGCAAGGTGGGAACCGTCGATCTTGGCATTCGCGCCCAGTTGGGCGAGATCGAGCGCGGGTTCTTCGATCGTGCCGGCACGGCGAACGCATC
>Ga0326727_10020290_pt1 | contig 13218 bp, 12 predicted proteins | sample MB2enrmetagenome_FD_207643 | JGI IMG/M metagenome (GOLD analysis project Ga0326727, IMG submission 207643) | Lab enriched peat soil microbial communities from McLean, Ithaca, NY, United States - MB29MY | ecosystem: Environmental > Terrestrial > Soil > Wetlands > Peat | place: USA: New York...
CTCCGAGGGCAAGCATGTAGATCGTGCTCACCCACTGCACATCGGAGGTCCCGACGTTGAACACCCCCATGATCGTGGGGATGGCCACGTTCACTATGCTGGAGTCCAGGATGGACATGAAGGCCCCGATGAGCGCCACGAGGACCGGCGCTATCCAGTGGGACATCGGCCTATCAGCCGGCTCTGCGTCATGTGCCACAACGGAGCCTAGTCCGCCCTGCCGGGTGCCTGCTTGGTCACTCATTTGTCGCTCTCTTCTTTCTGCTCGAGGCACTCAAGCACTGCCGACAGGTCGTCGCCCAGCCGCTGTCGAGTGTTCAACGGCAGGCTATGGAAAGCCTTTTCCAAGGATCGGGAGCTGGCGTGCCGGAGGGTGCGGACCAGCTCGCCGAGCTTCTCCGTGCCCTTCATGACAACAGCCCGGCGGTCCTCAGGGTCACGATCACGTTCGAGCCAGCCACTATCCACCAGCCGATCCAGCATCCCGGTGAGAGTGCTCGGCGGGACACCGAGCTCATCGGCCAGGGCAATCACGCGGCGTGCCCCGGCATGATGCGTTTTCCATAGCACGACCATCTCCGTGATCGACAGTCCCTCTTTCTGGGCGAGGGGTGCAAGGCGCTTCCCGATCTTTCTGTTGATATTCCAGAGAAGCTCGACCAAGCCAATCTCATTCATGCGTATCCCCGTATAAGCGCGATTAATTCGAAACAGCAATATTCGATAAGCTAATATTGGCTTTCGAATTTGTCAACAGGGTTCGGCTCAAGAATGCCATAAGCGGCAACATTGTCAGCCAATATCCGTGGGGTCTCTCGTGCGTCTTGAGATCGTTCTTCTGGCTCAGTGGTCTGTTTCAGAATCTTGATGATTCTTGCGCTGAGCCTGCTCTGTTCAGCATCCTCGCGCCCCTGAGAAGGCTGCGTCGGATGAATGCGAAGGCGTGCCTGGAAAATCCGGGTCCCGCGGATAAATTCAACTCCGATGCTGCCATTGCTGTGATCGCGTCCTCATCCGACCAACACACTGTGCGGTCGTGCCGCTAATCTGGGCAGCGATCTCCCCGGGCGCACCACCTCCGTCGCTCTCTCGCGGCAAGTGAACCGAGACACGGGAATGCCACTTTTCATACGAAAGCTCGTAGACAAGCGCCTGTACCCGCACGACTACCTCACGGGGAAAAAACCCGGATGGCTCACAGAGTCTCTCTCGATCTTCCAACGCTCCTATCCTTTTCCAGGAGAACCGCTTCCGCCATTTGGAGACGAGCTGGCCCGGCAGATCCATTCTCTGCTCCGATCAGTCGACGATCTCCGAGACAGAGGCCCGGTCCGGTAGAGAGTCTTAGCGATGAGCTGTGGGGATGGGCCCCGGTTATTCGGCTACCGCTACTTTACGCGCCGCGCTCGCTTTGCGCTTCTTCAGGAAGAAGGCGGGAATGACAGCGACGACCGTGAAAATCGCGGTAATGAGGAACACGTCGTCGATGGCGTCGACGTATGCCGTTGACGTTACCGTTCCCTGAAGAAACGCAAGCGCCATGCTGTGTCCCTTCGCGCCTCCACCCATCATCTGACTGGCACCGGCGAGAGCGTTCATTGCCGCAGAGTTCGCGGGGGTGACGCTCCACGCCAACCAGTTCCCGTGAAGGATCTGCCGCGTGTTGAGCACCGCAGTAAGCACGGCGATCCCGAAGGAGCCGGCCACCCTCGCGATGATGTTCGTGAGCGCCGAGGCCCGCCCGATCAGCTCATTAGGGATCTCCACCAAGGCGGCGGTCTGTGCCGGCATGTTGGCAAGCGGCATTACAACCCCGCGCAGCATCACCCACAGAATGATCGTGGAGGTGGCAGTGGCAAGGGTCAGGTAGTGAAAAATCCAAGAGGTGAAGATCAACATGAGAATGCCAGCAAGAGTAAGGAGCCGGGGGCCGAATCTGTCGAAGAGCCTGCCTTGTATGGGCATTATCGCCCCCGAGACGAGCGCTCCAGGCATCATCAAGAGCCCCGTCTCCAGCGCCCCCAGCCCCCGGAAGGTCTGAAGGAATAGTGGCAGGAAGAAAAATCCGGAGAACATGACAATATTCGAAACGAAAACAACCAGGTTCGCCATCGTGAAGGACCGGTACTTGAAGACGCGCAGCTCAAGGAGCGGATTCTCCGCGGTGAGTTCTAGATAGACGAAAAGGGCAAAGAAAAAAAGGCTTACGACAAAAAGGATCACGGTCGGCTCCGCACCCCATCCCCAGTCGGCGCCCTTGCTGAGGGCAAGCAGAAGGCAGAACAGTCCTCCGGCGGAGGTGAGGCCGCCAGCGATGTCCAGCCGCCCCGGATGCTTCGACTGGAACTCCGGCAGGACGAAGAGGGCCAGAAGAATGCCGATGGCCCCAATCGGCAGGTTGATGGTGAAAATCCATCGCCAGTCCACAAAGTCCACCAGGTAGCCGCCCAGCGTGGGACCGATCGCGGGGGCTACCATGAGACCGATGCCAAGGATTCCCATGGCGCTCCCGACCTGGTTGCGGGGAACCATGCGGAAGATCATCGCCATGGTCGTCGGCATGATCATCCCTCCACCCATGGCCTGGATGACGCGCGCGACTACCAGCGAGTCCAGATTCCACGAGATGGTGCAAAGCAGCGAGCCAAGGACAAAAACGCCCATGGAAAGCATATACAGGCGCTTGAAACCGATCCTGTCGCCCAGCCATCCCGAGAAGGGAATGACCACTCCGAGGGCAAGCATGTAGATCGTGCTCACCCACTGCACATCGGAGGTCCCGACGTTGAACACCCCCATGATCGTGGGGATGGCCACGTTCACTATGCTGGTATCCAGGATGGACATGAAGGCCCCGATGAGCGCCACGAGGACCGGCGCTATCCAGTGGGACATCGGCCCATCAGCCGGCTCTGCGCCATGTGCCATAAGGGAGCCTAGTCCGCCCTGCCGGGTGCCTGCTCGGTCACTCATTTGTCGCTCTCTTCTTTCTGCTCGAAGCACTCAAGGACTGCCGCCAGGTCGTCGTCCAGCCGCTGTCGAGTGTTCAACGGCAGGCTATGGAAAGCCTTTTCCAAGGATCGGGAGCTGGCGTGCCGGAGGGTCACGCCGACGATGCCGTGCATCCCACGGTTCAAAGTCTTACCACAAGAAGAGAAATCGCCTCGTCCACGCATGACCGCACAAACACTTCGACAGTAAAAACGCTGATCCGTTCGCAGCGTATTCTTCGAACGCCCATAGGATGCGGCTGTGCAACTCCAGACCATAGAAAAGGAAATACTATACCTGACTAATCTAGTCAAATTTAATTTCAATTCTTGGGGATGATTTCTGATGACGTTATCAGCAAAAGCAGGCAGAAATAGTCGAAATTTAGTCCCAGCGACAAGGACTGATTGGATGCCGCCTTTTTTGCCGCTGCTCTCGGCACGATTCCCCTCCCCTGCTCAAGTTCAGTGATCCGGCACCGAAGCGCATTTTAGCAGGGAAAAGCATGGAAATAGTACGGTTCTCTTGACGATAGACTGAGAGGCCGGGTAGAAGGATGGCGCGGACCGGGCTTCGGATGATCCCGACGTCTCCATCCTCCCTCCTAAGATTCCGTACGGCGGGTTTTCCCCAGTAGTATGTGGTTAACCACATACTACTGGTTATGTGGCCAAGTTAGATATGTGGCGAGATTGTTATAAGTCATTCGGCCTTAACGAAGTATATCTAGGCTTCACAACATAATTCTGGCGCAGATATGGTGGACCATCCTCAGGAGGTGGTCCTATGTTTGAGAAACTCTTTTCTTCTCCAGCGGTTCTTCAGAGGCATCGTGCAGGTCCGCTCGCAGCCGAGTGTGAGGCCTTTATCGAGATGCTTGAGGCTAAAGGGATGGCACATGGAACGCTTTTACGCGTCGCAAGGTACTGCCGTTGTCTCAGTGGTGAAATTGATTCTTGGCCAGCAACACGATTCGTGCATGGTTGGGCCATGTATCGCTGGAGACAACCAACAGATACGCAGAAGTGGACCTGGAACTGAAGGCGAAGGCGTTAGAAACCTGCGCCGTCGAAGGGGCCAACCGTGATCCGCTGTGGCGCAAGGATCAGGACCTCATGGCCTTCCTGGCATCACTGTAGCTGATCAATCTGGCTGAAATTATGTGACGAGAACCCGAGGCTTTTTTCTGCCGAAGTAAGGACTTGCAAGATTCTCGTCACATATCTAACTTGGCCACATAACCAGTAAGGCTCCAAGACTGGCTTATCAGACGGCGCCTTCCCACTCAACGCTCCGCTTAAATCTGCTCCCGACATCCCCTTCGCGAAGCTTGGTTTGCCTCCATCCTTCGTGCGTCCCCTGCCGGCAGGATCCTGCGCTCTATGTCGCAGTCTTCCACTCGATCACGCACCGCCATTCGAGCGACCCATGTCGCTCTATCCCAGCGGCCCTCGCTACCGTTCGGGTTATAGTGTCCCGATCCATCTTCGCTTACCCTGCCCCATCCGCCCTGCTCGCGGGCACGCTGCGTTTTCTCGATCTAGTCGGTTATACACACTAGTCGGTAATACACAACGTCACAGCAGTGCGGGAGCGCCTAGGCAGCCTCCGAGTGGTTCCGAGCTTTCGCTGTCTGTTCCTTCCTGTCATGTCGCCCTCACAGACCCCGAGGACTCCACGTGCTCATTTCCAGGCAGTCCAGGGTTTGCACGCCGTGCGTTTCCTACGAGACCAGGTCTCAGCAATCGATCGACAGTTGGCAAACCTCCAGGAGCACACTGCTTAAAGGCAATTGTCTGCTTCTCCAGCCGGTTCTGCCCGTCGATACGGGCGGCTGGTCACTATGGGCGGTAAGCCGACTGTCTCGGAGCACGCATCCGTAGGCAAAGCGGCATTATTTCGGATATCAACAAACCTGAGTTCAACTGGGTCGCCGGCGTTCAGGTGAACGTCCCAATCTTTGAGGGCTTTCTCATCTCCAAACAGGGGGAGGAGGGAAAGAGGAAGCTCCTTGCGGCCCGGGACAACACCTTGTCGGTGAAGCGCACCGTGACCACTCAAGTCTTCCAGGCCTTGCAGGACGTGGCAGCCGGACATGACCAGGTGCGAAGCGCCCCAGACGGAGCTCCAGCAGGCGAAAGATATGCTGGACGTGGTCAAGCTCCAGTACGACCTCGGGATGTTCACCAATCTTGAGTACCTCGACGCGCGGGCCGCCCTCGAGCGGGCGGAGCTCGGCAGCCTGCTCGCGCAGTACCGCGAGGTCCTGAACGTGCATGCCCTGAAGCAGGTTACCGCTACGCCGATCCTGCAGACAAGCCCGGCTGCAGGATCAGGAGCGCCGCAGGGATCCGGCGAAGCACCGGCGGCGTCCTCCTAACCGGGGGACGCGTTGCGCTGAAGACACGCGGCGCACAGGCATCCTCGGGGCTTAATGTAGGCATCAAAGTATTCCTTGCCGTAATCGTAGCACAGCTCTTCTCCGGCCACGATCTTTCTTAGGGAATAGATCTTGACCTTCCTGCCTCTGGTATACGCAACGCAATTGGGCTTGCACGAGTGGTTGATATAGCGGCTGAGGTTTTCCCGGCCGCAACCGTCGATGGTCCACCGTGAGTTCACGCTGAACAAGTACTTGCCGCCCCGACGATCAGCTTCGTCGTTGGGGAGGAGAACACCGGTATATTCAATGATGAAATCCCCCCGGATAAAGCATCGGGCCGCGAAGAGTCCGAGCCCGCAGCGGCTTCTCTTGACCACAAACCAGCTTGATGTATCTTCTCTCATCCGTGCGGATGAGACATTACCGACTCTCTCCCTAACGCGCAACATCATGAACTAGACTGACCACGTCTCCGTCATGGACATAACGGTTCAGCCCCAAATCAAAATCCTGCGGCATCCAGAAGCCGGCAAGCATCAAGGCGCGCCCGGTCGCGAAGTCGCGCGGCCGTCTCCGTATTCCCGAGTCGCCGTCGCACCGCCGAGGCGTACGCCGCGGTCCAACTTTCGGTACAAAGAGAGATCCCGGGCCCCAAAACAACACCGTACTGAACCCTGACCTCGTCGGTGGAGCGGAAACTTCTAGCGGCGGGATCCCGTCAATTTCCTCCCGCCTTCCGGAATAGAACTGAAGCGGGTTTGCGGTCTTCTGAGCCTCCAGATGACGGACGGGAGGCGCTTCGAAGCACGAAGAGAGATAAGAAGCGCCACAGAGAAGATCAGCGCCACGAACATTGCGGTCGCTTGATTGCGACGACACAATTACCTTTTGGAATTGCGGATTCATTTTGTCTGTGCTTTCAACGCCGGCAAGTTGGAAGCTCGTCCATAGAAACAGGTCGGGAAAAGTCCGGCCCGGTCAAGAAAAGGTCCGTCAGCGCACGCAAAGAACCAGGAGCAGGAACAGAAGAGGAAGGTAGGAAACCGATACCCGCAAAAGAAGCCGCCCGGAGCGCTTGTCCCTGCGAACCGCCGCGATTATCGGAAAGGCCAGGAAAGCGACCCCAAGCCCAGCGGCCCCCGCCAGGTAGGCGACGCTGGCCGCGCCTGTGAAGTACGGAAGGAGACTCACGGCCACAAGTAGCACGGAGGCAATAGTAATTTCCGCGACGACCCAGGGTCCCGATGCGCGGGTGGCCGTGACCACGCGGATCCCTCCCCGCTGGTAGTCCTCTCTGTACATGAGCTCCAAGGCGAGGAAATGGGGAAACTGCCAGAAAAACAGAATTGCGAAGAGGACCCAAGCCTCTATCGCCAGCGAACCGCGCGCTGATGCCCACCCCAGGAGCGGCGGCATGGCGCCGGAGATTGCCCCCGGAATCGTATGGTGCATTGTCCGTCGCTTCAGCGGCGTGTAGATGAATATGTAACTGACAAACGTAAACAAAGCCACTAGACCGGCAACCGGGCCGAATACTACGCTGAACCCAAATACCGATACGGCGGTCAGCACTAACCCGAACAAGAGTGCCTCTCTGGGTGCGATGCGGCCGCTGGGGAGCGGCCGTTGGGACGTTCGAAGCATCAGCGCGTCAGTGTCTCGTTCGACATAGTGGTTCAAGGCGAAGATGCCGAAGGCGAGCAGAATTACGCCGAGCCCCGCCTCTCCGAGGGTGCGCCATGGAACCGCCGGCGCGGAAGCAAGAGCGAAGGAGCCCGCGGCTACCGCCAAGACCAGGAGGGTGATGCGCGGCTTGGTCAGACCGAGGTAGGCCCTTGCCTTTCCGAGCGCGCGGCGCTGCAAGGAGACTGCGCGGGCTTGTTCGCTCATGCTGGCGCGTTCCTGTGCCACGTGTTCAGGCGCCGCCATGCATGAGGGCAGGCTCGCGAAAGCCGAACAGCCCGCCTTGCTTGATGACCCGAGCCACCTCCTGCGGCACCAGTTCCTCCCACGACGGGTCGCCGCCTTGCAGCCGGGCCAGCACATCTCGCGGAAGGATAGAAAGGTCTGCCGGCGTCGTATCTCGGATTGCCTCCACGCGGTGGTCTTCGAGCAGGTACGCATACAAGTGACTCAGGGCCCCAGGGGGTTTGAAGGTTTCCGCGGTCAGCACATCACCTGTCTCGTTGTTTTTCCACGGATACACGGAGAGCGTGACGGGACCCCGCATGAGACGCCCCATTGCCTCCAGGACTCCGCCGTCCATATCGCGATAGTGCTCTTCGTCAAAGAGTTGCTGGAGGGTCGGAATGCCAAGCACCATGACGATCCTTTCCTGGGTATAGCGGCGCAGGTAGGAAATCACGTTGTGAAAGCGCGAATAGTTGGACACCATCACCGTCTTGCCGAGGGCGCGAAGGGTATCCATGCGGGCAAGAAAATCCTCATGCTCGATCTTCTCACCGAGGGTCAGGAGGTTGCGCAGCGTCATCTCCATTAGGATGATGGGATCAGGGCCTTGCATTTCCGGCCTCGCACGAAGCTGGGCCAGGGACTTATCGAGCATGTCGAGGGTCACGCGGGTTATGGGACGAAAGCTTCCGCGCTCCATGAGGACGGGCTTGTGGTACAGAAGCTCGGCCGGCTCAACGACGTCTCCGTTCGGGGCAAAGACCGCCGCGTTTGTCAGCCTTTGCTCGACGAGTTGGAGGCTCATGAGGCGGTTGTCCGCGCCATGAAACGCCGGCCCGGAAAACTTCAACATGTCGACTTCCATTCGGTCGCGCGTCAGCTCGTCCATGAGGGATCCTATCAACGCCTCTGGCGAACCTGCGGAGTAGAAAGCCCCGTAGACGAGGTTTACGCCGAGAATACCAAGCGCTTCCTGCTGCCGCACGTTGTCAAGATCCCACATGCGCGCGTGGATGATGATCTCGGAGGCCGGTCCGCGCGGTTCGCTTTGGAACCGGATGCCCAGCCAGCCATGCCCGTCTTCCTGCCGCGTATGGCTTTTTGTCGCTACGGTGTCGGAGAAGACGAAGCACTTCGTCTTCTCCGCCCGCTTGGAATCCAGCCTTTCCAGCAGCAGCGCCCACTCGTGGTCCAGCATGGCGACGAGCCGCTGGCGGCTCACGTAGCGCTCTCCAGGGCCGTAAATAGCGTCAGAGACCGCCATGTCGTAGGCCGAAATGGTCTTCGCAACCGTTCCTGCCGCCCCTCCGACGTGGAAGAACCAGCGGGCAACCTCCTGCCCCGCGCCAATCTCCGCGAACGTTCCGTAGCGCGCAGCATCGATATTGATGCGCAGCGCTTTGTCATTTGCGCTCAACGTGTTCATGCCCATACAGAAACCCGCTTCTTCATAAGCCTTAGTTGGAACCCTTTCCCGGGTTTGCGCAACCTCTATCGGGATTAAAGGTAATGTCTTTCGCTTCAAACAGCGAGCCTCTGCAACGGACGCAACGACGCCCCTCGACCCTTTCAGTGCCGTTGATGTACAATGAGATCAACGCTATGAAGATACAGCGCGAGCACGAGTTCCCCATCGGCTACACAGAGATCGGCGCGGACCACCCGGAGACCCTTATGGATTTCGGCATCCTGCGGCTGAAAGCCGGGCAGTCTTACACATCAGAGCCAGGCAAGGAAAGAGCTTTCATCCTCTTGCGGGGCAAAGTGGAGCTTTCCTGGGATGGAAAAAAGCAGACTGTCTTCCGTGATTCGCTCTTCGACCAGCCGCCTTGGTGCTTGAGCCTACCGTCTGAAGTGGGGGCCAAAATCACTGCCCTGGGCGATGAGGCGGAAGTCTCGGTTCATGCGACACAAAACCCTCGTTCATTTTCCCCGTACTTGTACACGCCTGAGGAATGCCGCAGTGAAGAGCGCGGAAAAGGGACGATGAAAGAGACCTCGACCCGGATCGTCCGTACCATCATCGAAGATCCCAAAGGAGCGCACTCGAACCTGGTTCTCGGGGAGGTCATCACGTTCCCTGGCAAGTGGTCGAGCTACCCGCCTCATCACCATCCCCAGCCCGAGATCTACCATTACCGCTTTCAGAGGCCCGAGGGTTTCGGCCTGTGCCAGATCGGGGATGAGGCATACGTACTGCACAACAGGGACACCGTCATTATCACGCCGGGCGCGGTCCACCCCCACACTGCTGCGCCCGGATACGCAATGTTCTACATATGGGTGATCCGCCACCTCGAGGGCAATCGCTACGGGACACCAACCTTCGTGCCGGAGCATACCTGGGTAACGGAACCGAAAGCCAAGATATGGGGATAGAGCCCGAACTCGTATAAGGAAAAGGCGGCCCAGTTGGCCGCCTTTTCCTTCCTTTGATCGGTTCAACCAGTAAAGGTGAAAGTTTGGCCGTTGATGGTGAAATTGCCGGAATAACTGGGGGTACCTGTAGGAAGAGGGTCATAAAAGGTGATATTCCAACCGAATGTGTACAAAGTGCCCTGATACGTAATATTGAAGGTGCCCGTATAGACGATCTGCATATAGGTAGAGCTGTCAGTAGTAAGTGCTAGAGTTGCTGTACCGGAATTGAACGTTACTCCATTGTAGGAGTACCCGCCTGTAAATGCATATGTAAAGCTCTCGCCATTTGGGATAGTGGCAGTAGTCGTCGTATAGCCAATCGCCTTTTGAGATACGATGGACTTAGGTGCGCCATCTGACCCAAACGCACTCATGACAGCCTGTGCAATGGCCTGTGCCTGGGTGTTTGACAGCGACCCGCCACCAGGCTGATTGCAGCCGAACAGCACCAGAAGCGAAGCCAGGGCCGCTAACAAGAAGACTCGTACACTTCTCATCTCTTTTCTCCTTTTTTGGTTGGATCTATTGGACTTTCTATACATTATAGTCCAACATCCGTCCTCCAACAAAAAGAAAAAACGAGTCAGGTACCCTGGGTGAGTCTTGCTGGTTCGGCCGGCCTTGAGGACTTCGACCTGCGCTTGACGGCTCCATCACTAGCAGGCATCATGTCATAGGGCGCATTCAAGATCGACTTGCTCGAGAGAACACATAGACCGAGCCCCGGAGGGGATGCTTTTCAGAGGTCTATTTGCAAAAGCATCCTGGTGACGCATCGAAAGGAGCGTGTTGGTGTCGAACCTTCCTGATCGTATCCAGCCGCTTCAGAAAAATAACTCCGTCCCTCTCGTGCGGCGTTTGTTGGCAAATCGTGAAGCGGGGGTTCTGCTGGCCCTGATTGTTCTCGTCGCTGTGATGAGCCTCGCCAGCCCCTACTTTCTGAAGCCGCTTAATCTTTTCAACGTCATGCGCGGCATGTCTACTATCGGGATCATGTGCATTGGGGTCGCAATGGTGATCATCACCGGGGGGATCGACCTCTCGGTTGGATCTCTTCTGGCTATCACAGGGATGTTCACCGCCCGCCTCATGTTCTCTGGAGTATACCCTTGGGTCTGTGTGGCTCTTGGCTTTGCTCTCGGTTTCCTCCTCGGTGCTCTCAACGGCTTCGTGATTACCAAAGTCAAAGTTACCGCCTTCATCACCACACTTGGGATGATGAGCATTGGACGGGGTCTCACCTACTTGCTTGCCACCGGTGTGCAAGGCACCGTGGCCTCCAACATCCCGATGAGGGACGCAGCCGTGAACTTTATCGGAGGGGGGTATCTGGGACCGGTCCCCTTCCCGGTTGTTGAAATGATCGTTCTTGTCGTGGTGTTTTCATGGTTCCTCGGAAACACAGTACTCGGGAGACAGATATATGCAGTAGGATCCAATGATGAAGCGGCCCGACTTTCAGGCGTCAATGTGGACAGGGTCAAGTTCTTCACTTATACCGCTACAGGCGTTTTGTGTGCCTTGGCGGGAATCATGAGTGGAGGGCTCCTCGCAACTGCAGCCACGAATGCTGGGACGGGCAACGAGTTGGATGTTATTGCGGCGGTCGTGATTGGAGGAGCTAGCCTTTCGGGTGGGGTTGGCACTATTATCGGTGCAATATTCGGGGCTGCGATCATGGCTGTCCTACGCAATGCCTTCGTGCTCCTGCATCTTCCGGCCTTTTTGCAGACGGTTTCCATCGGGGTTGTAATTATACTCGCGGTAGCCTCCGACAACTTGCGCAGGAAACCGGGTCAGGCATGAAAGCAGATCTTCCGGACGTCGTCCGGTGCGAGAGATTTCGAGTAAAAGAAGGAGTTTCCCTATGAGCACGAGATCGAAAATTATCGTCCTCCTGTGCGTTCTGGCCTTGGTCGGAATCGCGGGGAGCGTCACCGGGCAGGCTAAGGCGCTGCCCCCGGGACCCACTTTTGATAGCACGGCGATGCCAGCTGACGAGGGCACAGTGAAGCCTGTGGCAAAGAAAGCGCCCAAGCCCATAAAGATCGCAGTACTCGGGCTGGAGAACAATCCATTTTGGATCCCGGTGAAAGAGGGAACCATGAAGGCAGCTCAGGAGCTCGCGCCCTTAGGCTGCAAGGTGGACTGGATCAACGCAGGAGCTCAGCATACCACAGACGTCTTTGGTCCCGCGATTGAAGCTGCAATGGCTCAGGAATACGATGCTATCGCCACAATTGCCGGCGACTCTGGGATCGTTACCTACATAAACAAGGCTGTTGATGCAGGCATACCTGTTGCGACGTTCAACTCGGAGACCGCGACCCCAAACAAACGGCTGTTTTTCGTCGGAGCAGATTTGTACCAGCAAGGCCTCACTGCGGGCAAGCGGATGGCGGAGGTTCTGAACGGCAAGGGCAAAGTTGCCATCATTACTGGGTTCTTCTCAGTTGAGGCCCACGAGCTGCGCCGCAAGGGATTTGAGGATGAACTGGCCAAGGACGCGCCGGGCATCACCATTGTAGGCAGGGTGGAAAATAATGACAAAGCGGACACCGCGTACAGCCAGGCTCAGGATTTCATGACTGCCAATCCCGACCTCAGTGCCATCTACGTCACCGCGGGTGGACCCTTCGGTGCAGCCAAGGCGGTTCAGGATGCGGGCAAGGCGGGAAAGGTAAAGATCGTATCGTATGATTTCGTTGATGAAACGATGGCTTTCGTCAAGTCGGGTGTCATTACGGGAACCTTGGGGCAGGATCCTTTCGCACAAGGCCATGATCCTGCGATCCGGCTTTATAACTATCTCGTAGGTGGGGTAGTGCCGCCAGCGGGGAGACTTCTCACGAAGGCCGACTTCGTGACAAAGGCAAACATTTCCCAATTCTACAACAAATAACACAGGTAGCATTCGAAACTCGAGCGCGAAGGGCGGGATCCATCCCCCGCCCTATCGCGCCTGGGTTGGTTGAGAGGCAAATAAGAGTGAATGGCACGGAGGTCATCCTCCGAGTTCAAGGGCTATCTAAGACCTTCGGTGGGCTTAAGGCACTTGACGGAGTAAGTCTCGATGTTCGCAAAGGAGAAGTGCACGCCGTTGTGGGTGAGAATGGCGCTGGCAAATCTACTCTGATGAAGATTCTCGGCGGCATCACCCTGCGTGATGCTGGGCGCACTGAGTTCTACGGAAGCGAGGTTTCCTTCGCCTCCCCGCGGGAATCGATTTCTGCAGGAATCGCCGTCATTCATCAAGAACTGTCGGTCCTTCCCACTTTGAACGTCATGGAGAACCTCTATATGGGCCGTATGGCGGCTCGGAGGGGTAGGGTACCCTGGAAAGAGCTTGAGAAACAAAGCCGTGCTGCTTTGTCGGAAGTCGGACTGGAAATCGATCCGCATCTTCTCATGAGTGACCTGAGCATCTCTCAGCGTCAACTCGTTGAGATTGCAAAGGCGCTCTCTATTAACGCCCGTCTTATCATTATGGACGAGCCCAACTCCTCCCTGAA
>Ga0326727_10020291_pt1 | contig 13218 bp, 12 predicted proteins | sample MB2enrmetagenome_FD_207643 | JGI IMG/M metagenome (GOLD analysis project Ga0326727, IMG submission 207643) | Lab enriched peat soil microbial communities from McLean, Ithaca, NY, United States - MB29MY | ecosystem: Environmental > Terrestrial > Soil > Wetlands > Peat | place: USA: New York...
CAGCTTCAAGCGTTGGTTTCTGAATATCAATATTATTATATGCAATACCATTATCTTCCATCGTCTTAAAAAAATCAGAAAATTTAATATTATCGAACGGGGAAAGCTCATACATTTCCCGGTCATCTATTATTGCGCCGAATTTTTCGAATAAATTTAACTTAGCTTCAGTTACCTGATTTTTGCTTAGGTGAATAGTCTGTTTATAAGGCAGCAACTGAATAAGCTTATCAAGCGTTCCTAACGTAATTATTTTTCCATGATCAATTATTGCAATCCTGCTGCACAATCGTTCAGCTTCTTCCATATAATGAGTTGTGTATATAATTGTCTTTCCTTCAGAATTAAGCTTTTCAAGGTAATCGAATATTGCATTACGTGATTGAGGATCAACTCCTACTGTTGGTTCATCACATAATAATACCGGAGGATCGTGAAGAAGGCCAGCAGCAATATTCAGCCTTCTTTTCATTCCGCCGGAAAAACTTTTTACTTTATCTTTCCGTCTATCATATAGTTCAACCCTGTTGAGATTTTCAGCGATTATTGCCCGCAATAAATTCTTCCTAATATGGTAAAACGACCCAATTATTTCCAGGTTCTCCTGGGCAGAGATATCATCATATAAAGCAATAGATTGGGGGACCAACCCGATTTTTTTTCTCACTTCAAAATTATTTTTTCCGGCCTTATCCTCCGATATTAATATTTCTCCCAAATCAACATCGAAATAACCCACCAAAAGATTTATCAAAGTAGATTTTCCTGCACCGTTTGGCCCAAGCAGCCCGAAAAATTCCTTTTCATTTATTTCAATAGATATATTATCTAATGCGATGACCGATTGAAATTTTTTTGTCACATTCTTAATAGAAATCATAATTAAATTATCCATAAATTGATACAATAAAGAAAACCAATATAAAATTACTTAATACATTCTTTGAATGGACGGGTGAGTTATTTTTAATTAAAGTAAAAACGACGTACATATAATCTTTTTCATACAAAAAAGCCGCTACTGAAAATATGACTCTTGCGACTGGAGTAGCAATTAATAAAATTAGACCAAGTTGTATAATACCCCGCCGTTGAAATGAAAACGCATCAGAAAAAATTTTTGTTAAGTTTTTTAAATCCGAAGGTTCACCTTTAAAAAATTTATACGAAGGGATGGAATTTCCATACTTCAATAAATAAAATACCCCACCGATAAAAACGACGGAAGCAGCAATGATAACCCCAATTCGAAGAAGATTGCCCATAATAACTTCAACATCCTTTTCAATCTGCGCAAGTTTCAATTCTTTCATTAAATTTTTCCCGATAAACCGTTTTTAATCATTTCAAAAGCCAGAACAAAAATTACAACACTAAATAGTATCTTTAGCCAGTAAGTCGGCGCTTTAGTTAAAATTTTTGCGCCGACCAACGAACCTAACAACACGCCAAGTATTACGGGCATTGATAATCCCGGGTCAATATACCCGCGGCTTAAATAAATGCCAGCACTTGCGGCAGCAGTTACTCCGATCATAAAGTTACTTGTAGTTGTCGACACTTTAAACGGAATTTTCATTACCTGATCCATTGCCAGAACTTTAGCCGCACCTGATCCAATACCCAATAAACCGGATAGAGATCCTGCAATAAACATTAATCCAAAGCCCTGCGGAACCCTTTGCACCGAGTAATTTTGCAACCCGTTTATTGCAGGGTAATTACCATTTAATCTTAATAATTCAGCAATTCTATCATTTTTATTATTTAAATGTTGTTCATGACGTGTAATGAATGTTAGAATAGCAGAATATAAGAGAACGAATCCGAATATAATTGCAATAATATTTGTCGGAGTAATAGCTGCAAGAAATGCTCCGAATATCGCTCCAATAGTAGTAGCAATTTCAAGAAACATACCTATCCTAATATTGGAGAATCCTTCTTTAACATAAGCCGAAGCTGCACCTGACGAGGTGGCTATAACTGAAATTAGTGATGCCCCAATTGCATACCTAATATCTACACCAAAAGCCAGAGTAAGTAGCGGAACAATAACTACTCCTCCTCCCAGCCCGGTGAGAGCACCGAGAATACCTGCAATGAATGACCCGGCCCAAATTATCATAGTAAAAGAAACTAAGTTCAGAATTAAACTCCGTTAATAAAAAGTACTATTATCAGAATAAACATATACGATTAGTATAATGCAATTTAATATATTTCATAAGAAAAAAATGTTATTTATAATAATAATAGAAGAATATGGAAAAAATAATAATACTTCTTATAATCGGACTTGCGGCAGGAATATTCAGCGGCCTGCTAGGAATCGGAGGAGGATTAATAATAATTCCGCTATTAGTAATGCTGCTTGGATTCTCGCAACATCAGGCACAGGGCACATCACTTGGATTATTACTTCCACCTGTGGGAGTTTTAGCTGTGTTGAACTATTATAGAGCAGGCTATGTAGATATAAAAGCCGCATTTATAATGGTTATAACTTTTTTAATAGGCAGTTATCTTTCTTCGCTGTTTGCGGTTCAATTAAGCGAAAATATTATAAAAAAGATATTTGCCGTATTTCTTCTTGCTTACTCTATAAAATTATTTTTCGGAAAGTAAGCTGGAGTACATAAATCGTAGCAAAGTTTATTCCTATTGAATCATTTTACTTACCGCCCTCATAAAGCGGCGGGATAGTTATTGCCGACTCCTCACGTGTGTATAGACAGGTGTGCCCGATTTTTTTGTAAATATCTTTACCAGCCATTGATGAACAGGCAGCATATCCTTAAATTTTTTAAATGAGAAATCAATAACATCATAATTTATAAGATCGCTAAAATCCTGACTCTCAGAATAAGCATAAAACCCATGGTAAAGGAGAAACTCAGCGTAAGGCGAATCCGGGTTGTAACCCCTGGGGATTTTTTTATAGGTTTTCCCCCCTATAGAATAGTTTCCTTTTTTTAAAACCTTATTAACAGAACTATTCAGTTCTTTTCCCAAAATTGGGTCAGCTACAGCATCGCGGTATATTTTTAGCTGTTCCTTTGAAGGCATGTAGATGCCAGCCCCAAGAAAATAACCTTTCGTATCCAGATGAAAATAAAGCCCGGAACTTTCCATCTTCTTTTTTCCTTCCCAGAAATAAATTCCGAGATTTGTTTTATAAGGTGATTTATCTTTACTAAATCTTACATCTCTATGTAGCCGAAAAACAGATTTATCGATACTTGGAACGGCCATTATATTCGGAGCAATTAACATCAGTCTCTCACCCATTTCAATCACAAATTGAAAAGCCGGTTCTAAAAACTGCGAATTATATTCATCCCTGTGTTTTTCAAACCATTCCCTGTTGTTATTTTTAGAAAGTTTTTTTAAAAAATCTACGGTTTTCCGGGGAAAATTTTCAAGTGCAGGTAGCTTAATCATTACTATCCTTTCAATTTAAAAATATTTTATTCGTGTGATAAAAATCTTATTCCACAACTTAATCCCAATAAAACAAAAAAAATTAATATGTACCTGGAGGTTCATGCTCATTTAAATATCTTGTTAAAAGATTATACAGATGCAGCGTGGTATTTTTACCTTCAAATATTCCATGTGTACGATTGGGGTAATCCATCATAGTAAAAGGTTTATTTAAAGATATCAGCTTATTTATAAGCGCTTCCGTATTTTGAAAATGGACATTATCGTCGCCCGAACCATGAACAATTAATAGATTTCCTTTAAACCTATCAGCAAATGATATAGGCGAGCATTCCTTGTACACTTCAGTATTATCCTGCGGCATACCAAGATAACGTTCCTGGTATATAGTATCATAATATTTCTGATCGGTTACAGGTGCAACAGACATTCCAGTTTTATAAATATCAGGGTACCTGAACAAGAGATCTAAAGTACCCGAACCACCTCCGCTCCATCCCCAAACTGCAATACGGTCAGGGTCGAGAAACGGCCATTCTTTCATCAATTCAACAGCAGAAGCAGACTGGTCATGAGAAGAAATGACCCCGATTTTTTTGTAAATCGATTTTCTCCATTCTCTGCCTCGTGGCGACGGAGTGCCCCTGTTATCAATACTTATTATAATATATCCTTCTTGTGCCAACATCTCATGCCAGAACCAATCCCTCTCCCATTCATCTAGAACTGTTTGTGCAGCCGGCTCACCGTACACATAAAATAAAACCGGGTACTTTTTTGCAGGATTAAAATTATAAGGTTTAATACAATAACCATCGAGTAATACTTCGCCGCCAATATTAACTTTAAAGAAATCCACCGGTTTAATTTTCAACTTATTTATCTTGTCTTTTAATCTGGAATTTGAGATCAATGTCCTAGTCACATTATGATCGGGAAGATGTACTACATTTATAATCGGCGGCGTACTAAATGTAGTGTAGGTATGTATTGCCCATTCTGAATTGGGAGATATCTGATATGAATGTGTACCAGGTTGATCACGGGGAGATATTCTTTTAGTTTTGCCGGTGCCATCAAGCGACATTCTATATAAATATTTTTGAGTGGCATTGTCAGGTGAAGCTATAAAATAGATCCAGCCGTTCAATTCATCTATACTTTCAATGCTTATAACATCAAACTTACCCGGAGTTACGAGTTTAAGATCACCTGTTCTTTTTGATGCAATATAAACATGCCGCCAACCGTCTCTTTCACTAATCCAGGTAAATTGTTCCCCGCTTTTGAACCATAGCGGGTCATCATTGATATCTACCCAAGTTGAATCTTTCTCAACAAATAAAGTTTTCACCATTCCTGTTTTAGCATCGGCCAGCATAATTTCGTTTTTATTTTGTTCTCTATTCAGATGCTGAAGAATAATTTCATCTGAACCTCCGGCCCAATCCATCCTTGCGATATAATTACTGCGTGGGTCACCAGGCACATTCATCCAAACCGTAGCACCCCCATTAACGCTTATTACTCCAACCCGGCAGGCTGAATTAGTTGTTCCGGCAATCGGATATTGAACGGGTTTAACAAATGAATAAAGCGAATCGGTATCATCTATTAGAAGAAAATCCCTTATACCGCTTGCATCAAGCTGCCAGTAAGCAATTGTTTTGCTATCGGGGCTCCACCGGAAGCCGTCCCTCAAGTCCAATTCCTCTTCATACACCCAATCAAATGTACCATTTATGGTAGTGAAAGAGCCGTCATTAGTTAACTGAGTAATATTATGAGTTGATAAATCTTCAACATAAATATTATTTTTCATTACATAAGCGACCTTTGTTTCATCGGGAGAAAATTTAGCAAACATAAGTGTGGAAGATCCGGCATTACCTCCGAGTTTAAAAAAACTCCAGTTTTCAAGATTCAACACCCAATAATCACCGCGGGTATTTCTGCGCCAGACCCTTGCAGTATTCGTAAAGATTAATAATTGCTTTTTATCCGGAGACCACTGGTAATCATTTATTTCAAGCGGAGAATCAAGCCCAGGGGGGATTAATTTTTCAGCGGGAACCAGTATTTTTCTGCTTCCGGAGGAGGCATCATATGCAACAATATCTTCACCGCCATTACCATTTCCCGAAGGTTCTAAAGTTGTATAATCTGTTCCATCATCCAGCCAGCGTGCAGGGCCAAAGTTATCCGCTTTAAAATAATCAGAACCGTATATCTTATTCAGAGTGATAAGTGTAGAATCATCCTCCTGTGCTTTCGGAATTATTGTAACAAACAGAATGAAAAGTGGAATTAAATATAATCTTGTATGCATAACTCTCTCCGGTGAGAATTTATATTGAAATATTTTAAGCGATAATTTAAATCGAAAGATATTTTAAGGCAAGAAAATTATTTTGAATAAAAGGGGAAAATTGAAATCAATTGCTTGCGTTGAGACAATTTAATTAATTAGTAATAGTATAAGGGAATAAAATTATATTTAAACAAAAAAGGTGTTCTACTAAGAATATGTTATTGCTTAAATAATGGTAAGTATGAGACTCAACTTTGAGGTGAGTCGCACATTTAATTAAAATAACGCCTAAATCCAAAATAGCTTAATCAATTATTTTCAAATAAACATCGCCGTCTGTTGTTTCTATTTTCACCTTATTTTTACCCCCTTCAATATTTGCCTTACCATGAATAATTTTTTTCGGAGAGCCGCTGTAATCCTCCCAATTATCAGATTGGGATTTGTCAATATCAAAGTCGCTTATAATTTTAGGGTTTTTGTCGTCTCTATATCTATTTTTTGTAATTGTGATAGTGATGTCTATATCCATTGAAAAACCATTAGGAACAAACAATGTAATATCGCCGTCGGAAGATTGCAAATCAATATCCCTGCCGCTATCACCCGCCTTGCAAATTTCTTTGACATTTATATTACCACTCATAGTTGAGGCGTCAACACTTCCATCAACTTCATCTATCTCAATAGCACCACCCATAGTTTTTGCTTTTACAAATTTTTTAGCCGAGTGAATGCTGATTCCCCCTTCCGTTGTGGAAACATTTGCTCCGTCAGGCGCATCATCTACATTTATTGCTCCAACAATGCTTGAGATATCGACTTCATCGCCAGTGGAGGCGCTGTTTTTTCTTTTTACATTCTTCATTGTTACCTTACCCACCACTGATGATCCCTTTACATTCCCGGTAATATCTTCAAAATCTACTCTTCCACCCATAGTGTGAACTTTGCCATCAACTTCCGAGCCTGTAAGTGAAATATTTCCTCCCATAGTTGAAAGGTCAAGGTATCCTTTTAAGTGTGAAAGTGTAAGCCCTCCGCCCATAGTCTGGCCAGAAATTTCACCATCAATATCTTCTATATTAAGCTCTCCTCCCATAGTGTAAATGTTCATATCGAACCTTAACGGAACCTTTATTTCAAGATCCGCTTTTCCGTTTTCAGAATCATGATGGTGTTTATAGTTAGAATTTATTTGCACACCCGAACTATTTTTCACAATCTCCAGCATAATATCATCCCGGTCACGTCCGCCGAAAATAGCATCAACATTAACTTCATTCTTCTCCCAGCCTATTATTGAAATTGATCCTCCCGTTTTCAAATCTATACTAAGTTTTTGTCCTTTTTCAACAACAATAGTTTTATGAATCCCTTTATTTCCGCCGGTTGAAGAAATTGTGGAATCTGCTCCTGCTTCATCACTCTGCGCACGACAGGCAATTGAAAACGCCCCAAAGGAAATAACAATAAGTACGTAAAAAATTTTATTGAACAGTTTCTTTGTTTTCATTTTAATTTCATCACTTAAAAGATTTATTTTCTCATTTTGTGGATTTCAATACTGCCATTTATAGTATTAATAGTGATGGTTTCCCCGCCGCCGTTTATTTTATAGACTGCACTTACCGACCCAGAATATTTTCCGGAGTTATAACTTGATGCAGGAAAATCCGATGCGACCGGGTTTTCATCGGATCCGTTCCATCCACTAAGAGTTACATTAGTATAAATAGTTGCTTTTAAATTCGGATCTATATAAAACCGGATTGAACCATTTAATGATTCAAGTTTACTTGAACCTTTAATGGATTTTAACTCAGCATAAATATCTCCTGACGAAGTTTTTGCATTTATAGAACCGTTTATATTATACAGGTTTATATCTCCTCCGTAAGTATTTGCGGTAACCGAACTCCATGAACCGAGTATTTTGATATCTCCTCCGTAAGTATTTAAAGCAGCACTGCCTGAAACTTTTTTTACATCTATACTGCCCCCCATTGTAGTAACATCAGCATTTCCTCCTATATCGCCGGTTGTAATATCACCGCCATAAGTTTTTACAGATAAATAATTTCCCACATTGCCTACTTTAATACTGCCGCCATTAGTTTGAATATTGCCTTTCCCCGACACATTAGCAACGGTAATATCGCCTCCGTTAGTACTAAGAGTTAAATCGCCATAAATATTACCGGCAGAAACATCACCACCATTCGTTTTAACATTTACATTACCTGTAATATCGCTGAGGATGATATCACCACTCCCTGTAGATGCCTGACAGTTTCCTTTAAGCAGGTTGTGCAGGGTTATATCGCCCTGGTTGGAATTTAGATCAAGATTGTATTCCACGGGAATAAAGACTTTAACATCGGAATTATTACCATAGCCGGAACGGTTATATTGAACAAAAACATTGTTGCCTGACTGATATACAGATGCAGAATTATTGTCATCTACATCGGCAACTCTTACATACACTTCGCTTTTACTCCATGTTTCAACCGAGATATCACCGGTGTTTATCGAGATTTTTAATGTGCCGCCTTTATTAACTTTAAATGATCTTAGAACATCTCCGTTATCGTTCGACTTTAACGCAGCCCTCAATTGGCACGAGTTAAATGCAGCAACAAGAATTATGAGTAATGCCGCCAACTTGAATGATTTCATTGTATTTTTTCCTCCTTAAGTAAGGATGCAGCTCGAATGCGTACATATTCGTTGTCATCGTTTTTCACTTTTTGATTTAAAACTTTCATTCCTTCCTGTCCTATTGTCTTACCATTAATTTTAGCCGATGCCAATCCGTTTATTGCAGCTACCCGCAGCCCTGAGTTTTTATCATGTTCGAGAGCGTATAAAAGAGATTCATTTATTTCATCATCATAAGGCAGATAAAGCAATGCCTTTAATGCTTCCATGCGCACAGCGGGATTGCCATCAAATTTTAATGCCGTAATCAGCGCCGACTTTACTTTAGGATTTGCCCTGTTATTTTCCATAGTTTGGTTTGCAAGTGCATTCACCGTTTGTATACGGGTACCGGGACTTTTTTCATTAACAAGCGCATTTGCTAAGATTTTTTGAACGGCCGGGTCACTCAATTTCCCTTTCATTTCCACTCTCTTTACCTCATCAAATGAAAATTCTACTTCACCTTTACCGGTATCGCTGTTTATAAATTGAATGTTTGCTATTTGGGAATTTCCTGCGGACAGGCCCAAATTCTCAGTAAGATTGCCAATAGTAACCGAGCCGGCAGGAGTAAACAGGAAATATCCTAAAAACAAGCCTGCGGCAAGAGAGAAAGCAGAGGCAAATACCGGCTTTTTATGAGCCCACAAGTACCGTCGAAAAAAGATAATTACTTTCTCTATAATAGATTGTTTTGATAAATCATAATCTAATTTTAAACGAAATTGTCTTCTTGCATCCTGTAGAAAAAGTTCATCTGTTTCCCCGGTTTTATTCTGCTCAATAACTTCGTAATATTTTTTAAGCCTGTCATATTCAGCCTGACATTCACTGCATTCTATTAAATGCTGATGAAGCTTATTCAATTCCTCATCTTTCAGTTCATCAAGCAAAGCTAATTGAATCATTTCTTCATATATCTGATGTTCCATGAAAGACTCCTAATACTTATCCATAAAATCTTTTAAGTGATCACGCATTCTTTGCGTGGCCATAAAAAGGTAATTTTTTATAGTACCTTCGCTTAAACTCATCATTGTTGAAATTTCTTTTATTTTGTAACCTTTGTAATGTTTCATCGTAAACACTAGCCGCTGCTGCGGTGATAGTTTATCCAATCCATTCTCAATCTGTATTGAAACTTCCGAATTCACAGCATCGTTATCCGGTGTTTTGTTATCCGTCAAAGTATTGGATAACGACCCCCGGTTGCAATCATCTTCATCGGCATCTTCATCTAAAGAAGTGTACGCATATTTCTTCTTCTGGGACCGATAGGTAAGGCACACGTTGGCCGTTATCCTGTATAGCCAGGTAGAGAATTCGCTTCTAAACTCGAATTTTTTTATGCTTTTAAAGACTCTTAAAAAAACTTCCTGGTAAATATCTTTTGCATCTTCATTATTATTCATAAATGAATATGCAATTCCCAAAACGTTTTTATCGTACTTGTAAATAAGCTCTTCAAAAGCCGGCCGGTCTCCGTTTTGCGCCGCAATTATCAAATTGTTCTCTTCTTGTGTCATTCATACCTTAGTGTCTATCTACTTAGACTTATTTTATGAAAATAAGGTTGGGGGAAGAATAATTTAATTTGCTAAAACTTAACTATGGTAATTTATCCATTCTTTTATTTATTTGCTTAAAAAGAGTTAAAATTTTTTTAAAATAAAGGAAAGAATTAAATTCTAATATAAACAGGGAATGAAAATACTAAGTTAAAATACATACAATTGAACCTAACTTTCTTTGATTATTCAATGATTGTTAAGGTTAATGGTATTGATTTTTAAGTTACCTGTTTGTAAATAACTTTTAAATAATTATTATTTTTTACCGATAATATGTAGGTAGCATGATATTATTTAATATCCAATTATTTAAGGGAGATACTTTTATTTATGAACATGAAAAAATTCGGTAATTCTAATGAAACAATATCTTTATTAGGTTTAGGCTGTTGGGGAATAGGAAAAGCACAGTGGATTGGCGCTGATGATAATGAATCAATTAAAGTTTTGCAAAAAGCTATTGAACAGGGAATTAATTTTTTTGACACGGCGCTTGTATACGGCAATGGTCATAGTGAAAGATTAGTAGGAGCGGTTGAAAGGGAATCAGGGAAAAAACTTTTTATAGCTTCAAAAATTCCATCAATGAAAAACGAATGGCCTGCAGCTAAAAATTCAACTCTTAAAGAATCGTACCCCAAAAGCCATATTATCAAAAAAACTGAAGAAAGCCTGCGTAACTTAAAACGTGATTATATTGATTTGATGCAATTCCACGTCTGGAATGATAAATGGGCAGGAAACGATGAATGGAAGGAAGCGATTGAAAAATTAAAGAGCGATGGTAAAGTACGGTTCTGGGGAATTTCGATGAATGATCATCAACCTACAAACGGAATAGAAACCGGTAAGACAGGGTTAATTGACAGTTTCCAGGTAATTTTTAACATTTTTGAACAACACCCGGTTGAACGATTGTTCCCGTTTTGCAAGGAAAATGAAATAAGCATAATAGCAAGAGTTCCTTTTGATGAAGGTGCACTAACCGGGAATATAGACCCTTCAACGCAATTCCCCGTCGGGGATTTCCGAAACGAGTACTTTAAAGACAAAAGAAAAATTGATGTTAAGTTAAGAGTGGATAAAATTTGGAACGACGTGAAAACTGAAACTTCCTGCATGGCAGAGGCTGCACTTAGATTTATTATAAGCCATGATGCGGTAACTTCGGTTATTCCGGGAGTGAGGAAAGAAAAAAATTTAAAGGCAAACATAGCCAGTATAAAAAAGGGGAAACTTTCCCCAAAACTTTTAGACGAATTGAAAGTTCATAAATGGGATAAAAATTTTTACGAATAAAATCGGTTCCTTGATATTCTGCGAATTAAGTTAAAACAGAATAAAAGTAGAATCTATGAGAAATCTTTAATATTTTTTTATAAATCATAACTGATCGAAATTAAATTATGCGGGATACTAAGAAAATAGATTTATCAACAGCTTGATATACATCCACTTTGGCAAACCAATCACATTTTCTTCTCATTCCCTTAAAATGGAATGAAATTTATGGTATGCCTGATAATTTTATTACATAAAATTAAGATTATGAAAAAAACGATTACAATTTTTGGAAGCTCGATCCCAAAGCAGTATGAGCCAGAGTATGAAACTGCATACAAACTTGGGGCTAAATTGGCTGCAGCAGGATACAATGTTTGTACAGGCGGTTACCAGGGAATTATGGATGCTGTTTCGAAAGGCGCTGCAGAAAACGGCGCAGAGGCAATAGGCATTACGGTAAATTTATGGGGCGCAGTTCCGAATAAATATTTAACAAAGGAGATTCAGTGCGGAACTTTATTTGAACGAATAGCAAAACTTGTTGAAACCGGCGACGGGTACGTTATACTTCAGGGCGGTACCGGTACACTACTGGAGTTATCCGTCCTTTGGGAATTAATGAATAAGAATCTTTTAAGCACAAAACCAGCAGCATGTCATTCAGTTATGTGGAAGAAAATAGTTGAAATAATGGAGAAACAAATTTATAAGGAAGGCAGAAAAACGGGGTTGATAACACCATGCGATACAGTTGAACAAATTATTGAGCATTTAGATAAACAATTAAAAATTAAATAGTTATTTATCAATAAATGATTCAACTGCATTATATATCCTATCAACGGAGAGTTCTTTGATACACTTGAATTTAACATCTGTTCTTGAACAAATCAAAGGGCGCGGCGAATAAAAAAAACAGGGCGAGCATTCAAGGCCAAGAGAAATTATTTTATAACTGGTATGCCAGGGGTGGATATATGAGGTATTTGTCGGGCCAATAACAACAACAACTTTACTTTTCATGGCCGAAGCAACGTGCATAAGGCTGGAATCATTAGTAACAAACACATTACACCTTTTAATAACAGCAGCGCTTTGCGGAAGGTTCATTGCCGTTGCAGAAAACACATTGCCGGATTTAACGGATTTTACAATCTTTTGTTTCAATTCTTCTTCTTCCGGTCCGCCGAACACTAAAATTTTCGTCCCGGTATTTTTGGTAAGTTTTCTTCCGAGCTCCGCAAATTTTTCAGGCTCCCATCTTCTGAAAGCATGATTCTTAAAAGTTGCAGAACCAGGATGAAACCCGATAAGGACATCACTTTCTTTAATTTTTAATTCAGCTAAGTAACCGGCAGCGAAAGACTCATCATCATTTGTAACCGGGAAATTGAGACCGGGTTCATCTGTAAATTTCTCATCTAATAATTTTTCAACAAGTTTAATATTGGTCTGTACATTATGGACAGAATCATTTTCGGTAATTCTAAGATTATTCAGGAAGGAGAGTTCCCGGGTATTCATTCGCAGGTAGTTTACGCCTACTCTTTTGCGGGCACCTATCAAAAAATTAATTAAATTATATTCTTTCCGGTTGGATGGATAAATATTTATTGATACCTGGTATTTGTTTCGTAATTTGAGTAAATAAGTAAACGAAGCATAAATTCCATGATTTAAGAAATCAAAATAATATACATTATCAATATCTTTATTTCTTTCGTACATGTCATTTACACCCTTAAACATTACAAGGGCATCAATTCGAGCATCGGGTAATGATTTGCGTAAAAGACTAAGGGCGGGTGTAAACATTAAAGCATCGCCAATACCCGAAAGAGCTAAAATTAATATATTCATTCAATTGATTAAATTATATAGCAGAAATTTAAAAACTCC
>Ga0326727_10020292_pt1 | contig 13217 bp, 9 predicted proteins | sample MB2enrmetagenome_FD_207643 | JGI IMG/M metagenome (GOLD analysis project Ga0326727, IMG submission 207643) | Lab enriched peat soil microbial communities from McLean, Ithaca, NY, United States - MB29MY | ecosystem: Environmental > Terrestrial > Soil > Wetlands > Peat | place: USA: New York...
CGCCTTCTACCCGTACACCTTTCCCATTACCTCCGGGCCGGGAACGCTGGTTGGATTGCTGACCGTCACCGCGCACATCTCGAATAAAGTTCTCACCCGCGACATTCTGGCGCACGTGATGGTGTTTCTTGCCATCGTGGCTCTCAGCGTGCTTTGTTACTTCTGCTACGCCTACGCCCCCAAGATCACCCGGAAAATCCCGCCTTCCACGGCCCATGGAATCCTGCGTGTGATCGCCTTCATTCTGCTCTGCATCGGCGTCCAGATCGCGTGGAACGGCCTGTCGGCCCTGCTCGCCACCATCATCAAACCGTAACCTCTTCCCTGAGGACGATGAAAATGAATACGTTGCTGGCAGTCCAGAAGAGAAAGATAGGCAGAGGGAGAAGAATTCTCGAGAGAATTCTTCTCCCTCCGTTTAGACTTTTCATTTTTGCTGCGTCTTTGATTCTTAAGCCATGGCTGGCACGAACTGGACGGAAAAAGAATGCGAAGTTGTATCGAGATGTTCTTAGCGATATGAACTGGACCCTATCTAATCTTCATCCAGACATTTCGCTCGTTGGGAACAACCTGGCGATGGGTCGATTTGCCACGATAACACTTCGCTCTCAGTACTATTCGATAAAAATCACGAGGGAATACTATTACGGAGGTGACGATTTTTTCGCGCAAATTGCATCTTCGTGCGATCCAAACAAATACTTCCCCATTGGCGTCGCGGCGAGGGTCATCGATAGCGAGAAGTATGCACAGGAGAAAAAGGAATCGTGGACGCTTCTTAGAACGCTTAACGATCTTGATTCCTTTCTTTGCTCTTTCGATCCCGTGTTCAGGGATCGCCTGTCGTCGGGAGAGTATGAGAACACAAGTAGGGCAATCGAAGAATACCTTTGGCGAGAATGGCATGCCCCCAATCAACCGAGCCGGCCTACTACCCGCTAGTGCGCGCCGTGCGCCGGGAGCCATTGAAGATCTGTATCGAGATCGCGGGTTCGTGATAGAGTGGGGGACGAGCCCGCAACGCGCAGAAAACCCTGTCACCTGGAAGCACGCGGAGATCGACGCCGGGAGGCCTTATCCTCCGAGGAAAGAGTCGTTATCCAGGTGTTTCTCTCCCGCGCGCAGGCGAACTCTCAAGCATGAGGGTCGGTCATGAGTGCATCGCTCCCTGTTCCGCCCACCGCATCCGGCTTGATGGAGATGACGGAACGCGAATGGGACAAGCTGGTGAACCTGATTCTCGAAGGCTGCGTCATTCCGGTGCTGGGGCCGGAGCTGCTGTTGGTGCCGGAAGACGGCGCGCCGGCGCGCCTTTACGATATGTGGGGCAAGGCGCTTGCGGCGCAGACACAAATCGCTCGCCCCGAGAGCGTGCGGCGCTGGACCATCTACGACGTGGCCAACCTGCTCAGCCAGCGGGAGAACGCCGGCGAAGTGGCATACGACATCGATGACGTGGTGCGCAGGCGTTCCTGGCCTATTCCGGAGTCCCTCAAGAATCTCGCCAAAATCCAGGACTTTTCGCTTTACATCACCACCACCGTCGACCACCTGATGTTTCAGGCCGTGACGGAGGCGCGGCAGGACACCGCGGTGGAGCAGATCAAGTTCACTCCACGAGGGGTCAAGAGCGCGGTCGATTTGCCCAACCACTATCTTTACGACCGCACTCCCGGCGTGTATCACTTGTTCGGAGCCACCAGCCCCACCGATGGAACCTTCGCCAAGACGGAAGACGACCTGATCGAGTACAGTTGGTCGCTGCTCGACCAGCAATACGCGCCGGAAAACCTGTACGACTACCTGCAGAAGAAAACCGTTCTTCTTCTGGGCTGCAACCTGCCCGACTGGCTGGGCCGATTCTTCATTCACGCCATCAATGGCCGCCGCAATCAGGAAAATATCAACATGTACTACGTCAGCCTGAACTGCGAGCCCGGACTGGCCGATTACCTGAATCGGCGGCGGGCCAAGGTCGTGGCCTCCATTTCTCCGGTTGATTTCGCCGAGCAGCTCTACACGCGGTGGCAGGGGCGCAGCCAGCGCAATGCCTCTGGCGCAGGCGCCGGACCCGCCGCCGCTACCACCGAGTTCAAGTCGGGAGCCGTGTTTCTGAGCTATGCCAGCGAGGATCGCGCCAAGGTGCGCAGCATCCGCGACCAGTTGGAAGCCAACAATATCGACACCTGGTTGGACGAGCGGGAACTTCCCGCCGATCCCGGCAACGAGTACCTGCTGACGATTCGCGAAAACATCCGCAAGGCGGCGTTTTTTGTGCCCATCATTTCGCGGGCGCTCGATCGCACGGGACCGGGGCCGCGCTTTGTGTGGAGGGAATGGCGGATGGCCGAGGACGCGTCCATGGAGCGGCGCAAGGAAGATCGTTATCTTCAGCCGCTGGTCATTGACGACACCCCGGCGGGCGCTGATTTCGTGGAGTCTCCTTATCGCGACCTGCAGTGGACGCGCCTGCGCGAAGGGCGCGTTCCGCCGGAGCTTATCGAGACGCTGAGCCGCGGAATCCGCAACTACCGGAGGCCGCGATGAGCACGTCAGCGCCTTCTCTCACAGCGGCGCAGAATCCGTGGCCGGGACTCTTCTGGTACACCGAAGAGCAGGCGCATCTCTTCTTCGGGCGCGAGGCAGAGACGCAGGAACTGCTGCGGCTCATCCAGCGCGAGACGCTGACGGTTTTGTTTGGCCGTTCGGGGCTGGGCAAGACATCGCTGCTGCGGGCCGGCGTATTTCCCCGGCTGCGGCAGCAGGGTTTTTTCCCCGTGGTTCTGCGGCTCGACTACTCGCCGCGCGCCGCGAGCCCCGTCGAACAGGTGAAAGCGCTTACCGAGGCGGCCGCGCGCGACAGCGGAATCGATATCGAAAGCGCGCAGGACAGCCTGCAGACAGAGACGTTGTGGGAGTTCTTCCACCGTGTGCATTTCTGGGGCCCGCGTAACGACCGGCTGGCTCCGGTGCTGGTCTTCGACCAGTTTGAAGAGATCTTCACCATGGGCAACCGGCGGCGGGAGGATACGGAGATCTTCGAGCAGTTGGCGGACCTGGCGGAGAATCGCATTCCCGCCGTGGTGCGGCAAAGGGCCGAGGCGTCGGGCGAAAGGCTTGCGTTCGAGGCGGGAACGCCCAACTACAAGATTGTGCTCTCGCTTCGCGAAGACTTCGTGTGGCGGCTCGATACGTTGCGGCCCATCCTTCCCGCGATCTTGCGCAACCGCTTCGCGCTCGGTCCGCTCGACGCCGCGCGCGGTCTCGAGATCGTCCGCAACGCGGGAAAACAGTGGGTCACGGACGAAGTCGCGCAGGACGTCATCGCGGCCGTCATCAGCAGCCGGCGGGGCGAGGGTCTGGACAGCGCCGCGGAAGAGGTCGAGCCGGCCTATCTCAACGTGATGTGCAACGAGCTGTTCGAGCGCATGGTGGCCACGGGGCAAACCCACATCACGCGCGAACTGGTGGCCGCTGAGAAGGGTGGCATCCTCGAGTCGCTCTATGAGCGCAGCCTGGGCGGACTCGACGACTCGGTGCGCCGGTTCGTGGAAGAGTATCTGGTCACGCCCGCGGGATTCCGCGCCACGCTGCCCGTCGAGGAAGCGCGGCGCGAACACATCTCCGATGCCGATCTGCAGAAGCTCGTCGACCGGCGGCTGCTGCGTTTCGAAGACCGGCTGGGCACACAACACGTGGAGTTAGCGCACGATCTGCTCACCGGGCTGGTCGAGAAAAGCCGGAAACGCCGCGAGCAGGCGCAGCTGCAGCACAAGCTGCGGCAGGCAAGGCAGAGGACGGCCATTTGGGCGGCAGTGGCGTTGCTGGGGATTGCGGGCACGGTGTATTACTGGCTTGCCTATGTGCATCCGAGCGTTGCCTACTACGCCACGTTCGTGCGGCGGAACGGCTCCTATGAAATGATCGGGCGCTTATCCAAGATCGAGATCACGCACCGCTCAGAGTCGCTCAAAGTCACGCGGAAGGGATTCCGGGGAGAGGACCTGGCCGTTGAAGCGGTCAACGGCTATGGGCAGCGCATCATGGATTCGCAGCTCGACAGCTCGCTCTTCTTTCCCACCGACGGCATGAACGGGCAATTCTGCCGGCTGGAGTTCACGTACGACGAAAAGGGCAGGGCTGTCAATGAGGCTGCGCTCGACAAACAGGGCCACACCGTCTTTGTACTCACCTATGCTCCCGCCCAGGCTGAAGCCTTCAAGAAGGTTGGGAGTGTCCGGAACACAAAGTTGGCCTTTGTGGTCGCGGCCGACGGCACGGCCCTATCGAGCTCCGACATTCGCTACGATCCGCAGGGGTACATAGACGAAATCACGTTTCTGTCCGGAGGCGGGACACGGATGACCTTTGGCGCGACTGTCATTGAACAGAAGAATACGAATAGCGGCACTGCCGAGCAACTGTTTCTGGGCCCTGGAGGAGATCCCATACCGGCAAACGGAGGTTTCGCCGGCAAGACTTATAACCGGGACGCACGGGGCGAGCTGATCCAGACCACATTCCACGATGCCAGCGGCAAGCCTGTGTCGTCTCCTAACGGCCCCCCTCCGATTGTTCGCTGGCAAAACGATAAGTGGGGGAACCAAATCGAAGAGAGCTATTTTGACGCTGCAGGCAAACCCGCCTTCTGGGAAGCTGGAGGTTTCCAGAAAGACGTCTTCACTCTGGACGATCACGGCTCCTTGAAGGAGGAGCGCTTTTTTGGCGCGGATGGGAAGCCGGTCGCACAGAAGGGTGCGGGCTGCTACGGCTACACCTATGAGCGCGATCAGTACGGCAACGGCACGACGAAGGGCTGCCTGGATGCGAGCGGCGCTGCGATGAATCAACTGGATACCGGGTATCAAAAGACCGCGTTTCAATACGACTCCGCGGGGCGCACCATCGGAAACCTGTATTACGATCGCAACGGCAACCCGGTCGCGGACGAGCGCACCATCGGGAGCCAGTATGCCGCTGGCTGCTACGGCTGGCTCTGGGCCTACGATTCGAGCTTCAAGCGCACGGCCTCGGTATGCCTCGACGCAAACGGCAAGGCATACGACCCCACGCAGCTTCACGATCTCGCGGAGATTTCTCACGAAGTCGCCTTCGATTTCGCGCGGGCCTTCGAACTGGATAAGCAGCTGGTCGCACAGGATTCGACGCCGACCTATCGTCTGGACCTGGAAGAGGCCGCGCTCACCGCGAATCAGTTCGATGTATGTCAGGCGCAGGCCGCATCGATCAAGGACTCCGATCTGAGCCCACCGCAGCCCATCGTTCGCGATACGCTCCTTCTGGCATGCCAGTACGCAAGCGGCAAAAAATTGGCTGCGCGCGCGACCGCCGCGTCGCTCACCAGCCGTATGAGCCAGTTGACGGGGGCGACCTGGGATTTCTCCGGCACGCGCTACTATATTCAGACGTCCAGTTATTTCCAGGTCGCAAGCGATGCCTGGGACAATCTCTTCCTCAGTCTGCAAAAAGGCGACGGACAGGGCGCTTCCGGCGCGTTGCACCAACTGCAGCCGGTGCTGAAGGACTAGTCAGAGCGGTTCCACAATGCATGTGCACTCTCTGGCTGCTGCATGAGGTGGGTTTTTCTTAAGGAAAAACCCACTTGGCGGTTGCTGCTCCGAGGTACCGCAATTGCGGAACCGCTGTAACGCGCCGCCCTGATACCTGAAACCGGACACCTGTCGCTGCACCCCGCCATCGTGTATCTTGGCGATGGGTCGATTCTCTTCCCGGAGCGCCAACCAAAAATCATGCCGACATTTGCCGCCATCGATATCGGTTCCAACTCCTGCAGGCTGAAGATCGCCAGGGTGCAGGCGCACCGGCTCAAGACACTGGCTGAAGACCGCGAAGTGACGCGGCTGGGCGGCAGCGTCTTCGATACCGGCCTCATCTCGCCTGAAGCCATGGCGGCCACGCTGCGCGCGCTCAAGCGTTTTCAGCGTGCGGTGCAAGCGTACGGCGTGGACCGCATTCGCGTGGTGGCTACGTCGGCCATGCGTGACGCGCGCAATGCCGCTGCCTTTCAGGCGTGGGTGAAGGCAGAAACCGGCTGGAACATGGAGATCATTTCCGGCCTCGAGGAAGGGCGGCTCATTCATCTCGGCGTCACCGGCGGGGAGCCGGGCGCAGGCGGCCGCGTGCTGCTGCTCGACCTCGGCGGCGGAAGCTGCGAGATCACGCTCTCGGAGCACAAGCACATCAAGGAGACCGTCAGTCTGCCGCTAGGCGCAGTGCGCTTGACCGAGCAGTTCTTGAGCGACGATCCCGTGGCGCTCGACGGATTGGCGCGCATGCGGAGGTTGATCGGGCGCGAGCTGCGCCGCGCCCACCGCCGCATTCAGCCGGGCCGCGCGCCGCTCGTCATTGCCACCTCCGGCACGGCGGCAGCGCTCTCCGATGCCTGGTCAGCCGCGGCCAGGAATGGAAAGTCCGGGGGCAAAAAACCCGGCAAGACGGTTGCCAAGGCGGGGCTGGCATCGGATCGCGCCAAGCATCGTTCCGCACTTCTCGCGGACATGGTGCCGGCGCGCGCGGTGCGCAAGCTGGCCGGCAAGCTCGCCAAAATGTCGCTGCCCCAGCGCGAAGCGGTGCCGGGCATCGGGCCGCGGCGCGCGGAGATCATCGTCGCCGGCGCCGAGGTGTATGCCGAAGTCCTAGAAACCTTCGGTCTGCGCGGCTTCCGCTACTCGCCGCTAGGTTTGCGCGACGGCATTCTGGCGCAGATGCTCGCCGAGCAGGACGCTCGCGCCAAGGCCCATCGCGAGTTCGAGCACGAGCGCTGGGAGAGCGTGCTGGCCACGGCGCGGCGCTACGGAGTCGATTGCCGGCAGGCCGAGCCGGTCCGCGCTCATGCCGTGCAGCTCTTCCGCGAGCTGAAGGCGCTGCACGAACTCCCGCCCGAGTACGAGAGCTGGCTCGCCGCCGCAGCCATGCTGCGCGACACAGGCAAGTTCATCAATCACCAGGGGCATCATCGCCACACGCAGTACATCGTCTCCAGCTCGGAGATCTACGGGTACACGCAACTGCAGCGCACGCTGGTCTCGGCCATCGCCCGCTACCTTGGCAAAAGCCGTCCCCAGCCCGGCGACCGCGGCCTCCGCAACATCCCGGCAGAAGAGCACAAGAACGTGCACCGCGCGGTGGTGCTTTTGCGCCTTGCCGTGGCGTTGAATCAGGACCGGGCGAGCGACGTGTTGCGCGTTGGCGTGCGGATGTATCCGAAGCGCATCTACCTCGAACTGCGTGCGGGGCGCACCGGCGCAGAGCTTGAACTGTGGTCGCTGCGCAAGGAGGCCGGCTACTTCCGCGAGGTCTTCGGCCGCGAGCTCTTCGTCACGCTGGCGTAAAGGCCGCGGGCCGAGCGCGAATCCATCAGCAACTGCAGGCGCGGCGGGTGGTGGCTCATGTCCACGCGGGCGATCGACGCTTTTCTCATGCGAATCGCGGCCCCGCCGTTGCCGGTGATGAGACGCCCGAGAAACTGAAAGAGGCTGGGATTGTGCCCGACCACGAGAATCCCCTCGCGATCGGCATATTTGGCCAAAAGCTTTTGGAAATCCGCGTAACTTCCGTTCAATGCCAGCGCCGGACTGATCTCGACCTTGGCTTCGTACCCCAGTTCCGTGCCCACCAGCTGCGCGGTCTGCATGGCGCGCTTCAACGGGCTGGAGACGATCACGTCAATCGGCGCTTTGAGGGCGCCCAGCACGCGCGCCATCAGCATGCACTGCTCTTTGCCCTCCTTGACGAGGCCTCGTTTGGCGTCAAGGACGGGATTGTCGCGAACGGCTCCGGCATTCGCATGGCGCATGAGATAGAGAATCATGGGGATAGTTGCGGCGGAAACTTGAGAACTTGCCGTGCTCCTTGGAGCCCAAGTTTAACAGATTTGTAACAATTACTGCGCGCTGCTTATAGATCTCTGAGCGCACCTGTGGTTTCCCCGGTCGGAGATGGGTCGCGAACCGGGCCTCCGCGGGGAAGAAGACGGATCTTTCGCCGCCGCCACAGCCCTGCTAAACTAACTGATGTCGCGAATAGGCGCGTAGCTCAGTTGGTTAGAGCGCTTCCTTGACACGGAAGAGGTCGTTGGTTCGAATCCAATCGTGCCTACCAATCCCATTTAGAATCATGCAGTTCCGAGCACGACCTCTTCATTCTCGCCATCCGATGGTGCTGAATGGTGCTGAGGTTTTGATGTGGGCAACAACATTTCCACGACCTTTGCGCTCGCTTCCCGCTTTTGTGATGAGACAGCTTGCGAATATAGGTCGAGCGTGATGCGGCTGTTCGCGTGCCGGAGAAGTTCCTGAGCAGTCTTGATGTCTACGCCAAGAAACCTCAGATTCGTCCCAAGCGAATGCCGAAACGTGTGCCACCCAACCAGCTTATTGATGCCGGCCCGCTTCACAGCGGGGCGTATCACTTTCCTCAGAAGCGTGTCAGGCCACACCGGAACCTCTCCGTTATTTCGAATCGACGGGAACAGGAAGTCCGTTGATTCAGGGTAAAGAGTGACTTTCCTCCATTCCTGAAGCGCGGCTGCTACTGGAGGATGAAGTGGCACAGGTTTGGCACTGGCGCGGGTCTTTGTCTCTGCAATCTGCCCGTGGACGCATCCTCTCCTGACTTGAATCTGGAGTGTCTTGAATTCCACATCCTGCCACGTGAGCGCGATTAGTTCCGACCGGCGCAAGCCGGTTGTTCCTGCCAAAAGAACCATCACACGTTCACGCTGGGGAAGTTCCTTGACCAAGCGGCTGAATTCGTCCGGCGTCAGAACGTCCGGCTCGTGCAAACGAAGTGCAGAACAGCGAACACCCTGAATCGGGTTCGCCTGAATAAACTCATATCGCTTTCCATGTGCGAAAAGAGCCGACATCACGTTGCGGATTTTTGACCTTGTGGCTGGTGCGTACTTGAGAGTTCGCAACCACTGTTCAACCTCGACTGTCTTAATCCGGTCTATCCGCGTGCTTCCCCATTTTGGCTGGATATGCAATCCCAGTAGGACTTTGTACCCATCACAGGTCGAGTTTCGCTTAGTACCGCCCTCGGACAATTCGTACTTCTTGTAGTGGTTGATGAGGTCGGTCACCGTTTCTGGTGCGCGTACCTCGGAGTTGACTTTGGCTCGAAGAGTAAGAATAGCTTTCTCAGCATCGCGACGGGTCGGTAGTTCGTGTATTGAGCCAATCCGTTCCCGACGATACGACCGGCGGCCATTCCGCTCCTCATAAAAGCGGAAATACCACGTCGCCGGGGCTGTCTTGTTCTTAAGCAAGGTCAGGCTTCCATGCTGAAATCTCGGTGCTCCAATCATTGGGCATACCCTCCGGTTGGAGCATCGGCGGCTGGACCGAGTGTACCCGTTCGCCGCGAAAGCATCCACTGTTCGAGGTCGCATTCGAGAAACCGCCAGAGTCGCCGTTTTCCTTCGCCGATGGGATATGAAGGCAAGTATCCTTCCCGTGCCCACCGAACGACCGTGTGGACGTTTAAGCCTCCGAGGAAGTTTGCCGCCTCCACGGGACTTAAGAACCTGCGGCGTCTGTCATGCGAATTGTCAAATCTATTTGGCTTTTCCACAACGACCCGGCTCCCGTGGCTCGCAAAGGCGTGCGGCCACTGTTTTTCCTTTGCCACATCTCCGTGGCCGCTAGTGACTCCGTTTAACTCAAGCTGACTCTTCCTACCGAAATGCCCGCATTGGCACCGGCTGTTTCAAAAGTGCTGACCAACACGCATCGGGTTGTGGTAACCAACCGGAAGATACTGCTGCAAATCTCGCTTGATGTAATGCTTTACCCCAAGCCGCTGGTTAGTATTCGTTGAATGTTGTTACTCCCGCTCATTGCTCATGTCCAGTGACTGCAATCAACCCGGTGAGAGAAATGAGCGCGTTCTGCGCCAAGAACCTAGCGTCAGTGCTGCTATCTGCGTACTGTTGAAGCCAATCCACTACCTCAGCCAGACTCTTGTCTGTCACTACGGAGTTGGGATGCTTCACCGTTGCAGGAGTCTTTCTTGCGGCCTTGGTCGCGGGGATTTCCTGTACTTGCAAATCCACAGGGAAGTTGACAACGGAGCGACCATGCCTATCCTGCTTGCCGCTTTCCTGCGGGTACAGAATGGGGAAGGGCGACCCATTCTCCATCGGCTCGGACCCCAACTGCTTCATGAAAAAGGCGGCACCATAGCGTTTTGCGGATAGCTGCAAGGAACGCGCCCACTGAAGGTCAAATTCACGCACGCCATTGCCAGATTCACCGCCCGTAATAACCCAGTCGATGCCCGTCAGATTGATGTCGCTGATGTCCTCCAGCAGCGGTTCGCAGGACAGAAACCGCTTGGTCGCTGGAATCTTTCGTAGAATGTCAACGCGGGGGAAGCCATGCTTGCGGTCTTCCACCGTGACGCCCAGCCAGACGTTCGGATAGCCCGAGCCCCAGTTCTTCGGAAGGTATTTTTCGATGTTCTTAGCCCGTTTGGTGAGCAGGAGCCAATCGAGGCGAGGAGTCTCGCGGATAACATTCCACAGCCGGTAGCGGACGCCCAAAGGGGCTTCGTCATCCGCCCAATCGCATAGTGACCCACAGAACACCCTCTTGCGGGTATTCTCCTCTTGGGCTTCACGATTCCATTTGTGCGGGACCTTCCAGTAGCTGGCGCTGGTGATGTGACGGGGAGCCCCGACTCCCCAATGGGACTCAGGACCATGTAGGTGACGGTCGTCTTCGGTCTTGGCGTAACATGCAAAGCAGCCGGGGCTAACTTTGGTGCAGCCAATCCATGGGTTGAACGTGTGGTGAGTCCACGCTACCCGCACGTTGACCTGCCGCTCCCTCGCCAGCCGAATCCCGGCAATGAGACACTCCCCGAGGAGAGGAGGTTGGTACAAGTGATACATTTGTCACAGATGTACCGTTTGTACCCATTTATGTGATATATTTATCACATATGCGGACTTTAGCGGAACTCGGTGAAGCGGTTGCGGCAAGGCGCAAGGTTCTCAAGTTGAGCCAGAGCGAGGTCGCGAACCGCACCGGGCTCACGCGGGAGACTCTCGTGCGATTCGAGCGAGGGCAGCTATCAGAGTTCGGTTCACGCAAACTGCTGGCTGTCCTCGCCGTACTCGGACAGGAACTGACCTTCACAGAAGTCGGGGCGGCTGGCACTCTCGATGAGTTGCGTCGTGAGCGGGGTGAGGCATGAAGTTGAATGTCCACGTCCTCGACAAGCACGTGGGTGTGCTGGAGCAGGTCGGCGATTTTCGCAGCGTGATGGCTTACACACCCGATGCCGTGCCGGAGAACCTCGTCTCGCTGACGATGCCCGTCCGCACCGAGTCCTACCCGTGGGACGACGAACTTCATCCAATCTTCCGAATGAATCTGCCCGAGGGCTACCTGCTGCAAGTTTTGCAGGAGGAGTTCGGGCCGCACATTGGAGCCAGTCCGGTCGCGCTGCTCTCGGTCATTGGCCGCAACATGGTGGGGCGGTTGAAGGTCGCTCCACCGGGCGCGTTGCTTGATGAACCGGCCAAGCCGGTCGAGGTAGCCGAACTGCTGAAGGGCGACAACTCCGAGGAGGCGTTTTCGCAGCTTGTGCGGGAGCACGCAAGGAGCGGCGTCTCGGGCATTCTGCCGAAGTTCCTTGACGCGGAGAAACAGAAAGAGACCGGACTAGGAAGGCACCCCAAAGCAACCCTGCTGACCCACCGGCACATCGTCAAGGGCTCGTCTTCGCGCCTTCCGTTCGCGACGGCGAATGAGCATCTGTGTATGCAGGTCGCGGCGAAGGTGCTCCCCACTGCCAAGACAGAACTCTCCGAAGATGGCAACGTCCTCGTGGTACATCGCTTCGACGTGAACGAGAGCGGCAAGCCCTTCCGTGCTCTGGAGGATTTCTGTGCGCTGCTAGGGCTACGACCTGCTCAAAAGTACGACACAACGTGGGAGAGAATCACGAAGGCGATACGGGCGCACGTGCCGGGGAGAGACCACTATGAAACTTTCCAGAAGCTTTCCTCGATGCTGCTGCTGACCTACGCACTGCGGAACGCCGACTGCCACGCTAAGAACATCGCGCTGGTCTACACATCTCGGGACGATGCCAGTCTTGCTCCCGCCTACGATTTCTTCACGACCTCGGTCTACGCCGGTTACCAACACAACCCACCCGGTATCGGCCTAATGGGCAAGAAGACATGGCTCCCCGGCAAGACCCTCTCCCGGTTCATCACTGCCAACTTCGGCATCCCGGAGAAGGAGCAGCGGGTAATGGTCGAGCGCATCAGCGATGCCGTCGCCGATACCGCCCCGGCAGTTCGCGAGAAGATGGACAGCTTGGCTGGCTTCCGGGACACTGGGAAACGGATGCTGGCAGCATGGAGCGAGGGAGTGAACTCGCTGCGAGATGCCCGGATGTACAGCCTGAGCCCGTGGAGGTCGAACCCCGCCTTCGAGGGCATCTCCGACCCGCCCAAACTCAAAAGCCAGAGAACGGTTATTGGGAAATCAGAACTTCTCGCCGGGCGTGGCAAACGAAAAGCCAAGTGACCTTGTGAGGCGTCGATAGTTGCCTTGGCTCGTCGAGACTTACGTAGCCCTACATCGACTTGCTTACGGACAGTTCTTTGCGGCTCTCTGCAATTCTTTGAGCAAGCCAGTCATCGACCTCGGATTCGAGCCAACCCACTGAACGCGCACCGAGGGAAATTGGGGCTGGAAACATTCCCTTTGCGATTCGAAGGTAAATTGTCGAGCGGGATAGGCCGGTCCGCAATTTCACTGCTGGAAGTCTGAGAATGATGTTTGCCATGATGGCAATTTACACCCGTGGTTCGGTGCGGAAAAAACAGCCGACTCAGACCTTTTCCCAGACCTTTTCTTTTTGAGTTTTGATGGTGCTGACGATGGTGCTGAAGCTGAACTTAGGATGTCTTTGGACGCTAATCGGTGCCGCCGATGCTCCTAGAATCAATGAGTTACGGTTAAGGAGTCGGTTGACACGGAAGAGGTCGTTGGTTCGAATCCAATCGTGCCTACCATATTTTCAATGGTCCAACCCGGAGACATGGGTTACAGAACGTACCGGTCACATGGGTGACAGTTTCGGGCCGAACGGATTCTCGAGCGGTTCAAGGACTCGGGTTTCCAGATCGAAGTATCCCAAATCATAATCCA
>Ga0326727_10020293_pt1 | contig 13217 bp, 11 predicted proteins | sample MB2enrmetagenome_FD_207643 | JGI IMG/M metagenome (GOLD analysis project Ga0326727, IMG submission 207643) | Lab enriched peat soil microbial communities from McLean, Ithaca, NY, United States - MB29MY | ecosystem: Environmental > Terrestrial > Soil > Wetlands > Peat | place: USA: New York...
TATCATTCTGATCGTATTCTTGCAGGTATCATGCTTACTGCTCGGCCTGCAATTCCCTGACAAACTCCTGAACAACAATCCTGGCTATTCAGTGTCCATATTAAGTGGAATTCAACTGAGACCGGCCGGGACATTCACTGAACCGTCGGTGGCTGGCGCTGTTCTAGCGGCCCTATTCGCGGTGTTCCTATGGGAGTTTATCAAGGGCAAAAACAATCTTTTGAAGGCTGGAGTTGCTGCGCTGGCTTGCCTTCTCATCGCGTCCACTTCTTCTCTGCTGACGGTCATCATTGTTTCGTTGCTGCTTATATTTGCATATCCGGTCGTACGTCTGCCGTGGTTCATCCGACTAGACAGACTGAAGCGACTCTCTGTCTTGTTAATTTCCGTGGTACTCTTTAGTGCTCTTCTATTTGTGCCGAGCCTCCGCGCGACTTTACTCTCTCAGACGCAAGAGAAGATCGGTTCCCATTCCGCTATCGTGCGTTTCGGTGCAGACTTGTACGCACTCAACTTGGTGCAACAAACCTACGGCCTAGGCGTAGGCTTAGGAAGCAACCGTCCGTCGAGTTTTGTGGCGGCTCTCCTGAGTCAGGTAGGCATTGGCGGGTTCGCTCTATTTATCTGTGCTGCGTGGAAAACGCTTTGGCCTCTTCCCAAAGAGCACCGATGGATTGGGATGGCTGCACTGGGGCTGCTTCTATCGATGGCGTTTGGGGTGCCTGATCTGTCGCTTACTTTCCTTTGGATACTGTTTGCTCTTGCGGCTCAGAGCAAGGCGGCTAACATGATATCAAGTCCAGTCGCGTTTCCGAGTAAGGGATGCGATTGAATTGAGGATGGTCTGTGCAACCTGACGCCAGGTATATTTTCGAGCCTGCTGTTCGCCTCTTCTTCGTAGATCGTATGAAAGCCCGGGTTCATGAAGCACTCTAAGAATCTGTGACTTTAATTCCTCGACCGACTGCGGATTGAAGTAAAGCGCGGCGTCGCCGCAAACTTCTGGAATAGATGCCGCATTCGAAGCGATAACCGGACATCTATAACTCATCGCTTCAATGGGGGGGAGGCCAAATCCCTCGTAGAAAGAAGGAAAGATAAAGCAGGCAGCATGGCGATAGAGCTGACCGAGTTCCTCATCGCTGACATAGCCACACCAGTCGATCCGGGATGATGACACGCCAGACTTTCCAAAGACTTTAGGATTTGAATTTCCAACGACTACAATGCGTAGGTTGGAATCGTCTAATATCTCCGAGAGCTTCATGATGATTCCGAAGTTTTTGTTCGGCGCGAGAGAACTCACCGCGAGTACGTACGGACGCTCCTCGGTATTCGTATCATCCCGACTTTCATCCCGAGCTACCATTAGACTGCTATGATCTGCTCCGCAAGAAGTGACGTGAATGCGTTCGGAGGTGTTAGAGAATATCATTGCGATATGGTTGCGAGAATATTCCGTGAACGTAAAGATCGCTTTGGCGCGTTTCGTACAAAGCCGCCACAGTATCCGATAATACGCACGGTAGAGAAAAGTATAGCCTCTTGGCATGTCATAAATTGCAGTGTCAGGGATCGAAAAGAGATGTTTGGAGTGGAATAGAGAGGGAGCGCCAGACAGAGTAAGCAGCCATCCATCGGATGCATAGAAAGGGAGCTCGAATTGCTCCCATGCATGACCGGCTAGAAAGCCGACCGTTACAAACGCGATATGAGTCCATCTCGCTTTTGGGACGGTCCCCTTGGGAGCGAGAACGGTCCACCTAGTAGTAGAATTATGATCGAGTAATGCATCTATTGCTTTCAATGTCTCGTGTGCGTATCTCTGAACGCCCGTAGTCGACTGGGTCAGGAATCGTCCGTTGATATAGATACGGGCGCGTGAGTTTGAAAAGGCCATTTGGCATTCCTCTCAACGATCAGTATACTCACATCAAGATGGCGCAGGTAATGCAGAGAACGATAGTTCACATTGGCAAGTATTACCCACCGCACATAGGGGGAATGGAGACGCATATCCGGGATCTCGTCTCTGGGCTGAGCGTTTCGGAAGATGTCAGGGTGATTGTCGCCGGACACTCCATCTACAAGTGTATCGACCAGATCGATGGGGCCATTATAACCCGCGTATCGACATGGGGTGTACTGGCATCGATGCCCATTACCCCCTCTCTTCTCTGGGAGCTGATGAAGGTGAAGCCGGCATTGGTGCATGTGCATGTTCCCAATCCGGCGGCGGCATTTGCGATCACCCTGGCGCGATACCGCGGACCTTTGGTCATCATGCATCAAAGCGACACTCTCGGTCGTAAGCTTTTGAAGAGACTCTGCGATCCGTTTGTGAGTGCGATGATGAGGCGGGCCGACCGTATCATTGTTGCCTCGCAGCGATATCTCGACAGTTCCGAGGAGTTGGCGCCATTCAAGGCAAAGTGCAGAGTGATTCCTATGGGAATAAACATAGAAATAGAGCGCGAGGACGTCGAGGCCGAAAGCGCCAAAATTGTGCAAGAGTACGGTCCACGATTACTTTTGGCGGTGGGAAGATTGGTGGGTTACAAGGGATTCATCTATCTGCTGGAGGCGATGCGGATGGTTGACGCAACGCTCCTGCTTGTAGGGACCGGCCCGCTCGATACCGAGCTGAGGCGGGCGGCGCAAGGCTATGGAGTGAGCCACAAGGTCAAATTCCTTGGCAGGGTGGACGATCTACAGAAGTACTACCGGGCGAGCTCGATCTTTGTTTTGCCTTCCATCTCCCGCGCGGAGGCGTTTGGGTTGGTTCAGTTGGAGGCCATGGCTGCTGGGTTGCCGGTCGTCAATACGGATCTCGACACCGGGGTTCCCGATGTGTCGATCGATGGGGTGACAGGAATCACCGTTCCACCTAAGGATGCAAACTCACTGGCGCGGGCGATCAATGTGCTGTTGGAGGACGAAGCATTGCGGCGGAGGATGGGCGAGGCCGGCAGGGCCCGGGCTCATCGAGAGTTCTCCCCTGGATTGATGATCGAGAGAACCATGAAGTTGTATGAAGAAGTGCTTGAGGAGCGCCGGACCCTGCGCTCCTTGAAAGATTAAGGGGCGCATGAATCACAGCTTGGCCGTGGAATGCCGCCGTGGGGTCGGAGCGGGATAATTGCTCTTTCGCTCCACGAATGGAAGTCGCGCAGGATGGTCCTAGGGAAGGTCTGAACAAGTTCTCAAGATTCCCTCGGCGGCTAGAGCCACGTTCAAAACAGGCAGTTTGCGGCGGGACTAAAGTCCCGCCCTTTCAATACGTGGGCTTGAGCAGCGATTTCCTAGCTCTTGCTTTAAGCCAAAGCGGCCATCCACCAATCGAGAATGTCCTTCATCGTCTGTTCAAGTTCAATGCTCGGCTTCCATCCGAGGGAGCGGATCTTGGAGGAGTCACCAAAGAGGCGTAGGGTTTCGATCGGGCGGAATTTTTCTGGGTCTACCTCAATCGAAACCTGAACATCTGCCAGCTCACAGAGTATAGAAACAATCTCCCGCATGCTGATGGGACGACGCGAACTTACGTTGTAGACCTCGCCGGGTACACCCTGTGTTGCCACGATCCAGTAAGCATCGACAGTGTCCCGAACATCCGTAAAATCCCTCACAGGCGCAAGGTTGCCGACATGCAGCACAGGCTCCGCCTGCCCCAGCTTGATCGCCGCAATCTGCCGTGCGAAATCGGAACAGACAAATCCTGTAGGCTGTCCCGGACCGATATGATTGAAGGGACGAACAGTCATCGTTTGAAAACCGAATGCCTCGACATACTGTGTTGCCAGAGCTTCACACATGAATTTGCTGGTAGCGTAGGGCGTCAGCAAGTGCACAGGTGAGTTTTCATCGAGTCCCGCTTCCGTCTCAATCGATCGATAGACATGAGCCGTGCTTACGTGAACGATTCGAGGCCTGATATCTAGCTCGCGCAGCGCTTCAAAGAGATTCAAGGTACCGCCGACGTTCACATCATACGTCAGCCTTGGATCCTTGAAACTTGTCACCACATTGGAAATAGCTGCCAAGTGGTAGACATGATCCGGTCGCGCGTCCTCTAGTATCTTCCGTAAACCCGCGTAATCGCGAATATCGGTATTGATGACTGAGACGCCTATAGGAAGGCTTTGCACTATGCCAGAATTCTCGTCGTAAATTCCGAGACCCACGACTTCGCATCCCTTGCCGACCAGCATTTTGGCAAGATGCGGCCCGACAAACCCCGTCAAACCCGTGACAAAAGCTTTCATTGGTTACGCTCCATTTAGCGTAAGTCCGCTGCTCATGCAAGAATGTGCCGTCGATTGCGGCGTAGATCCTCTTCTACCATCATCTGGATCATTTGCTCAAAGGCTACATCAGGCGCCCAACCTAGCTTCTTTCTCGCATAGCTTGAATCGCCGCACAAGTAATCCACCTCGGCAGGACGTAGCAAGGACGGATCGACGGTCACATAATCGTGGTAATCCATGCCCACAATCTTGAAAGCGACATCAATCAACTCCTCTACCGATCTGCTGATACCTGTTGCTATCACGTAGTCTTCTGGCTGATCTTCCTGTAGCATCATCCACATGGCGCGCACATAATCGCCGGCAAATCCCCAGTCGCGCTTGGCATCGAGGTTGCCGATCATCATCTTGCCCAGCATGCCCAGCTTTATCTGCGCCACGGAGTTGGAGACCTTGCGGGTCACAAACTCCAACCCCCTGCGCGGCGATTCGTGATTGAACAAAATACCAGAGCAGGCAAACATGCCGTAACTCTCGCGATAGTTGATCGTCGCGTGATGACCGTAGAGCTTGGAGACGCCATAAGGACTTCTCGGATGGAAGGAGGTCTTTTCGTTCTGCGGCGGTGGTGTCGACCCAAACATCTCGCTGGAGGAGGCCTGATAGAAACGAATCATCTGGTTTTCTATCCTGATGGCCTCAAGGATGCGCGTGACGCCCAGAGCCGTAAACTGGCCTGTCAACTCGGGCTGGTTCCACGATGTCGCCACAAACGACTGCGCGGCAAGATTGTAGACCTCGTCCGGCTGGCTCTGCCGTATCGCGTTGGCCAGGGAGGTCTGATCGAGCAAATCTCCAGAAAGCAGAGTGACGTCTTTCTCGATATGGGATATCCGCTCGAGATTGACGCTGCTGCTGCGTCGTACTAGGCCAAAAACCTTGTATCCCTTGGAGAGAAGAAATTCGGCTAAATAGGATCCATCCTGTCCCGTAATGCCAGTAATCAGCGCTGCTTTTGTCATCTTTCATCCTAACGATATTGTGAGATTATCACACGTTATCCATCGCCTATACTTGATGGGGTCCCGAGACAGCGCCCTTTTTAGGGTGATTGAACAGAACCTCCACCTAATCCCCGGTCTGAATTTGCGGAACCGGCTCTCTCTTTACCGCTTGAGTGATAATGCCTTAAAGAGCAGATAGAGCTTGAGGTTGGTTTCTTGATCTTCCTTCATGCGTCGGAAGCCGGCCTGTAACAGCGCAACGAAAACTCCGAAAAGGAATCCCACCACGGTGGCTATGTTCACGATGAGACCCCGCCTGGGGGAGGATCGCCTGTCCGGAGAAATGGCGGGGTCGATGACCTGAATGAGCGCGCCCTCCTTTGCCTCGTCGAGCTTGGCGGCCTCGAACTGTCGCGCCAGGATATCGAAGATCGTCTCGTTGTATCTCACGTCGCGCAGCTTGCGGATGTATTCGAGGCTGGCCTCGGGAACCAGGCCTTTGGGCACGATGAGTTCGCCGGCGGGGTTGTCTTCAGAGCCGCCCAGTTTGGCCAACTGGGCTCGCAAGCCATCCAACTCCTGCTGTGCCTGCACCAACTGGGAGTTTTCCTGGGTTGCATACGTCTGCATCCCCTGAATCTGCACCTCCCTCGCTGTGATCTGCGCGCGGAGCGATGCAGCTGAATTGATCAAGGCGTTTGCCTGGCTGTCGAGTTGGATTACGCCAGTACTTTGTTCTGTCTGCTTGAGTGCCTCTTCGGCGTTGGCCAGGTTGTTCTTCGCTTGCTCAAGCTCCTGCTCGAAGAAGAGCCTGCTCTGGGAGGCCTCCGTGATGGCGAGATGCTGAGACAGGTTGCGAAACTGGTCGACGTAGCCGTTGGCGAGCTCAGCGGCACGACGCGGGTCGGAATCCGTGACTGAGATACGGATCAGGCCATCCTTGCCGCTGTCATCCACTTTCGCTGAGCCCTCGAAAGCCGTGCGCGCATCGGAGAGATACCGCGCGTGGTACTCCTGCATCAGGCCGAAATGCTGCACCATGGCGTCCTCGACCGTGCGGCTCTGTAGCATCCCGACGAACATATCGTTGGGGTTCTTGAGACCGAGACCGCCAGCCAGCACAGCCATGCCGCCCATGGAGCTAAGCTGGGAGGTCAGCGCTGCGCTCTCTGAGGAACTCTGCTGTGGTGGCAGCAAGGTCACGGTAGCGGTATAGCTCTTGGGCAGAAGCAGCGAGATCACGATCGCGAGAATTGCGAAAACCGCGGTGACCCCAAAAATGATGCGTTTCCGCTCGGCAAGGACGATCAAAATATCTAGCAGGGAGATTTCGTCGTCCTCGTTCGCGCCGTGTCCGGCCGCTTCCAGTGTGGAAGAAGAATCGGCGTGCTCATTCAGTTCGGAATACGAATTGTCGGTTGTCATCGGTTCCTACCGGATTAGCGGACTGGCGCGCACCCCTCTCTGCATTCTATAAGGAGGACGCACCAAGCCCTGCTACTTAAGTACGCTGATCATCGCAGAATCCATCGCAAGTTGCGAGGACAACTGCGTCCACTCCATCGCGCTGTTCATCATGGATGGCTTGAATATCTTCTCCGGAACCACGATTGTATCGCCCGGATAGACGCGTAGATTGCTAAACTCGCTGCCACTCCAGATTGTCATGCCCCTTCCGCGGCTTACTACCTCTCCGTCGGCGCGGATGATATACACACGACCTCGGTCGGCGGCCCTGGTGGGCCCTCCGGCCATTTGCAGGTACGTCCCTGCCCTTCGCGCCAGCGTGTACAAGAAGGAATTCTGATCGTACACCGCACCGATCACATTGACGGTGGCCGGTACTGGAGGGACGATAAAGCGGTCTCCGTCCTCCATGGCGATATTTGGTAGGCTGTTCGTGCCGCTGCTGTCGGGCTCGAATCTCAGTACGATACGGCCTGTGGCGCGAATCTGACGTAGGCTTGCAAGGAGACTTTGATCGACGCTCGGGGGCGCGCCACCGGCCTGACTCTGCCCCGAAGCGAACGTCATGCTCATGCTGGTTCGCTGGATTTGCAAAACCAGGCTCTGCACGTATTCGTTGATCCTGGTTTGTTGCAACACGCGTGTCGACTCGCGCGTGAACTCCGAGCCGTACAGGAATGCATTGGGCGTAACCCCACCGGCTCGCTCCACCAGTTGACGCAAAGTTTCGCCTGGCTGGACAATATACGTTCCAGCGTGCGCGATTTCACCGCCCAGCGTGACCCGTTTGGTCTGCTCTGCAATGGGAACGCGAATGTCAGCCTCCGAAAAGATGGAAACCGTGTCTCCGGCCTGCAGTTCAATATCCTGTGAGGCATCGTGTTGCAACACGAGTTTGCCCAGGTCGAATGGGATCAGAGTACTCTTCAGGGTTTCGGGATTAAGCCGTTCGATAACGGCGTAGTTCCAGTCGATCTCCGGAGCGAGCGCTCGGATCTCGGTGTGCTGTGCCGAGGCAGGCATGCCCGTGGACGCTGTGGTCTGCTCAGAAGCCAGGGAAGCACTACTGCCGCGCTGCTGTGCACTCAGATTTTGGTTCTGCTGCGCCCCAGATTGGTTTTGCTCCAATCCGTATTGATCCGACACGCTCGTCGCGTCTGGAGCGGGGGCTGCGAGTGTGACGGCGTGGTTCTCCACAGGCTGGCGCATATAGGCGAAGCCCGGTGTCGGTTCAAACTCCGGAGCGGGCAATCCGAGCTGCGCCCGCTTCCACCAGTAATTCCGTGTGATCAGCGAGTCCTTGTCCGGGATCAGATCGCTGACATGCATACCCGCGTGCCAGGCAAAGCGGCCTGGATTCGCAATGTTGCCGCGAAGAATGACCGTCTTCTGATACATCGGAACGATGGAGAATACGTGCACCAGGTCGCCGTCGGCCAGCGGAGTTGCCAGGCCGGTTGCATCGTAGGCTACCTCCATGGCGTGCCGGTCGCGATGATCGTCGATGCGCTCGATCGAGACGCGCACCTCCGAGGCAACGGAGGAAACACCTCCAGCATCCGCGAGAAGGCCGGCAAGCGATTCATCTGTGCGCAGCTCGTAGATCGCGGGATTTCGCACACTGCCGGTGACTGCCGCCTGGGGGCCAAGTGGAGGAATGAAGATGACATCTTCAGACTGGAGCTTTACATCCTTCGATTTGTCGCCGTGAATGAGCAGGTCATAAAGATCGAAGTCCGTCACCACCGTGCTGCCGCGGCGCAGTTGGATGTGCCGCATCGAGCCTTGCACAGAGGGTCCACCGCTGACGAAGAGAGCATCGACCAGTGAACTCAGCGAGCTCACAGTAAAGACGCCAGTACGCCGCGCTTGACCGGATATATACACCTGGATGGCCCGAATCTGACCCACATCCGCGGTGAGATCGAAGTTGCGATAGACACGCCCGATCGCGTCGCGCAGATGTGCGTCGAGCGCCGAAAACGGCATGCCTGCAACATGCACCGTACCAATCTGGGGAAGAAAAATCTCCCCCGCGCGGTCTACACGCGCACTGGTCTGGAAGTTCACCTGCCCCCATACGTGAATGCGCAATTCATCGCCAGGCCCGATGACATAATCGGATGGAACCGGGGTCATGTCCAGAGGTGCGAACGTGGAGGGCACACTGCGGAAAAGATCCGCTCCGAAGATCGGCAGAATCTGACCCGAAGTCGAGGCGACGAACTTCTGAAACTCAGTGAGTGGCTCCGGCAGAAGCGGCGCCTGCTGCCCCTGATTCCGCGTGGCAGCCAGATAATTGCTATTGGGGTTCCCAGACTGCGCGCCGTATTCACCAGTCAGCGGCAAACGCGTTTGCGGAGTAAGAAGCTGTAACGCGCCTTCTTGACTCTGACCTGAGCAATCCGGCGTGCTCGCCAGTAGAGGATCGGAACAGTCCCACGTGCTCGGACTCTGTGAGCCTCCCGAATTGCTGCCCTGAAAAGCCTGTTGCGCGTAAAGCGCTGTCGTGAGAGAAGATATCAGGAAGAGGAACCCGAGCTGTCTAAACCTGGCAGCGCACGATCCGGGCCGATAGCGGGCAGATCTTGCGTAGCAGCCTTCCACACCCCTTTCGCGCTGTTGATGATTCATATGCCACAAGTTTAGCATAGGTCATAAGCCGCCTTAGAAATCTGTCAGAGTATGCTTGAAGATGCCGCTGGCCCGGTCCGCACTGCCGGCACTGCTGCCCTGGAAATCCGCTTCCGAGAGCTGTGGGTACCTTCGCTCGTGGTTCTGTCTGCCAGTCATGATGGTGGATTGCGGACAAAATGCCGTGAGTTGACCCTACACTGCGCTGTTAACCAGATAAGCAATAGTTGGTTTACCAATCCTATTATTCTGTACCAGCACATCCGCAATGAGAACAGGCAAGAACATTCTCTCCTGCCTTTCAGGTGCTCTGCAAGGGGGGCGCGTGCATCAAGTTCCCGTTCTGGACCGGACAGTATCGGCAGTTCCATGCACTCCATCTGTTCATCATTCCATGCGGCTTGCGAGAGCCTTATCGTTGATTCTTATACAGATACCGGAGCAATCCCATGCAGACGTGATGAAAGTACACGGGTTTACATAGATTTACAATATAAAGATGCCGTTCTCCACAGAGTCTGTTATCTTGATGTCAAGCAGCAACATGATGAGACCATTTCTATGCTGTAGGGATACATTGCCTAGACGCAGCAAACTCCGATGATCGGAGACTCGTCTCCCAGGACAATCAGCCGTGGAGAGGCAAGCCAATCGTTCATCTCATTGCATCGTATTTACCTCCCACGCATCTCATACACAACGCAACGGTTTCATTCCTCGGAGTTTTCATTCCTCAGAGATTCAAGAAAACGAAGAGTTTTGTATTCTGGAGACCTATTTTGAGCACTAGGTCGTTTGTCTCGAACATGTCTACAGCCAGACCGATCAACCAATCCGAACAGAGCCATGACCACGGCAATGCGGATTTTGACTCGGAGATGGTGCCCGTTCGAAATCGAGCATCGTCGGCTCGTCCTTCACCGTATCTGGTCGCACAGAGGCTGAGCCCTTGGGCGCGGTCGGGTGCAAAGCGCTTCTTCGATTGCGTCTGCGTACTATTGTCGCTGCCTCTGCTCGTTCCGATCTTGCTGGTGGTCGCCTTGGTGGTGCGGCTGACATCGTCCGGTCCCGTTCTCTTTTTGCAGAGGCGGATGGGGCTTGGCGGTCGGGCATTCACCATTCTCAAGTTCCGAACCATGGTCCACGACACCGACAAAGCGCATCATGCGGTCACCACGGCCGGCAACCAGCGCTTCACTCCGGTTGGTTCGTTTCTGCGCCGACTGAAGATCGACGAGTTGCCCCAGTTGTTGAATGTGTTGGCCGGGCATATGAGCCTGGTTGGACCACGCCCCAAGATGCGGGAACATGTGATCTCCCGTCTTGCGTGCCGTCCGGGTATCACCGGCGCGGCCACCATCGCCTTCGCTCTCGAGGAGACGGTTCTCGACCGCGTGCCCAAGCATCGCTTGGAATCCTACTATCACAAGGTCGTTCTGCCCGCTAAACGTCAACTCGACGCCGAGTACATGGCCCGCGCCACGTTTCTTTCCGATATCAAGCTCATCGTCAACAGCGTATTGCGCCGCTGGGACACCTCGGTCATGGAAAGCGTGCTCAACACCGGGGCATTTGGAGCAGAAGACAGATTGATGCTATCCAAAGCGGCCCATCCGGAAGCTGTCCCTTCCCGCGTGCCGATTCCGCACAACGTCGATCAATCTGATCCAATGGAGCAGGTTTCGATCTTCTGATCAGTTCCGGTTGCAATTGAAAGCCCATAGGCAGGTACCGCATGTGCAATGTGCTCTGCCCGATCTTATGTCCCGGCTAGATTGTTGTGTAGCGCGGCGGGTGCCGGTTGAAGCAACCGCAGGGCAAGCTGGTGCGCGCGCTGCGCGGAGAGAGACTTGACGTGGCCGTCGATCTGCGTCAGGACTCTTCGCAGTTTGGGCAATGGTTCGGCCTGGTGCTGAGCGCGCAGAACAGATGCTTGCTCTTGGTTCCCCTGGGCTTCCCCCCACGGATTTCTGGTGCTGTCCGACTTCGCCGAAGTTTCCTATAAGGCGACTGAGTTGTATGCGCCTGCTTTCGAGCGCACTATCCTGTGGAATGATCCCGCAATCAGCATCGACTGGCCTCTCGACGGCTCGCCAACGCTCTCCGTGAAGGACAGGGCCGATTCGCTGCTCGCCGGCGCGGAGACCTATCCTCGTTCCATTCACCTCTGAGTCATGCCGCAGAGCCAGTGTGCCCCGCTGCTTGCCCATGCTTAGGATTCTGTTAATGGACCAAAGCAATCTACAATGAACACCAGCGCGTAAGAGAGGAAAGCATGCATCGGAGAGTTTTGCTGGTGACCGGAGGCGCGGGCCGAATCGTGTGGGACACGAGCCAGCCGAACGGCCAGCCGCGGCGTTGTCTGGATGTGAGCCGGGCAGAGCGGGCATTGGGTTTTCGGGCCGCAACTCCGTTTGAGCTTGGTCTGCGCAATACGGTCGACTGGTATCTCAGTTCGTCGCATTCTGGGGAAACACTGTGAATTTTTGGGATGTTGTGATTGTCACGGCGTCCTCCGCGTGGCAGGCGAAGCTATACCGCAATGAGCTCCAGCGTCGGGCATCCTCCGGGATGTTGCCGAAGGAGACTCAGTTTCTTGTCGTCCCCGATCCGGATGACCGAAGGGTAGGCTCCGGCGGAGCGACGATCAACGCGCTGGGCGTTTTGGGCAGGAGCCGGGAATGGTGGGGCCAGCACAAGGCCCTGCTGCTTCACTCGGGTGGCGACTCGCGCCGTCTGCCGCAGTACTCTCCGGGCGGCAAGCTGTTTGGTGTTCTGCCTTCGCGAACGCGGCCCAGAGAGACGACAACCGTGTTTGACGAAACGCTGGCGCTATCGGCGGCGTGGGCAGAGGGAATACCCAACGGGCTGCTAGTGGCCTCCGGCGATGTGGTGTTGCGGTTCGATGCGAAGAGTGTGCAATGGGACCGGCCCGGTGTTACTGGCGTCGCCATGCGTCTTGATCCGGAAACAGGGAGCCATCACGGTGTCTATGTCGTAGGGGCCGGGGGGCAGGTCTATACGTTTCTGCAGAAGCCCACGCTTTCGGAGGTAGAAGCCGCTGGCGGAGTGCTGGAAGATGGGCGGGTCGCCGTCGATATTGGATTGTTGCGGTTTGACGCCGAGATGACGGCGGCGCTATCTGAACTGGCAGGATCCGTGGCGCTGCCGGCAGTTGATCTCTACGACCAGATCACGCGCGGTCTGACGGGCCAATGGAAGCCGGAGGGAGATGCCGAGCCATTCTGGTTCAAGCTCGCGGGAATCCTGCACGCTCCCGAACGGCCAGTGGGATTCCACTGTGCGGTGGTCGAGGGTGAGTTCATCCATGCAGGAACGACGCGTTCCTTTCGCACCCTTGCAGCTGCATCCGGCGGAATCCTGGACAGCGTGATTGGCGGCGCATACGAAGTCGGGCATGAAGCCGTGGTCCTGGAGTGCAACCTCAGCGGAGCAGTGTACGCCAGCCGCGGCGCCATCCTGCACGGACTCACCGGATTGAGCAGGCCTGTGGAGGTTCCGGAAGACACGGTCGTCCATCAGTTGCCGGTAGAAGGGGCGTGCGGAAACGGCTGGGTGATCCGGGCCTATGGAGTCGAGGACAATCCGAAACAGACGCTGCCGGGAGCTACATGGTTCAACCGTCCAATTCTGGAAGCACTCGAACGGCTTCAACTGCACAGCGAAGAGGTTTGGAGCGGAGTTGAAGAATCGTCATTGTGGAATGCGGCGCTGTTCCCGGTGACGACGCCGGACGAGGCCTGGGCATGTGCGCGATGGATGATGGGATACGCCGGCGGCTACGATGCGGAGCGCTGGCGCGCGGCGCGGAGAATTTCATTGGCCGAGAGCGCGAACTGCACTGACG
>Ga0326727_10020294_pt1 | contig 13216 bp, 11 predicted proteins | sample MB2enrmetagenome_FD_207643 | JGI IMG/M metagenome (GOLD analysis project Ga0326727, IMG submission 207643) | Lab enriched peat soil microbial communities from McLean, Ithaca, NY, United States - MB29MY | ecosystem: Environmental > Terrestrial > Soil > Wetlands > Peat | place: USA: New York...
GGAATTGCCGAAGCTGTGTCTGCGACATTGCTGTCACCTGGCTCATCGCCATGGCAATGTTGGCGCCCGGCTGGAAGAAAATCTTGATCATGGCGGTGCCATTCAGCGATTCGGACTCGATGTGCTCGATGTCATTTACCGTCAAAGTGAGGGAACGTTGGTTGATAACCGCGATTCGGTTCGCCATCTGGTCGGCAGAGAGGCCCGTGTAGCTCCACAGGACGGTTACAACCGGGATGTTGATGTTGGGGAAAATGTCTTTGGGGGTGCGAATGATCGACAGGTCGCCCAGAATCAGGATGACTATAGCCATCACTGTGAAAGTGTACGGTCGCCGTAAGGCTAATCTAACAATCCACATGATTTCCAGCCCAGGTCCTGTAGGGTAACCCTTGTGGTCACTGCTCCAACGCTGTATCTAGGCAAATGCGATGCCAAACCTGTTGGGGTTGGCCATGAGCTTGTAACAAGAATTAAATCTATGGGTTACGTGCGAATTCGAAGAAGATAATCTGCAGCTAGGGCGACTGTCAAAGGCGATTTGACGTCAGTTTTGACAGGCACGGAACAATCGGGTGATCGGGAGATCGGGTGAACAAGTTGCCAGTCCCCAGCCGACCGGCCAAGCGCAAATCTCAAGTCAAAAATCGCAAATGACCGTTCTTCCGATGGTATGATTGCCGTATAAGGAGGGTCGAATGAAAGAGCTGAGTGAAGATCTGCTGCGCGTTGTCGAGACGGCCGAACCACGGCTGCGCGCAATCAGTGAGTTGGAAAGTGCCAAACCCATATTGGCGGGCGGTTGGTCGCGAAAAGAAGTTGTCGGACACCTGGTTGATTCGGCGTCAAACAACCACCAGCGGTTCGTCCGTGCGGCGCTTCAGACTTCTTTGGATTTCCCCGCTTACGACCAGGTTGGAAACGCGCGTGTGCAGGCTTTTCAAGAAGCCGGCTGGTCTCTGCTTGTCTCGCTCTGGGCCGATTACAACCGCTACCTTGCTCACGTAATAGCCCACTTGCCACCCTCCAAGCTGGACACCGTTTGCCGCATCGGGTCGGGGAGCCCGGTCACGCTGGAGTTCTTAGCCACGGACTACTTGTCACATCTGGTGCATCATCTAGCCCAAATCGGCGTCGCAGAACATTTGTGATTTGCGATTGGTGATCTGATTGATTGGGAGAACCTAGGGTTGATGATGAGCGGAAGAACACGGCAAGCTGGGGACAGCCCACGAATGAAGGACTCTGCGCCAAGCTGGTTTCACGATCTGCCTAATCACAAATCACAAATCGCAAATAGGTCGTTCTCCCGATCACCCGATCGCCGGATTACCCGATCTCCCGATCCCGAGCCGCTTCATCCGGTAGAGCAGCGTGGTCCGCTTCAGTCCCAAGCGTTCCGCCGCGCCTCCAGGCCCGCCCAAAACACCCTTTGCCGCGTTCAGGGCCTCTATGATCTGCTCGCGGTCAGTCACCACAAGGGTACGCACACGCGGGGAGGAACCTCGATCCGTCAGCCGTTCCAATTCGCCCAACGGGGCTTGAAGAATGGTTGTCTTGGAGAGGATCACGGCGCGTTCGATGAAATTCTGCAGCTCACGGATATTGCCGGGCCATTGATATTGCTGAAGGGCATGCATCACCTCGGCGGGAATGGTCTCAATCCGCTTGTTGATCCGGCGTGCATACTTCTCCGCGAAGTAGCGTGCCAGGACGGGAATATCCTCACGGCGCTCGCGCAACGGAGGGATGGTGATGGGGAAAACATTCAGGCGGTAATAGAGGTCGCTGCGGAATTCATGCTTGTCCACCATCTCGAGCAGGTTCCGGCTGGTCGCGGCCACCACCCGCACGTTGACCCGCACGGTTCGCGAACTGCCCAGGCGCTCGAATTCATGTTCCTGGAGAACCCGCAGCAATTTGGGCTGTAATTCGAGCGGGATATCGCCTACTTCGTCAAGAAACAGCGTGCCCTGGTGCGCAAGCTCAAAACGGCCGACCTTTTGCACGATCGCCCCGGTAAAGGCGCCCTTCTCATGTCCGAAAAGCTCACTCTCCAGCAGGCCCAGGGGAATCGCCGCGCAATTCACCTTGACAAAGGTGCGGTCGCGCCTGGGGCTCAAGCTGTGGATGGCGCGCGCGATTAGCTCTTTTCCTGTGCCCGTCTCACCCAAGGTCAGAACGGTCGAGTCCGTGGGCGCCACGATCCTAGCCTGGCCCAGAACATCCATCAGCGCCGGGCTGTCGCCGATGATGTCTTCGAAATCGCGATCGGCGCGAATCTCTTCGTTCAGGTAAACACGCTCCTCGGCCAGTTTCTCCCGGACCTCGTTGACTTCCCTGTAGTTCAAAGCATTCTCGACGCCAATCGCCACCTGGTTCGCCACTTGGCGGAGGAATTCCAAGTCTTCCGCGGAGAAAGCGGCGGCCTGTATTTTGCCCACGTTCAGTGTGCCCAGGGCCCGGTTGTGGCTGATCAGCGGCAGGAAGCAGCCCGACTTCAACCCGGCGGAGATCAGCGGATTGCTCAGGGGAGCGAATCGTGAGAAATCCTTGCCGTCGAGCAGCATCGCCTTGCCGGATTCGACGACCTCGCCGGAAATCGTTCCCTCCACGGGAATCACGATCTCCTCGTCGTGAACGGACTCCGGGAGCGAAAAGTGGCGGGCATAGACACGCAGCCGGCGCTCCTCTCCCGGCTCTCTCAAGGTCACGCTGGTGTAATCGCACTGCATCACGCGCCGGACGTTGGTGGAGATGGCGCGAAGTAACTCGCGCAGGTCGAGAATGGAAACAATGTTGTTGTTGAGGTCCAGCAGCAGCCGCAGCCGGTCCCGCTCGCGCTCCAGTTGGTGCAGAAGCTCGACCGGTTCGAGCACCAACCCCGCCAGGGATGCACTATGCTCCGCCATGCTCATGAGCTTACTCGGACACCCTGTCTCTTGACAAGCGGAAGATAGTAGGCTATGATCTCAGGTTGAGATCAGGGACCTAGCCATGACAGCGGTCACTTTTGTCCCTTTCCGGCGCGGTAACTCGGTCTTCCGGCTCCCCTCCGCCTACACGACTGCGGCAGCTTCGCGGCCGCACACCAAAACTCACCGAACAAAGCGAGAATGTCTATGAAAACAAAGGATCGCTGGGGAGAACTCGCGGATGGGCGCGATTCATCGGCGACCTGGATTTCGGCAGCGGAGCGGCGCTCCCTTCGCGAATGTCCCCGACCCTCTCGCGGCCCGATTCCAGGGCAGCAGCTAAGCTGCCGCACTCCAAAATTGAGCGAACGAACCGGGAATGTTATTGAAAATAAAGGACCGTTGTGGAAGACTAGGTTCTTTCCTGGCATCTCGAGCGCGGCGCGATACCTGGCTGGCGCGCGGGCAGATCTCGGACAAGAACGACCAGCGCACAGTTCCTCGCTCCGCTCTCGAAAATCACGTCATTCCCGCGAAAGCGGGAATCCACTGTGTTCCGGACCAACAATGGACCCCCGCTTTCGCGGGGGTGACGACGCATGTGACTTTCTGTTCCTTTGGGTGGGTCGATTGGCTGAGAGCTGAAAGCTGAAAGCCGACAGCTAAGAATGGCGGTGAACATGACACACGGAGAAAGGGCCAAGGTGGGAGTCTTCGGAATCGGCCTGGCGGCTTACTGGCCCCAGTTCCATGGACTCAAAGAGCGCCTCGAAGGGTACCAGCGGAAAGTGGAGGCGCGCCTGGGTGAATGGGCGACGGTGGTCAGCGCGGGGCTTGTGGACGATGCGCCGAAGGCGGAGGAAGCCGCTCAGGCCTTCCTCTGCGAGCGTGTGGACCTGGTCTTCTGCTACGTGGGGACCTACGCCACATCCTCCCAGGTTCTGCCCGTGGTCCAGAAGTCGAAAACTCCCGTGGTGGTGTTGAATCTCCAACCGCGCGCCGCCTTGGATTATGCCCACACCGACACCGGCGAGTGGCTGGCCAACTGTTCCGCCTGTTGCGTGCCGGAGATTTCCTGCGCCTTCGCCCGCTCCGCCATCCCGTTCCGGCAGGTGACCGGCATGCTCGAGCCCGAACCGGATGTGCGCCAGCCGAGCGAACTGGCCTGGGCGGAAATCCGGGAATGGTGCGAAGCCGCCAAGGTGATTCACCATCTCCGCAAAGCTCGCATCGGATTCCTCGGGCACCCTTACCCCGGCATGCTGGACATGTACAGCGATTTCACCCAGCACCAGGCCCAACTGGGTACGCACATCGAGGTACTCGAGATGTGCGACTTGGATGAGCGGGTGCGCGCCGCAACTCCGGCGGAGTTGGCGCAGAAGGCCGAGGAGACGCGCGCCATCTTTGACATCAGCGAGGACAGCCCTTCCGATCCCCTGGCCAAGAGGCCGGCGCCGGAGGAAATGGACTGGGCCTGCCGCGTGGCGGTGGGTCTCGACCGCTTGGTGGACGATTTCAACCTTGACGGACTGGCGTATTATTACCGCGGCGTGCCTGGGAATCCTTATGAGCGGCTCGGGGCGGGCCTGATTCTCGGCTGCTCCTTGCTGACGGCACGCGGAATTCCCTGCTCGGGAGAAGCCGACTTGAAGAACTGTCAGGCCATGAAGATTATGGATCTCCTGGGCGCTGGCGGCAGCTACACTGAGCTCTATGCCATGGATTTTCGCGAGCGTTTTATTCTGATGGGGCACGATGGTCCGTTCCACCTGGGGATTGCGGACGGCCGTCCGATCTTGCGAGGGCTGGGGCTCTACCACGGCAAGGCAGGCCACGGCGTCAGCGTCGAAGCCAGCGTGCGCAAAGGCCCCATCACCATTCTGGGCCTTACACAAACCCGCGACGGGCGTCTTAAATTCCTGGCGGCGCAGGGCGAGTCGCTGGCCGGCGAGCGCCTGAAGATCGGGAACACCAACAGCCGTCTGCGATTCGGACTTGACCCGGCGCCTTTCATCAACGCCTGGTGCGCCGAGGGGCCAACCCACCATTGCGCTTTGGGAATCGGCCATGTTGTGGGAAAGATCGAAAAAGTGGCGTGGCTGACCGGGCTCGAACTGAAAGTTCTGTAGGGGTAGGGCTTGCCCTACCCGGCTCGGAGAAAGAGAAAGAATCTACGCGCCGGCGACGGTACACCACACTGACCTCTCCGTGTCCTCTGTGCCGTTCAAGCGTTACCACAGAGTACACGGAGGACCTCAGTGATCTTTGTGTTTCGTCTTGTTCGAAGCCACGGAGAACACGGAGACGAATGAGCGCGGCTGGCAATGCAGCCTGTGAATACTCGAGGGGACGGCAAGCCGTCCCCCAGCGACTGTGGCCGATAGCGTCAAAGGGGACGGCAAGCCGTCCCCCTACGATTTGGTGATCTTATGAAATCACAGAATACTCTTAATCTAATTTCGAGCTTGCTTTCCTCAATTCTGCTCCTGGGAGCGGCGGCAGCAACCGCTCTGGCCCAACGTGAGGCTCCGTCAAAGCCGCCCGTCATCGTAATCAACCGGGGATACCGGTTGCTGATCTCATCGGAGAAGGGAACCATCGCGTCTTTCCGTTCAACCTTTGGCATCGACCGCGACTTACTTATTCCCGACCACGCGAGCTTGCCGCTCTTCAAAATCGAGTTCCTGAACGAGCACGCCGAGTTCAAAACGGTTACCTCCTCAGAAGCGAAAGAAGTCAAGGTCAGCAGGAACGAGATTCCGGACGGCCAAATCATCAACATCGAGTATCAAGCCATTGGTGGCTTGCCCGTCGATGCCCGCGTCACCATCACCTGTCCGGTACGGGAAACACTGACTTACTGGAACCTGGAAGTGGACAACCGGACGAACTCCTGGATCGGGCACATTCAGTTCCCCGTCGTCGAGGTGCCTTTTGACAACCCCACCGACAAGCATTACAGCCACATCCTCTGGTCTTTTGCTGACGGCGCGCTGGCGGGACCGGTAGAGCCCGATATGTCGGTAGGCGCTTGGGGAGGAAGAGAATACGACACGCCTGAAATTTGGCGCTACAACAATTACCCCGGCGAGTGGACATCCACACAACTGATGGCTTACTACAACGACGCCGGGGGGCTCTACGTGGCTTGCGACGATGCCCAAGGGCTGCCCAAGTTCTTGGATCCTTTAATGGAGCGGAGCGGGGTGGTGATGGGGCTCGGCCATTATCCCGGCACGCGTGGCCCCGGCGTGTCCAAACTCCCTTACCACGTGGTGGTGGGCGCCTTTCACGGCGATTGGTACGCGGCGGCGGAAATCTATCGGGATTGGGCGGCGCGCCAGCCGTTTTGCTCCACCAAGCTGGCACGGCGGACTGACGTGCCCAAGTGGATAACCGACTCCCCGTTCGCGCTCGCCTTTCCCATGCGCGGCCAGGGAGATTGGGACCCTCCGGCGGCGGTGAACCCCGAGTACACACCGCTGACGAACGCACTCCCTTACCTCGAAAAACTTGCGGCCGCTCTCGACAGCCCTTTGATGCTGATTGTCTTTAACTGGGAACATGCCGGTCCCTGGGTTCAGCCCGATGCTTATCCTCCGCTCGGGGGCGAAGCGGCGGTGCGCGAATTCATGGCCAAGGCGAAAGCCAAGGGCTGGCATCCGATTATCTATGGCGACGGCCTCTGCTGGGTGACCTGGCAGAAGAACACCAACTACGACGGCTTGCCTTATTTCCACTCGCACGGAGGCGACGACGCCGTGGCGCACAAATGGGACGGCACTCTCCTCGAGGACGTGTGGGCGTGGCGAAAGAATTACGTGGCTTGCGTGGGGACGGAGAAAGGGCGGCAGATGGTGCTGGAAATGACGCGCCGGATGGCGGAGTTGGGTCCCGCGGCGGTGCAGCAGTTCGATCAAGGGCCCGGCCCCAGGGCCTGTTACGCCGCCAATCACGGCCATCCTCCGGTGCCTGGACCGTGGATGTCCGAAGCATTTGATAAATTAGTAACAACTGATTGCAATATAGCTCGATCGGTTAATCCTGAAGTCGCCATGTCCTGCGAGGGCGCTCCTCCCGAAACCCATCTCCAGCAGTTCCAGACCTGGGACGCTCGCGTCAGTACCTGCCCTTTGTACGCGTTCCTCTATCACGAGTACGGCAGTGGGTTTGAAGGTTTCTACACCAACCGAGTCAACGACGAAGCCCTGCGCCTTTCCGCCGCCCGAGCTTTGGTGAACGGCAACATGGTCGTTTTCACTCTCCGCGACAAAGGGCTGATCGAATACGATTGGGACCAGACCTGGACCCGCGCCGTGCCGGATCAGGCGGCGATTCTCGATTGGGCCAAAAGGCTCAACCAATTCCGCGCCGGCATAGCCCACGATTACCTGGTCTACGGACGCATGCTGCGGCCCTGGACCGTCAGCGGCGTGACGCGGCGCGACTTCGGCTGGGGCAAGGAACCCCTGGTGCAGTCCGCGACCTGGCAAGCGCCGGACGGGCGAGTCGGCGTTGTGCTGGCCAACGTTGCCGACTTGCCGGAGTCCCCGCGCGTCGAACTGCCGGCAGAAGGCAGCAAGAAGCTGCTGCTCGATATCGACGGCCGGAAGGAAGTGCGGGAGGTGAACCTCCCCGGCGTGCTCGACATCCCTATGCAACCCCGTTCGCTGTGTTTGATCGAACTGAAATGACCCCACCACCGAGACACCGAGGCACAGAGACGGCAAAGTCACAACCAAATGCAGATTCTTCGCTTCGCTCAGAGTCTGTGATTTTTTTGGATTTTTGGCCATTTTCGAGCACTTAACTCATTTGTTATCAATGGCACTTTTCGGCAACATTCAAAAAAATCACGCTCTCTCAGAATGACATGTCATCCTGAGCGAAGCGAAGGATCGGCTTTTCATCTCAGCGTCTCTGTGCCTCTGTGGTTAACTAGAAGTTCTCCAGAAGGTCGGTGACCAGCGTGCGGGCGACGTCGCGGGAGAGCCGGTCGAGCGCGGCCTGGTCCTCTTCGAAGAGGCCGGAGGTGGTCTGGCTCACCTGGTACTCTTCCCGGAAGACGAAGTTGGGATTGGCGTAGACCACTTTGTTGCTGTGCAAGTCCAGGAGCTTGACGTCGGCCAGAACCTGGATCTGGAGCGAGGAGGCTCGCCCGGTGGTCAGGTCGTAAGTGATCACACCCCGTCTCACATCCTTAACCGTTCCTTTCAAGACTGCGTCGGCGCCCGCGGGATTGGGCGTGATCTGGAATTTGGTTCTCTCCAGGAACTCGTGGGTGATGGCGGCCGCAAGTTTCTGCTCAATACGGAAGGTGGAAGACTGGTTGGTAAAGATGGGGACGGCGATGGTTTTGATGTCTGGCGGCAGGCGCTCGCCGCGCCCGGCAATGTGATACCCGCAGGAGAGGCAAGAAGCAGAAAGCAGAAGGCAGAAGGTAGAAAGCAGAAGGCAGGAAACTGTGGCTTCGCAGCCGGGAGCCCATTCATAGCCGTTTCCATCCAGAACTCGCATCCGGTTATACCCGCCGGCGAAGACTCTCGGCGATCTCCACCGCATTCCCGGCCGCAAGGCGAAGATTATCTGCCACCGCCCAAATCCACAGGCCCCCGGGGTGGTCCGGATCAGCCGTCACGCTATCCACCTGGATGTCGTCCGAGCCGGCGACTTCGACGGGAGTCGGCGAGTCGCGGGCGCCGCGCCGCAAGTCGATTCGCTCTCCCCGCAATGCCTCTCCGGCCTTCTCCGGCGCGGCGGGGGGATCGGTCTCAACGAAAAGGGATACCGCCAGGGAATGGAACACGGGCACCTGAAGCAGGCGCAGAGCCGGCAAGGGAACCCTGCCTTGCAAATACTCTTGAAGCTGCTGTCGCAGCACGTTCTCGAGCGCCAGAAGTTCGCTCCCACTCGTCCCACTCGGACGCGACATCAAGTTAAAAGCCAACTGGCCGCCAAAAACCTTGCGCGGGATCTTTTGGAAGCTGAGCAGGTTTACGGTCTGCTTCTGAAGTTCATCAATCCCGTGGGACCCGGTTTCGGAAGCCGAGGCGAAAACATGTGCGACCGCCCTTTTCAGGTGAAACCGCGCCCCCAGGCGCAGCAGCAAGGTGCTTATGACAATCGTGGCAGGGCGCGCCCCAACGTAAACCCGGGCGTCAGCGCTTTCCGCCGATCCTCGAGCCGGAAACGAACGGTCGAGGAACGGTACACGCACGATGCTTCGCCGGATCGGCGCCCCCGGCTCTTCCGCGGGCGCTACGCCGCTGAGATCAATCACGAAGCAAAGAGGTGGTCCCTGAGTTGAGGACTCGGGATCCAGGAACGCAGGCATGTGACGGTAGCGCGCGGCGACAAAGGCAAAATCCAGCTCCGAGGCCGTAACATTCTCATCCAGGGGCGACGTGGGTAGTGCGTCGTCCAAATCCAGGATCGGCAATTCGGGTTCAGCTTCTTCGTCCGAGAAGGTTACCAGGCGGGAGAAGGGAAAGTGGCGTTCCCCCAGAACGTTCAGAAGCTCTTTACCCAACAGCGACGACGCGCCCACAACCGCAACACGGAACCCGGCTGGTGAGGTTTTCATGCCGCATGTACCTCTTCGGGCTCAGGAGGATGGGTGCGGTGTGTCATAGAGATGATACGGAGTATGATACCCGAAAGGGCATAAGTAACCGCAATCGCGAGCAGGACAGGTTCAGAGTACAGCCAGATGGCCCAGATGACGAGTCCGAGGAAGATGATGAGCACGTAGGAACGCCGTCTTTTCAAGTCGAGGGCCTTAAAGCTGTAGTAACGCATCCGGCTCACCATCAGGAACGCCAGCAGCGCGACCACGACCAGCCAGCCCAGACTGGATCCCCACTCCACCAAAGCTGTCTTCTCCCAGTGCACGATGGCGGCAATCGTCCCCGCCGCGGCGGGAATGGGCATGCCGACGAAATACCGGCGGTCCGTGTTGGGTTTGACCACGTCGATGTTGAATCGCCCCAGGCGCGCCGCGCCGCAGATTACGTAAGCGAACGTGACTACCCAACCGATTTGGCGCAGGTGCTCGATCAGAGGCGGTCCCAGGGATTCGTTGATGGCCCTGATGCCCCAGGAGTAAGCCAGGATGGCCGGCGCAACGCCGAAGGTGATGACATCGGCCAGCGAATCGAATTCCCGGCCGAAGGCTGAGGTGGAGTTTGTAAGCCGAGCAATCCGGCCGTCCAGCCCATCGAACAAAATCGCCCATCCGATGGCCTTTGCGGCCTCATCGAAAGCTACCGCACTCATGCCCTCGACCCCGCCCGACGCCATGGCCAGAGAGCCTCGCAATGCCGCGATAATGGCGTAATAACCGCACACCAGGGTGCCCACGGTGAACAGGCTGGGCAGAATATAAACACCGCGCCTCATGGCGCCCCGGCTATCGAATTTCAGGTTTGAGTTGGCTGGTTCCAAGGATACTGCTCCCCGCCCGGACGCGATCCCCAACTTTGACGCTCAATGTCACATCCGGCGCCGTGAGAACATCCACGCGCGAACCAAACTTGATCAGCCCGACGCGCTCTCCGCGCGCCAGAGAGTCGCCGGGGCGCTTCCAGAATACTATTCGCCGCGCCAGGATGCCAGCGATTTGCTTCACTACGATCCGGCCTTGCTCGCCTTCCACGCTGAAGACGTTCTGCTCGTTCTCGATCGAGGCGGCGGCGGCCATCGCTACCCGGAACGCCCCTTTCCGATAATTGACCTCTTTCACTACCCCGGCGATGGGAGAACGATTGACGTGCACGTCCAGCGGGGACATGAAAATGCTGATCCGGCACACCGGGCAGCCCTCGTAGTTCTCTTGGACGATCTGCACGACGCGGCCGTCGGCTGGAGAAATGATGGCCTGTGCCTCGGTTGGAATGGGACGCTCAGGATCGCGGAAAAAATTGAGGACTAGTAAGGCCAGAATCAAAAAGAAGATCGCACCGATCAAAAGGGCCGGGCTTTGCTCCCGGAGCCAGAATCCGAGAGTGCCGCCGGAAATGAGCACCAGTGGAAGACCGTACCAATATCCCTCCCGCAGCATAAGTACCTTTGCCTGTCAGCCCGGACCTCTTGCTTCCTCATGGGCCCGCCTCCTGGTACACTTCAAGGGGTGCTCACATCACCTGCCCCAGCACGGTCAGAAGTCCGCCGGCAGACTCGAAGGCGGCTATTGCACCATCTGGGCTTGTCGCACCAGCATTTCCATCTGGTCCTTCGCCCGCAGCTTCAGCTTCTTCAGCCGCACCTCTTCCACCTTCTCTTCTTCCGTCAGGAAGTTCTTTGCCGCCAATAGATTGAGCTGGGAAGCGTATTGTGTGTGCTGTTCGCGAAGGCGACGATACTCTTCGTTCCTGGCCATCAATTCCTCCCGGATGGCCTCGGCAGGAGTGCTCACGGGTGTGCCACCTCCTCCATGTAATATGATACCCACCGTCAGGCTAGCACACCTGATAGGTCCGTTCAAGACGAAAAAGCCGCAGAGTCGTTAACATGCGAAGTGTCCGGTTCAATTAGCACGTGATCTGTCCGCTGAAGGCGGTCGGGAGTTCAGGCATCCTGACAGTAGGAGGCAGGATGCCAGAATACTCAGCGATCGCCTGGGAGCGGGCGATGAAGGTGCAAGAGGTGATTTTGCGCGCGATGGCGAAGGAGTTCACTGGGTGGCAGGCAGCGGAGATTATCGGGATCTCCGACCGCAGCATGCGCCGCTGGAAGGAACGCTACGAGGAGCATGGGTACGACGGGCTGTTGGATCGGCGGCGGGGGAAGCCCAGTCCGAAGCGTGTACCTCTGAAGATGGCGGAGGAGGTGCTCCAGCTCTATGGGGAGAAGTACGCGGACTTCAACGTGCGGCACTTTCACGAGAAGTTGCGGGAGGCGCACGGCATCGAGCTCAGCTAGACCTGGGTCAAGCTGGCGCTGCAAGGGGCAGGGCTGGTGAAGCCTGGACGGAAGCGGGGCGTGCATCGCCAGCGGCGGCCACGGCGGCCGCTGCCGGGCATGCTGTTACACCTGGACGGAAGTCGGCACCGCTGGTTTCAGGACGATCATTGGTACGACCTGATCGAGGTGCTCGATGACGCCACCAGCGAGACCTATTACGCGCAGTTGGTCGAGGAAGAATCGACGCGCACGGTGATGGCGGCGTTGCGCGAAGTGATCGAGCGGAAAGGGCGGTTCTGTGCGCTGTACAGCGATCGCGCCAGCCACTTTTTTGACACGCCGGCAGTGGGTGGAGCGGTGAGCCAGGAGCGACTGACGCAGGTGGGGCGAGCGCTGAAGGAATTAGGGATTCAGATGATTCCGGCCTACTCGCCGCAGGCGCGGGGGCGCAGCGAGCGACGGTTTGGAACTTGGCAAGGGCGGTTACCGCAAGAGTTGCGTCTGGCGGGGATGCGCACGCGGGAAGCCGCCAACCGCTTTTTGCGTGAGCACTACATCGGGAAGATGAACCGCCAGTTTGGGGTGTCCGCGGAGCAGCCGGGACACGCCTTTGTCCCACTGCATGGCCAGGATCTGGACCGCATCTTCTCGGTGCAGCACGAGCGGAGAGTGGCCAAGGATAACACCGTGCGGTTGGGGGATCGCCACTGGCAAATCCAGCGCACGCCTTGGCGAGGCACCCTGGCGGATTGCCGCGTGACGATCTGCGAGCACCTGGACGGAGCGGTCAGTATTGTTTACGGGCCGCACGTGGTGGGGCGCTACACGGCTCAGGGCGAGCCCTGGCCCGCTTCGAAAAAAGCGGCCGCGCCATGCTGTGGAAATGACGCGCCGAGGAAAGCGTGGAAAACTCAAAAAGCGAGTTTCCCACTCTTTCCTCCGCGCTTGGAAATCCGGCCCAGAACGCCGGATTCCTACATTTCCACAGCGACGGCTGCTACTGTACGCCCCAATTTACGAGGGTGAATAAAAAGCAAAACCGGACAGATCACTTGCTACAAAAACCGGACATCTTGACAAGCTAAGGACACGCAATAGGACTATCTGGGACAGTTCAAGCAAACGAACAGTTCCCAGGAGTGCTGTCTGTGGTAACACCTTTCTGTGCTGGATCAACTGGGAAGCTGTCCCGGCTGCAAACCAAGATTTCCGCAAGGGCTCCTGTGCGCATCATGAGTGCTGAATGGACACAGAATGGATTGGGAATGAAAAGTCGGCTTCACGGAGAATGGCTGCCAGCGAAGATCAACACTATGTGACGCCGTAGCAGTTAGATTCCGCCGAGATCCCGATGTCGCTGCCGTCCCACCGAATTATCCAGGGCACGCGACGACCGA
>Ga0326727_10020296_pt1 | contig 13216 bp, 11 predicted proteins | sample MB2enrmetagenome_FD_207643 | JGI IMG/M metagenome (GOLD analysis project Ga0326727, IMG submission 207643) | Lab enriched peat soil microbial communities from McLean, Ithaca, NY, United States - MB29MY | ecosystem: Environmental > Terrestrial > Soil > Wetlands > Peat | place: USA: New York...
CTTGCTGACATCGGTAAAGGTTCCATCTCCGTTGTTGTGGAAGAGATGATCCTGCTCTCCCTTGAGGCCGCGCGGGCCGCACATCACCGTCACGCCGCGATATTGGCAATGAGCGGAAGCGCCCGCATCTGTTCCTGAAACCGGAGGGTTGGCCAGGTCAAAGCGTAAATAGCCGGCGACGAACAGGTCCAGACGCCCGTCGCCATCGTAGTCGCCGAAGGTTGCGCCGGTTGACCAGGTACCGATGGTCAGGCCGGCCTTCTCCGCCACATCTGTGAATGTTCCGTCGTGGTTGTTATGGTACAAGCGATTCTTGCCGTAGTTGGTTACATAAAGGTCCGGCCAGCCATCGTTGTCGTAATCGGCGACCGCGCAGCCGTATCCCCAGCGGTCATTGGCAACCCCGGCCGCCTGAGTTACGTCGGTGAACGTTCCATCGTGATTATTGTGGAAGAGCGCCGCATGCGGGGGAGTGGCCTTGCCATCGAGCGCTTCGTAGGTCGAGCCATTGACTAAATAAATATCCAGCCAGCCGTCGTTGTCGTAGTCGATAAGGCACACGCCCGGGCCCTTGGCCTCCAGAATGAAGCGCTTCTCCGGCGTGCCGGCTTTGTGATGCCAACCTGTAAGCCCGGCGGCCGCAGCCACATCCTGGAAGACAATAGGGCCGGTCTTGACAAAGCCGCCTGCGGTGATGGGACGATGCTGGCTGTCGAACTCCGCCTTCTGCGGCCCAGCGTTGGCCATTCCACCCTGCGAGGATTGCATCTCCTGCTGCGGCCCGGATGGTGGGGCCGTCTGCGCCCAGGCTGAATGAGGGACAAGAAGCGCAATGGCGGTGAGAGCAGCAAAGACCTTGAACCTGTGCAGCAAGCGGAATACCCCCAAAAGTTGAAGTGTAACGCAATCGCCGCCGCCGCAGTTGAACGCGGCTCTTCTGTTCCATTTGCGACAGACCGGCTCCGCTGCGCGGGCTTAGAGTGAACGAACACCGAGTTCACGGAGGCGAGACCGATGAACAAGCCTGAAATCGCGGGGCCAACAGCTTCAGCTGCGGTCAAAGACTGGACCGTTCACGACCATTTCGGCCGATTCGCAGCAGCGGCCAGCGGCTGGCTGGGATCGACATGGGCGTTTGCGGGCGCTGGCCTGGTGGTTGCCGCGTGGGCCGCCACTGGACCCGTATTTCATTTCTCCCAGACATGGGCGCAGATCATCGGCACGGGCACGGGCATTGCGACGTTTCTGATGGTCTTCCTGATCCAGAGCACACAGAATCGCGATTCGCGAGCCATTAATCTGAAGCTCAATGAGTTGATCCGCGCCATGGATAGCGCCCGAAATCAATTGATCGATATCGAGAGGTTAAGCGATCTGGAACTGGACGAAATGCAGGCCACCTACGAAAAGATAAAAACAACTTGGACCGAGCGCCAGACGCGAGCCCCTCGCAGCGCTCAATCGAAATGAAGCAGGGGATCGCGACCCCGGCGCGCCATCTGCGCTCGACGCGCGTGCGCTCCAACCGCTCGCGCCGGTAACCTCGCCATGGGAGTTTCGAGCCTTCTTGTGGCAAAGGTCTGCTTTGGGTGCTTCTTGTGTCCCTTTTGATACTGCGCCCCATCCAGGAACCGTGAGCAACTGGAGATCAGGAGCGTGTGAAGATGGACAAGGATAGAGTAAAAGGCACAATCAACGATGTGGTGGGAAGCGCCAAGCGGCATATCGGCAACTTGACCGGCGACACCGGCACCCAGGTCGAAGGCGCTTTGCAACAGGTAAAGGGCAAGGTTCAAAACACCTGGGGCAAAGCGAAGGATGCGGCCCGCGATGCTCAAGCCAATCTCAAAGCATCGAACGCGGCAGACAAAGAAGCGGCACGCGAAAACCGCGAGGTCATAGTCGTGGAGAGGCGCCCTCTAATCTAGCACACACAAGAAGCAACCCGCCGGAGGTTTCAAGGCGGATGTGCCCTTCTGACCGTTGGCCGTGGGAACTGCCGACTGTCACCGTCAATCCCCTGGAATCTCCCGCCCAGTCCGGGTATACTGAGCGCAAGGCGGCGTGCATCCGGTTGCGCCGGCCCCCAAAGTGAGGTGCGTCTTCCGCAGGGACTCCGGTTCACTGACGTTCGACGTTCCACCATCGGAGACCTCCCGCTGGCGCGCAGTTGCCCGTGTGCTCCGAAGTCCGGTGGACGCTTTGAGTTGCGCCCTTCTGCCTGCCTTCTGCGCTCTCTGCGGCTCCCCTCTGCCGCAGCTTTCCCTCGTGCCAATCTGCGATCCATGCTGGAGCGAATTTCCCGTCCAGAGCGGCCCCATGTGCGCGCGCTGCGGCGACTTGCTCGATGCCCCGGTACTGGAATCCGCGCCATCGAGCGCCGGGCTGTGCCGAGCCTGCCGCCTTGCGCCCCCGCCGTTTGTGCGGGCGGTGGCCTTCGGGCTTTACCAGGACCGCATGAAAGCGGCCATTCACGCGCTCAAGTATGACCGGCTTCAGCCCGCTGCCCATGGTTTGGGCCGGATGCTGGCTTGCGCCATTGCCCAACTGGCAGCCGAGGCGCCGGCCGAGATGCTGGTGGTCCCTGTGCCGCTACATAGGTTGAAGCACGCCGAGCGCGGTTTCAATCAGGCTCGCTTGCTGGCCGCCTATGCGCTTGAAGCCTTGCGCAAGAGCCACCCGGAGTGGCGTCTCACGCTGGCATCGAGCACGCTGATGCGCCTGCGGGCTACCGAAAACCAGGCGGGCCTGACGCCCCGCCAGCGGCGATTGAATGTGCGCGCCGCCTTCTCGGTCTCCGATCCAGCCGCTGTCGACTCCAAGCACATCCTGCTCATCGACGACATCCTTACCACCGGCGCAACCGCCCGCGCCGCCGCATTGGCGCTGGTCAGGGCCGGCGCAGCCTCCGTATGGGTGGCCACGCTGGCAAGAGCGCGCCGTATCCACGAATTCCGCCGCGGGGCCTCTACATCCTTCGAGGATGCTGAGGGCGATCCTGCTTTGCCACCAGACTCGCCTGCGGCAACCGCGCAGGCGGCAAGCATTTACTCATCGCAGGACCAACCATCTTTTTGACGAGGGGAAAAGAGATGTCGCTGGGAAAAGCTATGATTCATGCCCGCAAGCAGAAGTCCATCGCCAAGGCCGCGGCACTGGCCGGCGAGCACACCGCCGGACAGTTCGGCACACAGCACGCCCACCTGCTGCAGATGCCGGTGCTGGTGCTCAACGCCTCTTATGAGCCCATCAACATCTGCGGAGCGCGCCGCGCCCTGGTGCTGGTGCTCAAGGGCATTGCGCGCACCGAGGAGGAGCACGGCCTCATTCTCCATGCCCAGCGCAGCCGCATCCCCATGCCCTCGGTCATCCGGTTGCTTGAGTACCGGCGCATCCCCTACCAGACCCGCGCCCTCTCGCGCAAGAACATTCTGCTGCGCGACCGCAACACCTGCCAGTACTGCGGCGAGGCCATGCCCCCCAGCGATCTCACGCTTGACCACGTGGTGCCCCGCTCCCGCGGCGGCAACTCCACATGGGAGAACCTGGTGGCCTGCTGCCACGCCTGCAATCGCCAAAAAGGCAACCGCATGTTGCACGAGATCGACGACATGATCCTGCTGCGCGAGCCGCGCCCCTTCTCGCTGCACACCAGCCGCCAGATCATGCGCATGTTGGGCCGCGCGGACGATCGCTGGCGCAAGTACCTGTTCTATTGAGGGGCTGGGACTGGCGAATAAGGTGCCTGAGGCCTGCGGGGACGTTGATCGACCTGCAACTGCCGGTTTGCCGGTCGATCGGGCACACCTCGATCGGCCGGGTGGCTCTATTCCGATTTGGTTGTTGACGGCACTTGAATCCGCTATTTACAACCCAGCTAGACGGGACTGTGACACTTTAGAAAGTGCCACAACCACGAATCATTCCATATGCGGCTTCACCTATCGTAAGGAGATGATGACACGACTCTCCATCGCGATCGGATTCGCTGCCGCTCTTGCGGCGCTCTCTCTTCTCCGGCCAATTCCCGCCGTCGCCCAAGTCGCCTCCACGCAATCTTCGGCGGAACCGGCATTGCCGGCGAATCGGCGGCAAACGCCAACGCAAGCGGAAGTGGATGAGGCTCTCAGGCAGGCGCAGGAGCAGGAGGGCCGAAAGCTCGCCCTGGTAACTCAGGCCGTCGGGTATTGGAACGATCCATCGACGGGACTCATGTGGGCCGCGAAAGACAGCGGCAAAGACCTCAGCTGGAAGAATGCTGCGAAGTATTGCCGCAACCTTCGCACCGCCGGTTACTCCGACTGGAGGCTGGCAAATATGGCCGAGTTGCAAGGCATTTACGACAGGAGCGCTTTTTCCCCTGGATTGGGAGCGCATGAGGTCTCGCCGACGACGTGGCACGTGAAGGGGTATCTGCATCTGACGGCGTACGAATGGAGCAGCAACACGTCGCTGGATGACCGTGGGCGTCCTGGTGGATATGCCTATTACTTCAACTTCAACTCGGGCCAATCCAACGACGATCCTACTGGTTGGCCATACGGATACGAATATAGGCATGCTCTGTGTGTGCGCGGTTCTGGAGACACTCTCGCCGTTACGGCCGCCAACCATGATCCTGCGGCCAACACGCCCGAGAAGATAGCGGCAATCAACCAGGCCCTCGCAAAAAACGGTGACATTGACGCAGCCTATGAACTCGGTCTGGCCTACCTGCAAGGCTATGGAGTGCAGGAAGACTTCGCACAAGCCGAGCACTGGTTCCAGGTCGTTGCGACCGACCCCGGACTCAAGTCCGCAATCGATCTCGACGCCGAAGCCCACTTGCAGCCGCTCTACCTCTTTGAACTTGCTGAAACTTATCGCAAGGACACACCGCAGCAAACCGAAAGAGCCGAGAAAATGTACCTTTACCTGCTCAGGCAGACCGGCCGTCCCGAGGTCCGTCGTGCGCAGATGGAGCTTGGCAACTTTGTCCTAGATGGAAAGTACACGGCAGGCAACGACGCAAGAGGACGAGCGCTGAATCTCGAGTGGGCACGCCTCATTGCTCAGGAATCGCTGGGCCAGGAGGAGTATAAGATCGCGGTCGACTATAAAATCGGCCGAGAAGATCTGCCAAAAAACTCAGCCATGTGGCTCCGATTCTGCAAACGCGCCGCCGCATACAATATTGATCTCGCACAAAAGTTCCTGGCCCAGGCAATTGCGGAGGGCACGGTGCCCAATCAAACCGGCTATGACGACGTAACCTGGACGCGCCTCGCCTCGGACAAACAGACCGATGAGAGTGCCGTGTTTGAGGCTATGGAATCCCGCATGACGCCGCAGCAACGCCAGGCCGCCGACGCGGAGTATGCCTCGCTGGTGCAAACGCGCGCAAGCGATGGTGCTTACTACTCACCGGACGACCCGCTCCGCAACCCGACGCCCGCAGAACTCGCCGCCATGCCAAAGGATGATCCGGATGTCCAACTTCGGCGTGCCTTTGCCCTGGAGAAGGCCGCACAGGCCAACAACGATGCATATCGGGAGGCGCTGAATCTCTATCGCGCCATTCGCGACCGCCGTGAAAGGGATATACGCTTTGCCCTCGGACGCGACTACCTGAACGGAACGAACGGCCTGCCAAGAAATCTGGATCTCGCCCGCTACTGGCTCGATGAATCAGCGGGTTTCGGATCGCAACCGGCGAAAACCCTGCTAGCTACTCTCGCCAGCGCCCAGCCAAACTGAGGCAGGACCATTTACTCGCGCCGCTTCTCCGTCTCCTCACTCATCTGCTTCGCCACATCTGTGGCCAGCACCCAACTCCCTACTTCTTCGGCGGCGCCGCCGGCTGGTTCGCGGGCTGCGAGATATCCTGCCCCTCATAGATGATCTTGGTCGTCGAGCCGAACTGCTTGTAGTCGGTGTATTTGATGGTGTCGCGGATGTGCACGTCCTCGGCCATCTGGAGGTTGCCGCCGCTGAAGTGCAGAATGCCTTCGCCTTTGGTATAGACCGGGAACCAATAGTGGCCGTCCACCTGCTGCCGCCAGGTCATGAAGGGCGGGTGCAGGTCTTCGCTACCCTTGCGCGTGTCGTCGGGAACCATGCGGCCGTTGGTCACCACAATCTGCAGGTCGGTCGAGTCCACCCAGATGCGGCCCAGCAGGTAGCGATGCTTCTTCTCGATGACCTTGGGGCTCACGTCGAAGACGTAGCAATCCACCTCGTCCACCTTTTGCCGGCCCACGTACTTCACGTCGTACTGGCCGATCTCCTCGGCGGTCAGCACGAAGGGGTAGCCGCGCTGGATGTCCTGAAGATCGGAGGGCGACATCATCACCCGCTGCAATGAGTTCTCCGGCGCGTAGACCACCTTCTCGATCCGATTGCCCGTGGGGTCGAAGATCACGTCGTCCACCTCGTACCACTCCCCATCCACCTTGTTGTCGTCATCGATGGTCTGCACGCGGGCCACGCGGCGATAGGTGTAGTGGTTAAGCGCCTGCTGGAACTCGCTCTCTTTGGCGGCAAACTGGCGGATAATCTCCTCCGGCTTGATCGCCGGCTCGGAGATGTCCATCCGCCCGAAGCCCGAGTCCAGCGGCATGGGCGTAAAGCTGTCCTTGCCTTGCGCAGCGGCCGCCAGCGCGCATCCCGCCGTCAACAGCATGGCCATAACCCATCGATTCGGCACCGTTCTTCTCCAGTCCATATCGGTTAGACGCAGGGGCGCCTCAGCCGGATGCTTCCAGAAGCCGGGCCCGCCAGCGACCGCGGAATCCGCGGGCGGCCGCCGGAAGCCAATTGTCAGTAGGGCCTTAGACGAAGGGGAATCGACGCTGGGTCGTTCTTCCAACTGACGACCCTTTTGTTCTGGAAGTACACCACGGAGCCGCCGTATTCAAACTTGTCTTCGGAAAATGCCGTCGGAGTGCCTTGAACCGCCAGCACGGCGTCTCTCGATGAGCCATAGGAAAAGAAATCCAGGCCTGGATCGACGGGAGCCTCCGGCCACAGCTTGACGCGAATCGGCGAGGAAACAGGATCGATTCGCCAGCCGACAACCGCGCCGTCTTTGAAATATAGCTCCGACTTGCCATAGACGAGCTTGTCATCGGAGGACGCCGTTGGAGTTCCCAGCTGAGCCAGCACTTCATCTTTGGTGGAACCGACGGTGAGATAGGACGACATCTTCCGGGCCTCAGGCTGAGTTCCATGGGCAGCGGCACGTTCATTCGCTGGCTGGGCGCTGTTCGAGGCCTGGGCGGAATTCCGGACGGAGTTGGGACGGCCGGGACTCTGCGAATTCTGCTTCGAAGCAACCGGTGAGTCGTTGCTTGGCCCCTCGGTCGCATTCGGAGCACTCTGCTGGCCATTGACACTGGCCGGCTGTTCAACGCCGGGCCTATGCGCATTGAGAAGCGTCCGGATCGATCTACCCGAAAGAATGAGGATTGCGAAGGCCGCGATCACGCAGATCAATCCGAACCTGCTCCAAAACTTGAGGCGCGGTTTCATTCTTTGCCAAAAGCCCGGCGGGGGAGGAGGCGTTCTCTCCGGGAGGACGACAAGAGTTGTAAAGCCTTGGGAGGGCTTTCTCGGGGCGTTCTCAGCGTCAGGCACCGTCTCTGAGGAAGCTGCGCGAGAGGTTAGATAGACTGGCCGTTGCCGCCCGATTAGCTCTGTGGAAGTCGCAATGAGGGATTCGAATGCGGTGTTGATATCCTTCAACTTGTTCTCTGCTTCTTCCTTCAATTTCTGATCGTCCAGGATACGGTCCGGTTGCCAAACCTTGACGAGGGTGCGATAAGCATTTCTGATCTCAGTCTCCGTCGCATCCCTTCCAAGCCCGAAGACTTGCAGTGCGTCGCAACGGGGACACTGCGAGTATTGATCGTTAAACAAATTGCCGCAGGAACAGATGTTCATTTCGCCCGATAGCCCTCGGCTCCCACAATCTTGGAGACGGCACGATTATAACTGAGCCTCTCCGCCGCTGCAGCGCGGGGTTCTGCGTGGAAAGACAGGAATCCGTAGAATAGGCTTGTACTTCGATTTGCGGGGCTGGATGGCTTTTACCGAACAATACGATGTGGTGGTGGTGGGCGCGGGGCACGCCGGATGCGAGGCGGCGATGGCGGCCGCGCGCATGGGGATGAAGACCGCTCTCATCACCATGAACATGGACCTGATCGCGCAAATGAGCTGCAATCCGGCTGTCGGCGGCGTGGCCAAGGGCCACCTGGTGCGCGAGGTGGACGCCCTGGGCGGCATCATGGGCGAGGTAGCCGATGCCGTGGGCATTCAGTTCCGGCTGCTCAACTCATCGCGCGGCCCGGCGGTGTGGAGTCCGCGGGCGCAATGCGACAAGCAGCTTTATCGCGTGAAAATGCGCGAGGTGCTGGAGGCACAACCAGGTCTGCACATTCGCCAAGCCGAGGTGGTGAACCTGGTGGTTGAAGAGGAACCAAGGACTGAGGGACTAGGGACTGAGGGACCCGGGACTGAGGAAACAGGACTGGGTGCCCCAGGTCCCGATTCTGGGATCTGGGATCGGATGCCTCGCCGCCGCGTGCTGGGCCTCAAGCTCCGCGATGGCCGCCAACTGCTGGCCGGGGCCACCATCATCACCACCGGCACGTTTCTGAATGGCCTTATCCACTGCGGCGAGGAGCGCTATCCGGCTGGACGCAACGGCGAACCGGCCTCCGTCCTGCTGGGCGAGGCGCTGCGTGCGCTGGGCCTGCGGACTTGCCGTTTGAAAACAGGGACTCCGCCGCGCCTGGACGGCCGCACCATCCGCTGGGAGGCCTTCGAGGAGCAGGCGGGCGATGCCGACCCGACGCCCTTCAGCTTCCGCACCAAGCGAATCGTGCAGCCGCAGGTAAGCTGCCACATCGCCTTCACCACCCCTGAGACCCTGCGCATCATCCGCGAGAACGTGCACCGCTCGGCCATGTACTCAGGGCAGATCAAGGGCATCGGGCCGCGCTATTGCCCCTCGATCGAAGACAAGATCGTCAAGTTCCCCGACAAGACTCAGCACCAGTTCTTTCTGGAACCGGAGGGGCTGAAGACGCGCGAGGTATACGTGAACGGCATGTCCACCTCGCTGCCCATGGAGGTGCAGTGGCAGATTGTGCGCTCCATCCCCGGCCTCGAAGCGGCGGAGATGCTGCGCCCCGGCTACGCCATCGAGTACGACAGCGTGGACGCCACGGAACTCGACCGAACTTTGCGTGTGAAGAGCATGGAGGGCCTGTACCTGGCCGGCCAGATCAATGGAACCAGCGGGTACGAGGAGGCGGCCTGCCAGGGCATCATGGCCGGAATCAACGCCGCGCTGTGGCTCAAGGGCGAGCCGCCCTTCACCCTGGACCGCAGCGAAGGCTACACCGGAATCCTGATCGACGATCTGATCTCGAAGGGCATCAACGAGCCGTACCGCATGTTCACCTCGCGCGCCGAGTTCCGCCTGCATCTGCGCATCGATAACGCCGACCGGCGGCTGACCCCATATGGCCGGCGGCTGGGGCTGATCGGCGATGAGGCATGGGCGGAATACGAGCAGAAGCAGGCGCGCATGGCGGCGCTGGAACGCTTGCTGCTCTTTGGCAAGCCTGACACCGAAGGGCTGCGGGCTGCGGGCTTTGGAGCGCTGACGGCCACCGCCGGGCTGACTTGGGCGCAACTGCTCAAGCGGCCGGAGGTGACCATTGAGGCGGTGCTTGGGGCGATGGGTGCGGCGTTAGCGCAGGAACCACTGCTGGTAGAGCTCGCCGCCGCGCTGGCCGGCGTGGATCTGGACCAGGATGCGAGAGCCCGGAGGGCCGTGCTGCGCAATGAGGCCCGCGCCGTCGAGACCGAGATCAAGTTCGCCGGCTACCTAGAGCAGCAGAAGAAGTCGATTGAAAAGCTGAAGGCCGCCGAGGCCGTCGCCATTCCGGATTGGATGGACTATCGAGCCATCAGCGGCCTCTCGCGCGAGATGCGCGAGGTCATGGAGCGGGTGCGTCCGGTCACCGTCGGCCAGGCCAGCCGCATTCCCGGCGTCACGCCCGCCGCGCTCAGCCTGGTCCACGTATCCATCCGGCTACAGGGAGCCCGGCGGCTGGCAAGCTGAGCGGCCATCAACCCATGGGTGCCCCACCCTCGCCGCGTTCTTGTTTCTGCGGCTAGGGTGGGACAACACGATGCACAATGTGCGGAATAGCTTCCCGCCGACCCCCTTTCTCACTCCCCCGCGCATAACCGTAGAATCGCCTCGCCAAACCGCTCAACTTTGGCCGGACCCATTCCATCGATCTCCAGCAACTGGCGGGGATTCCGCGGCCTCGCCAGGGCCACGGCGGCCAGCGTCCGGTCATGCAGAACCACGTATGCGGGAACCCGCAGCCGCTTTGCCTCTTCCGTGCGCCACTCCCTGATCCGCGCCGTCAGCGCTTGCACTTCTGGCGTATGCGGCGGCGCGGGAACCTCCGACTTCCCAGCCGCCTTCGGCAAACTAGGTTCCGCACACTTCCCAGTCGCGGCACGCGCGACCGCCTTTGCCTTCTTCTTCCGCATAGGAGGTTCAGCCCGCCCGCCGAACTCCTCCACAATTCCGTCGCTCAGCAGCAGCTCGACCGAGGCTTCCGGGCGCAGATCCCGACCTGCCTCCGTGAGCATAACTTTGCGGAATCGTTTGACCTCGCCATCCTTCTCGTATTCCGCATCCTCGATCTCGATCAATCCCGCCTTAGCCATCGCTCCCAGTAGCTCGTCGAACTCCTTCCGGCTCAGTCTGCCCGCCAGCTCGAGGCTCCGTTGCAGCGCTCCCGCACCTCTGTAGGTCACTGGCCTCAGATCGTCCACAATCACCTGCGCCATCGCCCGCTCCACAGTGGTAGCGCGCCTGAAGAGCCGCAGCACCGCCCCCGCCGGATCACACACGTCGCACACCCCGCAGGGGCGGCTGGCATCCTCCACATCGCCAAAGTGGCGGACCAGCGCCGCCATCCGGCACTCATTCTGGGTCGTATACCCCAGAACCTTTTCGATCTGCTCGGCCCGGAACTGCGCCTGCGCTCTATACGTTTTCTTCCACCCCGTGCCCCCACGGTCACGTTGCCGCCAAAGTCCATCCGCGCGCCGCCGTGGATCTCCAGCTTTTCCAGCGCCTTGTCGAACTCCTCTTCGCCCAGATCCGATTCAGCCCGCAGCTCCTCTACGGCCTGGGGCTCCTCCTTGAGCGCCTTGAAAACCTGCTGCAAATCCTCCACCGGCGGATAATCCCGGTTCAGAAAAAAGTCGTGCGTCCGCTGGTCGGCGTAGCTGTGCATCAGATAGGTTCGGCTTGGCAGGCCGTCACGCCCCGCTCGCCCGATCTCCTGGTAGTAGCCTTCGAGGGTTCCTGGCAACCCGGCGTGGATCACTGTCCGGATATCCGCCTTGTCGATCCCCATTCCGAAGGCGATGGTCGCTACTACCACCTCCAGCTCGCCCGCTTGGAAGGCCGTCTGCACCCGCTCCCGCGTCTCCGCATCCAGGCCGGCATGGTAGGCCGCTGCACGGATCCTCCACTTTGCGCCTGTCCCTCCCGATGGCGATAGCGACAACTCCTCCGCCAGCTGCTCGGCATTCTTCCGCGAAGTTGCATAGACGATCGCCGGACGGCGCGCCGGCTCGGCCAGCAGCCGCGCAATCGCTCCCGCCCGCTCCGGCACGGCAAGCTCGACCACCTCGATGGCCAGGTTCTCGCGCCGGAAACCGTGGATGAACTTGACCGGCTTTACCATCCCCAGTTGCGTCAGGATGTCGGCCTGCACCGCTGGGGTCGCTGTAGCCGTCAGCGCGATCACCGGCGCTCCATTTTCGCCGCCCCGCAGCCCCGGCAAGTACTGTCCCAGCATCCGGTAATCCGGCCTGAAGTCGTGGCCCCATTGCGAGATGCAATGCGCCTCGTCAATGGCTATCAGGGCCAGCTTTCGCTTGGCCAGCATCTCGGGGAACCCAGGAACCCGCAGCCGTTCCGGCGCAATAAACAGGAATTGCAAACTCCCGTTCAGGTAATCCACGCAGGCCTGCCGGGCCACGCTCCGCTCCAGCCCGGAGTGAATCCGCGCCACGCGCAGGCCCAATGCGGCCAGCTTCGCCGCCTGGTCCTCCATGAGCGCAATCAGGGGGCTAATCACCAGCGCCGTGCCGCCGCGCGCAATGGCCGGCAACTGGTAGCAAAGCGACTTCCCTGCCCCGGTCGGCATCACCAGCAACAGATCGCGTCCCTCCAGGGCCGCCTCGCAGACCGCCTTCTGCCCGGCCCGAAACCGGGCAAAGCCGAAGACCGACCGCAACAAGCCGGCCAGTTGATCCGAGATGGAAGGAGTCGTCAACAGAACTGTGTCGGGGCACGAAGCGGCTGCGCAGAAATTGCGAGATGCTTCTTCCAACTTTACAAGAGTGGATTGCCGTCCGCAGCGGGACTGAAGGATCGGCCCAGGCCCGACGAGCCGTATGCAGCCAGCAAAAACCCAGCCCATCAATCCAGATTGGCGCCGCTGAAGAGGCTTCAAGAACGCAAGGCCCGCTTGCCGAAGCAAGCGGGCCTTTCTGGGGAAATCCGCAGGATCTGGGGTGCACTGCGGAGCAATGTGTTAATTACCGGTGTCCGCCACCGCCATGGCCGCCGCCACCAGCGTGGCCGCCACTGAATCCGCCGCCAGCATGGCCCCCACCGCTGAATCCGCGAGCCGCTCCGCCTCTGGGGGCTGCATAACCACGCGCAACACCGCCTCTGGGGGCCGCATAGCCGCGGGCGCCGCCGGCATAACCACGCGCTCCGCCGGCATATCCGCGAGCAGCGTAGCCGCCGCGATAGCCGTAGCCGCCCCAGCCGTGCCCACCGTACCAGCCGTGCCTCCAGCCCCAGCCGTACCATGGGCCGGCGCCGATGAAGAAGCCGCCGTAGAACCAGTTGGGCCCGTAATAGCCGTAGGGGGCGCAGGCATAGGGGTAATAGGCGTAATAGCCCCACTCGCATACCGGCGGACCGTAGACATCGGGCGCGGCAACGATTGCGGGGCCGACTCCGACACCCACCGCCACTTGGGCATTTGCCGTGGCCGCGAACGGCAGAGCCAGGAGCATTGCGAACAGAACGAGGCTAAGTCTCTTCATGACATCCTCCATGTGCTGCCCTGTCCTTTTCAATCCGGACCCGGGATTCAACGTTCTCAGCACCTGCCAG
>Ga0326727_10020297_pt1 | contig 13215 bp, 10 predicted proteins | sample MB2enrmetagenome_FD_207643 | JGI IMG/M metagenome (GOLD analysis project Ga0326727, IMG submission 207643) | Lab enriched peat soil microbial communities from McLean, Ithaca, NY, United States - MB29MY | ecosystem: Environmental > Terrestrial > Soil > Wetlands > Peat | place: USA: New York...
TAATCGCGCAGGCCGCTCATGAGCTTCCGAATTGTAACAAGGATCGTAGTAAGCTGAAGATTCGCTCGGGCAGAGCATGCGGATCACCGTCGTCACATCTTATTTCCCAACCTCAGCCCGGCCTTATGGCGGCAATTCCGCGTTCCAGACGCTGCTCCGCCTTAAGCCCCAGGCATCCATCGAAGTGGTCTCGCCGCAGGAGCATTACCTCAACATTCCCTTCCTCAAACCGGCGCGCTACGAGCCCGCCGACCTGACATGGCAGCCACCGGAATTCGAGACCACGTACGTCTCATACCCCGTGGTCCCAATTGTTTCGCGCCCATTCAACGGCCCTATTTGCGCCAAGATTCTCCTGCCGTATGTCCGCATGACAAGGCCCGATCTGATTCTGAACTACTGGCTCTATCCCGATGGATACGCCGCCGTCCGCATCGCCCGCGAGCTCGGCATCCCGGTGATTGTCGGCGCCATCGGCTCCGACCTGCGCCACCGCAACGACCCGATTACCGTTCGCCTGGTGCGTGAAACCATGCTCGGCGCCGACGCCGTCATCACCGTCAGCGAGGAGCTACGCCGGCAGGCCATCGCGCAAGGCATTCCGGCGGAAAAGATCACCGCCATCCTCAACGGCTGCGACACCGCCGTTTTTCATCCCGGCGATCGCGACGAGGCGCGCGCGCAGGTGGGCTGCGACCCATCGGACGAGTTGATCGTCTACGCCGGGAATCTGCTCGTTACCAAAGGCCTGGGCGAGTTGATGGACGCCTTTCTGGAACTGGCGAAACTCCGCCCGCAATTGCGCCTGGCCGTCGTCGGACAGGGCCCTTACCGCGATACCCTGGCGCGCCGTGCGGCATCCGCCAACTGCGCCAAGCGAGTGATTCTACCGGGGCGTTGCGAGGCTGCCAGCGTCGCGCAGTGGATGCGCGCGGCGGACATCTTCTGTCTGCCCAGCTACACCGAAGGATGCCCCAACGTGGTGGTGGAAGCGCTGGCCTGCGGCCGCCCGATCGTGGCCACCAACGTCGGCGGCATTCCCGAACTAGTCCGCCCGGATTCCGGCATTCTGGTCCCGCCGCGCGATTCGGCGGCGCTTCGCGAGGCGCTCCAACAGGCGCTTTCGAAGCAGTGGGACAGCGCCGAAATCGCGCGCACTTCCACCCGCGGCTGGGAGACGGTGGCGGTCGAGACTTGGGCTGTCTGCTGCAAGCTTGGAAAGACTTCCTAGCCCCAATGCTGTTCACGTAGGCTCATTGCCGCAGGCGCGCTGAGGTTCAAAAACGGATTCGTCGGTACGCATTTGGATCCCAAGAGGACCTGCTACGCGTTTGACTGGTGGGGAGGGGATTTCGCGCCAGGAACGCTTGACGGGTCTTCCGCGGGAGCTTTCTCGGGCCAGCTTCCGAATGGGCGAATACGCGCGGAGCGGAGACTTCCCCGGACGGCGTTCCTCGGGAGCAGCGATCCCGGCGCGGGATTTGAGACGATACAGAGATGGACCACGCGGCGAGGGTTTCGCAGCGTCTATTCGAGTCCGTCATACCCGGCGCACGCATGGACTACCGTGCGTCACAAAGCAAGGGCCAATATGATTTCGACTTGCATTACGCGGATGGGGGTGTTTCTGCTGTCGAGGTGACATCCTCGGTGGATCAAGCGCTGGAGGAAACTCACGACGCAATCATCGCCAAGGATAAGGGCGGCTCCTCCATCCCAACTCGCCTCTGCAAGAACAGTTGTTAATCCATCTGCTATCAGACACGCGCATAAATCCACTTAGAAAGAAGCGGACCGGTATCTCGCCGCCATCGAGAATGCCGGCATCGAGCAATTCTGGGGACCAACGGATGATCGTCCGACGGTGTAAGCGATATATCAGGACCCCGGCGTTATCAGCGGCTCGGTCGCATCATGGATTAGAGCGGGGAACATCCTCATGGCCCTTCCGGGAAGTGGGGGAGCTGTGGGCGTAAGCACCGTGATTGAAGCCGCGGAGCGGGAAGCGTTCAAAACGGACAACCGAAAAAAGCTCGGTGCGGACGGGACCCCTGAGAAGCATCTGGCGGTTTACGTGTATATGACTACTCTCGCGTGGGTTCCGCTGCTAGACTTCGAGCCTATGCCAAGTAGCCCCGAATCTTCCTCCTGAGATCACGGACATCTGGATATTCAGCGAGAGCTAAAACCTACCCTTTACGCGGCGTCGATTCATCCACATTGACGTCTAACGCCCGACCCGCGGATGTGCGCCAGTCGACGCGCCCAGTTGCGTTGTGGTCCATTGAGGCTCCTGTGCCTGTCGACCGGCGTATCTCCCCCAAACACTGGCCTGATTTTCAGGCAAAACCGGCGCAGTGCCGGTCAACAGAACGGTGAGTTTCAAAAGGGCCGACTCCACGTGGTGTCCGAACACGTGAGATGATGGGAGGGAAGAGGGGTTCAGGGGCGAACTCGCACCGAACGGCCAGATCGCTGTTCCGCCCGAGATCGCATCGCAGGTTCCGCCGGGGGCGCAGATTCAAGTCGTACTTCAGTGGGGCATCTCCGAAGAGGACGCTGCTTGGCGCGTCGCCGGCCGACGGCAATTCGAAGCGGCGTACATTGATGATGACTCGATCACGAACTCCTGATCCACGACACTTCGGCCCGGTGAAGTCGTCCTGATCCGGATTGCTTTCCACCAGACGCCCGGCGGCAAATTACGTCCCTGTGTTGTCCTCCTGGACGCGGCAGACGACGATTCTGTTGCCGCTCCCGTCTCAGAGCATGCGGCTTCGATATCCCCATTCATCAATGGCGTGAGGCCGGCTTGAATATAGCCGAGCCGATTCGTGTTCACAAATTGACGGTGTTGTCGAAGGATGAAGTGGTGCGCCGCCTCGGTGAACTCGCAGCGGTCGACCGATCGGCATTAAGGCGAGTTCTGCGCCGGGCCTTCTCCCTGGATCAATAGGCCGGCAGACTTTGGACGAAGATAACGAGACCGGCAACCCGCTCCAGCCTGCCCTCAACTTTTACTGCAGCATCATCATCGGATGCAGCCGGCGGGCGTTATCGCAACTGCGCAGCTTTTGCAGCGCCTGCGCTTCGATCTGCCGGATTCTCTCGCGCGTGAGCCCGAAGCTCTGCCCGATTTCCTCCAGCGTATACTCCCGGTCGAATCCGATCCCGAAGCGCATGCGAAGCACCCGCTCCTCGTTGGGAGGAAGCATCCTGAGAACTCCCGCCGTTTCATCTTCGACATCGTGAGTCATCAGCGGATCGATGATCGAGCCGGCGGCGCGGCCCACCAGCAAATCGCCCAAAACCGACTCTCCGTCGCTTCCCACGGGCAGATCGAGCGACACCGGATCGCGGGCGATGGTGCGCAGTTGCTGCACTTTATCCGGGCTGGTCTCCAGCCGGTGAGCGATTTCTTCGTTCTTCGGATTCCGCCCCAGTTCCTTCTCCAGCTCGCGCGCGGCGCGCAGGAACTTGCTCAGGCTCTCGTTCATGTGAACGGGAATCCGGATGGTGCGGGATTGATCGGCAATGGCGCGCGTCACCGCCTGCCGGATCCACCACGTCGCATAAGTCGAGAATTTGAAGCCGCGATGGTAATCGAACTTGTCGGCCGCGCGCATCAGGCCGATATTGCCTTCCTGAATCAGGTCGAGCAGGTGCAGGCCGCGATTGACGTACTTCTTGGCTACCGAAACCACCAGGCGAAGATTCGCCTCCACCAGAGCCGCCTTCGCGGCCTCGACTTCCGCCTCGCCGCGCCAGGCTTTTTGCAGCCAGCGATACATCTGCGAGGAGGTGAACCGCTCGTGCGTTTTCTCTTGCGCAGCCTTCTCCAGTTCGATCCGGAACCGCTTCCACTGCTCGGCGCGGAAGGGAATTTGCCGAACTTCCTGGGAGCATCTCACCCGCCATCGGAGGATTTCGCCGGTCATCTTCGCGCGCAGATTCGTGTGCCGCTGTGGAGTAGCGGCCAGTTTTGCCTCCAGTTCCGTCAAACGTTGGTACACTCGCGCAAATCGAGTGAGCCGGCGGCCCACATCGCTGCGCATTTGGGCGCGCACATCGTCATCCATGCTGGCGAACTCGATGAACTGGTCAGCCGAGCTCTTGTCGCGGCGGAAAGCGTCATAGAATTCCAGGGTTCTGCGCCAGACCAGCGGCGAACGGGAAAGAGCCTTATGCATCAATAGCTTGCCCCGCTCCATGCGGGTCGCGAGGGTGATTTCCCCTTGCCGGCTCAGCAGGCGCACGGCGCCCATTTCGCGCAGGTACACGCGTACCGGATCGTCGGTCGAAATGGATTCCCTGGCGGATTCCTGCTCGGAAAATTCGCTTTCCTGCAGGTCGGCCACTTCTTCCACTGCGATTCCGGTCGCGCCGATCAAATCAGCCGCCAAGAAATCTTCGAATCGCTCCATTTTGATCCCTCCACCCAGTCCTCGGGCTCCGCTATCTTATTGATTTATTGATTAAATAGCCTCACGCGGATTCAGTCTTGAGAGGACTTCCTATTCCATTGGATGCGGTCCAGACGTACTGGGTTGCACTTGCCACAGATGGCACTTCGGCTTATTGCCAACCGTGGCAACACGCTTGCAATTCCAGTGTCTTTGCCGTCTTTCCAGGATACCGCAAAAACCTCCGCTCGGGAGGTTCGCGGAACGGTTTTTGCGAACATTCCCACCAGACTCGATCGGCTAGCCCCTCAGCCAGTGGTGCGTACTGGTAGTCATCACCCTGAGAATCGGCGTGGAGCCGCCCGTTACCGGGGCTCCCGAGGGCCTCAACCTCCATCGCGCCACGAAAGAGGCCGAAAGGATTGCGGACGAAATCGTACATATGGGTGCTCCACGCCGAGGAAACCAACCTGCCGCGCCAAATCTTGCGCGCCACGGTTTACAGGCATGGGAAGAGGCTAATCTTAGCCTATGGCCTGATATTGCCGTGCTATTCCCCTGTGCCCACCGCGGCGTGACTGCTGCTATAACGGATGGCAGCCATGAAAACGTCGATCTTCGCCGTTCCAGTGCTCTTTCTGCAGTCGTTATCCGCCGCCGGACCGGTGGAAGTCCGCACTACCCCATCGTCCATTGTGCTGGCGAACGACTTTCTGGAGCGCACCATCTCCATCGCCGGCGGTGACATCGGCACGCGGCAGTTCGTGAACAAGATCACCGGCCGCGCCTATGCGCTCCGCGGCAACGAGTTCGAAGTCAAGTTCAACGGTGAGTATGTGGGCTACGATTTCGGCGACGAAAATCCGCGGACATTCATGGCCGCCGGCGCCCGCATCGCCAGCCGCAATGTCGAGGACACACCCGCGGGCGGCAAGCGGCTGACCCTCCATCTGACGGCCGCGCGAAACGCCGCCATCGATCTGGTCTACGAGCTCAATCCCGGCGATTTCTTCACCCGCCAATGGATCCACATCGCCAAGCCCCAGCAAGGGACGCTATTTCTCGAATGGGTCGCGCCTGCCAGCAACGAGTGGGGCGTGCCGCGTTTCACTCTCGGCGGCTTCGGCCAGCCGCTGTTCGCGGAAGACCTGTTCCTCGGCCTCGAATACCCCACCGGCCTGAATACTACGCATGGCGCCGAAGTCAAACTCGGCAGCAACGTGGGCATGAACATTCCCGATGGAGGCTACACCAGCGAATCGGCCGTCATGGGCGTGGCGCCCGCGGGAATGGTCCACCAGCAATTCCTCGACTACGTGGCGCGCATACGCGTCGCTCCCGTCCGCCCGTACCTGCTCTACAACACCTGGTACGACCTTCAGCGCCTCGCCATGAATCACGACAACACCCTCGAGCGCTTGCCCACTTTCCAGAAGCTGCTGCTCGGCAAGTACGGTCTGCACCTCGATTCTTTCGTACTCGACGACGGTTGGGACGACATGCATAAGCTCTGGCAGATCGACCGGCAGCGTTTCCCCGGCGGGTTCACCGATCTCACCAATGCGCTGAAAACCATCGACAGCCATCTCGGCATCTGGTTCGGCCCCATCGGCGGCTACGACCAGCGCGAGGTGCGCATCGCCACGGGGAAGGCCGAAGGCATGGAGATCAGCTCCAACGGCCGCTACTTCTGCACCGCCGGCAAGAATTACAGCCGCCTGTTCGCCGACACGCTACTCAAATATCAGAAGGAGTACGGCATCAACTATTTCAAGCTCGATGGCATCGTCTTCGGATGTAACGAACCCGATCACGGACATCCGCAGGGCGTCTATTCGGACGAGGCGACCGCCCGCACCTTCATCGATCTGCTGAAAAAGCTGCGCGCGCAGGACCCGAAGGTCTTCCTCAATATCACCACCAGCATCTGGTTGAGCCCCTGGTGGCTGCGCTACGCCGACACCGTGTGGATGGGCGGCGAGGATTCCGGCTACCTGCCCTCCGTGCCCACGCTCGCCCCGCGTCAGAGCGCCGTGAGCTATCGCGACTCGGTGCTCTGCGACGATTTCGTCACCCACAAGGCGCAATTCCCCATCTCGTCGCTGATGACGCACGGCATCATTAAGGGGAAAGCGAACATGCTCGGCGGCGAGAAGGAAGATATTGAGGACTGGCGCGACGAAGTGGTTCACTATTACAGCGTGGGCAACATGATGTACGAGCTGTATATCTCGCCCGAGATTCTGTCACCCGAAGAGATGGACGTCCTCGGCAACGTGACGAAGTGGGCGGAGGCCAATGCCCACCCGCTACTCGATAACACCACCATGGTCGGGGGCGATCCGGCGCAGCGCGAGCCGTACGGGTATGTGCACTCGAACGCGGGGAAATCGATTGTGATGCTGCGGAATCCCTTCGTCCGTCCGCGGACGATGAAGCTGAAGATCGACGAGCAGAATGGGTTCCGGAAGTTCGAGGGGGTGCAGAGTGTGAGGTCGATTTACCCATATCGCAGGGTTCTCAGCGCCGGGGTGCGTTTCGGTGGCGACATTTCTGTCGACCTTCAGGGTTACGAGCAGATAGTGGCGGAAATGCTGCCGGAAGGCAAGAGCGACAACCCCTTGGACTACCCGCCGAGTCCCTCGCCGCAGCCGACGTTCTCGCCCGCCACGCTGGACGCGGCCAGCATGAAGCTGCGGGCTTCCGTGGAGGTTCCGGCCGGCGGTCCGAAGACGCGCCTCGCGGTGCTGCTCGAGCCCAACCAGGAGGCCCGCGACATCAAGGCGGACGCGACTGACGCCGGGAAGCCACTCGCGCTCTCCACCGAAAACGGCGGAGGCGGTGTCTGGCACTGGTTCTACGCCGACCTCACACCAGGCAAGCACTCAATTGAGTTGACGATTCATTCTCACGCGCCGGGACATATTTCAACTTGGTTGCTCACTTCCCGGCCGTTGCCGCGGGCCCCAGGCAACCTCGTGCAGTCCAACGTCGAGCGCGCCACCCACCTACTCCTCGAGGAGACCATCCGATGAAACGACGCGAATTCCTAGCCACCACCCTCGCGCTCCCAGCCCTCGCGCAGCAAAAGCCGCGCTCGTTCTCGACGCGTGGCGACCAGTTCCTTCTCGACGGCCAGCCCATCCTGATCCGCTCCGGCGAGATGCATTATCCGCGCGTCCCGCGCGAGTATTGGCGAGATCGCATGCGCAAAATGCGCGCCATGGGCCTCAACACCCTCTGCACCTACATCTTCTGGAACCTGCACGAACCGCAGCAGGGCAAGTTCGATTTCAGCGGCAATCTCGATATCGCCGAGTACGTCCGCGACGCGCAAGCCGAGGGCCTGTACGTGCTGCTCCGGCCCGGTCCGTATATCTGCACGGAATGGGATTTCGGCGGGCTGCCGTGGTGGCTGCTCTCGACCGACATAAAAGTCCGCAGCGCCGAACCGCGCTTCCTCCGTGCCGCGGCGCTCTATATGAACCAGGTCGGCAAGCAACTGGCGCCGCTCCAGATTCAGCGCGGCGGTCCGATCCTCATGGTTCAAGTGGAAAATGAGTACGGCTCCTTCGGCCAGGATCACGACTACATGGGCGCCGTCCGCCACATGATCCGGGACGCCGGATTCGATTGCCAGCTCTACACCTCCGACGGGTCGGACAAATCAAATCTCGCCGGCGGCACGCTCGACGGCGTGGTCTCTGTCATCAATTTCGGCGACGGCAGCAATCCCGAGCGCGAGTTCGCCAATCTGGCTTCGTTCCGCCAGGGCCAGCCCCGGATGAACGGGGAATTCTGGTACGGCTGGTTCGACCATTGGGGCGAAAAGCACCACACCAGCCCCGCCGCGCGCGGCGCCGCCAACGTCGATTGGATGCTCTCCCACGGCATCTCCGTCAACCTATATATGGCGCACGGCGGCAGCACCTTCGGATATATGGCCGGCGCCAATTACGACCGCGCGTACCAGCCGGATATCTCCGCCTATGACTACGACGCCCCCATCGACGAGGCTGGCCGTCCCAACGAGAAATTCCGCGCCATGCAGGCCGTAATGCGCAAGCATCTCTCGCCGGGTGAACAGCTTCCGGATCTTCCTCCAGCGCTGCCGATGATCGCCATCCCGAAGTTCGAGCTCGCCGAATCGGCGCCGCTACTCGCGCGACTGCCGAAAGCCGTGCAAGTCGGGCCGCCGGCGAGTATGGAGCAACTCGGGCAGGATTTTGGGCTCGTTCTGTATCGACACCACCCCACCCGCGCCGCCAAAGGCAAGCTCGAAATCGGCGAAGTCCGGGATTTCGCGGTCGTCCGCGGGACCTATTTGGATCGCCGTTTGCATCAGAACAAAGTCGACGTCGAACTCGCGCCCGAGCAGCCTCTCGACATCCTGGTGGAAGCCATGGGCCGGGTGAATTTCGGGCCGGAACTGGTGAGCGATCGCAAAGGCATTGTCGGGAAAATTACCCTGAAGGGCGAAGAGCTAAAGGATTGGGAGCATTATTCGCTGCCGCTCATCGATCCAGGCAGGTGGCCCTTCGCGCGCACGCCCGTCAAGGGCCCGGCGCTCTACCGCGGCACATTCCACCTGGATTCCGTCGGCGACACCTTCCTCGATCTGCGCGGCTGGGGAAAAGGCCTGGTGTGGATCAACGGCCACAATCTCGGCCGCTATTGGCGCATAGGTCCGCAGCAGACTCTGTTCCTCCCCGCGCCGTGGTTGAAGCTGGGGGCGAACGAGGCCATCGTGCTCGATCTGATGGAAGGCAAGATTCGGACTCTCGAATCGCACACCGGCCCGATTTACGAGACGCCCGCCTAGAGAGAGGACGACCTGTCCGGAAGCCTTGCGGCTCCGCAGGGCGAGCTCCGCTCGCCTGACAAGCTGAAGCATGTCCCACGAAAAAGGCCAACCTCCAGGCGGAGGCCTTGCGCCTCTGCGCTCTCCGGTTTTGACTTTGTTTGCTTTTCTCTGCGCCTCTGCGTCTCTGCGGTGAATATTTCTTGATTCGGGCGCGATATACTTTCCAGTCATGAGAACGCTCGCTCTCTTGACCCTGTCCGTCGCCGCTCTGTGGGCCCAGCCCGAAATTCCATACGATTTTTCCAACCCTTTGAAGCTACCTCCCGACATGAACCTCGGGGAGGCGGCCGGCATCGCGGTCAATTCCAAGGGGCATATCTTCGTCTACAATCGCGGCGCACACACGGGCCTCTACGAGTTCAATTCCCTCGGCCAATTCCTTCGCGAGATCGGCAAGGATGTCTACGGATTCTCGTTCGCGCACACTGTCAGGATCGATAAGAACGACAACATCTGGTGCGTCGACGAAGGATCGAACATGGTGATGGAGTTCAATCCCGAAGGCCACATCGTCATGACCATCGGGCGCAAAGCCGAGCCTTCGGAAGCGCCGCCCGGCGGCCGCGAGATCCCGCCGGCGCGCGACAACGCCTTCAATCGCCCCACCGATATCGCCTGGGACGCCGCCGGCAACGGCTATATCTCCGACGGCTACAACAATTCGCGCATCGCTAAAGTAGACGCGGACGGTAATTGGGTCAAATCGTGGGGCAAGCGCGGCGCCGAGCCCGGCAATTTCCACACGCCCCACACCATCGCCACCGATGCCAAAGGCAACGTCTACGTGGGCGATCGCGAGAACAATCGCATTCAGGTTTTCACGGGCGACGGCGAGTTCCTCAGGCAATTTACCAACGTCGGCGCGCCGTGGGCCATCTGCATCACACCCGGTCCGAACCAGGTGCTCTACACGTCGGACTCTCGCCCCGGCCGCATTTACAAGCTCGATCTCGACGGCAATATTCTGGGAGTCTTCGGGAAGGCCGGCAAGAAGCCAGGACAGTTCGGCTGGATCCACGAAATGGCGTGCCCCAACGAGAACACGCTTTTCGTTTCGGAGATTCTCAACTGGCGCGTGCAGAAACTGGTGCTACACCCCGCGAAATAGCTCCTCTGTGAGGCCGCATCCCGCTCCCTGTGGTCGCGGCTCGGAAACACAGTGTGCGGAGGCTGAGCCGCGCCCTCAGGAGTTCGGCGGTTCGGCGCCAACCCGGTCTGCCGTTCAACGCCGCACGACTGCCCCTTTGGCCACTTCGGGACCGGTCGCCAGCGCTCCTTCTGAATCCACTACGAGAATCCCGCGCGACGCGGCGCCGGAGATTTGGAGGGCCGGCGTCCGCGATTGGCGAATCGTGACATTCTCCGCGTTCTTCAACGACATCCGCATGGGCACGTCCACGCCTTCGAGCAGCAGATCGCGCACGTCCTCCACTTGCATGCCGGTTTTCCAGGTCGCGGACTCGGGCTTCTCCCATCGAATCCCCACGTCCCTCATGGTGAAATTCCGCGCGTAGCGTAACGTCATCGCGGACTGCGTGTTTTCGTACTGCCCATGCGGATCGTGAGAGACGAACAGGTGGACGTTATCGAGGTGGATCCCGTCGAGCCAGCTATCGGGATGGCCGTTGATGGCCGACGTTCCCGTCCCGTGCGCGATGACGTTGCGAATGGTCACGTTGCGGATCGCGCCGGCAGCCGGTTCGTTGTCGCGTTTGGTGCCATCCACCTCGCTGCGCCGCTTGATATTGAAATGGATCGGATCGCCGTCGCCCCACCAGAACCAATCGAAGCGCGGCGTCTCAATGGTGACGTTGGAGATCACTACGTCTTCGATTACGCCTCCGTCGAACACCATAAACGCCAGACCGCGATTGGAATTGGTGATCACCACGTTGTCGATGGCCACCCGCCGCACCGCGTTCGAGTTTCCGTCGCAGAATTTGATGGCGCTGGAAGAGGACGAAAGCCGGCAATTCGTCACCGTGATGTTCTCGGTTGGTAACGCCGTCCCCCAGATGCTCGATGAGTAGAAGACCAGCGCGTCGTCGCCGGTTTCGATGGTCGAGTTGGAGATGTGGACGTCCTGGCAGCCATCGGGATCGATTCCATCGGCCCACACCGCCATCTTCTGGTCCGAGAAGATGTAGACGCCGTCGATGGTGAGGTGCTTGCAGGCGTACGGATTGATGGTCCAACTGCGCGAGCGGACGAACTTCAGTCCGCTGATGCGAACATCTTTGCAGCGCAGCAGGAGAACCAGCCGCGGATAGACCGCTTCCTTCCCCATCCCCACGGGGAACGAACGCAGGAGCGGCTTGCCGGTGGCTTCCATCAGGAGCTGATTGGGGCGGATGTAGTAATCCACGAAATCGTTAGGCCGCCACTCGTAGGAAGATTGCCCGTCGATCGTGCCCCGCCCTTCGATGGCGATGTCGTGCACGTCCTCGCCGTACAAGAGCGCGGCCTTCATGCCGGAATCGAACTCTTTGCCATCGAGCGAGGCAAGAAGTGTGGCGCCGGCCTCGACGTAGAGGCGCACACCGGATCGCAAGTGGAGTTGTCCGGAAGTATACTCGCCGGGCGGGACGTAAACCGTGCCGCCTCCGGCGCGCCCGCAGGCATCGATGGCTTGCTGTAACGCAGGGCGGGCATTGTCCTGCTTGCGGCCGGTTGCGCCGTAGTCCTTCACATTGAAAACCGGCTGGGCGGCGAGCGTGGCCGCGAAGGTAGTCAACACGAACCAGAGCTTCATGCCATTCATTCTGCTACGAATCGTGTGCCGGAGTCTTGCCGGCGGCGAAATTATCTGCCGCTATTTGGAGAAATAGTATGTCGCTGCTTCGAACGCAGATCGGCCGGGCTGTCGCCCGGCTATCCAAGCTAAAGCTTACCCCACGTGGGACATGCTTCAGCTTGTCCAAGCGAGCGGAGCTCGCTCCGGCCTTTCGGGCCATGATGCACTCCCGACGGTAGTCCTTGGAGAACAGACATCCTTCGTCCCCGTACGCTAAAATGAGCCAAGCCGATGTTACCGGTCGCTATCTTGGCGGGGGGACTGGCGACGCGCCTGCGCCCCTTGACCGAGACTATTCCCAAATCGCTTATCGAAATTAACGGCGAGCCGTTTCTGTGGCACCAATTGCGCCTGCTCCGCGAGAACGGTGTCAGCCGCGTGGTGTTGTGCCTCAGTTATTTGGGCGAGCAGGTGCGGGAGTCGGTCGGCGACGGCCACGATTTCGGGCTGCACATCGACTACTCTTTCGACGGTTCCGTTCTGCTGGGAACCGCGGGGGCGCTGAAGCGCGCGCTGCCTCTGCTGGGCGAAAGTTTCCTGGTGCTGTACGGCGATTCCTATTTGCCCATCGATCTGGGCGCGGTGGCGGCGGCATTTCGCGCGAGCGGCAAGGCCGGGCTGATGACCGTGTATTGGAATCAAGGCCAGTGGGACACGAGCAACGTGGAATTCGCCGGCGGACGGATCGTGGCGTACGATAAGAAGCTGCGCACGGAGCGCATGCGGCACATCGATTACGGGCTGGGAGCATTTCGGGCATCGGCATTCGATCGCGTACCGGCGGAAACGCCCTGGGACCTGGCGGTGCTGTACCAGGATCTGCTGCAAGCAGGGGAACTGGCGTCGTTCGAAGCCTCGCACCGCTTCTATGAAATCGGATCGTTCCGCGGAATCGAAGAGCTGAGCTCGTATCTCAAGCAAGGATGTCAACCGGCATGAGTTTTTCACGGCAGTTTCTGAGCGAAGCGAAGCAAGTAATCGATGGCCTGGACGTGGATGCCATTGACCGCGTGGTAGCCATCCTCGCGGGCACGCGAAGCGCCGGAGGCCGTTTGTTCATCCTGGGCGTGGGCGGTAGCGCCGCCAATGCGTCGCACGCGGTCAACGATTTCCGCAAGATCGCGGGCATCGAAGCCTACGCTCCCACCGACAAC
>Ga0326727_10020299_pt1 | contig 13215 bp, 8 predicted proteins | sample MB2enrmetagenome_FD_207643 | JGI IMG/M metagenome (GOLD analysis project Ga0326727, IMG submission 207643) | Lab enriched peat soil microbial communities from McLean, Ithaca, NY, United States - MB29MY | ecosystem: Environmental > Terrestrial > Soil > Wetlands > Peat | place: USA: New York...
CATGATGGCACGCGCGCGCGGGCCAGGCACCGCGCCCACCAGGTTCGGAAGATCGGGCCGGACCTGTTCCACGGTTTTACCCATAGAAGTCTCCTATTCAGTTGTGTTTCAATCCACGCGCCGCGATGTGCACGGCGCGCACCGCCGGTAACGGCGGGAGACTAGTCGGAACCGAAAAGCCCGGGGCGGGACGTGGATGGCGTGCCTGCCATATCTTTATCTTACTCTCAGCGAACCGTTACCTGGTTGCGTGAAGTTTTTTTGCCTGGCCCTCTCGCGACAAGCACGATCTTGTGCCCGGAGCGGCGTTGCCGCTTTTTCGGGGCGGCGAGGATTGCCTTGACGTCGAAACCGTACTTCGCGGCTTGGTCTTCGCGCACGCGTCGGACTTCATCGACGATGGTCGCCCGGCATGACGTATTCTCCCATCAGTCCTTCCGGTGTGCGGATGACCGCGCGCTCATACCCACGCTCCCGGCACATGAGGGCAAGCGCTTTCGAAATCGTCGTGGAATTATAATAGGGTCCGTCATTCCGGCCTCCGGTAAAATGCCCCCGCACGGCTGCAACGTGGACGCGAGGTCGGGTAGCTCGGAATGGTTGTCTCCATACGGGCGGGCTTTCATCATTCGGCCTTAGCCTCACATCGGCGACACCCACACGATCTTCCCGTCCTCGGACACCTTGGCGAACGCCGGCTGTATCTGGGTTTTAGCCCACCAGGGATACATCAAAATCGATTAAGGTCAATCAAGGAGCACGATCTTGAGAAAACCATCTTCCGTTCTCGTCAACCGTTTGCCGATTAGCCGCGCCCGCGTCAATCTCGGCCAGGTGGCCAGGCGGGCGCACGTTGAGGGCGAGTACTTTATCCTCGAAAAGGGAGGGATACCGGTGATCGGCATCATGGATGCCGACGAGTTGGAAGACTACCTGGAGCTCCGAAATAAGAAGGTCAACCGGCAGATCGAGCAGAGCAACACGGATCTCCGGGCGGGCCGCATCCGCCCGGCTTCCGCACTCCTCGCGGCTTCTCGTCCCAAGCCTCAGCGTCCCAAGCCCGGAATCCGCCGCCGGGCGCGATGATGCCGGGGTTTTCGGTTTTCGTCACCAGCCGCTTCGCCCGGGAGTACAGAAACTCGCGGCGGGTCACCCGGAACTGCCCGAACACTTCAGCCGCGTCGCGGCGATTCTGGAGACCGATCCGTACAACCTGAGCCGTGCATCTCCGATCAAGAAACTGGAAGGGATTCCGGCCGGGAAACGTCAATTTCGCATTCGGTCCGGACGCTTTCGATTTCGCTACGACATCGAAGGACAGGCGGTATATCTCAAAGCCTGTGCTTTGCGCGATGAGAGCACACATCGCCGCTGACGCTCGTCACGACCTCGTGTTCATTCGCCGTATTGGCCCGACCTACCGCCCCCTTCCCGTGTAGGTGATCCACATCGGCGACACCCACACGATCTCCCCGTCATCCTGCTCGCCGCGGACGTAGTAGTAACTTCTTTTCCCCGGCGCCGGCGTGTTGTCGGTCCAGGAAAACGACACCTGCGCGGTCTTGGGCTCCGCCGTATAGACGTACTGATTGTCCTTCACGATGGACACCTTGGCGAACGCCGACGTGCCCGTCAGCTTCACCTGGAATACCGGCCGCGACGCGGTCGTGAACACGTCCCCCATGATGTGGCCGCCGCTGCGGAAGTCCGCCAGGATATTGTCCGTGGCTCCATAAACGTGGCGTTTCCGCAAGCCGTCGATCACCCCGTCGCGCGTCAATTGGTTCACCAGGATGCTGGCGTAACTGATATGCGTGGATACGTGGTCCGAGCTGGCCTCGAAGCCCAGCATGTACCCCTTCTCCAGCGCCAGGTTAACAAAGCCCTTGGGGCGCCAGCCGCCGATGGCATCCTTCTCGGAAATCGTCCGCGGCGCGTCGGGCATTTCGTAATTCTGCCGGTCGCCCTGGTAGATCTCGACTACCGGTTCCACCTGCGGATCGTTGTCCCGCCAGTCCGTCCCCATACTAGTGGCGCTGGTGTGCGAGGCCACGATGCCACCGAAGAATTTCAGATAGGCGTACAACATCTGCGTATCGGGCGCGTTGCCCGGCGCGTCGTCGGCTACCTTTGGCAAGCGCGGCAGGGGCCGGATGCCCCGCTGGGTGAAGATCACGTTGCGGTGGCCCTCCGGATAGGCCACGCTCCGCTCGTAATTGAACATGGGGGAGAAATGCCCCGGCATGTAATAAATGTCGGTGAGTTTCTGCTCCAGCCACCAGGAGTATTCGCGGCCTCCGCCGTTATCGTGATCGCAGCACCCCACCCAGTCCAGCGCGCCCGCGTCGATAATGTATCGCCACTGGTCGTAAATCGACCCGTCCTGGCCGCCATCCATGGATATCTCGCTGTGCCGGTGAAACTCGCCGCGCGCGATGCGGTAGGGCGTGGCGTCGGCAGTCCGGTAAGCGCGCAGCGTCTGGAGGACGCGCGCCTCGGCCGGCGCCGCCGCCGGAGTTCCACTTGCCGCGGCGGGTTTCACCGCCACGGACTGCGTGGCCGCGCCCAGCCGGATCTCGCTGGCATAGAGATCGTTGTTGAAGGGGTCCACCGGCGGCGCGGGCTCGGTGTTGGTGGTGGCGCCGGCGCGTTCGCTCACGTGGAATTGCCGCCGGTTATCCGACGAGCCGATGGCCAGCAACTGCCCCGGCGCCGTCGATACCAGCGCCGGCCGGTTGTCCAGCAGGTTGTCGGTATGGGTCAGAAAGATCGGCCGCGTCCACGAGGAGCCGGCGAGCGAAACCACGTACTCGGTCCACACCGTGCCGATGGGGTTCCACCAGATCGGATGCGGGCTGCGAAAGGCCAGCCACATTCGTCCCGACGCATCCACCAGCAGGCGCGGCGACGTGTTCCGGGGATTCGGCAGATTGGCCGCGCCCTGGTTGGGCCCGCGGTTCTTGGCGCGATCGGGTTGCGGGTCGAGCGACTCGCCGCGGCTCTGTTCTCCCATCACCTCGGGCTTTTCCCGCGGAATCCCCGGTAGCACCACGCCCACGTCGGATGCCGGTTCGATCGCCCGCCCATCGGGTTCGAATCCGCGGATGCGGATGGCGCGCCCCTGGTAAAGCGCCACGCCGTCCGTCCGATACGCGCCGAAATCCTTGCCCCATCCGCTGCCGCCCTCTTCGTACGCCACCCACAAGCTCCCCGAGCCGTCGTAGGCCAGCGAGGGATACGCTTCGTAGCGCGGGCCGGCGGCCACCGCCACTTCCGAACCCCAGTTCCCCGATTGCGCCGTCCGCAGGTAGACGTCGTAGTTGCCGTTGCGGTACGAGTCCCAGGCCACGGTCACACGCCCGTTGCGGTCTGCCGCAATGGCGGGGTTCCACTCGTTGCCCGAGGATTGCGAAACCTGCGCCGGCGCGGAGAAGCCCGGCCCCCGCTGGGCCGCAGCAAAAATCGCCGCGCGCCCATTGCGCCATCCCTGCCACGCCACCCACAGTTTCCCCGTGGAATCGGTCGCCGCCACCGCGTCCACGTCCGATCCCGGGGCGTTGGTGATGCGCACCGGCCGCCCCGCTTTGCCGCCCGCGACGGCGCTGCCGAAGATCTCGAAGTTGCCACCCACGTTCTGCGACCAGAACACCCACGGCGTGCCGCTTCCGTCGATGGCGATGGCGGTCCGATAGAGATCTCCGCCGCCCGGCGTGACCGCGATGGCCGGCCCCCACGCGCCTTGCGCGTAGCGCCGCGCGAAGATCTGGTCACCACCCGTGGGAGCCTTCCATCGCGCGAAATCGGTGGCCGCCTGCTTGAGCGGCGCGCGCAACCGGTCGTGATCCGGATTGTGCCGGAAGGCCGAATAGGCCAGCCACACGGCGCCGTCTTTGTCCACCGCCGCGGACGGGAAATCCTCCTCGTCGGGCGTTTCCGTGATCCTCGACGACGGAGGCACGCGGTCCACAAACACGCGCCCGTCCATCCGCGCGACGCCCCTCCCATACGGGATCTCGTTGAGACGCACCGTGAAGTTCCCCTGCGTCGTGTTCACTCGAATGGCAGCGTCTTCGGAGCGCGCCGACAGGTGAACGATCACGCCGTTGGCTACCACCGGACGATTGGCCGCCGCGCCAAACAGCCGGATGACGTGTGTGGAAAGTTTCCAGCCAGAGCCGGCGATCGAGTCGGCGCCTTCGAAGCGCCACGGTTCGAGCGACATGACCGTGCCGCCATCCGCCTGAACCGAGCCGTCCCAGTTGGTGGAAACCTTGTCGCTGGCGCCCAGGAGCACCCGGACGCTCACAGGATTCTGTGCGTGCGCTGCCGCCACCAGCGCCGGTAACCAGGCGAGCCGCGATATCTTCACGCCGTCACCTCCTGAGCGGCATCATCGCACGAACGAGAGCCGCAATCCAGGGGATTGGGGGTTGGGGATTGGGGGTTGGGGCCGGGGGCCGGGGGCCGGGGTTATGTGGCTGACCCGCACAAACGGCGGGTGCCCCGCGCTCGCGGGCCGGGGGGCTGGGCGGTCACAGACCAGGGCGCTTTTGCCGGGTGTTTACTTCACCCAGGCCATGCCGTCGGGACCGGTCCCGGTGTGGATGCGCGCCGTCAACTCCAGCGTCTTCAGATCGATCACCGCAACATTGTTGTCGCCGGTCACGGCCACATACGCCCGCGTGCTGTCGGGCTCGATCAGGATGCCCGCCGGGCTGCGGCCCAGTTTCATGCGCTTGAGTTCCTTCTTGGTGGCCCGTTCCAGCACCAGCACGTCGCCGGCATCCAGGTCGCTGATCAGCACCAGCCGGCCGTCCGGCGTGAACTTCAGGCGGTTGGAGCGCTTGGTTTGTACGCCGAAGGTCTGCACCACGCGCCTGGTGGCCATGTCGATCACGGAAACTCCGCCATCCCGCGAGTTTGCCGCCCAGATCTGCCGGCCATCGGGCGAGAGATCGAACCCCTCCGGCCCCTGGCCCACCGGAATCACCGTCTCGTTCCAGTTCTGCACACCCGCGCGGTCGATCACGGTGATGCTGTCGGAACCGATATTAGAGGTGAAGATCTGGTTCTCGCCGGGCATGACCATCACCATGTGGGTGGTGTTCTGGCCGGTGCCCAGGAGCCAGTCGATCTTATCCTGCGCCGGATCGTAACGGGCGATCAGCTTGTTCGATTCGGCCGTGAAATACAGTTTCCCGCCGGCGAACCACAGCCCGTGCGGCCGGCGCAGCGGACCCAGGTCGAGCCGCCGCTCCTTGCGCGCCGCCAGGTCGATCACGGAGATGCTGTTGCCCAGCGCCGAGTCGGCGTAGTTGGACGCGAATGCCAGTTTACCGTCGGCGGAGGCCACCACTTCGTGCGGCTGTTCACCCGTCCGCACGCTCGCCACGACTTTGCGAGTGGCCGGGTCGACAATCGCCAGCGAGCCTTCCTTATTCAGAACCAACAGCGCCGGAGAGGGAGTCTGACCCGCCCCGTTAACGGCCATGGCCAGAGCTCCGGCCGTCAGCATCCATCGTGAAAATTGGGGTGAGAGTTGGCGTGAGATTCGGTGTAAAGACATGGCTGATATTCTACCCTTAGCGATGGGAAGCGGCTACTATAGATGGCGATGAGGCCCCTCCTGATCGCCATGACATTTGCATCCACTCTCGCCGCGCAGACAGGCGCCAGCTTGATCCTTACCAATGCGAAAATCTGGACCGGCAGCAGCGCGCAGCCTCAGGCCGCCGCGGTGGCCTGCGCGGGCAACCGCATCGCCGCCGTGGGGTCCGCCGCGGACGTGGCCAAGTGGGCCGGACCCACGACCCAGGTGATCGACCTGGCCGGCAAGCTGGTGGTGCCGGGCTTCAACGATGCCCACGTGCATTTCTTCGACGGCGGCGCGCACCTCGCGGGCGTCAAGCTGCGCGATGCCAAAAGCGAAGCCGAGTTCCGCGAGCGCATCCGGCAATTCGCCGCCAGGCTGCCGGAGGGCCGCTGGATCCTGGGCGGCGATTGGGACCACGAAAACTGGACGCCCGCGCGCCTTCCCACGCGCCAGTCGATCGATGAAGCCGCCGGCAGCCATCCGGTTTTCGTCAACCGGCTGGATGGCCACATGTCGCTGGCCAATAGCATCGCTCTGAAGTTGGCGGGCATCACCCGCAACACGCCCGACCCGCCCGGCGGAACGATCGTCCGCGATGCCTCGGGCGAACCGACGGGCTTGCTGAAGGACGCCGCCATGGGCGCCGTGGGGCGCGTGATTCCCGCGCCCTCGGAGGACGAGATCGCCGATGCCGTGCGCGCCGCCATGCGCTACGCCGCGGAAAACGGCGTCACCAGCGTGCAGGATATGTCCGCCTTCCCGGGCGTTTTGAGGGCCTACCAGCGTCTGCTCAAACGCGGCGAGCTGACCGTGCGGATTTCCGGCCACCAGCCACTGGCCGAGTGGAAGCGACTGGCCGATGTGGGCCTGCTCGCGGACTTCGGCAACCCGCTGCTGCACATCGGCGGTCTGAAAGGCTTCGCCGATGGATCGCTGGGCTCGACCACCGCGCTGTTCTTCGAACCGTACACCGACACTCCCGGATCGAGCGGACTGGCCAACGACGAGATGATTCCCGAGAGCCGCATGCGCCAACACATCGCCGATGCGGACCGCGCCGGCTTGCAAATCGCGGTCCACGCCATCGGCGACAAGGCCAATCACCTGATCCTCGATATGTTCGCAGAGGCGGAGAAGACCAACGGCCAGCGCGACCGCCGCTGGCGCATCGAACATGCGCAGCATTTGCGCCCGGACGACATACCGCGCTTCGCCCGGCTGCACGCGATCGCTTCGATGCAGCCGTACCATGCGATCGACGACGGGCGCTGGGCGGAGGGGCGGATCGGTCCGGTGCGCTCCCGGACCACCTACGCGTTCCGCTCACTGCTGGATGCCGGCGCCGTGCTGGCGTTCGGCTCGGATTGGCCCGTGGCGCCCATGGAGCCCATCCAGGGAATCTATGGCGCGGCCACGCGCCGCACGCTCGATGGCAAACACCCCGGCGGCTGGATTCCGGAGCAGAAGATCACGGTGGCGGAGGCGCTCCGCGCGTATACGTGGGGCTCGGCATACGCCTCGTTCGAAGAGGAGATCAAGGGAACCATCGAGCCCGGCAAACTGGCCGACCTGGTGGCGCTCTCCGAAGACATTCTGACTCTCGACCCCGCGGCCATTGCCGGCGTGAAGGTCGCGATGACGGTCTTCGACGGTAAGATCGTTTACCGCCGCTAGCTAGATGAGGCCCGACCGGGGGGTCGGGCCGCGGGCGAGGGCGCCCGCCCCACATAGAGCTACCCTAGAACGGGAAGATCTGGTGCAAATCGGCCTGCGAGGGCTGCCGTCCGTACTCGGTGATCTCGAAGGCCTGCGCGTAGTGGACGCTCTTGCCTTTTGCCTCACCGTAGAACTTGATTAAGGCGTCGCGATAGCGGTCGGCCGCGGACGCGTAGCGCCGCTCGAGATTTCTGCGGGAATCGTCGTTGCGCTTCTTATGTCCGGCCGGGTCGTCCGGAAAGATTCCGGGGTGGCCATCGGCGCCGCCCTCCTGGATCTGCGACTCCATGACCAGCAGGGCGTCGAGCGTGGGCTCGATCACGTCGTCAATCCCGATAGCCACATCCGCGCGGAAAGGATTGGGGCGCTGGAACCGGTCCTGAGAGTAGAAGTAAACCGGATTTCTGCGCAGGGGCGGCACGTCGGTAAAGAACGGCACTCCGACCATGTAGGCCGAGTCCTGCACGAGAATCGAGGTGTAGCGGTGATCCGGGTGATAATCGTTGGGACGTGGGGAGATGACGACGTCGGCGTTCCATTCGCGGATCAGGCGGGCGAAGGTGCGCCGGTTCTCGAGCGTGGGCATGATTTCGCCGTCGTGGATGTCCAGCACTTCGGTTGCGACGCCCAGGCGCCGGTCAACTTCCTTCACCTCGTTCAACCGGCGCAGGGCCAACGGCCCTCCCGCGGACGCCCAGTGGCCGATATCGCCGTTGGTGGCGCAAACCAGCTTCACATGGTGTCCCGCCTTGGCCCACTTCATGGCCACGCCGGCCCCTTCGTACTGCGGGTCGTCGGGGTGCGCGCCGAAGATGATGATCCGCAACTTGCCGTCAGCGGGGGCCGGCTGCGGCGGGACCACCTGCGTCATCGCCGCCTGGGGCGGCGCCGCGTGCGCTGTAGCAAGCTGCGGGCGCCACCCGCTCGAAAACTCTCCAACCAGTATTCCCAGGGCGCAGGCCGCTACCAGGGCCCAAGCCGGAAATCGCATTCGTATTTTCATTTCGCCTTCTCCTATTGGTTGATATATCCTTGCAGCAGGGGGGCCGGTCAGGCGCGGCGGTCCGCTGCTTCCTTCTGAATCATGCTCCAGAGCCAGTCGCCGGACCGCTCCTGGTTCCATTGCGGCGTGGGCTCGAAGTAGCCCGTGCCGGGCGCCAGGTGCTTCTTGCACACCTCGTCGTTCAAGGTGATACCCAAACCAGGCTTGTCCGGAACCTTGATCCATCCCTTGTTGATGATGGGCTTATCGATGCCGTCCACCAGGTCCTGCCAGAAGGGCACGTCGAGCGAGTGGTTCTCGCAGGCCAGGAAGTTCTCCGTGGCGGCGGCGCAGTGCACGCTGGCCAAGGCGCCCACCGGTGTACCTGCATAGTGCATGGCCATGGGCACGCCGAGTTCCATAGCAGCCTCGCCGATCTTGTGCGTTTCCAGAATGCCGCCGGACGTGGAAATGTCCGGATGGATCTTGCTGACGGCGTGCTTTTCGCACAAATTGATGAAGCCTTCCTTCAGGTAGATGTCCTCGCCGGTCAGGATGGGAGTGGGACTATTGTCCGTGATGTGCTTCAGCATGTCCGTGTACTGCCACGGAATGACATCCTCCATCCAGGAGAGGTTGAACTTCTCGTAAGCCTTTCCCAGCCGGATGATGGAGTTCACGCCGATGTGGCCGAGATGGTCCATGGAGAGGGGAATCTCCATGCCCACGGCCTCGCGCGCGGCCTGCACGTATGCGGAGAGCATCTCGATGCCCTTGTCGGTGACCTCCTGAGCGACGAAGGGATGCGGCAGCACCCGGCGCTCCCACGCGGTCAGCTCCGAAGGTCCGGTTACCGTGCCGGGAGTCCTCTGCACCAGGTCGATGCCCACGTCCATTTTCAGCCAGGTGATGCCCATCTCCTCCTTGCGGGCCTTCAGGCGTTGGGCGAAGACCTTCGGGTCCGGCGATTCTTCGGTATCGGCGTAGATTCGGATGCGGTCGCGAAACTTGCCGCCCAGCATCTGGTAAATGGGCACGTTGTACACTTTGCCGGCAATGTCCCAGAGGGCCTCTTCCACCGCCACCACGCCGCCCGCCTGCCGCCCGTGGTACCCGAACTGTTTGATCTTCTGAAAGAGATACGTGATATTGAGCGGGTTCTCGTTCAACAAACGGCTCTTCAGGAACAGCGCATAGGTGGGGCTGGCGCCGTCGCGCACCTCGCCGAGTCCATAGACGCCCTGGTTGGTGTCGATGCGAATGATGGGGCAGGGGCTGGGTCCCGGTTTCACGATGGTGGCGACGCGCAGATCGGTGACCTTCAGCGCCGAGGGGCTGGAGTTGGTATTGACGTTCCGTTGTGCAGGCTGTTCGGCCGCCGCCTCTCGCGAGAGCAGCGCTCCCCCCATGATCGCGGCGGAGGACTTGAAGAGATCCCGCCGGCCTATTTTGCCATTGCGTTTAAACATGCCGTTTTCTCCTACCTGCTGGGAAACCTGGTTTCCGGTCTGTTAACCATTCTGCCAGAATCCGGCAAGCGCAGACCCGGCAGGCGTCGATTCAAGCGGTGCCTTGGTGATCAGTGTAGCCGTGGGCGCCACTCCGCGCAAGCCGGCAGCACCGGCAGCACCGGTTCTGTGGGCCTCTGAAGGGCGCCCTTCGGGGATTTGCTACAGTAGAAATCAAGCCATGGCCGAAGAAGTGCTCGACGCGATTCCGCTGGCGAAGGATGCGAACGGAGTGTATCGTGTCGCCGGCACCCGGGTCACTCTCGATCTTGTGGTCCGCGCGTTCAATCGCGGCGCCACGGCGGAGGAGATCGTGCAAGATTTCCCGAGCCTCCAGCTTTCGGACGTCTACCAGGTCGTGGGCTACTATTTGAAGCACGCCTCCGAACTGGCGAAATACTTCGACGAGCGGGGCAGTGAGGAGCGGGAGTTGCTTGCGACGCATGAAGAGGAGTGGTCGCCTCGTGGCCTCCGGGATCGCTTGTTGGCCGCCGGAAACGCAGGTGAAGTGGCTGGCCGACGAGAATCTCCGCAGCGCGATCATCCGGGGGATTCTGCGGAAGTCGCCGTCCTTTGACATCGTGCGCGTGCAGGATGTCCACGAGGTCTCCGGGCAGGACGATCTGGCGGTGCTGAAGTACGCGACCGCGGACGGCCGAGTCGTTGTGACCCAAGACCTATCCACGATGCTCCCTGCCATCCGTGCGCAACTCGGGCTTGCTTCCCGATGCGCTCCGGTAGTCTTCGTACCAGATTCGCTGCCGGTGGGCCTGGTGATCGGAGACCAGGCATGCGTGCCTGTGTTAAGGCAACACAGGCTGGAAAGCCTGTGCCACCTTCGCGTTTCGCGCCGCCAGGAACGCCTGTGCCTCTTTTCGTCCCATGCAGCGCTCCAGCAGCGCCGGTGAAGCCGCGCTCAGGTCGGCGAGCATGAGCGCATCCAAGGTGTTCGAGAAGTTCGCGTCCACGCTGAACGCCAGCACGCGGCCACCGGCTCTCAGGTATTGCCGGATCAGCACGGGCACCCCCTTGCCGTCATGTTCGATGTCCGCGATGGAAAGCGAAAGGTCTTCGATGCCGGCGGCCAGCGCGGCGAACCGCTTGACCTGCCAGTTGCGCCGCGTGCGATCGCGGAATTTTCTTTGCGGCGCCACCAGTTTCGACATGTCGTGCGACGCCCGGTCGGAAAGGTACGCGGCGATCAGGCTGCGCGAGACGGCGGAGTAGTCCGAGCTGATACTCACGGCGCCGAACAGCACGGGCGCGTCCGCCCTCTCGACGACGCGCGTGATTCCTTTCCAGAGAAGGAGCAGGGCGGCATAGTTCCTTTGATACTCCGGCATCACGAACGATCGCCCCAACTCGATGGCCGGGCCTGTGCGCTCGAAAAACCGCGGCTGGAAGCGGAAGAGGGTGCTGGTGTAAAGGCCGGAAATCCCCAACCGCGGCAGGACGTCGGTGGTTACCGCGAGGCGATAAGCTCCGGCCAGGCGAAGGTCCTTCTTACTCCAAAGGAAGAGATGCTGGTAGTACTCGTCGAAGCGGTCGATATCGACTTCCTGGCCGGTGCCTTCCCCCACTTTGCGAAATGCCAACTCGCGGCAGCGCCCTATTTCTCTGAGCAGCAGCGGAATCTGCGCGGAGCGCGCCAGGCGGACGGAAAAATTCGCATCGCCCACCAATTCCGAGTCTGCCGGGAGAGCGCCGACCTCCTCCGAGAGCAGGCGCGCCAGCGCCGGCGGCGCGATCGTCCCGGTCCGCGGCAAGGGGGCGGGGATTTCCGCGAACTCGGCCCGATTCGCCAGGAAGAACGTGCGGTGCCGCATGTAGGCCGTGGCCTGCGCGGGATCGGGATATCCGGCAATGGTGGCGGGCGGGATGGGGGAGCCGATGCGGAAACGGACGGTCCTGCCGCGCATCTTGGAGAATTCCAGCGCCAGCGCCATGGTTCGCAATCCGGGGTGCAGCAGTCCTGCGACCTGGAAGGGGACGCTGTTGGCGCCCTCGAAGAAAGCCGGCACCACGGCGCAGCGGGCGCGCAACGCCAGGCGCGCGGCGCTGGTCTTCCACGGTGGATCGGTGACGGACTGTTCCTTGAAATCCACGTGGGCCACTTCGCCTGCCGGGAAGGCAATCATGAGCCCACCGCGCGACAGCCAGGTCAGAGCTTGGCGCAGAGGAGCACGATTTTCCAGATGCGCCGCCGGCGTTTCAAACGGATTAACGAAGATCATGTGCCCATTCACTTCCGGCAGCCAGGCGAGCCATGAATTGGCGAGCAGCTTGAAATCCGGACGGATGCGGTTCAGGACCACCATCAGAATCAGGCCTTCCAGGATGCCGTAAGGATGGTTTGCCACCAAAACAGCAGGACCGTGCTCGGGAATGCGCCGCAGGTCGGCGGTGCTCACGGCGAAGCGTATCTCGAGGGACTCGAGCAGGCTCTCGGCAAAGCGCGCACCGGTACCGCTCTCGCGGGCGCGCTCGAGACTACCGATTAACGGGCCCGGGACGAGAAGCTTCTGCAAGGCCGGCGCCAGTGGTTCTGCCCAGGCACGGAGGGCGTGGGGCAGAATCGGCTCTACGGGAAACGGAATCCGCGGCGCGTAAGTTTGCACAGTCTGAGGTTGACAGCAGTCAGTTACGAAGCTGTGAAGACCGGATGAAATTCGCGGCACGACTAAAGCAGATCTGTTTATCCGCGTAGGTTATTACTACATTTGCCCTACGTAGCTTGGCGGGAGATTGTAACGAGTCTGTCCCTAACTCTTAATGGGACTGTGTTTTTACCGATCCGCGGCGGTGGGGAGGATACTCGCCTTTCACCACGCAGGCGGAAGCGGCAATCGACGCGGCACTGCGCCGCTTCCGCATGGTGATTTAAACACGGCGACATTATTGTCTGCGCCACAACCGCTTGCTTACGCGCGCGGCTCCGAACAGAGCCGGGCCCAGAGGGCACCCCGTCGGGGAGCGGTCGCAGGCGATTGTATTGCTTATTTCCTGGCAGGCCCTAAGCTCTAACGCTCCCGCAGCCCGAAGGTGAAGACCGCATGTCCGGCGGCGATGGAGACATACTGCCGGCCGTCTACCGACCAAGTCACGGGTGAAGAAGCCACCTGCCCGCCGAGATACCGGGTCCATAGGAGCTTGCCATCGCGCGCGTTCAGAGCGAGGAAGTGACCTTCGCGATTGCCTGAGAAGAGCAGGCCGGTCGCGGTAGTGAGTATGCCGCTATCGCTGACGTCGTTCATGCGGAATTCCCAGACTCGCCGGCCGGTGGCGGGGTTGAGCGCGCGAATCGTGCCGTATCCGGATTCGGGTCCCAAGGTATGGATCTCTTGCCGCGTGATGAACGGCAATTCGGCGCGAACGCTGCCGCCGGAGAACCACTTGCCAGCTTCATACTGCTGGTC
>Ga0326727_10020300_pt1 | contig 13213 bp, 14 predicted proteins | sample MB2enrmetagenome_FD_207643 | JGI IMG/M metagenome (GOLD analysis project Ga0326727, IMG submission 207643) | Lab enriched peat soil microbial communities from McLean, Ithaca, NY, United States - MB29MY | ecosystem: Environmental > Terrestrial > Soil > Wetlands > Peat | place: USA: New York...
CAGGCGCTCCTCCAACTCCTTCGCGGCCGCCTGCGGAGCCACGAGTTTGAGCAGTTGAACGGCCAGGTTTTTGTCCGCGTCCGGCTTGGGTTCATCCGGCGTCCGGCTGTCCATCAGGATGCTCATCACCTTTTTTCGGAGCACCTTTTCCTCGCCGAAAATCTCGATGGTGTTCCCGTAGCTCTTGCTCATTTTCTGGCCGTCGGTGCCGGCTACGACGGCGACTTCCTCGCGGATTTGCGGTTCGGGGATGACGAACGTCTGGCCGTAGGTCTCGTTAAACTTGATCCCCATGTCGCGGGTCATTTCGACGTGCTGTTTCTGGTCGCGGCCCACCGGCACGATGTTGGAATCGTAAATCAAAATGTCAGCCGCCATGAGCACGGGGTAGGCGAACAGGCCGTGGCTCGGTGAAACGCCCTTGGCAATTTTATCTTTGTAGCTGACCGCGCGCTCGAGCAGGCCCATCGGCGTGACGGTCGAGAGCAGCCAGGTCAGTTCCGTCACCTCCGGCACGTCGGATTGTTTGAAGAAAACGGTTCTTTTCGGGTCAAGCCCGCAGGCGAGAAAATCCAGCGCCACGTCCAGAGTGTTTTGGCGCCGCTCCGCCGGATCGAACAACGAAGTCATGGAATGGTAATTGGCGATGAAATAGTAGGCCTCGCCCTGATCCTGAAGTTCGATGGCTGGCTTCATCATGCCGAAATAATTCCCCACATGCAGGGCGCCGGAAGGCTGGATGCCCGATAGAATTCGCATAGGCACAATTAACAATGAATTCCCGGGGCAGAAAAGCCGGAAAACCGTCTTTTTCCTGTCCTGTTGGGGTGCCGGCAAGCTGTACTGGCCACGCCGTATGGGTTTGACCAAAGACAGGCTGGCCGCGTTGCAGCGCAGTTTTGAATTGGCGCTGAACGAGGAATGGTCCCGACTGGCCACTACGCAGCGCCGGCTGTCGATGCTCCGCCTCACGCTCATCCGGCCTCGCAAGACCACCGCGCGCGCCTTGCCGGTCATCGCCACCGTTGCCACCGACGGGGGCGAAAATCGCCTGAGCCTGGAACCCATCCGCCTGCAGGTGGTGCGCGTCGCGGACAGCCGCGGGGAGATCTACTTCGAGGAATTCATCGCGCAATCACTCCGGCCCGAGGAAATCATGCGCTTCTTTTTCCGCTCGAATTCTCGCTTTCAAAAGCTGCTCGGCTGCCTCCGGCTGGATTCCGAAGCGCTGTTGCCACAGTCGGATTTCCAGCGCAGCCAGTTGCTCTCCATGCTGCGCGAGTTGATGGAATGGGCGGCACTGCTCAAGCTGGCGGGCCAGCCGCCGGCCAAACTGCTGATCCGGGACGGGCTGCTCCGCAGCGTCCTGTTGACCGAAGTCGTGTTCCAGCGGCTTGCGGAGAAATTCGAGGCGCTCACGGACAAGCACGGCCATCTTCTGGTCGGCGTGGCCAAGCGCTCGCGCGTCTTGAGCTACCTCTCGGTGGCGCTTGGGCTGAACGACTGCTTCGCCGAGGCCGGGCCGGCTTATCTGCGCGTGCCGCCGGAACTCGAACAGGAAGCCGCGCCGGCCCAGTATCGCTGGATTGGCAACCGCGCGATGGGATGTTTGCACATCGCCCGGTTGGACCGTGGCGAAGGCGTGCCACTCATGCCCGTGGACGTGCCCGCCTGGCAATGCGACCGGGTGGACGGGTCCATGTCCCTGCTGCACGAATCCGCGCAGGCCAGCTTTCCGACCCGCGGCTATCCGCAAGCACTGGTGCAGGCGCACGAACACGCGCGCCTGGGGGGGGTGGAGATCGAAATGCTCGAAAGTCTGCTGCTCGAACAAGTCGCCCGCCGCAATTCCGCCGTGGCGCGGCAGGCGCGTCAACTGATGTTGCTCGGCAAAAAGCTGGTGGAACCCGCTGAAGACTCTCCTCGAAATGAAAGCTGAACTCTTTTCCTCTTCCGCCGCGGTGGGTTTATTGAAGGGCTTCTCTCCCTTGCCGCACCAACTCGAATTCGAGGTTGTCGTCCCCCACCGCGACCAGGAGTTGCCCGGCTTCGGCGAATTCCTGCTGGTGGAACTTTCGCCCAACGCAGCGCTGGTCGGTCGTGTCAGCCGCTACCATGCTGCCGGCCAACTGGCCTCGGATCGCGGCGACGCCTACCTCACCGACCTTGCGAAAACCGAGGACGCCGTGCCGGCGCCGCTCATGCGCCAGATGCTGCGCTACAATTTGAAGATGCACTTGCTCGGTCACCTTGAAATCGAGCCGCGCACGGGCAAGTTCAAGTTTTCCGTCGGCCAACGCGCCTTCGCCACGCTGGGCAGCAAGGTGCGGCTTCCGTCTGACGCCGCGCTTGCGTTTCTTTGCAACGTGGGCCTGGAAGACGATCCCACGCCGCCCCGCTGGGGCATCTGGTCTATGGCCGGCGTGAATTCCCGAACGTGCCCGTGCGCTTCAGCGTGGGCCGGTTGAAGGGCAAGCGCAGCTTCGTGTTTGCCCGCGCGGGCTACGGCAAGAGCAACCTCATCAAGTATCTGATCTCGCAGCTTTATTCGTCGCCGCCGGACGTGGGCCTGCTAGTGTTCGATCCGGAAGGTGAATACGCCTTGCCCGACGCGCACGGTCAGCCCGGACTGGCGGACGTGCCCGTGCTGCGCAGCCGCATTTCGCTTTACACCAACCGCAAGGTCGAAGGGGATTACCGCAACGTCGCCAAAGGCAGTGTGTTCATGGACTTCGGCGATTTCCCGCCGCAGGACATTGTCTCCGGCTTTGTGCCGCATGAGAAGCAGGACATGGTTTTTGCCAACCTCCTGCGCAGCCTCGATTGGCACGTGTGGCGCAAGGTCGTGGCGCTGCTCGCCCAGGACGGCTTCGCGTCCGACGACCGCAAGCTCGCCTTGCTCATCGGCTACAAGGCCCGCGAAGGCGACGTCAGCCTCGGCGCGATCAAGAACAACCTCGTGCCGCCCATCAAACGCCTGCATCGTCCCGGATCGACGCTGGGCAAGAACGTGCTCGAAGAGTTGCGCCAGAACCGGGTGGTGATCGTGGACGTCTCGCTGCTCGGCGGCGAAGACAGCCTGGCCGTCGCCGGGATGCTGTTGCGCCGGATCTTCCAGCATAACGTCCGTCACCTGACGGACGCCGCCGGGCAGACGGTGCGCTGCCTGGCCGTCCTCGAAGAGGCGCAGACCATGCTGGGGGACCGGACGCTGGATGACCGGAACGTTTTCGTTCGCTGGGTCAAGGAGGGCCGCAAATACGGCTTGGGCTGCATCCTGGTCACACAGCAGCCTGGCGCCATCTCCGGCCAGATCATCAGCCAGGGCGACAATTTCTTTGTCCTGCATCTGCTCAATGAGGAAGACCTCCAGACGCTCAAGCGGCACAACGCCTATTTCAGCGATGACATCCTGAGCTTCATCCGCGGCGAACCCATCCCGGGCAACTGCTATTTTTGGAGCGCGCCCAGCCAGCCCTTCGTGCTGCCAGCGCGGGTGCGGAATTTCCAAAGCGTCAGCCAGACGGCAGTGGCCCGCACGCCAGGCGTGACGGCGTTCCCAGCGGCAGCGCGGACTTCGCCGGCGTCCAATCTCGCCCGCGTGGTGGAAAAGGTCGTGTTGGAAGTGCTGAGGACGCACGACCGCGTGTGGCTTTACAAAGTCGGGAGCCTGTTTGGGAAGAAGGAGAGCGGCTGGCTTGCGTTCAGCCAGGATTATCTGCTGAATCATGTCGCCCAGGCCCTGGCGGAGCAGCCGGGCTTCTCCCAGATCCCGGACGGCGGGAATTGGCTCCAGCATGAACTCCCGGAATTCATCGAAGAACTGCTGCAGCGTCGCAAAGGGCGCAAAGGCTTTGCCGTTCTGCAGGGAACCACCCGCCCGGTCTGGGCGCTGCCGCAAAGCGAAATCAAACAAGCCGTCGCCAAGCGAATCCGATCCCAGCCGGTTGATGTGCTGGCAAAATTGGGATAAGGGGAAAAGCGTATTTAACGACTACCCGGGAACGAACTTGTTTCCGCGGTCAGATAGCTTATCCTTCCGGCATGACGTTTCCGCTGACAGCCTATATTGAAGCCGCACTGGAGTTGGCGCGTTATGATAAACTCGAAGACGGCTCTTTCTCGGGCGAAATTCCCAGGCTTAAAGGTGTGATTGCCTTCGGCAAATCGCTCCGGGATTGCGAAAATGGACTGCGCTCGACCCTGGAGGATTGGATTTTGGTCGGGCTCAGGCTGGGCCACAAGCTGCCGGTAATCGCCGGCATTGATTTGAACAAGGTCAAGAATGGCCGGCTGGCGCCCACTTAAGCGGCGAGACTTTCGACTATTTGCTCCGGCAGCAGATAACGCCAGATATTTGCCTTTTCCCGCTGGCCGCAGAGACACCCACAGGTGAAGCAGTCTCGTTTGGGTCCATCAGTGCGATTTGTCATGACGGCGCGCATTCCTTTGTAGGTCAAATGCCGTTCGGGTTCACGAATGCCTGTCACCATCAGCAAGAACTCCATTACCGCGGGGTTGACCACCGACCCATTGAGTGCGAACACCGCAGGCGCTGGCACATCACTGCCAAGTCCATAGCCGTGTTTGCGTCGTGCTGCCCGAATCTCCGGTGTCTCCAATTCTTCCTTCGCGAGTTCGATGTCAAGCTGGTCGGCGCAGAGAAGGCAATAATCGCCGGGCCTTGCTATGACGACCCGCCCGCCGAAATCGAAAGGCTGGCCTTTTGCCTCGGGAAAGATTTCGGTTGCGATGTCTATGAGCGTGACGCTGTATGCCGCCGCCAGCTCGGTGAGAACCAACCTCGGCCCGTCGTGGTCCACGCAGCCGAAGATGGCAGAGCATCCGGTCAGGAATTCCACGGCTTCTCGTGTTCTGAGGTTCTGAGGGAATGTCAGAACCTCTGCCTTGGGGTTGATCTTAAGGATGTGATCTCGTGCTACCTCAACCTTCAGCCGCCCAACATCGTCAGGAAATGCGCCCGCCATGCGGTTCAGATTTGTTTCATCAATCCGGTCATCGTCAATCAAGCCGAACCTGGCCACGCCTGGCAATGCGAGGGCTTGTGCAACTTGCGAACCAACTCCGCCAAGGCCGACAATGCCGACCTTCTGCGTCTCGATCTTCTTCTGTCCTTCCTCGCCGAACATGAGGATTTGCCGTGCAAAACGATTTCTATTCATAACCTGCGAATCTGTGTTTTCCTCTCGGCGCATGAAACCATGAGCCGGTTGGGATGAGTGTTTGGTTTGAGTTTCCAACAATCTTGACCGTGGCCACGCGTTGGGCGCTGGAGAAGTCTCCCTGCCACAAAACAGCGTCAAGGGATTCTTCGCCCCAGACCATCGCCGCGAAAGGCTTCCCGTCGAGCTTCCACTTCGCGTATTGGGCGAACTCGGTGATGCCAAAGACATCGCTGGGAGAGAACCACACGTCGTTGCCGGCGTGCGGATGGGAATGGCAGTCAATGGCGCAGAGGTTTTTCTGGCGCGCCAGCTTCATGATCTTCGCGCGTTCGGAATCCTTCATCTGCAGGTAAATTTCCGCCTGCACTTCCCAGCCGCGCGCTGGAACGAGGTAGCGATCGGCCACAACAAGATGCAGGTCGCCGTCCTCACGCTTCGCCTCAGCGAACAGAAACGCGCCCTGTTCCACTTCGTTCTGGAAAAAATGTTGGCGGATTGTTCCGGCAATGCCAGATGGAATTATTATGATGTTATTCATGCTGACTCCTCTCCGCGCAAACAAAGGTTGATGCTGCGAACGAATCCCATGAGGTTGTCGCCTCCTTCGATTGTCGCCGCTGGGCGCCACGCTTGTGGATGCCAGGAAAACCAACCCCAGTTTCCCGCCACAGGCGCAGGGCCGCTGCTGGACTGTGAACCGGGATTGAAAGCCGGCGGATTTGTTCCGTCCTTCAATCGCAGGTCGCCATCCACAAAAAAGTCATCCGGCCCGGTCTGCGGATAGCCAACCGGGACTCTGAAAAGCATTTTCGTGCTCGGTTTATTGAAACGCCCTGCCGGGGGAACCAGCTCCGGGATTAAAACCCAATCGAGCTGGTCGCCGTGCTGCAGGTCGGGGAACTGCTTTTTGAGCAATTCAACTTCCTCTCGAACCCGCTCGTGCATGGTCAGCCCCTTTTGTATTTGGGAGCGCGGCCATGTCGATGACCTGGTTTGATGGTTATGATTTCGGTCTCCGCGAGCGTGCGCTCGCGGCCTTCCTCATCCTCGCAAACCACGGCTTGGTCGGGGGGAAGATTCCCCAACCGGCGGATTTCCAGGACGGTGATCGTGGGTTTGTCCCACGCGTATTCGCGGCCTTCGATGTTCACGAAGAACTTCTGGCCAGCATGTTCGGGTTGGTGATGTTCTGCCACGGCAGTGCCGTGGCCCTTTGAGATGAATGAATCATTATTCATTGGCTATAAAATAGCCACGAATTGGCCACTGTCAACTAAAATTATTTAAATTATGTTGACAGTATGATTATTATTGGGCTATATATTATACGCAAAACATACTGCCTATGGCCACAAAGCGCACAATGACGTTGAATCTGACCGATGCGGAAATGAACGTTCTCGAAGCACTCTCTACGCAAAAGGATCTAAACAAAACGGCGGTAATTCGCCAGGCGCTTCGTTTGTATCAAATGGTGGATCAGCGATTGCGTGAGGGGAAAAAGGTATTTATTGAAGACGAGATCACCAAAGCGAAAGCAGAACTCATGTTGCTTTGACCAGAATGGAAGAATCCATCGTCCATCTCGAGAAGCGAAACACCGGTCAAGCTATCGCGGCTGAACTATACGATGAGATCACGGATGAACACTTGGAACTTTGGCGCTCAACGTGGATGCCGCGAGTAAATGAAGTGATTGCACGTTTGGAACGGCAACGGATTCCTCGTGACGAATGGCCGCAAGATTTGCATTGGAAATGGGACGAGAAAACCGAGTGGAGTCGTAGCCGCCTTGCCTTTCAGCGTTTCTCCCTGGTCTGCGAAGGTGCGCTACAGGGTTTAATGCTTGTGAGCCTGACAAAATTCGCTCGCATGCAAATCCAATTCGGAAAGCATCTCGCATACGTCGAGTTCATCTCGACCGCACCGTGGAATCGTCCTCAGCTTGTGGCCGAACCCATTTTTCGGGGCGTGGGACATACGCTTGTTCGCACGGCCATCGAAGTGAGCAAAGCCGAGTCGTTTCATGGACGCATTGGCTTGCATTCGTTGCCGCAGGCCAATCGGTTCTACCGAGATGTATGTGGGATGACAGAAGTCGGTCCCGACCCCAAATACGACGGTCTGGTGTACTTTGAAATGACAGAATCTCAGGCCGCTGCTTTTTGTCGAACGAGATAGAAGAATATTGTTTATCGCATTAAACCAAGAAAACCTGTGAGTTATGAAAATCGAGATTCCAAAAGAGTGGATCCTGAGCCGCGCACAGCACGAAGAGGGTTTCGAGATTGGCGCAGGCTCGCCTCTGCATCTCGCAGAGTCTGAGGCATCGCCTTCACCGGCCGCTGAAAAGATCGGGACAATCGAACAGCGGCTCAGTTTCGGCCATTTCATTGCGCTCATGCGGCGCAGACAAGGGTGGACAATTCAACAACTCGCGCAGCGCGCTGAGGTGGACATCGGTGAGTTGTTGGTGATTGAGAAAGATCCTCATCACGAAGCCGAACTAAGCACTGTGCACGGCTTGGCGCGAACCTTTAATGTTCCGCCGAGGCGATTGATCAAAATGGCCGGTTTGGCGGAGGATCGTCCATCACGACTTGCCGAAGCGGCTGTATATTTTGCCGCCAGCGCCGATCCTGTTGCTCCTCTAACCGAGAGTGAAGAAATCGCGCTACAGGCTTACCTCAAGGTGGTACTTGAGGAATCGGATAAAAAATGAAGAACCTTATCCTCCTGCCATACATTCGCGGGAAGATCGACCAGCGCGTGGATCGCCTGTTACATGATCTAGCCGATCCTGTGCCACCCCTACGGCTGGAGGAAGTGCGCGAACTGTTGAAACTCGACCTCGCCTACTATATTGGCGAACACGACGGTTTTCTGTATGAAACGGTTCACCGTCTCAAGATGGCAGGCAAACAGGTCCTTGCGCGTCCCACACTCGTGCTGGATGCAATTCGCAAATTTAACCTCAAGGCTCTCTATGTGCCGGATCGTGGACGTATCCTAATCGACGACAGCTTGCCCAAACCGAAACACCGCTGGATCGAAGGACATGAGATTATCCATAAGTTACTGGATTGGCACATGCCGGTGCTTCGAGGCGATGACGAACTCACGCTCAAACAATCGTGTCTCGCCAAAGTCGAAACTGAAGCGAACTATGGTGCTGGTCAGCTATTGTTTCTGCGCCGCCGATTCATCGCGGAAGTTCTCGACACATCGCCATCCATTAAATTGGTGTGCAGCTTGGCGAAGGATTTTGGGAATACTCATGCGAGCACACTCTGGCGATTAGTGGAGACAGCAGGCGCCGAACGGCCAATACTCGGCGTCATCCATTATCATCCTGAATTGGCCTCGCAGTCAGACAAATTCGACCCAGCCAATCCGTGCCGTCACTTCATACAATCGGAGGCATTCGCGCGGCAGTTTTCGAACGTCACCGAACAGCAAATTCACAGCCTGATCCTAAACTATTGCCGGCCGAGAAAGGGCGGCCCACTGGGTGACGACACTGCAATTCTGCAGGACGACAATGGCGAAGAACACGAATTCGTATTCGCAACATTCAACTTCGTCCATGAGTGTCTCACGTTAGGACTTCACTTGCGGAAGCATTCTGCGATCGTGGGCGTTTAGCCTCCAACGTGAGTGGCGAAGCTTCAACCGAGAATCCATTTCATTTAGAGCCGGACAGGCCCGGATTTGAGGCGCTTTCCGAAACGAATGGTTTTCGTTTCTGGTGGGTGTCCGAACTTGCCGCCACGCTTGGCTAACCCCCTGCTTGCCTTCTTTCGACTCATGGTCTTGCGCAGTGCATGCTTGCTGCGGCTTATGAATCAAGGTCGCCCCGATGCGCTCCGTTCACACCTTCGCCAACTGAGCCGCCACTGCTTTTCCATCCGAAGTGGCATCGTGAATGAACGCCGTCACCGCTGCCAACGCCTCCTTCCAATGATGCGACAAAGGCGGCAGCACGGCATCGGAGACCGCGGGCGGCTCGGGCAGGCGGTTTTCCACGGCCAGCGCGCGACCGAATGAGTGGATGGAATCGAGCAATGCGGGACGAGCTTCGTCGGCAAAGCCGGTGTCGCCAAGAAGACAGCCCAGCTTGAGTTTGCGCGCCGCTTTTTCACGGTGCGCCTTCGCGCTGGCTTGTTCCTCCGCGGACAACGGCGCCGATGCCGCGCCGGCCTCCGCCGGGAACAGCGGGCGCGAGGCTCGAGTGGCTTGGCTGATCAGGCCGGCGGCCATGAGACGCTGGATGGCTTCGTCAGTCGCGCGGTCGATCACTTCGAGTTGAGTGGGCGCGAGCGGATCTGTTTTGCCGGGGCCGAAAAGTTCACCATGGAGCGAAGCCAACGGCTCGCGCCATTGCGCCGGGTCGCGGTCCACGATCACAACCAGCACCGAATGCGGGCCGGATTGGGGGTAACGTTCTTCGCACCGGAGGAGCGCGCCATTGACGCGTTCGCGCGCAAGTTGGGCGAAAGCCTCGGCGGGGTCGGCCGGCAGGGGGGATTTCAAACCTGAGATTTGAGATTTCGGATTCGCGGCCGGCGTGACGAGTTGCCGAAGACGCTCGACGAAGGCCTGGCGGCCGCCGCGGATCTTGATCTCCGTCACCTTGCCCGGATAGTCAAGGACGCTTTCGGCCACCGTCTGCTTCGTGGCCAGCGTTTCGAGCATCCGGTGCTCGATGGTATTTTCGGCTATCAGATTGATGATGGTTACCGGCTTGGTCTGATGTTTGCGCCACGCGCGGGCGATGCGTTGTTCGAGCTTGGCCGGGTTCCAGGGAAGATCGCAATTGATGACGACGCTGGCGGCTTGAAGGTTCAAGCCGGTGGCGCCGGAATCGGTACTCAGGAAAACACGGCACCGGGGATCGTTCTTAAAGACGTTGATCTCGGCGCGGCGGCGCTTCTGCGGCACGCTGCCGGTGTGCCAGGCGAAGCCGAGCTTGCGCCTCTCGCACAGACCGCGCACCAATTCGAGCATCCGTTCCCATTCGGAGAAGATGATGGCCTTGGCGTCGTTCTCGCGGCAGTCCTCGAGGAGCCTCTCGAGTTCCGCGAGCTTGGGACAAACGCGGTCGTCCGGGTCGAGGATGTAATTCGAGTCGCAAATCATCCGCATCATCGCCAGCTCGCGCTGGAGTTTCTCCGATTCCTGCTGGGTCAGAGGACGCCGGAGGGCGATGTTCACGAGTCTCATCACCTGCTGCTCGTGGGTGGCGTAGGTTTGCTGCTGGAGTTCGCTGAGCGGGACAAAGTGGTTGCGGTCGGTTCGTGGGGGCAATTCGGTTTCCACCTCGGCTTTGCGGCGGCGGACCATGTACGGCTTGATGCGGGCGTGGAGCTGGTCGAGGTTGCGGTAGCCCACGGGGCGGCCGCGTTCATCCAACTCGTAAAAATCGCGGTTGAAACGGAACAGCGGGCCGAGCGCGGTTGGGTTGAGGAAGTCCATCAGCGAATGCAGTTCGTCGATGCGGTTCTCGATGGGTGTGCCGGTGAGGATGAACGCGTAGCGGCTGTGGAGCCGTTTCACCGCCTGGGCGGTTTTGGTGCTCCAATTCTTGATGCGTTGCGCTTCGTCCAAGACGACGATGTCAGGCGCCAAATGCGCGTTCACGTCCAGCGCGTCGGCCACCATCTGCTCGTAATTGACAATGGTGAAGAAGCGGTCGGCTGATGGCTGATGACTGGTGGCTGATGGAGAGACGGCGGCGTAGGCGCGGAGGCGCCGCGATTTGCCGCCGAATACAATTTGATAAGGCAGGTCCGTGAATCTGCGAATCTGCTCTTCCCACTCGGTCTTGAGGGACGCGGGTGTGACCACCAGCGTGTGGCGCGCCTTGCCGAGCCGGTGCAGCAACGCGCACGCGGCGATGGCCTGGATGGTCTTGCCCAGGCCCATTTCGTCGGCCAGCAAGGCCCGTTCCGTAAAAGCCAGATGCAACATGCCTTCGCGTTGGTACGGGAAGAGCGGCGATTTGGTTTCGTGCGCCGGCCATTCGCCGCTTTGCACCTTGAGTTCATACTCACGACGCAGTTGCTTGCGTTCGGCAGCGCGGCGGCGCTCCTCCAGCCAGGCTTCGGCTTCCTGCGAGACGCGGAGCTGCGGACAATCAACCTCACGGAGTTGCCGCAGGGCCGATAGCCCGGTTTCTCCCGAGGCGTCTTGATTGGCGAGACGTCCCTCAGCATCGAACCACTTCGCCACGGCGCGGGGCACTTCGCCGTGTCCCTTCAGCAGACGCAGCGTGCCGGAGGCGTGGTCCACGACGACTTCGATGCGATTCGAGCCGTTCTGTTGGGCCGCGCGGAACAGCCGTTTAAACCGGGCTTCCAGGTGGAGCAGCACGGCCTCGACGTGTTTGCACGTGCCGAGGCCGTTGACGCGGAAATCAACGCAGTCACAGGCAAATTGCCGCCGGCGCACGTCGCGCACCTCGACGCTGTAAGTCAATCCACTGCGCGACTTGACGCGGAAATTCGAGAAGATCGGATGGCGCGGGTCGGTGTTGGAAATGACGAATGACTCCTCGCGGGCGCGGAGGCGGCGTTTGTTGATTTCGTCGGAGTCGGTCGTTCGCCAGTCGTTGGCGGGCGGCAATTTGATTTCGCTTTTGCCGGCAGATCTCATGTCCAGATGATCCTGGAGTCGGCGGGCCGGTCAACGCGCAGTTATTCGCAGTTGTTCACAACTTGTTCACGCTTGGCCGAGAAGACACGAGGCACCATCACGGAGACAGGCGGCGACTGAAATGCAGGAACTGTGGGAATGTCATGAATTGGCTGGTAGGGACGCGCTGCTGCGCGTCCGGCCGCGACGCAGCGCGGCCCTAGCAACCGCAAGTGTTTCTGCTTTGCTCTCGTGGAGCTGTTTTGCTCAGAATGGTTTGGTGACCATCCTCGACACGATTGTGGCGGAAAAGACCCGCGAAGTTTCGCGCCTGTCGGAGCGCGTGCTGGCGGCCGGCGATTTGCGCGACGCGCTGCTGGAACGCGGTGAGCGGCGCGATTTTTTGGCCGCCTTGCGCCGGCCGCGATTTGGCCCGGTGGCTTTGATTGCCGAAGTCAAAAAGGCGTCGCCTTCCGCCGGCGTGATCTGCCCGGAGTTCGATCCCGTGCGCATCGCCACAGAATATGAGGCGGCGGGCGCCAGTTGTTTGTCGGTGCTCACCGACGAGAAATTCTTCCAGGGCTCACTCGACTTCCTGCGACAGATTCGCGCGGCGGTGAAACTGCCGCTGCTCCGCAAGGACTTCATCATCGACGAACGGCAGATTCTCGAATCGATCGAGTGGGGTGGGGATGCGATCCTGTTGATTGTGGCGATCCTGGATGACGCGCGGCTGCGCCGGTTTCATTCCCTCGCCACGGAAGCGGGTTTGGCCGTGTTGGTCGAAGTCCACGATGAGGCGGAGTTGAACCGGGCGCTGGCCGCAGACGCCCGGCTCGTCGGGGTGAACAACCGCGATTTGAAAACGTTCAAGGTGGATTTGGCGACGACCGAGCGGCTGGCGGCAAAACTGGTCGGGAGTCGAAAGCCTATTTTCCTCGTCGCCGAGAGCGGCATTCACACGCGCGGCGATGTCGAGCGGCTGATGAAATGCGGCGTCGGCGCGATCCTGGTCGGCGAATCTTTCATGAAGCAGGGCGACATTTCGGGAAAGGTGAAAGAATTACTCGGACTTGCGTGAACGAGCCTGCGCGATCCAATGCGGCGCCCCCGACGCTCCCTTACAACCTGAGACAGCCGGCCAATTTCAAAACGGCCCTTACCCCGTCCCTCTCCCACTCGATGGGAGAGGGTGGTCCCGCCGTGGGGGACCGGCTGAGGGACACTGTTGGGCCCGCGAATGCGATAAAGATTCTTGTGACAGCAGGCTAGCCCGACTTGGCGGATTCGACCGACGGTTGAACTTTTTTTTGCGACGTAACGGCTTGACTTGCTGACGAGGGCGATCCTCTAAAGGCGCAAAACAGGCTGTAGTGAAGACCTACTCTATTCCC
>Ga0326727_10020301_pt1 | contig 13213 bp, 10 predicted proteins | sample MB2enrmetagenome_FD_207643 | JGI IMG/M metagenome (GOLD analysis project Ga0326727, IMG submission 207643) | Lab enriched peat soil microbial communities from McLean, Ithaca, NY, United States - MB29MY | ecosystem: Environmental > Terrestrial > Soil > Wetlands > Peat | place: USA: New York...
CAAACAGTAAAGCACAGTTCGTTGTTTCATTTTCATCACCTCAGAAGAGGATGTTCCATGGGAGGCGATTGCATCACCATGACGCGCTGAGCGTGTCTCTCTCAGCCGCACCTTGCTGCTATTTCGAGGTGGTTTGGCGCGGCCGCCTTCGGCGCCAAGCCACCGGCTGTTCAGGTTCGACGGCATAAGCCGGAATTTCCATTTTGGACTTCCAAGTCCCATTCAGTATAGACCAAACCGCCCTCCTAGGTCCTGCGAGTTATATGTTTCCTCCGGGAGATGTCTTCGCCCCAGCAAGACTCCGTCTACCCCGTCGCCACCGCCAGCGCACCGATCCGCCGTACCATGCTTGCGAACCGTCGCCTGGTCGGATGGCTCTCACCCAGCATCAGCCAGTAGCACCGCGCGTGCTTGACCAGCCTGCCCCCGGTCTTCACCAGCCGTTGTTGCAAGCTCGTCAGCGACCAGTTCTCGATCCTCTTCGGCAGCACCAACCGCCGCCACAGGTTCCCCTTGGGGGAAGTTTGCCACCCGCCAAGCCTGCACGATCCATCCTGGTAAACGCCGTTCACGACAGAATCCGCCCCCCCGAAAGACGTTCACAATCTTCTTTCGAGAGTTTTCTGAATCAATTCAATCGTTCAGGAGTTTAGAGCCCGTTAGCCCAATTCTGGCCTGCTATACCGGTATCAGGAGGACCTCAATGCATAATTCCCTCGCTCCCCTCATCGCCGTTGCTCAGCGGGGCATTTCGCCGTGGGCCGGGGCATTGAGGCGAACGCGGGTGGTTCTTCCATGAAAGTACATCCGGGTGACGCATCGTGCCAAAAAAGCCCTCCAGATGCGTCTCCCAATCTCGATCTGCCGCCGCAACCAATTGAAAAACAATGCCTTAAAGCGTCATGATTGACAACTCGACACACCCGAACGAGATGCGTCACCCGGTCGGCCTGCTTGGCCGACCCGTGCCCCGCCGGCCCCCCCCCGGCCCCCGGCCCCCGGCCCCCGGCCCCTGATTCATCGTCTGTTCATGTCCCGATTTCTATACTGGATCTTCCAATGCCGCACATTCCGTTGATTGTGGGGCTGGGTCTGGCCTTGTGCCAGGGCGCGTTGGCGCAAAACCCGCCCCCCGCTTCCCCCAACGCTCCCCTGCGCCTCACTCTCGACGACGCCATGGAGCGCGCTCGCGCCAACAGCCCGCAAATCCTCTCCGCCAACATCGCCGCGCTGCTCGCCCGCGAGGATACCGTGCAGGCCAGGGCCGCCCGGCTGCCGGGTGTCAGCTCCTTTAACCAGTTCATCTACACCCAGCCCAACGGCACGCCTTCCGGCACCTTCGTCTCCAACGACGGCGTCCACGTCTACAACAACCAGGCCGTCGTGCACGGCGACATTTTCGATCTTGAGAAGCGCGCCGACTACCGCAAGACGCAGGTGGCCGAAGCCGTGGCGCGCGCCAAAGCGGAAATCGCCGCGCGCGGCCTGGTCTCGACCGTGACGGAGAACTATTACGCCATGGTCTCGGCCATGCGCAAGTTCGTCAATGCCCAGCAGAACCAGCAGGAGGCCGAACACTTCCTCGATATCACGCGCAAGCAGGAACGTGGCGGCGAGGTGGCGCACTCCGACTCGGTCAAAGCCGAGATCCAGTTCGTCGGGCGCCAGCGCGACACGGCGGAATCGCAGCTTGCGCTGGAAAAGGCCCGCATCGGCCTGGCGGTCCTGCTGTTCCCGGATTTCCGCCAGGATTTTACTGTGGTCGACGATCTCGATACCCCCCGTCCGCTGCCCGTCTTCAGCGCGATTCAGGCGTTGGCCGGCGAGAAAAGTCCCGATATCCGCGCGGCCCAAGCCGCTGTCGAGCAGCAGCGGTGGGAAATCAAATCGTCCCGCGCCGCCCTGCTGCCCACCCTATCCGCCGATTACTTTTTCGGCATCAATGCCAACCAGTTCGCCATCAACAACCCCGAAGGCTACCGGAACATCGGGTCGGTGGTTCAGGCCCAGTTGAACATTCCCGTCTGGACCTGGGGCGCCGCGCGCAGCCGGGTGAAGCAGTCGGAGCTGCGCCTTCAGCAGGCCAAGAACGATCTCAGCCTCACCTATCGCCAGCTCCTCGCCAACCTCAACTCGTTCTACCTGGAGGCGGTTGCCGCCAATTCCCAAATCGCTTCCCTGCGCCATTCCCTAGACCTTTCCGCCGACAGCCTCAAGCTGACCCTGCTGCGCTACCAGGCCGGCGAGGTTTCGGTGCTCGAAGTGGTGGACGCGCAGACCACGCTGGTGGAGGCGCGCAACGCCTATGACGACGGCATGGTGCGCTACCGTGTCGCTCTGGCGAACCTGCAAACTCTCACGGGGGCGTTTTAGCCAATGCGGAAAATCACAGTCTTTTTGATGACCTCCTGCCTGGTAGCCATGTCGGGCTGCTCCAAGAAGGAGGGAAGCGAAGCCGAAGCGCCCGCGCCCGTCCAGGTCACGGCCGTGACCCAGGACACCATCCGCCGCCTTGTCAGCGGCGATGGCATGCTCTTCCCGCACGACCAGGCCGGCGTCCCGCCCAAGATCGCCTCGCCGGTGGAGAAGTTCTACGTCAACCGCGGCGACCACGTCAAGCAGGGCCAGCTTCTGGCCGTGCTCGAGAGCCGCGACCTCACCGCCCAGGCCGCCGAAGGCCAAGGCGCCATGGACCAGGCGGAATCCAATCTGCGCACCACCTCGGGCGCGTCGGTTCCCGAGGCCGTGGTCAAGGCGCAAACCGATGTGGATGCCGACCGCGAGGCTATGGAGGCCGCCAAAAAGGTGTTCGACAGCCGCGCGGAGTTGTTCAAAGAGGGTGCGCTGGCGCAGCGCCAGGTGGATGAAGCCCTGGTAAGCTACACGCAGGCAAAAGGCCAGTTCGAAGCCGCCCAGGAGCATTTGCGGGTGCTCCAAGCCGTCGCCAAAGGGGAGCAGATCAAGACCGCCTCCTCGCAGGTGGATTCCGCCAAGGCGCATCATCAATCCCTTGAAGCCCAGCTCAGTTATGCGCGGATCCTCAGCCCTATCGCCGGCGTCATCGCCGACCGGCCGCTGTACGCCGGTGAAATGGCCACCCCCGGCACGCCGCTGCTCACGGTGATGGATATCTCGCGCGTCGTGGCCCGCGTCAGTGTTCCGCAGAGCCAGGCCGGCACGGTAAAGGTGGGCCACCCGGCTACCATTACGCAGGTGGATAGCGGGGAGGTGGTGCCGGGCAAAGTGATAGTCGTGAGCCCCGCCACCGACCCCGCCAGCACCACCGTGCAAGTCTGGGTAGAGGCGGAGAATCCCGGCGAAAAGCTCAAGCCTGGCGCCAGCGTGCACGCTGTCATCATCACCGAGTTGTTCAAAGCCGCCACCGTGGTGCCCATCGCCGCCATTCTTCCGGGCGAAGAAAAAGGCACCGCCGTGCTGACGGTCAGCGCCGATTCCACCGCCCACAAGAAGCAGGTCAAGCTGGGTGTCCGCGAAGGCGATAAGGTGCAGATCCTGAGCGGTGTCAGGCCCGGTGAAGAGGTGGTGGTGGTGGGCGGCCTCGGCGTGGACGACAAGGCCAAAGTGAAGGTCATCAATACCACGGTCGAAGAAGAATCGGACGACGACGAAGCGAAATGAGCGACCTTTCCACACCCACACCCGTCACGCCGCCCGACGCGCCGCACTGGACTGCCCGCCACGGCAAGCCGATTGTCTTCGTCATCCTGACCATGGTGGCCGTGGGTATTTACCTGGCGCTCACCATCCCCGTGGCGGTTTTCCCGGACACCGATTTCCCGCGCATCGTGATCGGCGTCGATAACGGCGTCTTTCCCATCGACCAGATGCTGGTCACGGTCACGAAGCCGCTCGAGGAGGCCGTCAACACCGTGCCCGGGCTCGACTACGTCTGGTCCATCACCAGCCGCGGCACGGCCGAAATCGACCTGTTCTTCACCTGGAAAGTGGACATGTACCGCACGCTGGAGCTGGTGAATGCGGCCATCGCGCGCATACAGCCCACGCTGCCGCCCACCGCCAAGATTGTCGCCAACCGTCTCACCTTCGCCGCCTTCCCCATCATGGGCTACAGCCTCACCTCCGACACGGTGCCGCAGACCCGCATCTGGGAGATGGCCACTTACGACATTAAACCGCGGTTGAACCGCCAGCCTGGCGTCTCGTCCATCGTGGTGCAGGGCGGGCAGGTTCCGGAGTTTCAGGTGCAGCCCGACCCAGCCAAGCTGGTCCAGACCGGCGCCACCATTTCCAACATTCTAGATGCCATCGGCCGCAGCAACATGATCGATTCGCCCGGCCTGATTGAGACCAACCACCAACTGGTGCTCAGCCTGGTGAGCGGCCAGGCGCGGACGCCCGAAGAGATTGCCAACATCGTGGTCAAGACCACACCCGCCAACACGCCGGTGCGCATCGGCGACATCGCGACTGTCGCGCCCTCGGTGATGCCGGTCTATACCGTGGTCACCGCCAACGCCAAGCCCTCGGTGCTGCTCTACGTGTTCCGCCAGCCGGACGGCAACACCGTGCAGGTGGCCAATGCCATTCATGCGGAGATCGATCAACTCCGCAAGACGCTGCCCAAAGGCATCGAGTTGCGTCCCTTCTACGATCAATCGGAGCTGGTCAACGACTCCATTAGCAGCGTGCGCGACGCCATCCTGATCGGGCTGGTGCTGGCCTCCCTCATCATGGTGCTGTTCCTGCGCGACTGGGGCACATCGCTGGTGGCCGGGCTGGTGATTCCCGCCACCGTCGCCGTGACCTTCATCGCCCTGCGCGTGATGGGCGAGAGTTTCAACCTGATGACCCTGGGCGGATTGGCCGCGGCCGTGGGACTGGTGATCGACGACGCCATCGTGGTGGTGGAAAACATCGTGATGCATCGCGACAAGGGGCAAACGCGCGCGGAGGCCATCCGCAGCGCCATCCGCGAGATCCGCGTTCCGCTGGTCGGCTCTACCGTTACGCCCATCGTGGTGTTTCTGCCGCTGATTTCCATCACCGGGGTAACGGGCGTATTCTTCCGCGCGCTGGCCGTTACCGTGGGCATGGCCTTGCTCACTTCGCTCGCCCTGGCTCTGACCTGGACTCCGACCCTGAGCCACTACTTCATTCGCAAGGGCCACCGAGAGGCGGAGCACGGCAGCGTGCCGCGCTGGCTCATGAGCCCTTACGAGCGCGTGCTGCGCGTGGCCCTCAAATACCCGCTGGCCTTGGCGGTTTTCTGCATCCTGTTGATCGGCGGTTCCTACATCTGTTACCGCAATTGCGGGTCCGACCTGCTGCCCGCCATGGACGAAGGCGGGTTCATTATCGACTACATCATGCCCGCCGGCTCGTCGCTCGCAGAGACCAACCGCGTGGTTTCCCACGTGGAGCAGATCCTGCGCGCCACCCCGGAAGTGGAAGGCACATCGCGGCGCACCGGCCTGCAACTCGGCTTGGCCGCCGTCACCGAAGCCAACACCGGCGATATCTCGGTCAAGCTGAAACGCCAGCGCAAGCGCACCGGCGAGGAAGTGATCGCCGACGTGCGCGCCAAGGTCACCAAAGCCGAGCCGGTGCTCGATGTCGAGTTCATGCAGTTGTTGCAAGACATGATCGGCGACCTCACCAACGCGCCCGAACCGGTGGCCATCAAGCTCTTTTCACAAGACCCCGAACTCTTGCAGGCGTGGGCGCCGAAGGTGGGCGACACCATCAAAAAGATTCCGGGGGTGGTGGACGTGCTCGACGGCATTGAGAACACCATCAGCGGCCCGGCCACGCTCTTCAACGTCGATCCATCGGTGACCGCGCGCGCCGGATTCTCGCCCGAGGAGGTGGAACTGGATACCAGCGCCATTCTCCAGGGTGAGCCCGCCACGCTGCCGGTGGTGCTCAATGATCGCTCTTACACCATTCGCGTCCGCTTCCCCGAACAGACACGCGCCTCCATGGACGCCATTCAGAACACGCTGCTGGTCAGTTCCACCGGCAAGACCGCGACGCTCAGCTCACTGGCCAAGGTAGTCGAGATCCCCGGTCAAACCGAGATCCGGCGCGAGAACCTGCAGCGCGATGTCACTGTGACGGCGCGCTTCGAAGGCATGAATCTCGGCGACGGAATGGTCAAAGTGCAGCAGGCCATCGCCGAGGCCAACCTGCCGCCCAGCATACGCGTCCAATATGGCGGCCAGTATGAGGAGCAGCAGAAATCGTTCAAGGACCTGGCATTTGTCCTGCTGCTGGCCATCGTGCTGGTGTTCATCGTGCTGCTGTTCGAATTCGGCAATTTCGCCGCTCCCATCGCGGTGCTGGCCTCCGCGCTGCTCTCCACCTGCGGCGTGTTCCTGGCGCTGCTGATTACCGGGACCACGTTCAACCTGTCGTCGTTCATGGGCCTGATCATGGTGATCGGCATCGTCGCCAAGAATGGCATTCTACTGCTGGACGCCGACCAGAAGTTCCGCGCGGCCGGCATTCCGGCGGAAGAAAGCATGATGCGCGCCGGCGAGCGCCGGCTGCGTCCCATTATGATGACAGCGCTGGCCACGGTGGCCGGCATGCTTCCGCTGGCGCTCGCTCTGGGCGCCGGCTCTCAGATGTTGCAACCCCTGGCCATCGCGGTGATCGGCGGAATCCTGGCCTCGATGGTTCTCTCACTGGTGGTGACCCCGGCCGTTCGTTACTACATCGGAGGCCGGGACTAACGGAAAAAGGAGTAACTCAATGAAAACGCTTCTGACAGCAGGTCTCATTATAGCCACGGCGTTTGCCGCGGAAGGCTACAAGGTTCTCAACAAGATCAAAATCGGCGGCACTGGCGGATGGGACTATGTAGCCTTTGACAACACCAACCGCCGCATTTACGCCTCGCATGGCACGGCCGTCGAAGTGATCGATGCCGATGCCGGCAAGGTGGTGGGACAGATCACACAGTTGCACGGCGTTCACGGGATCGCCATCGCGCCCGAGCTCAACAAGGGGTTCATCAGCAACGGCCAGTCCAACAGCGTGACGGTCTTCGATCTCAAGACTCTCGCCAAGCTGGGCGAGCCGGCCACCGGCCAGAACCCCGACGCCATTTGTTATGAGCCCAAGACCCAGCGGGTATTCACTTTCAACGGCCGCTCCAACGATTCCACCGCCATCAATGCCAAGAACAATGAGATTGTGGCGACCCTCCCGCTCGAAGGCAAGCCGGAATTCTGCGCGGTGGATGGGAACGGCAAGATCTACAACAACCTGGAAGACAAGAGCGAAGTAATCGAGATAGATGCCGCCAAACCGGCTGTGCTCCGGCGCATGTCACTGGCTCCCGCCGAAGGTCCTTCGGGCCTCGCGATTGACGTCAAGAACAAGAGGCTCTTTTCGGTGTGTGACAACAAGATGATGGCCGTGATAGACATCGCCACCATGAAAGTGATCGCCACGCCGGCTATCGGCTCGGGCCCGGATGCCGCGGGCTTCGATCCCGACCTCGGCCTGGCCTTTAGCTCCAATGGCGAGGGAACTCTGACTATTGTCAAGTCAGTGAACGGTAAGTACGATGCCGTGGATACCGTGCCCACCGAGCGCGGCGCCCGCACCATGACGGTAGACCCGAAGCTACACCGCGTGTATCTGCTGGCCGCCGAGTACGGCCCCGCGCCGGAAGCCAAGGAAGGAAAGAAGGGCCGCCCGCCGGTCCTGCCGGATTCCTTCCACGTGTTGGTGGTTGGAAAGTAAGCTATCGGCCCCCCGGCCAGATCGGGGTTCGGGTGCCGTAGAATCGATGGCAGGATCCTTATGCCCTCCATGCTACAGCGGAACCTGATCGCCATTTTGGGCGCTCTGCAACTTCTAGTCATCGCCGTTATCTTGTGGCTTGTTCTCAGGCCCATCGTGCGCCGGAGAAGGCAGCAACAGAGGCGGTCGGATGATCATCATCCTGGCGGTTGATCACGTCTGCTTCGGCGGACCGTCGCCACGTCGACGTTGCGCGCCCTCATTTGCCCCTATTCCGCCCGCGGCGTTATGATGGCTGTCACCAACTCAGGAGGCTTCCCATGCTCACCAGAAGGGCTTTTGCCGCGCGTATCGGTCTGGGCGCCGCGGCCGTTCGCATGTTGCCGGAAATGGCCTACGCGCAGCGCGCGCTCGTCAGGGCCGGCGACCTTCCCCAGGACATGGTGTGGCTGAATGCCAACGAGAATCCCGCCGGTCCGCCGCCGGCCTCGCTGGCCGCCATGCGGGAAGCGCTGCCCACGTCCGGCCGGTATCACTACCAGGAATTCGGCGATATCTACGCCGCGGTGGCGAAGAGCGAAGATCTAGATCCCGCCCAGACCATTGTCGGCGCAGGTTCCAGCGAAGTGCTTCATTTCGCCATCGACGCGTTCACTTCGGCAACGCGTCCGCTGATCACCATCACGCCGACCTTTGAAGGTCCCCTGGAAGTGGCGCGCGGGCTCGGCCGGCCGGTGGTTCTCACCAGCCTGATGCCCGACTACAGCGCCGACGTTCACAAGCTGGCGGAAGAAGCCGGCAAAGCGCAGGGCGGCCTGATCTACCTCTGCAACCCCAACAACCCCACCTCCGCCATCACCACTCGCAAGGACCTCGAATGGCTGGTGGCCAACCTGCCCGCCGGCGCCATCCTGGTGGTGGACGAAGCCTACATCCACTTCGGCGAGAGCCCCGAGCTCAAGAGCGCGCTGCCGTATGTACGCCAGGGCAAGGACGTGATTGTGACGCGGACCTTCTCGAAAATCTACGGGATGGCCGGCCTGCGCGTGGGCTTCGGCGCGGCCAAACCGGAGTTGATCGAGCGCATGACGCCTTTGCGCATGGGCGTGATCTCGATTGTGAGCGCGCGCGCCGTGGTGGCCGCGCTGGCCGATCGGGAGAACATTCTGCGCGAGCGGCACGCCTCGCTCGTCAAGACGCGGCGCGAGTTGTGCGACTGGCTCCGCGAGCGCAAGCTGAGCTTCATCGAGCCGCACGCCAACTTCATCATGATCGACGTGGGCCGCAACGCGCGCGAGTTCGTCAACGCCATGCCGCGCCTGGGCGTCGCCCCCGGCCGCCCCTTCCCGCCGCTCGACAACATGCTGCGCGCGACCATCGGCACCGACGCCGAGATGGCCAAATTCCGCGACGTGTTCTGGAAGGTCTATCAGGGCTGATAGCGGCCGGCGCGGGCTACAGCAGCAACAGCGGCTGAGCATCCCTCGCCTCGGTCCCACGGGGAATGGATCGGCGTGGGGCTAGCGGGAGTTTACTGCCAGCTTCAGCGTTCGTAACCCGCACCCCCGGATAACGTATTGAAAATCCACGGTTTGCCTGCGCTTTTGTATGCCCATTTTCGTATTACCCTAGTTAAGATCAGTTTGTAGTGATGATGCGTATTTGCCTATTGACATTCAGGCGCAACAGCCGTATACTTGTATTACCCTGTATGGCCAGCCTCATCGCAAAGAAGAAGGGCCACCAGCTCTACTACTACGTCGTCGAGAGCGCCCGCGTCGACGGCCAGCCCCGCATCGTCCATCAGAGCTACCTCGGCTCCGCCGAAAAGGTCGCCGCCTTGGTCCGCGATCGGACCGCTCCAGTACCCTTATCCGCCACCATGCGCGATTTCGGTCTGCCGGGTGCCCTGTGGTTGGCCGCCCAGCAAACCGGTGTCTTCGAACTGCTGCAGCAGCTCTGGCCCCAGCCGCGATCCGGACCTTCTTCCGCCCACTACTTGCTGCTGGCCGCCATCCATCGCATCTGCCAGCCCGGTCCCAAGACCGAGGTGGCCGATTGGTACGGCCGCACGGTGCTGCAACCGCTCTGGGGCTTTGCGGCGGAACGGTTTACCTCCCAAGCCTTCTGGGATTGCTTCGAGACTCTGGCCCCCGAGCAGCCGTCCCCAGGGGCCAGCGACGAATTGGAGCAGGCACAGTTGCGCTTGTTCGGCTTATGGAAGCAGAAGCAGATGGTCAGCCGCCGCTTGCTGGGCTACGATACCACCAACTTTTACACCTACATCGCCAGCACCAATACGCAGAACCATCTGGCCCAACGCGGCCACAATAAGCAGGGCCGGCACAACTTGCGACAGGTGGGTCTCAGCTACGTCCTGGATGGGGAGCATGGCCTGAGTCTGTGTCACCACGTCTACCCAGGCGACACACCCGATGTGGAGGAGTTCTCCGTAGCCTTGGCCCGCATGTTGCACATGCTGGATCAAAACCAGATCGCTAGAGACACGGTCACTTTGGTGTTCGACAAAGGCTCGGCAGCCTTAGCCAATACGGTGGAGTTGGAGCAGGCGGAAGTGGGATGGATCGCGGCGCTACCGTGGAATCAAGCACCCTCCGAGTTGCGCGAACGGCCAGTAGAACAACTGCCCGCTTGCAACAGCAATCAGCCCGGCATGCATGCCGCGGGCGAAAAGCTGCTGGTGCACGGCAAAGAGTATCTCTGCGTAGTGAAGTACTCAGCGTCTTTCTTGGGCGAGCAACTGCACAGTGTGACGACCGGTGTCGCTAAGGTCCTGCAATATCTGCGGCGCCTGTCCGTGGATTTGAGTAAGCCCAAGGCGCGTTGGACGGAAGCCCAGATTCGCCACAAGATCCAGCGTTGGCTGTCGCCACAGTTCCTGGCCGAGTTGATCCGCTACCAACTGGACTTGCGGGACGGGCATTGGCATCTACAATTCGATTTTGACCACGCCGCCTGGTTGCACCTGATGGCTCACCGGCTGGGCAGGACGGTGTTGCTCACCAACCGCATGGACTGGAGCGCCGACGAGATCGCTGCCGCCTACGGTGGCCAGCAACAGGTCGAGCAGATCTTTCGCGGTCTCAAAGATGGGGAGTGGCTGGGCTGGGGTCCCATGCATCATTGGACCGACAGCAAGATCCGGGTGCATGCGTTCTATTGCATGCTGGGCATCTCGCTGCTGCAATACGTGCACCGTCAGGCCCAGGCAGCGTGGGCCGGCATCTCGATGGAGCAGTTGCTGGAGGAGTTGCGCCAAATCCAGGAATTTGTTCTCCTCTATCCGCCACAAGGTGACAAGGGGCCGAATCGAGTCGCCACCGTGCTCTCCAAGCAGACCCTACCGCAACAGGCCTTGGCGAAAGCGCTGGGGCTGGAACAACTCCGTATTACCCCGCGTGGGTAACACGAGGGCCGGTTCCCAACCCGTTCCGAAACAACTACTTATACTCTTGTTTCGGTCCTTCGCAGTAAACTCCCGCTAGATTGTGGCAAACTAGTGGGGGACGAAGCCATGGCAGTTGAGCAGGCCTCTGTTTTCAAGACACCGGCGGCGGACGATCCGGCCCTCGCCGAGGCGGTGCGTCGTCTGGTAGCAGCATATCAGCCGGAGCGCATTTATCTTTTCGGTTCCGTGGCCCGCGGCGACGCTGGTGCCGACAGCGACTACGACCTGCTGGTGGTAGTGCCGGATGATGCGTCCCCGGAACGGCGGCGGAGCCGGCTGGCATACGAGGCGCTCCGCGGCACGGGTACGGCTGCCGACGTGATCGTCTGCACCAGCCCCTATTTTGAGGATCGCCGGCTGTTGAAGGCTTCGCTTCCGGGCACCGTATTGCGCGAAGGGCGACTTCTGCATGGGGTCTGAAAATGCCCGCCTTCAGGACGTTCGAGCCTGGCTCTCGAAGGCGGAACTCGATCTGAGGGCGGCAGCGCACGAAATGTCGGCTCCTGCCGAGGGGCTATGGGGCGACGTCATGTTCCACAGCCAGCAGGCGGCTGAGAAGGCCCTGAAGGCTCTCCTCGCATGGCGCGATGTGCCGTTCAGGAAGACGCACAACCTCGAGGAACTCGGCCAGCAGTGCGTGGCATTGGATTCGACGTTGAGACCTGTCGTCGATCAGTCGGCACCGCTATCGGAATACGCGTGGAGATTCCGATATCCCGGCGAAATTGATGAGCCCGGCCGAGCGGAGGCCGAAGAAGCGTTGGCGGCGGCACGGAAGGTATACGGCGCTGTGCTCACCCGACTGCCGTCGGGGGCGCGACCGTGAGGCCAAAACGCGTCCGTCCCTTTGCCCCTCCCTCTTCCCGCCGCTTGACAACCTGCCGCGGGTGACGATAGGCACCGAAGCCGAGATGGCCAAATTCCGCGACGTGTTCTGGAAGGTCTACAATTGAAACATTGGGTGTAATCCGATGCACGGCCCAAACGTGAGGCTTTCATTACAAGAGGCGTTCGCTGTCCTTGAGGGCTGGCAAAACCTCGTGCGCATCGAGCAACACCCCAACGAGTACGACGGGAAGATCACACAACTTTCGCATGAGACGGGAACATTGGAGTTTTCCGCGGTGGTGCAGGGTCAGGGTAAGAAGAAAATAGTGTTTGAGTTAGCGGGTGCTGATTTCGAACGGTTCGGTGATCCGGGGGAATGGGAAGACGTGTTTATGGTTTTCCCGCGCTCCCACGACTGGTTCACGCTTCGGAGGTGGAAAAGGTAATCACGCCAGCAAAAGCGGGAGAGTAACCATGTACAACCCTGAGAAGTTCCGAAAAGAGAGGGAAGGGCTGCTGGCGCAAAACGAAGCGAATCGGACCCCTGAGCAGAAAATAGAGGCTGAAAAGATTAGAGCGCGGCGGGCCGCCTATAACGCATTGCCCAACAGCAGGAAAACGGAAATTGAAGAGCTGGAGGTGTTCAACACCTTTGCCGCAGTTGTTGCTGAGGCTGGCATTGATTCAGACTCGGGCATCAATGCGGTAAGACCTGAACCGGACATCCGTTGCACGGTCGCGGGGGCGCGGCATTATTTCGAGCTTGGGGAAATCACAGACCAACCAGCAGCCAGAAGCATGGCTGATGCAATCAGGCATGACGAGCCTAGAGGGTGTGCTTTCTCTCAGGACCGGCCTTTTGCATATATCATCGGGAAGAAGCGCAGTAGGTCGTACGCAACCAGCGGCGCACCCGTGGAACTGCTGCTCTACTATAGGACAGAATCCCCGCCGCCATCCTGGCACTTTGAGGAGTTGCTGAACAGCACGGAGCCTGACATACAGGCGTTGGTTACTAGAGGGCCGTTTCAGCGCGTGTGGATTTTTGACTTCTCGGAAAAACGCGCCATGTGGCATTCGTAACGCGGCCTGTCCGGGACATCAACGGGCACCATAGGAATAGCCCAAGCCAACGCCTGGCTCTGGCACCGGAGGTTCCACTCTAACAGCTTCCACCTCGGT
>Ga0326727_10020302_pt1 | contig 13213 bp, 17 predicted proteins | sample MB2enrmetagenome_FD_207643 | JGI IMG/M metagenome (GOLD analysis project Ga0326727, IMG submission 207643) | Lab enriched peat soil microbial communities from McLean, Ithaca, NY, United States - MB29MY | ecosystem: Environmental > Terrestrial > Soil > Wetlands > Peat | place: USA: New York...
GGCGAGTTCCCCCGAAGACCTGGCGCAGCGGCTGGGCGATTATGCCGGGAAGCTGCCCAAGGGCCGGTGGATTCTCGGTGGTGATTGGGACCACGAGAATTGGCCCGGGGCGCCACTGCCGACCAAGGAAATGATAGACGCCGCCACCCCCGACCATCCGGTGTTCGTGAACCGGCTGGATGGCCACATGGCGCTGGCCAACAGCCTGGCGCTCAAGCTGGCGGGCGTCACAAAGGACACCAAAGACCCGGCTGGCGGTGTCATTGTGCGGGACCCCAGGACCGGCGAGCCAACTGGCATTCTGAAGGACGCCGCCGAGAGCCTGGTAGAGCGGGTGTTGCCCGGGAGGATCTTCCAGGAGAAGCACATTGCCGCCAAGGCGGCGAGCGAACACGCCGCGCAAATGGGTGTAACCAGCGTTACCGATATGTCGGCGGACGGGGACGTCGGCCTATACCAATACATGCTCGAGCGGGGAGAACTGAAGACCCGCATCTACGCCATCCGCTCGATTGTCTCGTGGGAGACGCTGGCCAGGACGGGCGTGCGCGCGGCGTTTGGCAGCGACCGGCTGCGCATCGGCGGGCTGAAAGGCTTTGCCGACGGCAGTCTCGGTTCGAGTACCGCCTTCTTTTTCCAACCTTACAACGATACGCCCGGCACGCGCGGGTTGCTGTTCGACCAGATGTTGCCCGAAGGAATTATGCTGCAGCGGGTCGAGGGGGCGGACAAGGCTGGGCTGCAGGTGATGATTCACGCCATTGGCGATGAGGCGAACTTCCGCATACTCGAGATCTACCGGCAAGCCGCCGAGCAGAACGGACCGCGCGACCGGCGCTTCCGCATCGAACACGCCCAGCACTTGCGCGCCAGCGAAATCCCCCGGTTCGGCAAGCAGCAGGTGATTGCTTCGATGCAGCCATATCACGAAGCGGACGACGGGCGCTGGTGTGAGAAGCGCATTGGGCCGGGCCGGGCCAAGGGCACTTATGCCTTCCGCTCGCTGCTCGACTCGGGGGCTGTGCTGGCGTTTGGATCGGATTGGACGGTCGCGCCGCTCAATCCGCTGGAGGGGCTTAAGGCGGCGGTGACACGTCAGACGCTGGATGGCAAGCACCCAGACGGGTGGGAGCCTGAACAAAGGCTCACCCTCGACCAGGCTCTCCGGGCATACACCGTTGGCTCTGCCTATGCCGAATTTGCCGACAAGGTCAAAGGCACCATCACCCCCGGCAAACTGGCCGACCTCGTCATGCTCGACCACGACCTGTATCGCATTGACCCAACGGAGATTAATGAAGCCCGCGTGCTGTTGACCGTTATGGACGGCCAGGTCGTCTGGGAGACGAAGTAAATACCGCCAACGCCGCGGGCAACGTCGTGGTGGCAGTCCAGTTTAGAAAAGCCAGCGGAGGCCAATGCAAAACAGGCCGCAACTTAGCCATCCGAGGCCAAGAACAACGGCGCCAAGAAGGCGTTTCTGAGGAAGCCCGAACCACATATGCATGCTGCTTAGAACCATGAGAATTAAACCAGCCGCCACGGCATCCATCGAATAGGCCCATAAAGAAGTCAGCACCCAGTCACGGCTGTTGCGAGGGTCATCCATCTGAACGCCCGTGAACGTGTGCAGCACTTTGATCACTCCCCACAGGTTGACATCAGCTTGCCGCACGGTAATGCGCTTCTGCGCCAAATTGGCTTTGATGAAAAAGAAATGGCCTGGGCGCCTTACTTGAAAGTCAAACTGATCGGCGTCCGTCCTGGTTGTGGTCCACAAGATCTCACCCTCAATGCCAAGTTGCCTCATAATCTCGCGCGCCTGCCCGAGGTCACCCTTCACCTCCGGCCCGAGAGCAGTAATCTCCCGCTCGTAACTCGCCTCCTTGCGGTTGTTCCAGGATTCCGCAAAGCCCCAGGACGGATGGTTCAGGAGCAGGCCGCTGAAGGCAAACAGCCACAGGAAGAAGAGCAGAAACAATCCAGCGTAGAAATGCAGCTTGCGATTCCAGCGCTCGCATCCGGCCAGGAATCGAGGGACATTCGGCGGTTTGCTTGGACCGATTGGTTCAGCGGCTGAGGGCATACGCCATTCCGAAAAACGCTAACGCCCCCGCGAACGGCAGGATATATCCCACCGGTCGTTCGGCGCGGAGCACGTACCAGAGGTAAATGCCGCTGACCGAGATAAACAGGACCAGGCAGACTGTTGCGTCGGCCATCCAACGCCACGCCTTCATATAGAACCAGTTCATCCGGATATTCGGCCCGTGTTGACCTGGAGATCTATGGAGGGTCACCAGGGCATCTGCCAGACCTGTCTCACGGGTCACAATCGTTGCTTCACCGCTGGCGATCCTGATGCTCACGGTCGTCTCGCGTCCGGGGATCGTTACGGGTATGATCAGCTTCTCCTCTTTGACCAGGTGCTGAACGAAGCCGACCTCACCGCGGACACCCGCCTTTTCCAGCGTCGGCTTAAGCGCATCAAGGAGCGGTCGTCCCGAAAGCCTCTGCCAGTCTCCCGGAAGCGGCAAAACTGATACAACGCGTGTGGTGGAAGTCGCTGAAGCGATCCCCGGCCGCCAGGAGTGGACGAGAAAAAACACGCTGACGGCAAAGACGAGCACGAATGGGCTGATGAAAAGCCCAAGGTACAAGTGAAGATCTCGAATGAGCCGATAAAATCGCCCGCTCATTCGGCCGAGGCCCTTTCAGAATTTGTTTCTACGGGGAACATAGTGGGTAGAGATTGAGCTTTCCGCAGAAGAACAGGATACGAATCCGGTAATTGCGGAAGTTGCGAAAGCCACGAGCCGCGGGTTTGAGGCTCTGGATCTTTGAGTTCAACCCTTCGGTGACGGCGTTGGTGATATGATGTTTGAGATACGTCAGCAGGTTGTCCAGGTGACGCTTGAGCATCTGAGCCACCTCCACCACCGGCTTGAGACGGCTGCGGGTGACCCAGCCAAACCAATCCTTGAAGAATCGCCGTGCCCAGCCTTCCTCCTGATACTCCCAGAACTTGGAGAACAGCTCTTTGGCTGCCCAGGCCCGGGCCACCTTCAACTGCAGGTCCTTCAAGGTGGAAAACTCCTCCGCCTGGTCCGGGCTGAAATTCTCCGGGTTATACAACCACAGTTGCCGGGTGGCTTTGAGCGTCTCGTCGCCCTGGGCCATCAGCTCCATATGCTCCTGGCGTCGCACCTTGTCCACCGCCTCACCCAAGTATTTGCTGACGTGAAACTTGTCATGCACGATGTCCGCATTGGGAACCTGCTTTTCAATCGTCCGGATAAACGTGGTGAACTGCATCGTGTCCAGGTGCCGCCAGGTTCGCTCCGGCGCGCAATCATGAATCGAACACTCTCGTCCGCAATCCGGGCACTTGGCCGCCGCTCCCCATTGCCAGCCCAGCTCAATCTCGACCTTCTTTTCCGCCAGCTTAAGTTCCACGTTCTTGGCCTCCCAAGGACTGCCAACGCCTAAAAGCAACGCGTAATGGTTCTGTAGTTCGCCATCCATGCTCATGTTGCGCGTCAGCCTGCAACACCCCTCGCCCCCCGGCCAGTTTCTTCTCCAAAGATGCCGACCGGCGCAGCGCAGCGGAGCGGACCGAAGTCCGGCGCGAAGCGCTGGATCTCACTTCCAACCACGACGCCCAGCATGAAATCAACCCGATCCAACAGCCTTCACTCTAAAGAACTAAGGGTGTAGGTATTACTACGGATTGACGGAACACGTGGTCTCAGTAAGCTTCCTGATTATGAGCGCTCCTGGGCAGGCGGGTGGAAGGCGGCGTTTCGCATGCAGAGGTAGTCTATCCCGATTGGGCCGCCGAGCCTGCCGGCTTTGCGATCATCAAAAAGACCAGCGATCAACAATTACCAGTTCAGTCAAAATCCAATGATGGAGCAAACGCTATGAAAGTAACAACACTGCTATCCGTGATCGTGTCAACTTTGTTATTGCCGGTGCCGTCCGCGTTCTCGCAACGGGCGGGACAGGACACAAACGCCCTGGCGAAGTTTCAAATTGCGCTCAACCACGACGGCATTGACCTAAGCGCCGGCAAGGTTGAGATTTGGAACCTGGCGGCAGATTGGTGCGCTTACAAACCGGGAGTGGACAGTGCCTGGTATTTCAACAATCAACCGTATCTCCAGTTCCTGGTCCCGAAACCGGCGCCGGACCAAGGTGAACCGGACATCGTCTTCAAGTTGCGGGAGGATGAGGCGGTCGTTGTGATCGGCCTCACGCCTCCGCCCGCCAAATACTTCAGCTACACACCATTTCTTTCCTCAAAGGTGTACCCCGAGGGAAGATTGCCGGTTTTTGCCACCCTGGGGGATTCCGTGAATAACGCTACGATCAAGACCACTGGCAGTACGCCATTTAACGCGCCCGTGGTACTGATCTTCACCCCCGACCAGGGAACGGACGCCCGCGTTCGGGCGGCACTGCAACGTGCCGGTTACCCGCCAGCGATCTTCAACACGCTCGTGTTCCCGGCCTCGATGCTGAACTTCGGCTACGGCGACAGTGCTGACGAACTCAGGATTCTTCCGCGCGCTGCGATCTGGCAGGTTCCGACGGCGGGTGACGCTTACATGAACAATCCGCCGCTCCATGTTTTCCGGGTGACGCCGCGCACCCCAGCCCCCCCTCATCCCTTCCCCGCGCCACGTCTGCGCATCCGCGGAACGGGACAAACCGAGATGTACCTGATGAACAAGCTGGACCAACTCCGCCAGGGTATCATCGCCGCCAATCCGGGACTGAATGCAACCGATATCCCATCGATACCAACCGAATATGAGGGCTATGACTACATCCAACGCGGCGTTGACCCGTGGGGAGACAGCCGGGATTGCTTTTACGTTGGTGCCGGTTACGCGCCCGAGGTGGGCACGAGCAACCGGCTTACGCTGGCCGAGGACGAGTTCCTGGTGATCTATGGCCCCAACCACGTCGCAACCGGCAAGGGAACGTACATGAGCATCAACGTCTATGCCAGCGAGACGGCGAAGTTACCAATAGGCAGCCTCGACGACCGTGATTTTCCGAACACCGCCACGCAGTACCTCCCCGGCGATCCCGCGGCGGACCTGATGTTCGCGTATAAGGTTTCGCGGAACTGTGGGAACGGCGAACCCAACTGCCTGCCATTGTCCGCCCCCGACAATTGCCCGCGCCTGACGATCGATGACAGCACTCTCCTGGGGATCGGCATCCGCACCTATCTTGAGCCGGCGACCGGGGTCGGACCCGCTATGCCGGAGATTCTCTACGACCGCGTCATCAAGTTTTCGCCGCGGCAGTGACCGCCGGCCAGCGGCGGCGCCAGGCGGGGAAATTCAACTAAGAGCTTCCTCCCCGCCGATCCGCAGTTAGCCACTGAATTCCCCGACGGAAGTATAAAGATAACAAAACGGTTGCTGTGTTTCGGTGGTCCTTGCCATCGGCGGCCCTTTCACCGTTTTGGCCAGCCACCTGGCGGTTTCTTGGCCCGCACAAGTTGCGCCGCCGCGTCTTCCCAGTGCGCGTAACCTTCAATCTTCAACCGTTCCGGCTCGGGGCCGTGCCGCGTACGGCCAGGTGTGCCTAGCTTGGCTGCAACCCGCTTCGGCTTCTCTTGTTTCTTTTGGTTCATAAATTAGTGATCGGAGGAAGCATGTACCTAACGCAAGCGGTCATGGCTAACGGGAAGGGCATTCCCATCAAGTTCATAGTATTTCCTGACTTCCGCCTCGATTTTGTCTCGCAATGCCTCGTCCTCCGGCAAGTAACGGTCATTCTCGGCTGCCGCCCGCCGTACAGCCTCAACCTTCTCGTACTCGCGCATCAGCATCTCGTCTCGGTCCGAGATTTGGGCCATGAACTTCAAACTCTCAAACCCCTGGTAAATATGCGTCCAGTCTCGTTGCTCCTCCTTAAGCCCGCTAACAATTCGGTCCCACTTCAAGCCCGGCAACACGGTTCCTAAAAGGAAAGCACACCCGGCAGCCAACACCACCCCGTACGCCTTAAAACCACCACCGATAGCAGCCATTCCCGCACCGCAAACTGCGGCCACCCCGAGCACAGCCTTAAGCCAGTAGTCAATCCAGCTATATTTTCTGGCCCGCTCGCTGTAGTAGCGTTTCAGCCAGTCAGCACGGCAGATTGATTCATTTAGATTGGCAAAAAATTCATCTCGATTCATACTCGCTGTCAAATGAACACGCCTGAAACACCAAAACCGACTTCACCCCAAAGTCCTAACATCGTCAAAGGAACAGAACCAACCCCAAAACAGCGGTTTGTCCCTACGCAACAGAAACCATCCCGTCCGCCACCGCCTCCTCCTCCAGCACAACCACCAAAGACCCCTAAAAAGTAGCGACTAGCGGTTTCAAACAGAATTTCACGCTTCACTTCGGCTACCCCTCCCCCTGCGGCTTGGGATTGCGCGGCGCCGCGTCCACCGCCTTGACCCAGTTGCCCTCGATCTTCAGCCGCTCCGGCTCCGGACCTTTGGCCGTGCGGCGCGCCGCCTTCACCACATTGGCGGGCGGCTTTGGCTGGTCTTGTTTCTTTTCACTCATAGTTTCAATTCTCCAATAGTTCTTTAACGGTGAGTGGTTTGATGGTCAAACCCTGCCGCTTCTGGAAACCTGCAATTTCGTCTAACGCATCCCTAGTGAAATCGAAACCAACAAAGTAGCCGAGCGTTCGCCGCTCTCGTATCATCACTGCCTCAAACTGATCAATGTCCGGCCTGCCCACCTTATCTTTTTGCTTTACTTGGATCGGAAACCAAACATCTGTAAACCCTAGTTCGCCCGTCGCCGCCCCGCGCCGAGTAGGCATGGCGTGAATCGGAAAGACCCTGCCATCAATACCCATGTCACCAACCTGAACTTTATTCGGTTTACCACCTAATGCGAGAACCGCCCAATTCTCAAACTCAAACGGAGGAACCTCTCGCAATTTATTCTCCGTCCATGCTGTATTACGCACGATGAAACCACTGCCCGCTCGCCATAATTCTTCATCCTCATTTAGCGTGGTGTCTTTTTTCAACCGTTGCGCTATTACACTACAGGCTGTCGGTGAAACGTCTATACCAACCCACTGCCGCTTGAGGTTCTGGGCTGCTACTAGTGCCGTACCGCAACCGCAAAAGGCGTCCAACACGATGTCGTTCTCGCTGCTGCTGGCTTTCAAGATGCGTTCGAGCAACAACATCGGTTTCTGCGTCGGGTAGCCCAGGCGTTCGATGGAAGAGGCCTGCAAAGGAGGGATGTCCGTCCAAACGTTCCCCAAGAGCGCACCTTTCGACTCATCGAGATAAAGCTTCCGGGCCAGCCGCTTCGTCTTGTCGTCCGGGTAATGAATGCGGCCTTGTCGGTCCAATTCTTTCATGGTCTCGGGGCTATAGCGCCATCCTCGTTCGGGCGGTTGGTAGCCTTTCCAGATATACCACCCGCGAGGTTTTCCTGTTTCAGGCAAGATTGCCGCCATTCCTCCACCTTCTGGGGCGTCCATTGGTCCGAGCCGGTAGCGCCTTCCATCCTTCTCAGTGAAGCGGTAGCGGACGGCAACATCCTCGGGACTTTGGGGAGTGAATTGCGGATTCCAAATGAACTTGTCAGAGCCCGTGTAAAAGAAGATCGAGTCGTTGAGAATGGGCCATCGTTTCGCGTCGTTGTGCGTGCCAGCACGCTGCCAGACAATCTCGTTCTGGAAATTGTTCTCCCCGAGAATTTGGTCGAGCATGACCTTGACATAGTGGGAGGCGTGCCAGTCGCAGTGGTAGTAAAACGAACCGGTCTTCCTGAGTACGCGAGCGAGTTGCTGGCAGCGCGGTTGCATGAAATCAATGTAGGCTTGTGTGCTCTCATGTCGGTCCGCAAATGACCGCTTCTCCTTTTGTTCTCCCCAAAACACTTCATAGTTCCGGTTCGAGTTGAATGGCGGGTCTATGTAAATCAGATCAACACAGGCATCAGGAAACTTCTTCAACTGTTCCAAATTGTCCCCGCAGTAAATAACACGAGTGTCAATCAGCGGTGCTCTTCCTTTCGACATAAGTTCAATTTTTCTGCGAAAGTTGACCTGCCATCAGGTTTAGTTCATTGCGTCTGCGCTTTGTAGGTGAGCCGCTTGCCAGCCGCGCCTTGCACGAGGGCCGTTATGCGGTCGCCGTCGCATATTCTGCGTGCGTTCCACCGGAAGTCAAACTCGTTGACGTAACGGTGCAGGTGCTTCCGGCTGACCGAGTGGTAAATCCCCATGATGCCGCGCTTCAAGAGCGCAAACGAGCTTTCCGCCGTGTTGGTGTAAACGTTGCCGTCCACGTACTGCTTGCGCCCGTGATTCACAACATGGTGCCCGCCAGCAAACTCCCTGCCAATGCCACGATACGAGGGCCACTCGTCTGTCATTATGGTCGCGCCAGCGTCAACGCACTCCCGAATCGCACCTTTGAGCGTCTTGCCGCTCACGTCTGCGACTACCTGGCGGTTGATGTTTCCGCCGCGCTCTACCATGCCGAAAACCGGTGTCTTGTCCGTGCCTCGACCTGGCGCATGGTAACCTGTGCCGGGGCGTGGCTTTCCGCCAACATAGGTTTCATCGCATTCCACGATGCCCGTCAACTTCCGGCTCGCCCCGTTCTTCCGTGTCATGGCAAACCGGATGCGGTGCATGAGGAACAAAGCTGACGGGTAGCTAATTTGGCAGTGCCGCTGAATTTCCAGTGCTGCAACCCCCTTCTTGGACGTGGCCGCGCGCCATGTCGCGTAAGCCCAGTGGCGCAACGGTATGCGGGATTCCTCAAACACCGTGCCAATGCGGACGGTAAACTGCTTCTTGCACTCGTGGCAACGCCACAAAAACGCCTTGTTGCGGCCGCCTGTCCTGGCATCTTTCATCTGGTAAACACGCTTAGAATGGCAGTGGGCGCACACCGGCTCGCCCTGCCATATCTGCCGCTCAAAGAACTCCACCGCCGCAAGCTCGTCCGCGCACACAGCGGGCATTTCCTCAACCAGGTCTGACTTGTCCAAATTCGCATTTCGTTCAATCTTCATGCCACTACATTAAACTTAACAAAAGGATTTCGCAAGGCCAAAATGCACCTTTTTGCAACTATTTTTAGATAGTTTGGCATGGGTATTGCTTAGGAGCCCGTGCGTTCCGCGTCACCGCTTGACCGGATGGGTGGTTTGGAATCTAATCGCGGGCGTGAATAGAACCGTGCCTTGATCCACGGACCGCCGAATGATCCGACGATCCCGCCAATTATCCCTACAATCAAATTATGCACGAACTCGTTAAGCTCTGTATTCCTGGCATTGTTGGTGGCATTATTGGTAGTTGTCTTGGCCCCTTTCTCCAACACAAATTCGCCCAACGGCGCGACCGTGAGGCTAGAGACCAGGCTTCCAACGCTGCCAAAGACACGCGAAAGCGCGCATTTATTGCATTCTTGAAGCAATGGCGTTCCGAACTTTCTGCATTCCTGCCACCAGCATATCCGTTTGGGCATGGAATTTTCCAAGAATACCAATCCAAATTGCATGAGTTCCAGGGGCAAATCGCCTTGCTTGCTAACGACTTTGCTGGTAACAAGACTTTTGAAAGGCTGGGTAACCGCTTGAGTGGTTTGAACCAGCAAGACATGACCAGCCAGAATAAAGCCGCAAAGGATATTATTCTTGAAGCCATTGACCAGCTTATTGCTTTTGTTGAACATAATTAACGTTCCTACAGGTTGGGGTCTTCGGGTTCCGGGTCACCGCTTGACGAGGCGGATGGTTTAGCATCTAATCGCTGACATGAGCAATCCCTTAACACCATACAAAGAAGCAGGAGCAAGCCTCCTATTGACAACAGCAGTGTCAACATTGGCACTGGTATATCCTGACATATTGTCACCTTCAGGAACAGTGACATTAACAGGATACCAGATATTAAGAATAACGGGAGTGTCGTGTGGCGTTTTTGCAGGACTCTTTTCATACATGGTTCAACTTTGGTTGCATAATCGGAAACGCGAACAAATTCGTTTCGCCAAGGAAATGGGCCGCTCGATCTGCCACTGCACCGAAACCGGCGAAATAATGTTGAAAGAAAAGGAAGGCTCCACCCTTTCTGCTTGGTGGTACAAATGCCCACAATGCAACAGCAGAAAATGGCTGAAAGCCCCATAGATGAGTTTCATATTGATTTTACGCTACCCCAACCTCTGGGGGTTGGGGTCTCCGGGCTTCGCATCGCCGCTTGACCCGACATTCTCTGCCAGCTCAGTGTACAGCCTCCCATTTTTCTCTTTCAATAATCGCCGAATCAGTTCATCATATTCTGGCTTGAAGTTGAGGACAATGGTATGCCGCCAAAACACCTTCACATTTAGCGAATTACGGAATATGAGCCACCTCACCCAGAGGGACGGTCTTTGAAATTCAACCTGCATACTTTATGGTAAATTTTGGGGATGTCAAATGACTACTTTCGCCAGATTTTGTAAAACCTTGCCGCAGCCAGGACAAATAGCGAAATCATAATGATTCTCAGGTTCCAGACATGCACAATTTCCCTTCTAAGGGCTGCATCCTCAGTCCTCGGCTGGATTTGGGCGTTTATCAAAGAGCCTGGCGGTATCGTTGTGCTTTTTGGAGTTGTAGGAGAACTGATCTTTGAGTACGGGAAATGGCCTAAGGATGAGAAACGGAGAGGAAAATTAAAGCGAAGTTGCGGGCTACTTCTTGTTGTGGGACTTGCCGTGGAAATTCCCGAAAGTGCCCGATTCCATAAGTTGGCGGAGGATGCAAGTGAGCGGGCAGCAAACACCGAATCAAATAATCTGGTGCTGAGATCGAATGTGGCGGCGCTCGAATTGAAAGCAATGGAAGCAAGCAATAATATTATCAGAATAGACCCACTAAACCAACCCATTTCCGGGTAGTGCCTTAATTTGAGTTTTCTTCGTCTGGGCACTGGGAACCTCCGGGTTTCGGGTCGCCGCTTGACGTGGTTTGCATTTTAACATCTACTTCGAGCATTAACACTGTAGGCTATGTCCAAACCCATTCAAGAATACACCGTCGAGGAGATTTTAATGGTAGGCGGCGGCAACAGTGCCCCTTTAATCTGGCTCCTCACAGCTACAGACGAACAACTTGACGAGTACATCGCCAAAATAAGCGGTAACGAAGTTCTGCACCGTGCCGCCATAGCAGAACGGGATAAACGCCATTTCCGCCACCTCAAGAAACCGCACTGGTCAACTACTCCTGGGTTCATTGTAGGATTCCTTGCTATGGTTTTTGCTGGGATTGCTGCGTGGCCCGTAATCCGAGAATGGATTCAACCCTCGCCATCCGCCCGTACAATTGCCAGTTCCCCACCGCCACAATCAAATTCAGCACCAGCAAAACCACTAATATTGCGAACATCACTGCCTGCGATTTTCCTGAATCCCAGCACAAATGTCTCAACCAACTCGCCATAAATTTTGAGGATGTCAAATGAACGAACTACCACCATCGCACAAGCCCGAAGACCCCGAACCAAAACAAGCAGCAGCCAATGAAAAAACACCAAGCACGCAACCTCCGGTAATACCAGTCCTCCCTCCAGAATCTGCTGGCAACCAAAACCAAAAAACTGCACAAGAGAGAACAGAATGCCGTGATAATCACGTCGGAATAGCGGTTGGGCTGGGTTTCGGTGGTCAGGTTCCCCAGGGAATTTGGATCGAAGCGCAAAATCGAACGAACCAACCACCTTACGGTGGCGCAATTCAAGATGCTCTTAGAGCAATAGGAATTGAAACAAGGGGCTACGAGAACCCTCGACAGAAAGAACCACTCGTCATTTGGGTTGGCAGCAAGCATTTTGAGGATGTCAAATGAGCTATTTACGATTCCCCGGCCTAAATTTTACCGCGAAAGCAATCAAGACGGCCAGCAGCAGTGCGCAAGGAATTGCATTGCTGATAATGATTTCCGTGTTGGTTGGCTCATTGGGAGCATTTTGGCTATCTTTGTCTGTTTTAGTCCCGCTTTGGGCCAGCATCGGAGGCATGATTGTGTTTCTGGGACTTTGGCTGGAAAAGGAGGCGGACAACGAGCGCAGGAAAGAACATCTCTCTAATCTTGTGGACAATGCAAAACGGGTGCAATTAAAGGCGACACTCGGATGGTGGTTGTTGATGGCTGGAATTGCCGTTGAAACATTGACTGCCTTCGCACTAGCCGTGAGGGGTGAGAAGGAAACGAGACAGATCAAGGAAAATGCAGCAAAAAACGACCCGCTAAACCAACCCATTTCCGATATGTCCGCCACCGCCATTTTGATCGTCATGGGCACCGATTTCAACGACCCGACAAACATGGACATCCACGGTCGAGTCGCCACAATGACCTTGTGGAATAACGACAAAGACGCGGCGCCCGTTGACTCCTTGAACGCCAACAATTTCACCAGGAATGATTTTTGGCGTATTTTTGGCAATCCAAATTCCAGCAACAGCCGCGAGTACGGCGTTCGGTTCCATTCCTTTAATTTCAGGGCCTTCAACGGCTTGGAAACGCCAGTCAAAACGATAGACGACGTGCGCTTTGCGCGAATGGAGATATACTTCTTGCCGCATGGCTCCGCAATCGCGGCAGGCGGGGTTGACCTCGTTGTGAATAATACGCACAGGCTCTTCCAAATTGACACCAACCGCTGCGATTTTAAGAATCTCGGTCCCCCGTATTCGGTCGTCGCCACAAACACTGGCCAGACAGCCGTAAAATGAGCTTTGTACACACACGGGCGTATTGTCGGGCTAACACCCCGGCTGTAAAGGGACCGCCAAATCCAAATTAAGGCACTACCAACGCTTTTAACGTTGAGGACGACGTGAAACCAACGTCTAAGCCGAAGCGGAAGATGGAAATTGGATTTCATGCCAGCATGAAAAAGAAAAGGGTTCAATAATTTGTGGAATGCGCCTGAAAATGCCCCGCACCCCGTTTTGTTATCTTTATACTTCCGTTCCCCGAATATCCAGAATGTGAAGACTCCGCAAAGCCGTCGCCAAGGAAGAATCTCGCCTGACAACGGTGTTGAATACCAACGGAGTTCATACTCTTAGGTTAAAGCGCGCCCGAAGGGAAGCCACCACAAACCCACACGTCTGCCTCCGTAGTGCCCCCGGAGTCCCCTCGGAGTCTCG
>Ga0326727_10020303_pt1 | contig 13212 bp, 6 predicted proteins | sample MB2enrmetagenome_FD_207643 | JGI IMG/M metagenome (GOLD analysis project Ga0326727, IMG submission 207643) | Lab enriched peat soil microbial communities from McLean, Ithaca, NY, United States - MB29MY | ecosystem: Environmental > Terrestrial > Soil > Wetlands > Peat | place: USA: New York...
AACCAAACGTACTCAAAAATAACCAGAATGTCAAAGAGCTCCTGTTATACGGCACTATCGCCGCTTAATGTGAATGCTTTGTTACCGAACTATTGTTAAAATCAAAATTATTTACAAATGAAACGAACATGAATCAACGGTCAGCGTAGCTAATAAACGATTCCAAAATGACGATGAAACGAGTTTACGAGTTCAACGAGATATTGAACAAAATAGATTCCTTCGAGTTAATTTGTAAGCGAGTTCCATATGTTTATAGTGTAAAAAATAAATTTATATGAAATATAAATCTCTATTTTTAAGTTTAAGTCTTTTATTCCTGTCTCTTCTCTCTGCAACAGGTCAGGTCAGCATTTTAAATCAACCAGCAGATAAAGTGATCACTTTTGGCAACAGCAAACTCAAAGTTACACTTGATTATGATTTTAAATGTGTCGTTACAAATCTAGAAGTTAACAGTGAATCTGTTTTAGAGAAAGACGGACTATTTTCAGAGATACGAACTCTAACAAATACTTATTCAACACGTAAGCTTACAACCATCCCAATAATAACAATCGGGGAAAACAGAGTAACTATCAACAACGTAAACTATGGAGACGATAAAACATCTATTCATGAAGTTTGGAATTTCATTATTACCAAGACAGATATAAAACTCGATATGGAAAGAACAGTTTCCAAACCCATTATAGTTGAAGAAGTTTTATTTCCTTCTATTTCCTTCAAGAGTATCCATACTTGGGACGGTGCGTTTCTTGGTTTTGGTGGACTGGCTTGGTTCTATCTCTTCAATGAAAAGCCGTGCGCCTATGGAGTTCATACAGGCTCGTCAGTTTTCTGGAATAGTACCACTGGAAATGAATTAAGTGTATCAACTATGGCACACGGAAAGCATGTCGCATCAAAATTCACTCGGTCAACTGAAGATCAGTTAGTGTATTCCGTTTCAGTATCAGATAGTGAGATGAATTGCCGGTACGATGCCGGTACCAACAGAAGAAGATTTATCAGACAGAAAACAGATGTTTGGGATTCCTTCACATTATCAGCTGGAAAATATGTTGAATCTATTTCATTTTCTGGGCTGAACTATAAAGATGATTTTAACCGTGGCCATTTAGCAGGTATACATGGAAATCAGGTTACCAACCTATTAAATACCATAGCAAGAATTGGAGTTATTGATGCAAAGCTTTTCGGTGGTAACAGTTGGGCTACACCTTATGGCCCTATTTGTTTGCATGAACAATATATTGCCCAATTAGGAATAGCCATTGACGATCAGAATTACATCGAAGGATACAAGCAATGTCTGGATTATTACAGAGATAATGCGATTCAGCCTGATGGAAGGGTGCTTCCAAGATGGGCATATACCAACGAAGATGCCATGTCTGAAACAGCAACCCCAAAAGGGTTTTATGAAGCACAATGGGGATATTTACTTGATTCGAATCCTGACTTCGTTACAAATGTTTCGGATCTTTATAATCAATGTGGAGATATAATCTGGGTCAAAAAATTCAAACAATCTTGTGAAAAGTCACTGGAATATCTCTTAAAAAGAGATTCTAATGGAAACCATCTGGTGGAAATGATGACCAACGATCATTCCGAGAAAAAATCAAGCGATTGGATTGATATTATTTGGGCTTCCTACGAAAATGCCTTCGTGAATGCAAAACTTTATCATGCACTTACATTATGGTCAGCTATTGAAAAGCAGCTTGGAGATAAGGGAAAAGCAACCTATTATGCCACGTATGCTTCTGAACTAAAAAAGAGTTTCAATAAATCAACTGAGGCAGGTGGATTTTGGGATGAGAAAAACAATTGGTATGTTCATTGGCTGGATAAAGATCAATCAGTTCATGGGGACAATTTAGTAATTCCTGTAAATTTTATGGCTATTGCTTATGGCATTTGCGACGATGAGCAGAGGGAAAAAGCTATTCTTGATAAGATTGAAGACCAAATGCAAAAGGAGAAGCTGTTCGCATGGCCTTTGTGTATGTATTCCTATGCGAAAGGAGAAGGAAACGATTGGCAATTTCCATTCCCTAATTATGAAAACGGTGATATATTCCTATCTTGGGCAGGTTTGGGGGTTGAAGCCTATGCCTCTTATAAACCTGAATTGGCATTGGAATACATTAAAAATATTCTTGCACGTTATGAAAAGGACGGCCTGGCTTTTCAACGCTATGGCAGGCTCACTCAGAACGGATTAGGAGATGATATTCTTTCAGGAAACAGTCAGGCATTGGTCGGACTCTATAAATCAATTTACGGAATAAATCCCATGTATAACCGGATGTATTTAAACCCCCATTTACCAAAAGAACTTTCGGGTACAATTTTGAATTATAAATTCAGAGAAGATCCACTCAAAATAAGTTTAAATAAGGATTGCTATTCCATTTCGAGTCATCAATTCAAGCTGACTTCAGCAAACAATTTTGGATTCAATGCGAAGCAGAATGAAATGGAGTTTTTCAATTCAAATTGCAATACCTACTCGTTAAAAGTACAAACAGAAAAGAAAGAAAATCTTTCAATAGAAATTGACAAGTGGGATAAAAATGAATTATTATGGAAACAAGATATGTCCGGTAGAAAAAGAAAAATAACCTATTGCGTTTCCAATTTACAGCCTAATGCGAAGTGTGTAATCTTTATTGATGGCAAAATACATAAAACTTTGAGAAACAATAAAAATGGATATTTGACTTTTGAAGTAAATGCAGCAAAGAATCCATCTGATATTCGAATACAATTACACTAACAATAACAAAGAACAGCGAAGACGAAATAGTGAACTTGATACTTAGCAAAATGCTGGGAAGAAGAATAATTACTTCCATAAGGTATATTTATCTATTATTGTTGTCAAAAACACTTTATCGGTTGGAAACTAAGTAGACAACTGATATAGAATATAGTTATTCAAGTTGAAGAATCAATGTCTCTATACTTACAGATGAAGAAATTTGGGACGATGTGCCAGAGAGATAAGATAAAGTGACTCAAAAAAAATTATGCTGATCGTCAAGCAGAAACAAAAATTGGTATTTATTCCAGATTAGTTGATTTACTTTGAATAAACTATGTAAGACTGCAAGACAATATTTGCTAAGTTCAGGTTACCAACGTTAACAAACAAAACACATAGATGAATTTTCTGTTCGAAATTGAGTATTGTTCATTATATGATTTTTCAATCGAATATACGGAATTGATGCAGGAGTTAACTAAGTATATATGAGAACAAATTCAACAAGAATTTTATTAATGGTGGTGATTTTATTGCTGGTTGGCTATTCCACTGCTCAAAACAAGCTTGATTCGAGTGTAAAACAACCGGTTGATTATGTCAATCCATATATGGGGAATATTAGTCATTTGCTGGTTCCCACATATCCAACAATCCAATTACCAAATAGTATGTTGCGGGTATATCCTGAGCGTGAAGATTACACCTCTGTACAATTGCATGGGTTACCGATTGAGGTGACCAGTCACAGAGGTTCATCAGCCTTTAATTTGAGCCCGTATCAAGGTAATGTGGAGAATCTAAAACCAGTCATTTCTTATGGGTATGACCTGGAAAAATTGACACCTTATTCTTATTCGGTTTATCTTGATGAACAACAAATTGAAGTAAATTTTGGATTGTCGCATCAGGCTGCCATGTATGAGCTGAATTTTGAAAAAAATGCTCCGGTATATTTGGTGTTGAATTCGAAAAATGGAGGTATGAGTTGGGATGGAACTGCCGTTTCCGGTTATCAGTTGATTGACAATAACACCAAAGTTTATTTGTACCTGGAACCGGAAAAGTTACCTCAACACATATCTGTGTTGGATGGAATCAAACTATTAAATAAAGACAAAGCAGAGGGTGAGGATGCGTGTATCGTGTTGAGTTATCCGGAAGGGACAAAAAAGATCAACGTGCATTATGGCGTTTCATTTATTGATATAGCTCAAGCTAAAAAAAATATGGAGCGTGAGGTTTTGGGTAAAAATGTGAAGATGTTACAAGATGAAGGTCGTGCGATTTGGAATAAAGCGTTGGGAAAGATATCGGTTCAAGGAGGTACGGAAAACGAACGGGTTGTTTTCTATACATCTCTTTATCGTTGTTATGAGCGTCCGGTGAGCATTTCTGAAAATGGAAGATATTATAGTGCTTTTGATGGGAAAGTACATAGTGATGGGGGACGCCCCTTTTATACCGACGATTGGATTTGGGACACCTATCGGGCACTGCATCCTTTACGTATTTTACTTGATCCCCAAAAAGAAGAAAATATTTTGAACTCATTTGTATCAATGGCTGAACAAATGAATCATTTATGGATGCCTACTTTCCCTGAAATTACCGGAGATAGCCGGCGTATGAACTGTAATCATGGTGCAGCATCGGTATTGGATGCATATCGAAAAGGGTTAAGAAATTTTGATATCGAAAAAGCTTATCAGGCATGTAAAGGAGCAATAACGGAAAAAACTTTAGCTCCATGGTCAGCAAAACCTGCTGGAAAACTATCTCAATTTTATAACGAGCATGGCTATGTTCCAGCACTTACACCAGGAGAAGAAGAGACTAGTCCGGAAGTAAATTCTTTTGAACGGAGACAGGCTGTTGCTGTAACTTTAGGCACATCTTACGATGATTGGTGCTTGTCACAAATAGCAACTGTATTAGGAAAAAGTGATGATGCAGCATATTTTTTGAAATGCTCTTTTAATTATCGGAATTTATTTAATTCAAAAACCGGATTTTTTCATCCAAAAGATAGCATAGGAAACTTTATTGAACCATTTGATTATGTCTTTTCGGGGGGATTGGGAGATCGTGATTATTATGATGAGAATAATGGATGGATTTATCGATGGGATGTTCCGCAAAATATACCCGATCTCATACATTTAATGGGAGGGAATGCTGCTTTTGTGAGAAATTTAGATGCTACGTTCTCTGAACCAATGGGAAAAGGAAAAGTTGCTTTTTATGCTCAATTACCGGATCACACTGGCAATGTCGGGCAATTTTCGATGGGTAATGAGCCTTCAATGGATATTCCCTATTTATATAATTATGCTGGTTGTCCATGGAAAACACAGAAGATGGTTCGTGAATTGTTGCAAGATTGGTTTCGAAATGATTTGGAAGGGGTTCCCGGTGATGAGGATGGTGGCGGGTTGTCTTCTTTTGTGGTGTTCTCTTCTATGGGTTTTTATCCCGTGACGCCTGGGAATCCAGTTTATAGCATAGGTAGTCCTTTGTTCAAAGATATTAAGTTGCACTTAAGTAATGGGAGAACTTTTGAAATTAAAGCTTCAAATGCTTCAGATGACAATAAATATATTCAATCAGCTAAATTAAATGGAATGGAATGGACTCATTCTTGGATAACCCACGAAAATATTGAAAAAGGAGGTCTATTAGAGCTTATAATGAGTAATAAGGCAAATAAATTGTGGGGTTCAGTATCCGTACCGCCATCATAAGAAGCCATTGAATCGATAGTGTCCATTTAAGGTACTAAATGAAATCAATATTATTCAAATGCTATTATGGAATTACTAATTATAAATTATTGTATTACCCTATTAATTTTCAACAGATGAAAAAAATGACGCAATTCATGCTTTTGATGTTATTCTTACTAACTTCAATAACTTGTTATTCGACAAATAATCTTCGATGGATAAATAATTTTAATGATAATTGGCGTTTCCATTTAGGAGATACGCTCAATGTACAATCACCTTCTTTTGATGATACGTCATGGCGCAAACTTGATCTCCCTCACGATTGGAGTATTGAAGAAGCTTTTGATAAAAATAGTCTGGCCGAACCAGGTGGGGGTTATCTGAATGGTGGCATCGGATGGTATCGTAAAATATTCACCGTCGACAAGGTGTGGCAAGGAAAAGATGTTTTCATAGATTTCGACGGCGTTTATCGCAATAGTACGGTTTGGCTTAATAATCATCCATTAGGGCTGCGTCCATACGGATATATTTCATTCCGTTACGATTTAACACCTTACTTACTATGGGACAAAACCAATGTTATTGCAGTGAAGGTAGATAACTCTCAGCAACCAAATTCACGCTGGTACTCAGGTTCGGGCATCTATCGCAACGTAAGTTTAGTCGTCATTTCTCCATTTCATTTTGCACATTGGGGTATTTTTGTCACTACACCCGTAGTGAGTGAAAAAAAAGCGACGTTAAATGTTCAGTTTCAAACAAAAGTGCAATCGACTAAAGAATCGATAACTATTCATTCGCAATTATATGATAATCAAGGGAATTTAGTGGCAAAATCGCCTGTAATATCAGTTAAAGATGCCGTTTCAACCACTTCTATGGAAGTAGTAGTACCACATCTTTGGTCAACATCTGATCCATATCTTTACACATTAGTCTCTTCTCTTTATGTTGGAAATCAATTAAAAGATCAGCTTAGTACAACCGTTGGTATACGTTACTTTAATTTCGATAAGGACAAAGGGTTTTCGTTGAATGGCAAACCAATGAAAATACTAGGTGTATGTGATCACAGCGATTTAGGCTGTTTGGGCAGTGCTGTTAATAAACGGGCTATTGAACGTCAACTGGAATTGTTGAAAAATATGGGATGTAATGCGATTCGTACCTCACATAATCCTCCTTCCCCGGAACTGCTCGACTTAGCAGACCACATGGGATTTATCATTATGGATGAAGCATTTGACATGTGGGAAACACCTAAGACCACAATGGATGTTCTTATGGTTAATGGTTACTCTCGAGACTTTGACAAATGGCATAAGCGTGATCTCGAGGATTTTGTTCGTCGTGACCGGAATCATCCGAGCGTGATGATTTGGAGTGTTGGAAATGAAGTTCCAGAACAATATTCTTACAAAAATGATTCCATACCCCGGGGAGCAATTATAATGAAAGATTTATGCTCAATTATTCGCAGTTTGGATACTACACGCCCAATTGTCACGGCCAACAATAATCCCAATCCAGATAATCCACTTATAAGTTGCGGTGCTACAGATTTGATAGGTATTAATTATCATATGAATAGTTGGTTGTCATTTCCTAAAGTATATCCTGGCAACAAGCTCATTATAACGGAAGCTACTTCTGCGTTGGAGACACGTGGTTGGTATCAAATGCCTTCCGATTCGATTCTTAGAGTGCCTCCTGACAATTCCTTATATACGACACCAACTCATTTCTGTTCAGCTTATGATAACTGTTCAACACCTTGGGGATCAACGCACGAAGAAACCTGGAAAGTAGTAAAAGCACATCCTTATATTTCGGGAATGTTCATCTGGACAGGATTTGACTACATTGGTGAACCGACTCCTTACATATGGCCATCGCGCAGCTCCTATTTCGGTATCATCGACTTGGCAGGCTTCCCGAAAGATGTGTATTACATGTATCAAAGCGAATGGACAAACAAGACGGTACTGCACATTTTTCCGCATTGGAACTGGAACCCCGGCCAATTGGTAGATATCTGGGCTTATTACAATGATGCTGACGAAGTGGAACTTTTTCTCAATGGAAAATCGTTAGGCAAAAAACACAAAGTAAGCGACCAATTACACGTTATGTGGAGAGTACTTTTTGAACCCGGAACGTTGCGAGCTGTTTCGTACAAGAACGGCAAACAAGTGATGGTAACCGAAGAAAAAACCGCAGGACCTGCTGCGCACATAGAGCTTACAGCTGATCATAGTAAAATAAATGCAGACAACAGCGATCTATCCTTTGTTACAGTGCAAATTGTAGATAAAGAGGGAACATTAGTACCAACTGCCAGTAATCTAGTCAATTTCTCCATCACCGGGCCGGGCAAAATTGTAGGCGTTGATAATGGAAGCGAGATAGATCACAACCCATTCAAAACCAATTATCGGAATGCTTTCTTTGGTAAATGCTTGATTGTTATTCAATCAACACATAAACCTGGCATTATTCATTTAATTGCTTCTTCTAAGGGATTGCCAAGTGGTAATATTAATATTACAACTGTCAATATTTTAAAATAAATATATTATAACAATATCACAGAGCTTAAATATAAAACAATGATAACGATAGAATTAAAATAGCAACATCAAAAACAATCAAATTATGAAGAAATATTTTTTATCTGTTATTATTCTAATGTTTGCCTTGTGTGGCCTGAGTGCAAAACAGAATGAACCAATCATAGTAGCCACCTATAATCTTCGTTTTAACAATCCGAATGATGGAATGAATGCATGGCCATCTCGAAAAGAACACATAAAAGAACTTATTCGTTATCATGGATTTGATATTTTTGGAACAGAAGAGGGCTTAATAGAAATGTTAAAAGATCTTTCAGCGATGAAAGAATATGCTTTCATTGGGAAAGGTAGGGACGATGGGAAAGACGCTGGAGAACATTCTGCCATCTTTTATCGGAAATTCCGCTTTAAATTGTTGGAAAAAGGAGATTTCTGGTTAAGTGAAACTCCAAATCTACCTTCTTACGGATGGGATGCAAGAGGAAATCGAAGAATCTGTTCATGGGGAAAATTTAAAGATAAGGATTGCAGGACAGAATTTTACTGTTTTTGTGTTCATTTTGACGATCAGGGAGTTGAAGCTCGTCGCCAATCAGGGAGCCTAATGATCAAAAAAATTAAAAAAATTGCAGGCAAATATCCTGTTTTTTGTGTAGGTGATTTTAATTCAACTCCTGAAACGGAGCAAATTCAAACGATGAAAACATTACTTCGCGATTCCAGGGAGGTAACAATAATGTCTCCTTACGGGCCTATTGGAACATTTAATGGGTTTGATTGGGATGCTCCTCTCAAGGATCGAATTGATTACATCTTTGTGAGCAATCAAATCAAAGTATTAAAATATGGCGTGTTGACAGATAGTTACGGCGAACGTTATTTCTCAGATCACTTACCTGTTGTTATACAGGCAATAATTAAATAATTATTTAACTATATTTATAACTATGAAAAAGAGTTTGATTTTGACAGGTTTACTGGTACTGTTTTTTATGACAGGAAGCAGGAGCTATTCGCAAAGCGTCAGTTCCTATGTGGATCCCTTTATCGGGACCGGCGGACACGGGCATACCTTTCCCGGTCCCTGCCTGCCCCACGGGATGGTACAACTCAGTCCCGACACGGGAGAAGACGGATGGGACTGGTGCTCGGGATATCATGAGAGCGATCATTCGCTGATGGGATTCTCATTGACGCATCTGAGCGGAACGGGGGGAGCAGATATGGGTGACATCCTGTTTATGGCATACACCGGAGAATGGAAGACCGAACCGGGCAGCAAAGAACATCCCGAAGAAGGCTATCGCTCCGTCTTCTCTCACAACGACGAACAGGCAAGTGTAGGCTATTATTCGGCCTTGCTTAAGAGTTATGACATCAAGGCAGAACTGACGGCCACCAAACGCTGCGGCATGCAGCGCTATAGTTTTCCAAAAGCAGGAAATCATAACATCATCCTGGATTTAGACCGGGGCATAGGCAATCATACCGTCTCATCATCCGTTCGTTTTGTAGGCAGGGACGCCATCGAAGGGTATCGCCAATCCAACGGATGGGCAAACAACCGCTACGTTTACTTTTATGCAAGGTTCAGTCAGCCGTTCGACAAACAAGCCATTGTTGAAGACGGACAAATTGCAGAAGGAGCCCAAGCATCCACGGGAAAGATTGTTAAGGCACTGGTACGTTTCTCATCAACAACGGATAAACCTGTTTTGATCAAGGTAGGTATCTCGGCCGTGAGTATGGCAAACGCCAAAGCTAATCTGGAGGCAGAGATCCCGGGATGGGATTTTACCAAAGTAAGACAGGCAGCCGTTCAGACATGGAACAAAGCCTTATCGAAGATTGAAGTAATACCGGGTAAGAACACAACAGGAAACAGAGAAAACCTGCGCACGTTTTATACCGCACTCTACCATTCATTATTGGCACCCTACCTTTACAGCGATGTAAACGGGCAATACATGGGTATGGATCAAAAGGTGCATGTGGCCAAAGGCTTCAACTATTACACAGTGTTCTCCCTGTGGGATACCTTCAGGGCTGCTCATCCGCTTTATGCCCTGATAGAACCGAAGGTTAACAATGACTTTGTCAAATCGATGCTGGCCATGTACAAGGAAGGCGGAAGACTGCCGGTTTGGGAATTGGATTCCAATGAGACGTGGTGCATGATCGGGAATCACAGCATACCGGTGATCGCCGATGCCTGTTTGCACGGGAATCCTGATTTCAGTGTCGAAGAAGCGTATCGAGCCATGAAAGCCACGGTGGACGATACCATTCGTGGAATGAAAGCCTACCAGAGGTATGGATATGTGCCATATGACGTAGAAAACAACTCTGTTTCCATCACGGTGGAATATGCTTACGATGATTGGTGTGTGGCACAGGTGGCCAGGAAACTGGGAAAGACGGCCGATTATGACAAATACATGAAACAGGCAGAGAACTTCAGGAACCTTTATAATCCGGCAACTGATTTCCTGCAGGGCAAGAATACCGAAGGGACATGGCGTAAGGATTTCAATCCCATTGACGTATCACGTTTGGGCAGTGATGACTTCACGGAAGGAAACTCGTGGCAATATACCTTTTTTGCCCCGCAGGATGTGGATGGGTTGATCCGTCTGCTTGGAGGACGCAAAGCCTTTGCCCACAAGTTGGATTCCTTGTTCGATCAACCCTCTATCAATAACAATCCGGATTTGCCGGATGTAAGTGGTATGATTGGTCAATACTCGCAGGGCAACGAACCGAGTCATCAGATTGCTTATCTGTACAATTACGTGGGAGAACCCTTCAGGACGGCAGAGAGGGTAAGGCTCATTGCAGATTCCTTATACAATGACACCCGAGAAGGATTGTGCGGCAATGATGATTGCGGACAGATGTCGGCCTGGTATGTGTTCAGCGTGATGGGCTTTTACCCGGTTAACCCGGCCAGTGGAGAGTATGTGATAGGCAGTCCGTTGTTTGAGAAGGTCATACTGCATGCGGGAAATACAAAATCCTTTACCATAGAAGCAGGAAATGTATCCACGACCAACAAATACATTCAGTCGGCGATGATGAACGGGAAGTCATATCCCTATTCGTATATTACCAAAAAGCAGATCGAACAGGGCAGCACGTTACTTCTTAACATGGGCGGCAAACCTTCGAAATGGGGTACACAACCCAATGATTGTCCCATGTCCGGGATAATGCGTTGATGAGAACTCTTTTGGAAATGTAAAATGAAGAATTTGTGAATCTGCCTTATTCGAATTGAGTCATTTATACTATTTTATTTGAAAAGATAGATGTTTGCTGAAAAGCAGAAGCTGCTTCAAAATGAGGCAGCTTCTGTTTATGGCAATAAATCAAGAAAAATCTGTTGAAGTTATGATATTACTAATATAGCCGAATGAATCATAGATTATTCTAATCACATTTTTGAAATTAATAATGTTATCTGATATTGATGCTACTATCGCTACGCTATGATTGATCTTACTGGGGTTATTAGTTTTGAATGCCAGAAGATGATCGACAAATTAAAACGAAACTTTCAGTTGATCAAGTAATTTGACGTAAAGAAGAATGGCTTCTTTTATTTCAGAAGTGGTTATGAATTCATCTGCCTGATGAGAACGTCTGGATTGACCGGGTCCCATTTTCATACAGGGAAATGACATTTTGGTCATATCAGAAAGGGTGGGTGATCCATAACAGTTGCGTCCAAGTTGAATGGCACGCAGCACTGCAGGATGAGCTAAATCGATGTGAGAGGGACCAAGTAGAAGAGAACGTGGCGTAACTTCACATGTAACAGCGGTACGTATTTCATCCAAAAGTTCTTGGTTTGTGTAGCGTTCATTGCTTCGTAAATCTACTACGAAAGTACAGCGATCAGGGATAACGTTATGTTGCATTCCTGATTGTATCATGGTGACGGTCATCTTGACTTCCCCCAACCATTCTGAGACTTTCTCGAAACGATGCATGCGAAACCATTCTATGTCAGGGATTGCTTTGTAGATGGCATTATCGCCAATATCATGAGCAGCATGACCTGATTGACCAATAGTCGTGCAGTCAAGCACCATTAGTCCTTTTTCTGCAACAGCAACTTGCATTTCTGTGGGTTCTCCTACGATGGCAAAATGAATCGGTGGAAGTAATGGTAAAAGACTTGCAATGCCGTTATTACCTGAAATTTCTTCTTCGATAGTTGCTGCAAAAATCAGATTGTAAGGTTGCTTATGTTCGATCAGGGAGAAATAAGTATGTAACAGACTCACTATTGAAGCACCCGCATCATTACTTCCTAATCCATATAGACGATCTCCTTCAAAGGTAGCGTGAAAAGGATTTCTTTGCCAACCGTTATTAGGTTTAACGGTGTCTATGTGTGAGTTGAGCAGAATGGTGGGTTTGGAAGCGTCGAATCCGGGTGAGAGTAACCATATATTGTTGCCCATGCGATTGACATCATAGCCATGCTCTTCAATCCATTGTTCAAGAAAATCGGCAATCTCTTTTTCTCCACGACTTAATGAAGGAATGGCAATCATTTTTGATAACAGATCGATTGCCGAAGTGCTATCCGGTTGATCAGGAAATATCAATGTGCCGTTTGTTGTCATGTCAATTCGGTTATTAAAAACGAGTGGACTCATCTTCTTTATGAGGCGCCAGTGTGATGATTTGCAGATTATCTATAACTTTTTTGGAAATAATTTTTCCATGCAAAGATGGGGATTTTACTCCTTCACCTAACCATAACGGAGCAATTTCAACTCTTGCTTCATCCCAGATTCCGGCTTGTATAAAGGAGCGTAAAAGTTGTTCACCGCCTTCTATCATAATCGAAAGTATGTTTCGTCGAAACAAATCGTTCATGATTTGTGTAATCACATTTTCAGCGAATGAAATGGTGACATAGGTGAGATTATGTTGATTCTCTTTTACCTGCCCGGTGTAGACAATGGTTGGAACAGATTGATCAAGCAGATGATAATCTGATGGGATACGTAACTGCCGATCCACGACGACACGTAAGGGGTTTTTCCCAACCCATCTATGTGCTGTCAATTTTGGGTTATCTTTCACGGCAGTTGTGGTACCAACCATAATAGATGAT
>Ga0326727_10020304_pt1 | contig 13212 bp, 13 predicted proteins | sample MB2enrmetagenome_FD_207643 | JGI IMG/M metagenome (GOLD analysis project Ga0326727, IMG submission 207643) | Lab enriched peat soil microbial communities from McLean, Ithaca, NY, United States - MB29MY | ecosystem: Environmental > Terrestrial > Soil > Wetlands > Peat | place: USA: New York...
GCTCTGTTCGACTGGGAAGGTAACATGCTGCAAACGGCGGAGCTGATGCATAACGGTAGCAAGCTCGTGCCGGTGAACTGGCGCGGCGATGGTGAGGAGCTTGTTTTGCTGTCCACCGACTCGAAGTACGGCGGGATGATCAACGGCCGCTTCGAAAGAACGGTCATGTTTCCCGATGACGGGCATCCGGATCTGGCCTCCTTTGCGCTGGATCTTACCGGAGACGGCCGCGATGAAGTGGTGTCGTGGGACGAGAAGAGCGTCTGGATCTACACCCAGGACCGTCCCTTCAAGGGGTCCAGAATGTACGCACCGGCCAGGAATCCACTCTACAATATGTCGAACTACTCCTGCATCGTCTCCGATCCCGCCTGGAGGAACGTCAACCAATAATCCTAAAAACGGCAGCTTGCAGGCAAGCCTTCAGCAAAGTCCCTTGGGGCAGACCATCGTCTTTCGTGGTCTGCAAGCTATGAGCCGCGGGCCAATGGCGCGCGGCTCACGAGCGCGGGATGAAAATCCGGCAAGCGCTCGTACCACAGACTTCATTCAGTCTGTGTCTTTCCTGTGTGACAGGCTTCAGCCTGTCCGCCGTTTTTTCAACGATGCCCGGCTGCGCAGCAGCCGCTTTCGGATCTCACCCAGAAGGCGAATCTGCGGAGCAGTTGCAAGTTGCGGCGATCAAACGCTGTTTCGGCCCAACTGGCACCCGCGTTTGCCGTTCTTAGGATAATCACTTCTTATTGCCGGCAGAACGCCAGCAGTGCATGACCGGCCGTAACTGCGATGTACTGCTGGCCCATATATTGATAACTGATCGGATTCCCCTGTAAGGGTCCGCCGGCCTGAAAATCCCAGAGCGGTTTGCCGGTGGCCGCATCCAGTGCAAAGAAGTTGCCTTCGTTGGTCCCGCCAAAGACCAGTCCTCCCGCCGTCGAAAGGACTCCGGCCCATGGTGGCGAATGCAGCGGGAATTCCCAGCGTTGCTCGCCGGTCAACCCGTCCAATGCTTTGATTGAGCCCGATGGCTCCACTCCCGCGATTCCGCGCATCCCGCCGGCGCTGTAGTAATTGCCGGCCTGATATTCCGCGGTCGCCCGATAGAACAGCGTCCCTTCTTCGCGGGCGGCTACATACAGCATTTGGGTTTGCGGACTGTACGAGGGGCTTCCGTAGTTCGTCGCGCCGTGCAGTCCCGGATACACAATGGTACCTTCCGGCTTAGGCTCGGTCCCAGGCAGTACGATGGGACGGCCCTGTTTATCGATGCCGCGCGCCCATGTCTGTCTGGCGTAGGCTCGCGCATCGAGGAACTCTCCCGTCTCCCGGTCCAGCACGTAGAAGAACGCATTCCGATTGGCCACGATCACCAGTTTTCGTGCCCGGCCCTGATAAACTGCGTCGATCAAAACCGGGACGTGATTGGCGTCCCAATCGTGCGTGTCGTGGGGCGTGAACTGATAGTGCCATCTGAGCGCGCCGGTCGCCGCGTCCACGGCGATCAGCGAGTTGGCGTACAGGTTGTCGCCGGGACGCACATCCCCGTCGTAATCCGGCCCGGGATTGCCGGTGCCCCAATAGATCAGGTTCAGCGATGGATCATACGAGCCGGTCACCCACGTTGCGGCTGAACCTGTCTTCCACGCATCTTCCGTCCAGGATTCGTGGCCGCGTTCCCCCGGCCCGGGGACGGTCCAAAAGCGCCACGCGCGCTTGCCGGACGCCGCGTCGTAGGCGTCCAGGAAGCCCCGTATCCCATATTCGCCGCCCGAAATTCCAATCACCACTTTGTCTTTCACCACCAGCGGCGCGACGGTGATGGAATAGCCCAATTTGTAGTCCGCGACAGTGACGTCCCACAACACATGTCCGGTGAGGCTATCGAGCGCAAGCAGGTGGGCATCCACAGTTCCCAGGAAGACCGCGCGTCCGAGCATTCCCAGTCCGCGGTTCACCTGGCCGCAGCACACTCGCACATCGCTCGGCGGCGTGCGGCGGAATATCCACAGCGGACGGCCCGTCTTCAGATCCAATGCAGCCGCGTTGCTCGGTGGCTCAGAGACGTACATCACGCCATCCGCTACCAGGGGAGTGGCTTCGAATTGATTGAGGTCGTTGGTCTGATACATCCACGCCAGTTTCAATCGCACAACGTTGGTCCGGTTGATTTGCGTCAGTGGAGAGTAGCGATGACCTGCGTAGGTTCCCGAGTAAGTAAGCCAGTTACCCGGTTCGCGCGCGGCATGCAGAATCCGTTCGTACCCCACCTCTTGGGCCACCAGACCCACAGCCACAGCCAGCCACAATGTCAGTCGCGCCGGAATGCGGGTCATTCCGAACCCCGCAACAACCAAAGGTAAGCCACCACACTGTCGAGTTCCGTATCGTTCAGCATTCCGCCATAGGCCGGCATGGGCGTCTTGCCCCACTCTCTCGCAAGCTCTCTCAGTTCGTCTTTGCGGAATGAGTAAATCCGGTCGGAGCCATCGCGCAATTGAATGCTGAACGCGTCTTCGTCCACCCGCACTCCGCGAATCGACTGCCCCGCACGTGTCACCACGCGCACTTCGACGAAGTTGTCCGGCATGAAGACCACGCGCCGATAAAAGGTAAAGCTGTCCGGAATGTTACCCGCGGGATCGAGCAGCGTCGCCCGCAGATGCGCGGGGCTGCGGCGTAACCCGATTTCCGTAAGGTCGGGACCGAGGCGTCCGCCGCGAGGCCCAACTGTATGACACCGCCCGCAGTTCGCCTTGCCCCAGAAGATCTGCTCGCCGGATTTCGCATCTCCCTGGACCGCCGCGGGCTTCACAGAGCCAAGTCCGCGGACATAGCCGATTAGCCGCTCGCGTTCCTCGCCGGTCATGCGCGTCCCTGGCATCTGAGTTCCCGGAATGCCCAGCGTAATGATCGAAGCCAGGGCTGCGTCGTCTGGGGCGCGGGGGAGTTTCGCAACCGCCAGCGCCGGCCCTCGTCCGCCCTCGCCCTGCGCACCGTGACACGGAGCGCACGAGACCTGGTACTGATGTTGTCCATCTGCATCCGCCGCAAACGCCGCCAGGGGAGCGATCAGGATCAGGAACAGTTGAACCATACCGTTCGACATCCGCTTAAGGCCGCGGGGCGACATCGCCGTACTTACCGTTCGCGGCCACGCGCACTTCGCCGTGAAAAATCACTTTTCGCGGGATGATCACTTTTTCCTGATTGAACGTCTCCGCTTCAAAATCTTTCCACGCGGGATGATAGATCCCGATCTTGAAATACGGGCCCTTGGGATCGTTATAGCAATTGGGCCCGGGATGCGTCAGCACCAGCTTGCCGTTCTGCCAGATTTCCAGCAGACCGTCGGGTTTGTACGACCAGTGCATGTGAAATACCCAGTCGGTCCAAACGCCTTTGCGAACATTGCCCAGCGGAAACTGTTCCTTCTTTGATCCATAGTTGGCCCAGTCCTTCGCGTCCTTCACCACCGCCGCGCTAGAATTGACTGCAACCTGCCACTCGCTGCCATGCAAAGACAGTGACACCGGAGGACGGCCCTTGCCGTCGCCTTCCACTTTGAATTGCTTCTTATCCTCGCCGAACGAACCATGCCACTGCGCAACGATATCCCCGCCCTGCGGATCGTCGATCCAGTCCGCGGGAACGAAGATGCTGAAGCCATACCAGTAGTCGGAGAACAGCGGCACGCCAGACAAGGCGATTTCCGAGCGGAAAGAGCCGAGCCGGCGAGGAACCTCGAAACGTATGGCATGCCGGCCGGCCCGGACCGGGTCGTCAACGATGCGCACGAGTCCCGCGTCGGCAATGGCTTTTGCGTCGTTCTTCTGGCGCAGAGGATCGTTGTCGCCGTTAATGCCGAAGTGCCATGGCGGCTTGACCCCGTTCTCAAAACCGTCGAAGAACAGGCCATCCGGCGCTTTCTGGGGCAGTCCCGGTTGGGCAGCCAAGGCCACAAGCAGGGTCAATCGCGAGATTCGCACGGAAGTCATGGGACGCAGTCAGAGCTCATCGTATCAAGGTTGGGGCGCCGCTTCCTGTATAATCCCTTGCTGAATCCATGCCAATTACCCGGCGTACCTTCCTCTATGGCGCAGCCGCGATGCAAACGCGCGCGGCGCGGCCCAACATCCTCCTGCTGCTGGCCGACAACTGGGCCTGGCCGCATGCCAGTTTCTACCACGATCCGGTGATTCGAACACCCACCTTCGACCGGCTCGCCAAAGAGGGGGTAGTCTTCACCCACTCCTTCGCGCCCAATCCTTCCTGCTCGCCCTCGCGATCGCTTCTGCTTACCGGCCAGGATGCGCACCGCCTGGGCGAAGCCGCCAATCTTTACGGCAACATGTCGCCGGCCGTGCCGACTTACACCGGCTTGCTGGAAAAGAGCGGCTACCTGGTGGGTTTCTCCGATAAAGGTTGGGGTCCCGGCTCCCCCGAGAAGGCGGGTTGGAAACACAATCCGGCAGGCGTCGCGTATCCGGACTTCGACGCCTTTCTCAAAGCCAAGGCCGCCGGACAACCGTTCTGCTTCTGGTTCGGGAGTCATGACCCGCACGTGCCGTGGGATCGCGGACAGCAGCGCAAAGCTGCCATGAATCCCGCGCGCGTCAAGGTTCCGGCGCATCTGCCGGATCGCGCGGTGGTGCGCGACGACATTCTCAATTACTACTGCGAAGTCCAGCAGTTCGATTTCGAATGCGGGCAGATTCTGGCATCATTGGCCGCGCTCGGGGAACTGGACAACACGCTGGTGGTGATGACCAGTGACAACGGCTGGCAGATGCCGCGCGGCTTGGGCAACTGCTACGACCTGGGCGTACGGACTCCGCTGGCCATGCGCCATCCGGGACTCATCAAAGCCGGCGAGGTGCGCGACGACTATGTTTCCTTCGGCGATCTCGCGCCGACATTTCTCGAGGCCGCCGGTCTGCCGGTTCCGGGTGTCATGACCACCAGGAGCCTGTTCTCCGCCGAACGGCGTGACTTCATGTTCCTGGAACGTGAGCGGCACGCCAACGTGCGCAAAGGCAACTTGAGCTATCCCGTGCGGGGGTTGCGCACCGCGGAATATCTGTATCTGCGCAACTTCGAGCCGGAACGGTGGCCGGCGGGCGATCCCGAGTTCTACTGGTCGGTGGGTCCGTACGGGGACGTGGACGATTCCCCGACCAAGCAGATGCTGATGAAGGACAAACCGCAGCCCTACTTCGACCTCTGTATGGGAAAACGTGCGGCGGAGGAGTTGTACGTGGTGAAGAGCGATCCGGACCAGGTGACGAACGTCGCGGCACGACCCGAGTTCGCCAAAGTGAAAGCTGAGCTCGCGGCCCGGCTGGAGGGATGGATGAAGTCCACGGGAGATCCGCGAGCGGCCAACCCGCATACCGATTTCTGGGATCGCGCGCCGTATTCGGGGGCAAAGTTCAAGGGCGCGCCTCCCGCGAATTAGGTCGCGGGGCGGTCCCAACTCTCCGGCGCGTGAGTAGCGGTAGCTGAGGCTGATCAGGTGACACGGGCACCGCGAGTCCCGACCTTGCGTAGTTCAATAACCAAACGCAATGCATCGTTGACCGCCTTTGCAGTGGAAAACTGCTTTCGGACATCTGGGTCCAGCAAAACGACGTTTGTACCGGCGTAGTAACGTTTCGCGTATTTCCCGCGCGTCCCTCCCTTGAGCAGCTGGCGAAGATCGTATTCGGGGCGCAAGTCTTCGCTGACCTTAACCTTGGATTTCCTCATAAGTTATTCTTTCATTCTGGCTCAACTTCCTGGCGCTGATGATCCGGGATCCGTCTGCCGCGCTGCGTGTGAGCGACCATAAGCGAGCGGCTCCGGCTGGACAATCCGATGGTGATATATCTCTTTTCATCGACAGAGTGGTCAGGATCGGGGGAAGTCGTACTCAGGAAGTCGCCAAACACGGTGACCGCCTCGTCGAATGAGACTCCGTGCTTGCGGAGATTCGTGGTAGCTTTGATCGGATCCCACTCGAACTCCATTCGAACCAGTGTAGCCGCTTTGGAGAGTCCCACGGGTGGATGGCGAACTGAAAACCGACGCGGCTATCGATCCATCTGAACGAGAAGCCGGCGTGCTCTACTGAACTGCCTTCGCGGCGCTGACACCGCCCCTGGCGACGACGGCCCTTCCATCCACTAACCCATTAAGGAATCCGGGTATGCATCGGACGCCGGACGTCAGCCGTACCGGGGGCCTACCCTTGGGCGTCAGGGAGGACTAATCCGGCCGAGTTAACGCTGATGAGACCAGTTCAACGATTTGGGCGTTTTTCGTCAAGTGGACACGCACGAGTCGAGGAGATGTAGCCATCTTCGGGCTGTGTTCCGTAGTTGCCTCCTTCCAGAACGTTATTCGTGAAGCCACTCCGAACTGCGGTTCTCAAAACGCAGCCCGCTCATCCGCCATTTCGACCCCTTGAACTTGCCACCCGGAATCAGGGCTGAGAAGGTAGGATAAGATCAGGACCAATTGTGAGGGAAGCAATGCTCCACAAAGCCAGCGAGTTGTCGTCCGACCAAAAGATGGCTCTTGAGAGTCTGCTCGGCCGGGCAATCTCCGACCGGGAGACCATTAGCGTCCGCGCCTTTGAGCCCGCGCCGGTCTCCGACGCACAACGTCAGGAGGCGCTCGCCGGGCTGGAAGCCTACTTCGTTCGGATCGACGCTAAACGGCCGCCTTTATCGGAGGCGGAAGCCGAAGCCATCGTCACCGAAGCCCTGCGTTCCACGCGTCCCAATTACCGGTCGGTCCGGTGAGACTTGTCCTCGACGTCAACGTTCTCGTTCGGGCCAACGACCGCACGGCAGGCTTGGCGCGCGATCTGCTGCGCGAACTGCTTCGCCACCGCTGGACGATCCTGATCTCCGGCGAAATGCTGATCGAACTCGCGCGCGTGCTGCGTTACCCGCGCCTCCAGGCCCGCTACAACCTGAACGAAGCCGATCTTTACGACTACATCCAGTTCCTGCGGCAAGCAGTCGAATTAGTCGCGCCGGACGCGTCGCTAGCCGTTCCCATCCGCGATGCCGCCGACATTGCCGTGGTCCAGACCGCCATTGCTGGCGGAGCCGAGCTCATCTGCACTGTGGACACGGACTTTTATGAGCCGGCGATCACCCGCTTTCTGAGTCAGGCAGGGATCAGGGTCCTAGATGACGTCGCCTTGATGCAACTGCTCCGCGCGTCCGGCAGCGATGAGAACGCATAACCGGACTTCCTGGACTTTGACAATTCACTTCTACGCCTTGGGCGTGATATGGACAAGTGCCAAGGAATCGTCCCGAAAGAGGCAAGTTTCGGGACGCATCCCACTTTCCGATAAGAGCGTCTTTCAACCACAGTGGCACTTATGGGCTCTGTCAAGAGTGCGCCCTCTGCTCAAAGGAAATGGCAACCGAGGACCGGATTCCTTGGCCATGAGGTAGAAACGTGTATTCTTGAAGTGGATCATGCGCGTCTGTTTTCATGCACTCCTCGCCTCGTTTGTTGGTCTTGGGAGTTTTCACGCGCAGCCGATGGATCAAATGCTGGTGGATAGCAAACAAGTTTCTTATCGTGGCGGCCTCGTTGTTTTTTCGATTCCGAGCGATTGGGTTGAAGAATATGAACCCGAAGGTGGTGGGATGTTTTTTGAGGAAGGAGAAGATACCGGAACCCTGCGGTTAAACGTGACAACATTCGGTTCGCCAAAGGCGATCACGGCAGAATCAGCGCGCGAGTTCCTAGCCACCGCCGTCGGTCTGCCTGTCGAAACTCTTCAGAACGGTAATGCCTTGGCGAAGCGGATTACCAAAACAACCGACCGCGGCCAGAAGATCACGATGTATTCATGGCATTTATCGGCATCTCTTCCGCCCGAGACCATACGCCTCGCCAATTTCACCTATACGGTTCTTGCCTCAGAGACGCAGTCAAGTACCACCATGAAGGACCTGTCGTTCATAGAAGCATCGATCAGGCAGGCCACCTTTAGCAACGAACATGGCGTGACATCTCACCCAATCAAACTGACAAAGCATTAGGAAAAGAAGCTCGCTTCAAAATCGAGGTTGAGGATCGGCGACAGCACCGTCCCACTCAGCTGCTTCAGAGCTTAATTTAGATTGTGGCCGTTAGGCGGAGTTGTCGAGAAGTGAAGAGTGTCCGCCTCTCGTTGTCTCACAAACGGTGAGTTTCGGGACGCAATCAGAACCCGCTAGAATCAAAGCCTCCGGAGTCCCGAAACCTTGTCCCCAAAACAGCCGCGACGACCTTGAAGCGCTTCCGCATTGCCATCGTGGCTCTTGTCCCAAAAGCCTGTCCCGAAATGTCAGTCCGATTTCTGCGCCTGCAAATTCAGTTGGCTGGTTTGTCGCCTACGGTGAGAAGTGCCTGGTTCCGGATTAGTAACGATAAGTCAGCCAGCGTTTACCAATCGCTGACGGGCGCTGCAAAGCAGGGTACTTGGCCCACTCGCTGATATGCCCCTCGACCATTTTGCCGAAAAGTGGCGTTGTGGGAGATTCATCCAGCCAATAAGAGCGCCCGACGTGCTCCATCCGGAATACCTCTTCAAGACCGCAGAACAGCCGACGCCGAGCTAACCCGATACCGGTTGTTCGAGCTCCCAACCCAAGCACTTCTAGCAGGACCGGCTCCGCCATCCGGGCATAACCCTGGCGCGAATGAACCTTGCGCACCTCCAGGAGGATTCTCCGCAGATTGGCGATGCATTGCCGCGCTACCAGCACTTGTTCGTCAGTTAGAATCATGGCAGCTCCAGTTCCAGAATGCCGCAACAGCAGCCTCGCGCACGGAATCGAGACCGCTTGTGCACGCGCGGCAGTCCCTACCTCAAAGTTACAGCGCCCGAAACCGGCATCTCCGCCAGTCACGCCCACTCCAAATAACGCCAACCCCCAACCCCACCAACAACATCCCGCCAAAATCCACCTCACCCCACCCCCTTCTCGAAACCTCGCGCGCTAACGTGAAATCGCAAGGCAACCCCTGTGACTGATTCCATTCTGTCGCCTCAACAACTCGCCGTCATCTGCGCCCTGTCCAACGGCGCAACCACCACTGACGCCGCCGCTGATGCCGGCGTACACCGCAACACCATCGCCAACTGGCGCCGCAACACGCTCTCTTTCCAGAACGCGCTCGCCAACGCCCAATACGATCGTTCCCTCTTCTTCCGCGAAAAAATGGAAGAGCAGGCCGATCTCGCCGTCGAGACCATCCGGCAGATTCTCTCCGACCCCAAAGTCCCCGCATCCGTCCGCCTCCGCGCCGCGCTCGCCGTGATGCAGGTCGCCTCCACACCGCCCGAGCCCAAGAAGCGCACCGAACTCGAAATCAAAAAGGTCGTGGTCGAAGAAACTGCGCCGGAAGTGCACAATCCTGCACAATCGGAGCCGGCGCCAAACCCGGAAAAAGTGCACAATTCTGCACAATCGGCTTACCGCCGTGAGGGCCCAGGGGCGCCCTCTGGGCCCGGGCGCAATGACCCCTGCCCCTGCGGGGTGCCTTCTGGGCCCGGCCTGAAATGCAAGCGTTGCTGCCTCACCAAGTCCGCCGCGCAAGGGGACGCTTCCGCGCTACATGATAAAATTGGAGTCCACGTGAACAAATCCAGCCAAACGTGCGTCTCAAGCTGTGTAGGGGTGCTCTGACTTCGTGAAGACCAAGTGGAAAATCCTGCTGGGAGTCCTGCTCCTGATTCTGATCGCGGGCGGCGTCTACGGCGGCATCGAGTATCAGAAGCGCGGCGTCGTCACCGTGCAGACGGGCCGCGTCGTCACCGAGGATCTGTCCAACATCGTCACCGCTTCCGGTGAAATCAAGCCCAAAAACTACATCAATATCGGAGCCAATCAAACCGGAGAATTGACCGCCATTCTGGTGAAAGAGGGCGACCATGTCCGCAAAGGTCAACTGCTCGCCGAAGTCGAGAATACTCAATCCGCGGCCGACGTGCTGGCGCAGAAGGCCGCGCTGAGTTCGGCCGAAGCCGATTCCGCCGCCTCCGAAGCCGCCGTTAAGGCCTCCGACGATAACATCCTTTCGCTGGAAGCCTCTGTCGAACGAGCCAAGGCGGATCTCGAGAAGGCGCAAACCGATTTCGAACGCGGAAAACAGCTCTATGACGCCAGGCTGATCGCCAAACAGGATTACGATCAGCGCAAAGCGACCTATGATTCCGCCAAGGCCGCGGTGGATGTCGCGCAAGCGCAAGTCGTGCAGGCCAAATCGCAGCGCGCGCAAGCTTTTGCACAAGCTGCTTCGGCGCAGAAACGGGTCGCGCAGGCGCAGGCTGCTTTGACCCGCATCGCCGATATCCTGAAGCAGCATAATTCTTACGCGCCGCTCGATGGCATGGTCACGGACCTGCCGGTTCGCGTGGGCGAAACCGTCGTACCGGGAATTCAGAATTCTGCCGCCAGCACCATCATGACCATAGCCGATATGTCGCTCATTACGGCCGAGGTCAAGGTCGATGAAACCGACATCATCAGCGTAAAACTCGGCCAATCCGCGGAAGTCACCATCGATGCCATTCCCAATAAGATTTTCAAAGGACACGTGACGGAAATCGGCGACACCGCCATCGTTCGGTCAACCGGCGTCGCCGCCTCGCAGAGCACCACTTCCAGCCAGGAGGCCAAGGATTTCAAGGTGGTGATCGCCCTCGAAAATCCTCCCGACGATATCCGGCCCGGCCTTTCCTGCACCGGCAAAATCACCACCGCGACACGCTCCAACGTCTTGGCCATCCCGATTCAGGCGCTGACCGTCCGCGAAAAAGGCGATCTGGAGAAAAAGAAAAAGGATGACAACCCCGGTAATGGCCACGCCGTGGCAGTGGATCCAGCGCAGCAAAAGGCCATGAAGGAAGAGATCCAGGGCGTCTTCGTGATCACTCCCGATGGCAAGGCGGTTTTCCGCAAAGTTGACACTGGCATTACCGGCGCGACCGATATTGAAGTCACCGGCGGTCTGAAGACCGGAGAGGAAATCGTGACCGGGACCTATCAGGTGATCCGGACTCTGCGCAACGACACGCGGGTCAAGATCGACAACAAGAAACCCGATGCGGTGAACGGATAACAAGGCACATGGCACAAGCGGTCGCGGAATCTTCTCTTAACAAAGGCGAACAGCTCAAACGCGACGGCATCGTGATCCGCACCTACGATCTGTGGAAGACGTACGTGATGGGAGACCAGGAGATCCACGCGGTATCCGGTTGCGATGTCGAAATCAAGCGCGGCGAATATGTGGCGATCATGGGGCCGTCCGGCTCTGGCAAGTCCACGTTGATGAACCTGATCGGCTGCCTCGATACCCCCACCAAGGGCGAATATTACATCAACGGCCGTCTGGTCAGTTCCATGACCGATGATGAACTCGCGCGCATCCGCAACAAGGAAATCGGGTTCGTTTTTCAGACCTTCAATCTGCTGCCGCGGGCCTCGTCCCTGCACAACGTGGAGTTGCCCCTGATCTATAGCGGCATGCCGGCCTCCGAGCGCATCGCCCGCGCCAAGAAGGCGCTCCAACAGGTGGACCTGCAATCGCGCATGGATCACAAGCCCAACGAACTCTCCGGCGGCCAGCGTCAGCGCGTGGCCATTGCGCGCGCCCTGGTGAACGATCCGTCTATTTTGTTAGCCGATGAGCCCACCGGCAATCTGGATACCGCTACAGGCAACGAAATCATGGCGCTGTTCGAGCGCCTGTACCGCGAAGGCAATACCATCGTGCTGGTCACCCACGAGCACGATATCGCCATGCACGCCCACCGCATCATCCACATCCGAGACGGCAAAGTGGAAAAAGACGAAGTCGTCGAGCACTGAACCGTGGGGCAGACCATCGTCTTTCGTGGTCTGCCCGCCTGCGCAGCAGGCGTCTAACTCCCTACAACCAGTACTGCCACTGGCCCCATCCAATGACATAAACCGCCAGGCAGGCATTGGTGACCGCATGGGCGATCACGCAATCCGTCAGGTTCTTGGTCCGGATCGCCCACCAGTTGTAAATGATTCCTGTCACCAGGCCCACGTCCCAATAGGAGCCATGCTCCGACGCGAACAGGATCGCAACCAGCCAGAAAGCCTCGGGATGATAAGTCCCAAAGGGGATCTTGGTGAAATGGGGGTGGCCGATCCATCGCATCAACCAGCCGCGCCAGAACAGCTCTTCAATAATCGGCACCATGATCACGCTGCCAAGCACCCGGAAGATCAGAAACAGAAGGCTCGCTTTATCCGCGGGCAGCGTACTTCCTTGAGGGTGCCCCACGATGGAATTCGAAAATAGGACGGAGTTTCGGTATCCCGGAATCAGTACATCGGGACCGATCCAGATGAAGAAGACCGCGACCCCCAGGAACACGCTGGCTATCCAACGCGATGGCCGGGCCGGAAGCAGCCCGCGGGAAAAAACGGCAAGAACGGCCAAAATCGCAAAAAAACGCACTACCTGTGAAACCGGAAAAAAGCTCCCGATAGCCAGGAAGCCAATGAAGATGGCAAAAGGCAGGGTGTAGCCAAGCGCGGGCCAGCGGCTCAATTCGCGGGTGCCTGCTGGAGCGTCTTCCACGCGTTCACATACTTGGTGGCGTTTGGATTCGCTTGGTTCCATTTCGGCGGCTCAGGATCGTTTGCGATGCTGATGATCCCCAACCCCAGCATCCGATCGATTATCGTCATATTAGTGTAATCTATTTTGTTCCATTCGTCACCAACTTGGTGATAGTCGGGAAATTCGAGTCCCACCGCGACGGTATGCGCTGGAATTCCGGCGTCGGCTAGCGCTTGATTATCGCTCCGCGCAAAAAAAGGGTCGTTGCCCGTGTTGCGGTCGTACACCTTTACCCCCGTGGCCTTGCCGGCTTCGGCAAAAAGCGCGGGAAGGTCGGAGTAAGTGAAGCCCGTAAAAGTGGCCGCTTTCACCTGCGGGCCTTCATTGTCGTCGGTTCTCCCGATCTGTTCCAGATTGATGTCGGCTACCGTTTGCCGCAGCGGGAAAACCGGATGTCGCGCATAATATTGCGATCCCAGCAGTCCTTCTTCTTCGCCAAATAGCGTCATGAAAACGATGCTTCGCCGGGGATGGGGATTCATGGTGGCGATCGCTGCCGCTAACTCGATGACCGATACCGTGCCGCTGCCATCGTCATTCGCGCCGTTGTAGATGCGG
>Ga0326727_10020305_pt1 | contig 13212 bp, 10 predicted proteins | sample MB2enrmetagenome_FD_207643 | JGI IMG/M metagenome (GOLD analysis project Ga0326727, IMG submission 207643) | Lab enriched peat soil microbial communities from McLean, Ithaca, NY, United States - MB29MY | ecosystem: Environmental > Terrestrial > Soil > Wetlands > Peat | place: USA: New York...
GAGGTGAAGGCAGAGCAATGAACTCATCCATTGTCTATCTCGACAACAACAGCACCACTGCTGTTCTGCCGGAGGTTATGGCAGAGATGTTGCCATGCTTTGCGGAGTCCTTCGGCAATCCCTCTTCCATACACGGGTGCGGAAGGCGCGCGCTTGCCATGGTGAAGAAAGCCCGCGAGCGGGTTGCCGCGCTGCTCGACTGCCTGCCCACGGAGGTGGTCTTCACCAGCGGCGGCACGGAGGGCGGCAACCTGGCGCTCAAGGGAATGATGAACCCCGGCGATCACATCATCGTCTCCGCCATCGAGCACAGCGCGATCCTCGGCGCCTGCGTTTGGCTGGAGCATCTGGGATGCGAAGTTACCCGCGTGGGCGTGAACGGCAACGGGCAGGTTGAGCCTGAGAGCGTGCGCAGCGCGCTGCGCAAGAATACTCGCCTCATCTCCATCATGATGGCCAACAATGAAACCGGCGTTCTGCAACCTGTTGAAGAGATCGGCAGGATTGCCGCCGAAGCTGATGTATGGTTTCACACCGATGCCGTGCAGGCGGCGGGCAAGGTGCCCATTAGCGTTAAGAATATCGGTTGCGATCTGCTCACCATCTCCGCGCACAAGTTTCACGGCCCGCAAGGCTCGGGAGCGCTTTTTGTCCGCCGGGGCACGCCGTTGCGCCCGCAGTTGCACGGCGGGCATCAGGAAAAAGGACGGCGTCCCGGCACAGAAAATGTGGCCGGCATTGCCGGCCTGGGACGAGCCAGCGAGATTGCCCGCGACGGTCTCAGCGACGGATCGACGCAAGAGATCGGCGCGCTGCGCGACCGGCTGGAGGCCGCCGTGGTTGATCGCGTGCCCGAAACGCGCATCAATGGCAAAGACGCGCCCCGCGTGCCCAATACCACGAACATCCTCTTCGAGCGCGTGGGCGGAGATGCGCTGGTGATGGCCCTGGATGAACTGGGCATCGCCGCCTCGCGCGGAGCGGCATGCACCGCGGGCGAGGCCGACCCCTCCAGTGTACTCATGGCCATGGGCTTGACGGGTGAGCAATCCCGCTCCAGCCTGCGCTTCAGTTTGGGTAAACTGAATACCGAAGAAGACATTGAGCGCGTGATTTCTTTATTACCTGGAGCAGTGCAACATCTGCGCGAGGCTTACGGATGCGGAGTTAACTGGGGTTAGCGGAGTTGGCGGAGTTAGTCGTGCTAACATGCGCGTAGCGCGGCTAACCCGCTAACTCCGCTTTCGAGAAAGAGAACACCGTATGGATATCTACGAGGAAATCTGCAAGTTGAAGCGCGAGGGGAAACGCGCGGCGCTGGCTACCATCGTCAACGTGCGCGGCTCCATTCCATCGGTGGTGGCCGCCAAGATGCTGGTGCGCGAGGACGGCTCGATCCTGGGAACGGTGGGCGGCGGCTGCGTGGAATCCGATGTGCGCAAGGGGGCGATGGAAGTGATGCAAGATGAAAAGGCAAAAACCTTCACCTTCAATCTGGATCAGCGGCCCGATGACGATACAGGGCTGGTGTGCGGCGGCTCGCTTCAAGTTTTTATTGAGCCGGTGATTCCCGCGCCGCAGCTCTACATCTTCGGCGCCGGGCATGTCGGGCTGAACGTCTGCAAGGTGGCCGCGCTGGCCGGATTTGAAGTTATCCTCTGCGACGATCGCGAACAGTACGCCAATTGCGAACGATTCCCCGATGCGCGCGAGATTCATACCGGCGAGATGGATGAGGTTTTGTCCGAAATGTCGCCCATCTCAGCCTCCTACATCGTCATCGTCACGCGCGGCCACCAGCACGACATGCGCGTTCTCCGCTGGGCTCTGGATACGCCCGCGCATTACATCGGCATGATCGGCTCGGGGCGCAAGGTGCTCACCATCTTTCAGCAATTGGAGGCCGAAGGCGTTGCGCGGGAGAGCTTCCAGCGCGTTTATGCCCCCATTGGCCTGGAGATCAACGCGGCCATGCCGGAGGAGATCGCCATCTCCATCGTGGCGGAGTTGATCGCTATCCGCCGCCATTGCACTATCGCTCTGCCTCACTCACGCAATCGCTTTCGCAAGGAGAAAGCCGAGGCCTCGCTGTAAAATCAGGAGCCTGTGTTGGGCTTCCTCTGGAAGGATTCCGAAAGTGTGGAAACTCTTCGATGAACTGATTGCCGCCGTTCCCGAGGATGCGGTCGTCACGGAATGCCTGGCCGGGTTGAGCTGGTTCCTGGTGCGCTCCGTCGGGACTGGCGTGGCCATGCGCCCCAGAGAGATCGACGAGCCGATCCGCGATGCGGGGAAAATCTCCGGCATGAAGCTGAGAGAGCTGGCCGGTTGGATCAAGTCGTGGAACTTTTACGAGGCGGCCCTGGGATTGGCGGCCATCAACTCGGCTCTCAACGCGCCGCATGTAGTGACCAGAAACTGCGGCCCGCTGCTGGACGAGAGCGAACCGCGAGATGTCTTTACCGGCCTGATAGACGAGTTGCGCGGCAAACGGGTTGCCGTCATCGGCCACTTCCGCCATCTGGAACGCATCTCAGGGATTTGCCAGCTAAGTGTACTGGAGCGGAAGCCGGACGAGGGCGATCTTCCCGACACGGCCTGCGAATATATTCTGGGCGAACAGGACGTGGTCTTCATGACGGCCACGACGCTGGTCAACAAGACCATGCCGCGCCTGCTCGAACTCAGCCGCAATGCGCGCGTGGTGGTTGCGGGACCGAGCACGCCGCTTCACCCGCTGCTTTTCGCGCACGGCGTCGATCTGCTGGGCGGCCTGATCGTCGAGGACGCAGCTTCTGCGTGGCGGGCAGTTGCCGAGGGCGGGCACAAGGCTCTGTTCACTCAAGGGGGACGCACGGTGAAAGTTTCAAGCCGGCCCGCGGCCTGCGGTAAGCTATAAGTCCATGGCGACTGTGCCCAGTCCGGATAAGACGCTGGAGCTCCGCAAGCCGCATCGCCTGCGGAGCGGTAAAACACTGGCTATCTTGGCGCTGTTGCTGGTTGCAGTGGCGCTGGGCTCGGCGGCCATCGGCAGCTATCCGATCTCGCCGCACGACTGGTGGAGCTTGCTGAGGGCGCCGTCGGCCGGCGGCACGGCGCAGATCGTGCTCCTGCAGATTCGCCTTCCCCGGCTCCTGGCCTGCATCCTGGTGGGCAGCGGGCTCGCGCTGGCCGGCGCGTCTTACCAGGGTTTATTTAACAACCCCATGGTCTCGCCGGACATTCTAGGAGCTTCGGCCGGGGCGGGGTTGGGCGCGGCGGTCGGCATTTTACTGGGTTTCGATTTTGTGGCCATTCAAGCCCTTTCCTTTGCGGGCGGGTTGGTGGCCGTGCTGCTGGCATGGGCGCTGGCCTCGGGACTTTGCCGCCGCGGAGATCCCGTGCTCATGCTGGTTCTGGTCGGCATCCTTATTGGCTCGATGTTCACCGCTCTCATTTCACTCACTAAGTACATCGCTGATCCGTTGAACAAGCTGCCGGCTATTACCTTTTGGCTGCTGGGCAGCTTTGCTTCGATTACTCCCAGGGATGTGTGGATGGCGGGCATTCCCATTGCCGCAGGCTGCATTCCCTTGCTGCTGTTGCGCTGGCGGCTCAACGTGCTGTGCATGGGAGAGCAGGAAGCGCGCACGCTGGGAATGAACACTAGAGCGATGCGCTTCATCGTGATCATCAGCGCTACGCTCATCACCGCAGCCTCGGTTTCCATCTGCGGCATAGTGGGCTGGATCGGCCTGGTGGTGCCGCATCTGGCGCGCATGGTGGTTGGGCCGAATCACAAAATTTTATTGCCCACCGCGGCCATCATGGGCGGCTGCTTTCTGCTGCTGGTAGACGACGTGGCGCGCACCGCGGGCGCGTTGGAGATTCCCGTCGGCATTCTTACCTCGTTGATCGGAGCGCCGTTCTTTCTCTTCCTGCTCACACGGGAACGCAGGCACAAATCATGATTCTGACATTGGATCACGTGACCGGCGGCTACGGTTCAAGAACCGTGGTGAACGATGTCAGCTTCACGCTGCATCCCGGCGAGGTTGTCTGCCTGCTGGGCGCCAACGGCTGCGGCAAGACAACGCTGTTCAAGATGATTTTGTGCCTGTTGCGGCCCAGGCTCGGCTGCGTGCGGCTGGGCGAGGAGAAGATTGCCGATTGGTCGCGCAGCCGCCTGGCGCGCTCCTTCGGTTATGTGCCGCAGATGCATGTTCCGCCCTTTGCCTTTGAGGTGCGCGAGATCGTGCTGATGGCCCGCGCGGCGCATCTGGCGCCTTTTGCCTCGCCGGGCAAGGAAGACCGGCGCATCGCCGACGAAGCGCTCGACTATCTGGGCATTCTGCATTTGGCCTCCGCGCCCTACACCGAGATCAGCGGCGGCGAACGCCAGTTGGTGCTGATTGCGCGCGCCCTGGCGCAGCAGGCGCAATGGCTTATCCTCGACGAACCCGCGGCGAGCCTCGACCTGGGAAACCAGATCAAAGTCTTCCGCGCCATCAATGATCTGGCCAAAACCGGCTTGGGCGTGCTGATGACCACGCATGTGCCCGACCACGCATTTTTGTACGCATCGCGCGTCGTGCTGATGAGCGAGGGCCGCATCCTGGCCATGGATACTCCCGCCAAGGCTCTGACCGAGACCATGCTGCTGAAGGCTTATGGCGTGCCGGTCAGCGTGGTGGAAGTCGGCGCTCAGCCGGGAATCAGGCCAGGAGTTAAGATGGTCGTGCCAAATCAGTTGTAAGGGGAAAGCATGTCGAGAAGATTTCTGCTGTTTGTTTTATGTGCAGTGCTAGTCGGCGGTGGCTTATGCCGTGCCGCGTCGCCCGCCGGCGAAAAGGCCGCCACGCGCATCTTGATCGACATGGCTGGCCGCCAGGTTGAGGTGCCCGCGCGCATTCACCGGGTGCTCTCCATGAGTCCCATGGGCACCATCCTGGTCTACACGCTGGAGCCATCGCTGTTGCTGGGGTGGAACTACCCGCCCGACGCCGGAGAGCGCGCCTTCTTGGCGGAGCCTTATCGCGACCTGCCGACGCTGGGAGGCTGGTTTGGCAAAGACAATACCGGCAATCTGGAAAAAATCATGCAGGCTCACCCGGACGTGATGATCTCCATGGGCGATGCTTTCGCTACCGCGCAGGCCGAGCGGGTTCAAGGCCAGACGCATATTCCGGTCGTCATTCTCGACGGCAGGCTGGAGCATTTGCCGGAGGCCTATGAAAAAGCCGGGGAGCTGTTGGGAAGCGCGACCCGCGCGGCCGAACTGGCCGCCGAATGCCGCCGCACGCTGAACGATATCCAGCAGAAAGTCGCTAACATTCCGCAAGACAAGCGGAAGCGTTATTACTATGCCGAAGGGCCAAAGGGATTGGAGACGGAGGCGGGCGGCTCCATGCACGTCGAGGCGTTGAACTTTGCCGGCGGCGTCGACGTGGCGACCGGGCTGAAGGGAGAGCAAGGTTATGGACGCTCTCCGGTTTCGATGGAGCAGGTGTTGCGCTGGAATCCGGAGGTCGTCATCTCCGTGCGCGACCACACTTCCACTGCGAGCGCGTTTTACAAAACGATCTGGACGGATTCCGCCTGGCAGCTTGTTGCCGCGGTCCGCAATCACGAGGTCTACGAAGCGCCGCAGTATCCCTTCAGTTGGCTCGACCGTCCTCCCTCGGCCAACCGCATCATCGGCATCAAGTGGCTGGCAAATCTCTTTTACCCGGAGATCTTTCGCTACGACATGCGTCAGGAGACGCGACGCTTTTACGAGACCTTCTACCACGTGCGGTTGACCGAGGCGCAGTTAGACGAACTGCTGGCCACCGCCGTGAAAACGCCTGCTGGAAATCCAAGATAAAATCTGCCTCACAACGCGCTCTGGGCGCATCCAAATTATAGAGAATGCCGGGCTTGACTCTGCGCACGGTGTGTGAGCTAAACTGTGTATCTCGCTCAAGACGGATTGCTCCTCTGGGCAACTCTCGATAAGTTGAATTCGTTGCCACAGACACAGCCGTTTCGAGTCGAAACCAAGAGTTTTAGTAAGGAGCCAAAGGATGGAATTGGCAGTTAGAGATGTCAGAAAGGCGCTTGCCGAGCAACTGCCTCCTCTGACCCCGAATGCCGCGGCCGTAGAGGCAGACCGCTGTCTGTACTGTTACGATGCGCCTTGCACCCACGCCTGTCCAACCCATATCAATATTCCGCAATTTATCAAGAAAATAGCGACACGAAATCTGCGCGGCTCTGCGGCAACCATCTTTGCCTCGAACCTTTTGGGCGCCACTTGCGCGCGAGTATGCCCTGTGGAGGAGTTATGTGAAGGGGCATGCGTACTGGGCGGCGACCACAAGCCCATCTCCATCGGGCGGCTGCAGCGCTTTGCCATGGATTCTGCGCGGGAGCACCGCAACTATCCGGTCGTGAAGGCCGCGCCAACGGGTAAGTCGATTGCCATTATCGGCTCCGGGCCGGCGGGGCTCTCCTGCGCCGGCACGTTAGCCTTGCTGGGCCACACGGTCACCATCTTCGAGAAGTACGAAATGCCCGGCGGCCTCTCCACCTATGGCATCATCGCGCTGCGCGAACCGATGGAGGTTGCGCTGGAAGAGGCGCGCATGATCGAAGGACTGGGCGTCAAGATCAAAGCCGGGGTTGAGATTGGCAAGGATATCTCTCCGGCCACGCTGCAGAAGGAGTTCGATGCGATGGTGCTGGGCGTGGGATTGGCCCGCACGCCCGGCCTGGGCATTGCCGGCGAAGAAGTTGTGGTCGATGGCCTGGAGTTCATCGAAGCCAGCAAGGTTGCCGCGGCAAAATTGAGCGTGGGTCGCAATGTCATCGTGATCGGCGCGGGCAACACGGCGGTGGATTGCGCCACCATTGCCAAGCGGTTGGGCGCGGAGCGGGTGACCATGGTCTATCGCCGCACCGATCGCGAGATGAGCTGCTACAAACATGAGTACGACTTTGCCCGCAAGGAGGGCATCGAGTTCCACTTTCTCTCTCAGCCCGCCCGTGTGGTGCTGGAGGCCGGCTGCCCGGCGGGCCTGGAGTGCCTGCGCGTTGAGCTGGGCGCGCCCGACGCATCCGGCCGCCCGTCACCAACACCGGTCAAGGGCTCGGAGTTTGTGCTTGCGGCGGATCAGATCATCAAGGCCGTCGGTCAAAACAAGCTGACGCTGGCCGTGCTGCTGGGCCTGAAAACGACGAAGGGCTTTATCGACGTGGACGCGAGCTTCCAGACCAACGTGGCCGGCATCTATGCCATCGGCGATTGCATTCGCTCAACCGGCGTGGCTTCCACCGTCATGGCCGTTCAGGATGGCAAGCTGGCCGCCGCGGCGATTCATCAACAGATTGCGAAACGGCCTTCGCCGGTCGAGGTGAAATAAAATGGCAGACCTTAGAACTAACTTCGCTGGCATCAAGTCGCCCAATCCATTCTGGCTGGCTTCGGCTCCGCCCACCAACTCCGGCGCGCAGATCCACAAAGCCTTTGAAGCGGGCTGGGGCGGCGCGGTTTGGAAGACCATCGGAGCTCCGGTGCTGAATGTGTCAAACCGCTATGGCGCCTGGCATCATGGCCGGCAGCGCATGTTGGCCATCAACAACGTCGAGTTGATCTCCGACCGGCCGCTTGAGGTCAACCTGCGCGAGATCGTGGAGATCAAGCGCGCCTGGCCGGATCGCGCGGTTATCGTCTCCGCCATGGTCGAATCCAAACCGGAGGTGTGGCGGGATATTATCCATCGCATTGAGGACACGGGCGCGGACGGCATCGAGTTGAACTACGGCTGCCCGCATGGCATGAGCGAACGCGGCATGGGCGCGGCCGTCGGGCAGGTGCCGGAGTATTGCGAGCAGATCACCCGCTGGGTGATGGAGGCCGCACACATTCCGGTCATCGTGAAGCTGACGCCCAACGTCACCAACATTGTGTTGCCGGCGCGCGCCGCGGTGGCCGCCGGCGCCAACGGTCTTTCGCTCATCAACACCATCAACTCCATCGTGGGCGTCGATCTCGACACGCTGGAGTTGACGCCCAGCATCGGCGGCAAGGGCGGCCATGGCGGCTATGCCGGGCCGGCCGTCAAGCCCATCGCGCTGAATATGCTGGCCGCGCTGGGCACTGATGAGATCGTGTCGAAGTCGGGCATTCCCATCTCCGGCATGGGCGGCATCGCCACCTGGGAAGATGCGGCGGAGTTCCTGCTGCTGGGTGCATCCAGCCTCCAAGTCTGCACAACGGTGATGCATTACGGCTTCCGGGTGATCGAAGACCTGTGCGATGGGCTCTCCAACTGGATGGACGAGAAGGGATTCAAGACTATCGCCGACTTGACTGGCCGCAGCCTCAATCGCGTCTCGGAGTTCAAGAACTTCGACCTCTCCTTCCGCGCGGTGGCGCGCATCGATGCGGAAAGGTGCATCAAATGCGACCTTTGTTACATCGCCTGTAATGATACCGCGCATCAATGTATCGATCTTGTTTCGCCGGAGGGCAAGGTCGTCGAGCCAAGCGCCTACGATGTGCGCGCCAACGGCAAGCGTGCTGCGGCGGAAACGCGTCCCCGGCCCGTGGTGCGCGAAGAGGATTGCGTGGGCTGCCGGCTCTGCTATAACGTGTGCCCGGTGGATCAGTGCATCGAGATGGTCGAGCTTCCTCCGCGACGCGGCGCGGTTACCTGGGATGAGCTGTCGCAGATGCAGACTCCGGTTACCGAAGATTGGGATGCGATGGAGGCTTATCGCGAGAAGGTCGGAATTCACATTCACTAATGCGCTATAGAGCCATCAAAGATATGCAGGGAGGGCGTTCCTATGGGACTGTTGATCAAGGGCGGTGAGATTGTAACCGCGGAGAGTCGCCTGAAAGGCGATATCTTCATCGAGGATGAAACCATTAGCGCCATCGGGACGGGCCTCGCCGTACCATCAGATACTGTCGTGATCGATGCAGCGGGAAAGCTGGTCTTCCCCGGCTTCATCGATCCGCACGTTCACATCCACCTGCCGTTCATGGGCACCTTTGCCAAGGATAACCACGCCGCGGCCAGCGCCGCCGCGCTTATCGGCGGGACCACCACGTTTATCGAGATGTGCTGCCCATCGCGCAAGGACGATCCGCTGGAGACCTACCACACCTGGAAGCAAAAGGCGGAGGGCAACACCGCCTGCGACTATGCCTTCCACATGGGCGTGACGCGCTACGACGACAAAACGGAGGCGCAACTCACGGAGATCGTCCGGGACGGCACGGCATCGTTCAAAATCTTTCTCTCCTACAAGAATTTCTTTGGCGTCGATGACGAGGAGATGTTCCACACGCTCAAACTGGCCGCCAAACTGGGCGTTATCACCACCGCGCACTGCGAAAACGCCGAGCTAGTGGGCCAGTTGCAACAACTGCTGCTGGCCGAGGGCAAAACAGGGCCGGAGTGGCATGAGCCCAGCCGTCCGGAGGGCGTTGAAGCCGAGGGAACCACTCGTTTTGCGACTTTTGTGGAGCAGACCGGCGCAACCGGCTACGTGGTGCATCTCTCCTGCGCTCCGGCGCTGCGCGCTGCCGTGGACGCCAAGATGCGCGGAGTCAAGCTGCACATTGAATCGGTGCTGCCGCATTTTTTACTCGACAAGAGTTACGCCGAGCGCGCCGGCGTGGAGGGCATGAAGCACATCATGTCACCGCCCTTGCGCGATAAACGCAATCTGCCGGTGCTGTGGAATGCGCTCAAGACAGGCTTGATCGAGACCGTGGGCACGGACCATTGTCCCTTCGACAAGGAACAGAAGCTGATGGGAGCCAAGGCATTTACGCAGATTCCCAACGGCATTCCGGGCATTGAAGACCGCGTGAACCTGATGTACACCTACGGCGTGAAGCGCGGCGGGCTTGATCTGCACCGCTTTGTCGACGCGCTCAGCACCAGCGCCGCCAAGTTGTTCGGCCTCTACCCGCGCAAAGGAAGCATCCGTGTCGGAGCGGACGCCGATCTGGTCGTCTATGACACCAAGTATCGCGGCAAAATCTCCGCCGCCACGCAGCACGGCATCAACGACTACAACGGCTTTGAAGGCTTCGAGATCGAAGGCCGGCCCTCCGTGGTCACCGTGCGCGGCAAGGTGCAGGCGCGCGATGGAGCTTTTGTAGGCAAGCCGGGGATCGGTCGCCTGCTGCGCCGCGAACCGCAAAGAAAGGAATAGATCATGCCGGTTGACGCAGTAGCAGCGGTTGAACTGCTCAAGGAATTGCGCGCGCTTACCTCCGATGAGCACGGCGCGCAAAGATTGGCCTGGAGCCCGGTGTGGCTCAAGGCGCGCAGTTGGTTTGAATCCAAGCTGCGTGAACTGCCCGTGGAGCATCACTATGACGACGCCGGCAACAGTTGGAGCACGCTTGCCGGAAGCTCCGAGAAGGCGCTGATTCTCGGCAGCCACATCGATTCTGTGCCCAATGGCGGATGGCTCGACGGCTGTCTGGGCGTGATAGCTGCGTATGCCGTGCTCCGCCGCATTGCCGAGGAGTATAAGGGCAAGCCGCCAGTCACGGTACGGCTGGTGGATTGGGCCGACGAGGAGGGCGCGCGCTTCGGGCGCAGCCTCTTTGGCTCCTCGGCATTTGCTGGCACGCAAACCATCGATCAAGATCGCGGGCGCACGGATGCAGGCGGCAAAAGGCTTGAAGATGCGCTAGCTGAGTGCGGCGTCTCCATCGATAAGATCGGCGACGCCGGACTGGAGCGGAAAAATGCGGCGGCCTATCTGGAGCTGCACATTGAGCAGGGTCCTGTGCTGGAAAAGATGGGGCTTCCGCTGGGCGCAGTGCTGGGCACTAAAGGCGTGGAGCGCCACACTGTCACTTTCCATGGCCAGGAGGCTCACTCCGGCTCTACGCCCATGACGGCGCGGCGCGATGCGCTGGCCGCTGCCGCAAAGCTGGCTCTGGAAATTCGCCCCATCGCCATGCGACATTCCGACGCGGTCTGCACCATCGGCAGCGTAAAAACCTTTCCCGGCATCGTGACCGCAATTGTTGGCCGCTGCGAGGCTACCCTCGACCAGCGCGATCTGGATGCAAAGGTACTGGCCACGATGTATCGCGAGGCCCAGGAGAAGAGCGCGCAATTTGCCAAGGAAGAAGGATGCACCGTGGAGTGGTCGCGCATCTGGAACATTGCGCCAGAGCCGTTTCATCCCCAGTTGATCGAGTTCTGCGAAGAGGCCATCCGCGAGACGGCCGGTCGCTCGCATCGCTTGCCCTCCGGGCCGCTGCACGACGCGGCCGAGGTTTCCAGGGTTGGCATTCCGACAGCCATGCTCTTTGTGCAATCGCTCCAGGGAATCAGCCACAACAAAATTGAAGACACGCGCGAAGACCATTTGCAGCTGGCCATAACCGCGCTTGACAAGCTGGCGTCGAAGACTATGGATTGGATTCGCGCTCAGTGAGAGGCCGCTTCCAGGCGCGGCTTTGATAAGTAATCGCATCGCCCTTGGCGGGTTAACCACCGCGCTAGAACCCTGGCGTTTTGCACGAATTTACGGAGAACAATATCATGAGCGAGATTTCCGCATCGAAGACTCTCACGTCCGAAGAAATCACCAACATCACGCGTCAAACAAACTACGGCACCTGGCGCTTCCAGAAAGGCTGGAAGCCGCTGCACGTTGCTGACGCCGAGGGCTGCTGGTTCACCGATGGCGCGGGCAATCGCTATCTCGATTTCAGCTCGCAGTTGATGTGCGTGAACCTGGGCCACAAAAATATGCGCGTAATCGAATCCATTGCCGAGCAGGCGCGCGAGCTGGCTTATGCCGCTCCGGGTTACGCCACCCGCGCCCGCGCACGTCTCAGCGCTAAATTATTGGAGGTCCTGCCCCAGGAGATCAATAAGTTCTTCTTCACCACCGGCGGAGCCGAGGCCAATGAAGCGGCCTTCAAGATTGCGCGCATGTTCACGGGCAAGACCAAGATCGTCTCCCGCTACCGCTCCTATCACGGTTCCACCACCGCCGCCATCGCGGCTACCGGCGATCCGCGCCGCTGGGCCATGGAGCCGGGCGGCAAAGGCTCCGGCTTTGTCTTTGCGCCGGAGACGAACTGCTACAACTGTCCCATCAAGCACACCTATCCAGGCTGCAACATCGCCTGCGCTGACTACATCGAGCACATGATCCGCAATGAGAGCGACGTGGCGGCCCTGATTGTCGAACCTGTCGTCGGCACCAACGGCATCCTTGTTCCGCCGCCTGAGTACTTCCCACGCATCCGCGAGATCTGCGACCGTTACGGCGTTCTGCTCATCGGCGACGAGGTGATGAGCGGTTGGGGCCGCACCGGCAAATGGTTTGCCGAGCAGCACTGGGGCGTTACGCCCGACATTCTGGTCACAGCCAAGGGCATCACCTCGGCCTACGTGCCGCTCGGCCTCTGCGCCACTACCACCAAGATCGCAGACTACTTCGAGGACCACTACTTTTCTCACGGGCACACTTATGAGGCTCATCCCATGACGCTCGGCCCGGCCGTGGCCACCATCGAGGAGATGCAGCGGCTGAAGCTGGTGGAGCGCGCGGCAGAACTTGAACCTTACGTGCGCCAAAAGCTGGAAGCACTCAAGGCGCGTCACCCATCGGTCGGCGACGTGCGCGGCCTCGGCCTCTTCTTCGCCGTTGATCTGGTGAAGAACCGTGCTACGAAGCAGCCCTTCAACACCATGCGCGACAAGGTCGAGGGCAAGCCGCTGCTGGTCGATCAGATAGCGGCAAAGATGATGGCCAAGGGAGTTTCAATCCAGGCTTGGCTGAGCCACTTCGTCATCGCGCCGCCGCTGATCGTGACGAAGGAAGAATTGGACCTCGGCATCGCCGCGCTCGATGAACACCTAGCCATTGCTGACGCGCTGGTGGAAGGATAGGGAATTCTGAGTTCGTCAGAATCATCCAGCGCCTCCGCTGACTTCCGCAAAATCCAGGGAAGTCCTGCGCCAGGGGGCGACGATGTGGGTACCGCCATTGCCGGTTACCGCAGCCGCGACGCTCTCCACGGAAGTGATAATGCACTCCTCGCCTTGGTGTTCGAGGAAGTCGATTGCCGCCTCGATTTTGGGCCCCATCGACCCTGGCGGGAATTGGCCTGCGGCTAAATACTGGCGCGCCTGGTCCATGGTGATCGTGTCGAGCCACTGCTGGCTGGGCCGGCCATAGTCGAGCGCTACGCGA
>Ga0326727_10020306_pt1 | contig 13212 bp, 13 predicted proteins | sample MB2enrmetagenome_FD_207643 | JGI IMG/M metagenome (GOLD analysis project Ga0326727, IMG submission 207643) | Lab enriched peat soil microbial communities from McLean, Ithaca, NY, United States - MB29MY | ecosystem: Environmental > Terrestrial > Soil > Wetlands > Peat | place: USA: New York...
ATCCACCACAGCCAGCCATTGCGCCAGTCGCTCCACTCACGCGTGAGCATTAGCATTCCAACGACGGCGCCGGCGTCATCGGCGATGAAGTAAGCCGCTTTGTTCGGATCGGCGAAGCCGGCTTCGACTCCCGCTGTCAGCACTTGCGGGTCGAGAGTCTTGGCCTCCGTCTCATTGGCGAGACTCTGGTTGAATTCGACGATGGTGGACAAATCGGCGTTCGTGGCGGCACGGACGGTCAGCGGCATGGTTGCCTCGCATGGCGATCGTTCGTATCCCTGTCAGTTCAGGCCCCAGTGAGGCGAGAGAGCGATGGATCTTCAACAATACATCCGAGATATCCCTGATTTCCCCAAGCCGGGAATCCTTTTCAAGGACATTACTCCCCTCTTGGCCGAGCCTCCGGCGTTTCAACACGCCATCGATCGGATGGCCGAGCAATTCCGTTCGCGACCTCTGGAGGCCGTTGCTGCGGTGGAGGCTCGCGGCTTTCTGTTCGCCGCGCCGCTCGCGCTGGCGCTTAAAAAGCCCCTGATCCCGCTGCGTAAACCGGGAAAACTTCCCTATCGGACATACTCACTCGCCTACGAACTCGAATACGGCAGCGCCGAGCTTCAGGTTCATATTGATGGCGTCGGCGACGGGCACAGAGTGCTCCTCGTCGATGACCTCCTGGCGACGGGCGGGACGATGAACGCTGGCTGTCAGCTGGTGGAGAAAGCAGGCGGGAAGGTAGTCGGCTGTGCGTTTCTCGTCGAGTTGACCTTCCTCGGCGGCCGCGAGAAACTCAAACCGCACGAGGTATTTAGCCTGATTCGCTATTGAGCGACGCGGCTCAACTCACACTCGGCGGGGAAGCTCCTGTGGCCGGGTTCATCACGACGCAATGTCCGGCTTGCCGGCGCGCCCTACAAACGCCTGAGGAGATCATCGGAGCGGAAGTGCTCTGCCCGATGTGCCGGACAGCATTTATCGCGGAGCCCTTTCAGGTCCGCTTTTCGCCCCCTCCTGCGTTCGGTGGAAATAGCGCCGCCCGACCACAGAGCGTTCCGCGCGCGGCGAATCGCACGCCGCGGCAGCTGAGAGCGGAGAAGTTCGGTCAGGATGCTGATGCGAACCCGGACGACGGGAGATACCTCCTGTTCACGGTGCGCGACTCGCTCTCGGCGCCCGCGCGAGGCTTGATGGTGATCGGTGCTCTTTACCTAATCGTAGGTCTCTTGAGTCTGGTTTTCCTGTCCGCACAGATGCTCTCAGACGGATTGTGGCCTCGACGCGATCTGATGTACGCACCGACCGCGGATGAAGAGGCGTTCTTCGGCTTTGCTTCAATCGTCTCGGCGATAACGTTGACGAGCGGACTGATCATGGTGTTCGGCGGGTACCGGATGAAGAGTTGTCGAAACCGACCGTGGGCCATTGTTGCAAGCCTTCTGGCGATTTTTCCAGGCGGGTGTTGCATCTTTGGCCTTCCGCTTGGTATTTGGTCGCTGGTTATGCTTTCGAATTCGAATGTCAAACGCGCGTTTAGCATTGCGAGCCGATGAGGGAGAATTTTCATGGTCGATTTCGAGAAGTCCGGCGGGCTGGTGCCGGCCATCGCGCAAGACGCGGAGACAGGCAACGTCCTCATGCTGGCCTGGATGAATCGCGAGGCGTACGAAGAAACGCTCCGCACTCGGCGAGCTGTCTACTTCAGTCGCAGCCGCAATCGCCTGTGGCGCAAGGGCGAGGAGAGCGGCCACTGGCAGGAAGTGCGCGAGGTCTACATCGACTGCGATGCCGATACAATCCTTCTGAAAGTGCACCAGGTAGGCGGCGCGGCCTGTCACGAGGGCTATCCAAGCTGCTTCTTCCGGCGCGTTGAATCCGACGGGTTGAAGGTCGTCGGCGAGAAAGTATTCGATCCCAAGCAGGTTTACAAGAAATGAGCAATTCCGTTCTTAAGCTGGGTATACCGGCCGGTAGTCTGCAAGATGCGACGGCCGACCTGTTCCGTAAGGCCGGCTACAAGATTACGTTTGCCAGCCGCAGCTACTATCCCACGATCGATGATCCGGAAGTGCATTGCACGCTCATCCGCGCCCAGGAGATGCCGCGCTACGTGCAGGACGGTTCCCTCGATTGCGGACTTACCGGATATGACTGGATCCTGGAAAACGACGCGAAGGTCAAGGAAGTCGCCGAGCTCGTATTCAGCAAAGTCAGCCGCCGGCCGGTGCGCTGGGTGCTCGCGGTTCCCGAGGATTCTCCCGTACGCTCGGTGAAAGATCTGCAGGGCAAGCGCGTGGCGACGGAAGTGGTCAACCTAACGCGTCGCTGGTTGGCGCAACACGGCGTCGAGGCTTCGGTCGAGTTCAGCTGGGGTGCAACGGAGGTTAAACCGCCTCGACTGGCTGATGCAATCGTCGAAGTCACCGAGACGGGCAGCTCCCTTCGCGCCAACAATCTGCGCATCGTATGCGACCTGCTGCAAAGCACGACCCGCTTTATTGCCAATGAACAGGCCTACGCAGAGCCTTGGAAACGTCGCAAAATCGACGACATGGTACTGATGCTGCAAGGCGCAATGGCAGCCGAAGGGAAAGTCGGCTTGATGATGAACGTGAGATCGGCCGATCTGGCCTCGGTCGTCAAGATTCTACCCGCGTTGCAAAACCCGACGATTTCGTCTTTGTCGGACAAGGAATGGGTCGCGGTGAACACGATTATCGACGAGAACACCGTCCGGCACATCGTGCCGCAATTGAAAGCCGCGGGAGCAAGGGGAATTGTGGAGTATCCGCTGAGCAAGATTATTGACTGACCCGCTCGATCGGGTGGTCGCTCTGCATGACTCCGGGACAAGGTCATACGCGTATTCAACTTTCTCGAAGCATTCGCGTTGTGCTCTTCGGATTGATACTACCCGAATGGCCCGTGCATATTCGAAGAGTCGATCAACCGTCAATGGCGAAGCAAGCGGCTTGGTAGCTCGAGACCTTCGGGTAAAAATCAAGCAACTCTCGAGTGACCAAGGGACTAAATCGATCTAAGGGATTGGCTAAGTAGTTTAACGTTACAAGTTCGCCGAACGCAAATTGGAGCAAAGACACACTGTGGGGCATTGAACGCGGGTCGCTCGGTAACGACCGATCGATGATTTCGAGCACTTCTCGGACCACCATCTCCGGCCTAATTCGGGGATCTTTCCGCCCGGCTCTGATAAGGGAATACAAATTCTCCGCGAATCGGCTCCAATCCTTCGGTGCCAGTTCCGCGGGAATGCGTTTTGCAGAGACAAAACCCGAGAACCTCTCGACTATCTGACGTTGGGAAGTAAGCTCCGGCCAATCGTGTTCAACGATGGGTCCGGGGTCGCTCGATGCACGAACAAGAGAATCAAGTTGCTCCACCGCGGCTTTCAGCTGTGCGACGAGTCGCTTTGCTTTCCAGTCGATACTACCACCTTTGTAGATCGCGTGCGTGGTTACAGACCAGGCATGTTCGAAAGCGGACCGAATTTGGATTTCAAACAATGTGCTGTACAGATAGCTTTCTACATTTGCAGGATTGACCGCCCTAAGCCGCCCTACAAATCGCGTAGCATCGAAACGGAATTCATCCGGTGACTTTCGAGTTTTTCCGCGTTGCTTGGTTTCGATCTCTACGAATGCATTCCGTAAGAATTCAAGCACCAGACTTTCTTGGTCAAGTTTGGGGATGATAATACAGCAACCGAAGAGGTCATCCAGATTCGACCAGTTCGCGTATCTCCCAGTCTCGATTTTCTCTGCGAGAGACTCCAAAGTCTTGCGCCGCCCCGCATAAGCAAATCCCTCACGATCGCAGTAAGCGAGTACAGTTTGGCTCACTTTGTTGGCGATTTCTGTTAGCGGATCTTCGAGATCTGCGAACTTTTGTCTAATTGCGGTTGGAACATCATTGATGCTGTCCGTTAACGCCTGCACCGGTGAGAACGGCTTTCATTACCGAGATGCGCCTGCTTCGAGGCCCCTGGTCGTTTGACGCAGAGCGTGCGGCAGCATAATAGTCCGAGGCATCTTTTGACTGCTCCCGTCGCGTCTCGTCGTCTAGGATCTCAAGAAACGATTTGAGCCTTGAGGCAGTAATAGATACATCGTCTGGTAGGGCGGTTGTTGCCCGGATGCCAGCGATCGCAGCAAAGAGTGAATAGAAATCCGCTTGATTGCGGAACCGGGACTGCGCAAGGAACTGTCCGTCAGGATGTTGAGTCAATCGAGCTATGTACTCTATGACCGCTCGAAATGTGTCCGTGATTTCGCTTTGGACATCCCACTCCTTGTCCCTTTCCGCAAAGGCTGCGTCCAGAGAGAGAATGGAGTGGCTTCGCGGGCCTTCTTCGAGAAATAAGAGCAGAGTGGCCACAAACTCCACGTCTTTCATTTGTCGTTTTGATTGATCGTACATCCTCGGGAATTTCTTTGTGAGTTTCGCCTCCATCCAATCCGTCAAATCTTCAGCCGCCTCGATGAACTTCCCGCTAAAACGCGCATGGCGAAGTTCTTGCGGTGTGAGTTTAACAGTGTTACGGTTTAGGCGATCAAAAATATTGTTAATGACCTGCTCATTGTTCGTGGGTAGATACTCAACGGGAAAGTCGTACTCGAAGAATGCAATTTTGTCATCCTCGCTGAATGACTCAAATACCTTTCCTCTGAGCGCCGAGACCTCGGATAGGTCGCTCACAGGAAATTCTCCATTGATGAACATAAAGATGGTCTCAAGACGCTGCTTTCCATCGACGAGTTCGTAGGTAGTTGAACCTCTTGGGTCTATTCTTGAGAACAAGAAAATGGCTGGCGCGGGGTAATCCAATAGTATTGTGTCGATAAATTGCTCACGGTACGTATCATTCCAAACACTTCGCCGCTGGTACGGTGGCGACATGTCGAGGAGTCCGCGATTATGTAAGTCGAGAAACCAAGAGATGTTCTGAAAGTTCTGGCGCCGTCTCGGCTTCTTTTCTGTTCTAGCCGCTCCCATTAGTTGCCTCCGGTATATGATGCCGCAAACTTCCGTTTCGACGGAGTTCACGGTAAGAGTTCATCCACCGCAACACGGGCCTGTGGCAGCACCAGTGGCGCCACGAAGCCGCGGGCATCGAGAATCATCCGGTCTGCATACTCCCACCCGAATGGTTGCGTGGTGTCGCTTACCGGCTTTCGAAAAACCTCTAGCTGACGCTGGACGAGGTTCACGATCCAGTAATCGGCGATGACGCCGGTCGGATACAAGCTGCACTTCAAGGTCCGATCCGTCGAAAGGGTACTCTCGCTCACCTCCACGACGAGGAGTGCCGTGGTTGGAATTGAACGGCCGGCACCGCGCGGTGATCCCTTGATGACAGCGACGTCCGGGTCGACGACGCCGTGCGGACTCAAGTCTAGCGAGCCTTGATTTCGGACCCAGTAACCGGCTCCGAAGGCTTGGGTCAAAGCATCTGCGGTCAATGTGATGCCGGCGAGGTGCTTGTCATACATCGCTGGCATTTCAAACACCTCGCCGCCGATGAGTTCTACCTTACACGCCTGAAACCACTCCTTCTCACTCATTTGCAAGTACTCATCGCGCGTCCACAATCGTGGAAAAAGCAGCTCATTTCCGTTGCGAACGAGTACGTTACCGTCGACCAGCTCCGCCGAATCTCGAGCAAGCCAGCCGCAACGGATCATCTCCTCGAACTCCTCCTCGGAGAATCGGTGTGGTCGCCCTTCTTCCAAGATTTGCCGCACTGCTCGGTCCCTCGTTACGTCGCGTCCGCCATCACCGTCAGTTGCAGCAGACTCCGTGTTTGTTCCTTTTCCAGGAATTCGCGGCCTTTCTTGATGTTGACGTGATCCCATGGCAGCTTCTCGTCCATCGGTCGCGTGCGTTGCGAATACCATTCGGGGTCAAGTCCCAGGTCGCGGAACGTATCCCACCAGATCTGCGGCTTGAAGCATTCGCGCCAGCCGTCGAGGCGAGCACCGCGCCGCCAGGCTTCTTCGAGGGCCGGCGCCGTGCGGCGATCGCCGCGGGTCAGAATGCCTTCTAATAGGCTGGTTTCAACGTTGTGCTGCTTGATTTGAACAGCTTTCAGGCGGACGCGCTTGCGCAAGTAATCGCCGGCCCATCTCAGGTATTCCCGCGTCTGCATGCCGTTCCACTGGTACGGCGTGTGTGGCTTCGGAACGAAGTTAGAGACGGACGCCGTTACCTCCTTATAGCGGCCTGTCGTTTCCCTGCTGATGCGGGCGATGGTCTCGGACATGTCGACAATGCCGTCCAGGTCCACCTTCCGCTCGCCGGGCAAGCCGATGAGGAAGTACAGTTTCACCTTTTGCCAGCCATTCTTGAACGCTTCCCGACAGCCTTCGTACAGGTCCTCGTTCTTGATCTTCTTGCGGATCTGCTCGCGCATATCGTCGCGAGCGACCTCGGGCGCCAAAGTCAGACCGGACTTGCGGGCGCCGGTCATCAGTCGCGGCACGGAACGAAGCTGATTGTTGATGCGCAGACTCGGCAGCGACACGTTTACGCCCAGTGGCTGAAAAACCTCGTGCATCCGCTGCACCAGCTCCTCGAAATACGGGTAATCGCTGGTGCTGAGGCTGAGCAGGCTGACTTCGTCGTAGCCGGTGTTGTGATAGCTTTCGAGCGCTGCCTGCACGATCGTTTCGACCGATCGAACCCGCAATGGCCGCTTGATCGTCGTGGACTGACAGAAGCGGCACTGCCACGGGCAACCGCGCATGATCTCGATGGCGATGCGGTCGTGAGGCGTTTGCACAAACGATACGATCGGCCGGGTCGGCAGTGGGAATGCGTCGAAATCTTTGGAGATCGTGCACGAACCGATCTCGCGCGGCACGTCAGCCCGCGTGCGGTGCATTGCTGCCAGTGTGCCATCGGCGTTGTATTCGGGCTCGTAGAACATCGGGGCGTAAGCCCACGTCGACCCGCCAACCAGCTCCGCAATCATGTCCGCACGCGATCGCCCGCCTCGTTCCTTCATGGTCATCCAGCGATCCATGAGCCACGGCAAGCTCTCTTCGCCGTCGCCGATGACGAATAGATCGATAAACGGGGCCAGAACCTCCGGGTTCTGAGCTCCCGATCCGCCTGCAATGACCAGCGGATGGTCGAGCGTGCGATCTTTACTGTGCAACGGCACGCGTCCCAGGTCGAGCATAGTTAATATGTTGGTGTAGCAGATTTCGTACTGCAGACTGAAACCGATGAGGTCGAATTGGCAGAGCGGCGTAAACGTCTCAAGGCTATACAGCGGCAAGCCGGCGGAGCGGAGCGCGGCTTCGAAGTCGATCCACGGCGCGAATGCTCTTTCGCACGCCCACCGCGGATCGTCGTTCATTATGGAGTAGAGTACTTGGAGGCCGTGATGACTGATCCCGAGAGAGTACGTATCGGGAAATGCCAGACACATCCGGCCGCGAACGCCGCGGTGGTCCTTGACGACGCTGTTGTGCTCGCCACCGACGTACTGAGCGGGCATCTGCACCTTCGGCAGAAGGCGGCTAACCGCTTCTTTGAGAGCGGTGTTGATCATCGTCGAGTCCTTTGAGAACGGCGGGAGAGGGTTGGCCTCTCGGAAGCGTTGCCCGCGTCGTGACCGAATACACACGAGCCTCTTGTTGGAGTCTATCGTCGTTATGGCTGCGGTAAAAGTGGCATTCACGTCGGACCTGCACTTGCCCATCACGACGGCAGAGCGCATCGGCACGCTCGGGCGCGAGATAGCGGACTTCGATCCCGCGGCACTCGTCGTCGCCGGCGACCTGGCGGAGACGCCCAAAGAGTTCGCGCGTTGCCTCAAAATCATTCGCGATGCAGTGACTTGTCCGGTGTGGGTGCTTGCCGGCAATCACGATTTGTGGGCGCACCCGCCCTTCGACAGCCAGCGCCTCTGGCTGGAACGCGTACCGCAGGCCATTGATGAAGCCGGATGTAAATGGTTCGAGGGAAAGTCGTTCACGCTGGGCGACACAGCAATTGCAGGCACGATCGGCTGGTACGACTATTCGGCGGCCGATCCTGTCGTGAAGGCAACGGCCCCCGAATTCGCGCAGAAAAAGATCAATTTCAATGCTGACGCCCTACGCATCGACTGGGCCTGGTCTGATCCGGAATTTGCCGAGAAGGTCGCGATGCCATTCCTGGCGACGCTGGATGCTCTCGAGGCCGACCCGGCCGTCAAACGCGTCGTCGCGGTCACTCACGTGCCGTTGTTAGAAGAGCAGATGTGCCGCGATTCCGGCAATCCTGACTGGGCGTTCTCGAACGCGTACTTCGGCAATCTGACGCTCGGTCGAAAGGTGGTCGAACGCTCCAAGGTGAGCCACATCATCAGCGGCCACACGCACGTCGATCGAAAAGCGCGCGTCAGCGTGGCCGGCAATCGCACGGTCGAGGCAATCGTCCTGGCCAGCCAGTACGAGGCCCCGGTCTGGCTCGGGCTCACCTTCAACGCTACTTAAAAACTGCTCACGGCTTCACCGTCTTCCGGCACGCCTTAAGCGTCATCAGGGCGAAGGCGGTGCCGTATTGCTGATGATAGTTGTAGAGCGGGTAGTCCCACCAGGAGCCGTCCTGTTCTTGTAATGGCATGATGATGCGTGCGAGATGATCCTGGTAAAACGGCCGTTCGTCCGGCTTCAAAAGGCCGATGTTGAGCGCTGCGTAATAATGGCCGTAGTAGTAGAAATAGCCGGCAACCTGGAACGGCGCTTCGTGCGGAATCGGGCGCTTGCGGCCGTTGCTCAGCCAGCCGTTGCGCAAAATCAGGCGATCGAGCCACTCCTTCACTACGTCGTCCGTAACCTTATCGTCGCCCCAAAGCCGTAAAGCGAGATTGCATGCCTGGGTTCGTCCGAGGCTGCCGCCCGGACGATTGATCGGCATGACCGGGCTGTAGCGCAAGTACGTCCCATACAAATACGTGAAATCCGGCTGACGCTGAAACTTGGTCATTTCCAGGCCGCGTTTTAACACCTTCTCCGGCGGTGGAACGCCGATGTTTTTAGCTTCCCAAAACGCCTCCAAGACTGCGGCGTTGACGAAACTGGTTGAGGAAGCATCCGGGCGCTGCGTACCCGCTCCAAAGTCGTAGTAGCCCCAACCGCCCTCCGCTGACTCGTAACGCGTGATCAAGTCGTACTGACCGCGAATCAGTTCCTCGATCTTCTTCTTGCGATCCGCGTCCTTTGGCTTTCGGCCGTGCATGTGAGCCAGGGCCTGGATGCCGTAGGCGTGTGTCCAGACGTTGTAGATTGCCGTGGCCTCGGCGCGGCGAACCTTGGGCAGTTCGATAAACAGGCATTCCTCGCCGCGATCGATGGCTTTGGCGACCTCCGGCGAGCCGTCGTCGACCTCGATCAGAGCCGAGACGCACAAAGCCGTCACGGCCGTCCGGAACGCGTGGTGAGCCCCCGGCACAGGAGCGTAGATATTTAGGTCCTTCGTCCGCTCCGCGCTCCCCCACGAGCCGTCGGCGTTTTGCACTTTCACCAAAAACGCGATGCCTTTCTTGATCGAGGCCTCCAGGTCGCGCGGGCTGACCGTCTGCGGAGGAGGTGGAATCTGATGCATGGGTTTGTCGTCGGGAGCTCCTCGCGAAACGCAGGGGCATGCGACGAGCGCGACGAACATAACGATGCAACGTGTCGTGGACATTTGCGATCCTCTCGGTCCGGGCTTGCGTCCTACGGGTGGCGTGTCTCGGAGCCAGATCCGCTCGCGTTGGGGCGAGGTCTCCTGACCTCGCCCCCCGCCGGTGCTGACCGAAGGTCTCCTGAACGACCAGGAGACCTTCGGTCGTCCGGATGGCAAGGTCAGGAGACCTTGCCGTAACGCTCTCGTCGGCACGGCACGGTCAAGTGCGCTTGCCATGACGATGACCAGGCCATGACGCCGCTGCCTCAGCGATCACGGTTTGCTCGTGCGGATCGTATCGCCTTCACGGAGGCCTGCTGTGATCTCGGTGCGATCGCCGGAGGTGTGACCGGTTTTGACCGTCCTTTTCTCGGGCTTGTCCTTCCCGTCCAGATAGACGTATGGCTCCTCATCGTCGTGGAAGACGGCGCTGGATGGCACGGTCAGAGCATCCGTCTTTCGATAGGGGACCAGCTTCGCCGTGCATGCCATGCCAGCCGTTAATGTCGGCAGACTGCTCCCGTCCAGTTCTAGACGGGCGTCGAATGCGCCCGATCCGATCGGTGCGGTCAACACGCTTTTGACTTTTGCGGGTAACTTCGAATCGGGATGGGACGCCGGTGACACCTTGGCGGCTGCGCCGGGTACGATGTATTCCAGGTCTTTCTCATCTACTGAAGCGCGAACCGACAGCTTACCCGGCTCGACGATAGTGAGCAAAACATCGTCCGGCTGCATCGTGCTGCCTCGAACCAGCCGTCGGCCCATATCGCTCGCCGTGACCCATTGTCCCCGGATGCATCGGCCATAGTAGACAACACCATCGACAGGGGCTTTGACGATCATTGCATCGCGATCATGCCGCATTCGTTCGAGATGCTCGACCGAGCGAGCCCGATCGTACTTGGCCTTGGCCAGGGCTAGACGTTTCTGGCTCAACGTCAGGGGCTGCGAAATCTTCAGCTTATCCAGAACCAGTGAAGCCTTCGCCGCATTTTCGCGATACGCCTGTTCGTGGCGGGGGATCTCGTACGCCAGCATGCGGTCGCGTTGGACGATCGCCTCGTCGACAAAGAAGCTGATCATCTCGACGCGATTCCGCTGTCGCTTGAGGATGATTTCCTCAGTTTCCTCAGTGAGGTCCTTATTGCGATACATCTTCTGGAGTTGTTTGAGCTCTTCCTTGGCGTACTCGAGGAAGTCGGAATAATTCTTGACCGAAAACTTCGCAGACTTCTCTTCCCAGCCCTTGTCGGTTTCGAGGAAGTGTTTCAAATCTTCGTCGGCTTCCTTCTTGGCACGAGCGGCGGCGGCCATGTCCAGCGGGGCGGCACGCTCCAACAACGGCAGCTCTTCTTCGGCCTGCTTGAGCGTCAAATCAGCCAGTTCTTTTTCCGCATCCAGGTCCTTCAGTGCCCGGTCGATCTTGTCCAGGTCGAAGCTGAGCAGCACGTCTCCCTTCTTTACAACGGTGCCGGGCTCGGCGACGCTGGCCACGAGAAGCTGCGTCGGCGATTCAAGGTGCACTGAAACCTCGGTCATCTTGGCAGCTTCGAAGAAACCTTTGAGCGACACTTCCATCCGGAAGGGCCCTTTCTCTACTTTCACGGTTCCCGATTTGCTCGAGGATGCCGCGCCGGAATCCGGCTTGGACGGTGATGAAGGGGGCGTGATGGACTTACCGTTCTTCTTCGTTGGCTCATCGGCGCGCAAGACCAAGCCGGCGCCCGCAATGACAACAGCGCACAAGACGATCCACGGACGTTGACGCAGCGTTGCGATCATGGAATCCTCCGCCAGACGGACGGCGTGATAGGTCGATACGCTGGTTTATCACGAGCTTGAGGTGCTGGCAAGGACGTTTGCCAGGCGAAACGCGAATTGGATGTCGATCGCTATCCCGGGCCGCACCATTCACAATCGTTACCGCCTAACGAACGCCCCATGCCCAGAGACCGAACGAGGTTTTCTTATCCAGTGGATGCCCTGTCTGCTTGAGAGTAAGCCCGATGTGTCCGCGGTGATGCGATTCATGAGAGATCAAATATCCTAGAAACGCAGTGGCGTGCGGCTTGAAGTTCTTGACCTTTCCCCCGGCGGCGAACGCCTTGCGCAGGAGCGCTGCGATCGCCTCGCCGGAACGGGTCAGGGCGTCACGCAGTTGTTCTTTGTTCGTTGCGGCTGCTTTGGGAAGCTTCTCCAGTCCCTCCAGAAGCTCGGGAGCCGCGGCCTTCAGCCACATCAGCCGCACGTCGTGGATGTGAGCGAATTGTTCGCCGACGTTACGTCCTTTCGACGCCGAAGTGTTCGCAAGCGCCTCGTCCGGGATCGAGTCCAACAAGTAGCGGTTGATTCGGTCGTGGATCTGCCACGTTTCGACGATCTCATCTTCCATGGCTTGCCCTAATGTACTTTGTCACTTGAATCGTGAGCCAGCCGCGACATCTTAACGGAGGCGCTTTCATCACTGTAGCGCAGTAGTACTTGCAAGACATGATGGGATCGTTCCCGAAGGTCAGCCGCTCTTTTCGAGCCGAGTCGCTCACTCACGGTTGCATAGCCGATCGACAAGCCCGAACAACGCTGCGGGCTGTGCGAGTCCGTGGACAGTACCGCATCGGGAAACTCGGCCAGGAAAGATTCCGCGGCTGCACGCGCAGCCGGACCGTTTTTATCCAGTAGCGAATCGACCGTGATCTGGATCCAAGCGCCGGCGTTTGTCAACGACTTCAAACGATCGGGCTGCTTGCGGAAATAGTCGTGCCGCTCCGGGTGAGCGATAATCGGTCGGGTTCCGCGGTCCATGAGCCAGGCGATTAAGCCTGCGGCGTCGTCCGGGTAAAGACCGGCCTGCCAGGGAAACTCCGTCAAGCTGAAGGCAGGATTGTCACCCAGGTGGCACAGCACGCCGGCTTCATAGTCACGCTGATAAGCCGAGACTTCCGTGACTTGTATCTCCGCGCCCGGGAATACCTTCAACGGAATCTTTTCTTGGCCCAGGTGCCAGTTCAATTGATTAACCGCCGGCAGAATATCCTCGCGCAGCAGACGGAGATAGCGATGGCAGTGAGGCGTAGCGGTTACGTGCGTGATGCCGTCCGCAACAAAAAGCCGCGCGACGGCAAGGGATTCAGCGAGGGATGAAGGCCCGTCATCGACGTTTGGCAAGATATGGCAGTGTAAGTCAATCATTTTGCCTATGCTATCACACCGGAATGGACGGTCTCCTCGCGAGAGTTTGCCAAGCCGGGTTCTTCGGTCCACTCCGGTGTTCCAGACCGCCGACTCGTCGGACAAGATCGGTCTTCCACGCGTTGCCCGGGTTAGATTCTCTCCAGAAGGATCGATGCAAGTCGGACGCGTACGGAGCGCGAAATATGGTACCGACACTTTGTGTAGTCTTGATGACGGGCTGCATGGGTGTCGGCGACCCGCCTCAGGGGTGCTGTGCATTTCTTTACCAGCCCGCATTCTGCATGGATTACGAGCTGCGTGAACCTGCGGTGCCTTACGTGCCTCAGGCCGGCGATATCTTCGTCT
>Ga0326727_10020307_pt1 | contig 13211 bp, 11 predicted proteins | sample MB2enrmetagenome_FD_207643 | JGI IMG/M metagenome (GOLD analysis project Ga0326727, IMG submission 207643) | Lab enriched peat soil microbial communities from McLean, Ithaca, NY, United States - MB29MY | ecosystem: Environmental > Terrestrial > Soil > Wetlands > Peat | place: USA: New York...
CCATGCTGAAACCGGCCCAAACCGGCGAAGTAAACAAGGGAGAGGACCTGAGCACCAAACCGATCAACCAAGGCGACAACACCCTGACCGCCACGCCCACTCCTACCCCCGCGCCGGCCTACACGGGCGGGCCCATCGGCACCACGACGAACTGGGATCCGCGGGACATGAACCAAGACCCGAGCAAGCTGGCCGCCTACACGGTGCATTTTGAGTTCGACAGCGCCGTGGTGAACACGGCCGAGCAGTCGAATGTGGCGGCGGTGGCCGCGGCGTTGAAGGCGGATCCCAATGCGAGACTGTTGATCGAAGGCCACTGCGACGAGCGCGGCACCGAGGAATATAACCGCGCGCTGGGCGAACGCCGCGCGCTGGCCCTCCGCGAGGAGCTGGCCAAGGACAGCGTGGATGCCGGACTCATCCGCACCATCAGCTACGGCAAAGACAAGCCTGTGGACCCCGGCCACGATGAGGCCGCCTGGACCAAGAACCGTCGCGGCGAGTTCATCTGGTGCACGCCCAAGACCACGACCCCGGCGCCCTAAGACCCCGATTTCGGCGCGGCCTCAACCAAGTTGTCCAGATTGTCTGGACTTGACGTTTTCGCCAAAGAATACAAGGATTATGGGCGAGCGACGGGAAGTATTCCCAGCCCGCTTGGGCGAGATGATTCAAATTTTCGCGAAAGCTCATCCGCACGGAAATTTTTATGGTCTCAAATTGATTTAACGCAGATTTAACGAACGCATAAATATGAAATTAAACAAGATTGTCCTGCCGCTCGCCCTGGTGCTGGTGGCGGCACTGGCAACGACGGGTTGCAAACACGGATTTAATGGCAAAGTGACGACCCTGCCGGGTCATCGGGAAACGGCGGTTGCTGAAAACGGCCCCGGTAATACGCTGCCGCCCGGGCCGGCGATCGATACGACGCCCGCGCCGATCGCGAACCCCACGCCCTTGGCCAATCCGTTCGGGAACAATGCGCCGGGCACCACGCCCACGGCGGACTTTGACATCAATAACTACAACCAGGACCGCGCCGCGCTGGCCGCTTACACGGTGCATTTCAAGTTCGACAGCTCCGTGGTGCAGGACAATGAGCAGTCCAACATCTCGAGTGTGGCGCAGGCTTTGTCCGACCAGAGCTTGAAGCTCCTGATCGAGGGCCATTGCGATGAACGCGGCACCGAGGAATACAATCGCGCGCTGGGCGAACGCCGCGCGCTGGCTCTCCGCGAGGCGCTGGCCAAGGTCGGTGTGGATCCCGCGCGCGTGCGCACGATCAGCTACGGCAAGGACAAGCCGGCGGATGATGGCCATGATGAAGCCGCCTGGGCGAAGAACCGCCGGGGTGAATTCGTCCTGCTCCATCCCAAAGCGCCGGTGCAGTGAGCCGGGGAAGATTTGGTTGAGAGTTTTCAAGGCCGCGTGCAAACGCGGCCTTTTTTTATGCCGCACCGCGGCGCGACCGAGGGGGGCGGCCGGTTATCGCGCCAGCGTCTTGGGAGTGCGGCGGCCCTCCGCCGCTGTGCCCAGCGCCAATCTCGCCAGCCAGCGGGTGAATGGATTTTTCCCGGCCGTGGCTATGGGTGAACGTCTCACGGCTCGCGCAAGAACACGGCACGAGCGAACAAGCCATGGTGGCTTTGGTTGGCCAGCGAGGACGCGTTCCAAAGCGGTGGAGGGCCACCGCACTCCGAAGACGCTGGCGCGTTCGCCCTGCGCCTGGCCATCGTGAAGAGCCTCGGTTCGCGCCCGTCTCGGGCGCTGAAGCGTGATTTTGAGCCAGCCGCCACCCAACCACACACTCCGAAACGAACGGCCGCTTCATCACGCTTCGCTCAACGATCCACCGGCCGCCACGCCCGCACGTCCCAGCGCGGGGCGCCCCAAGGCCCTGCGATTGGAGGTTGAATCTTGGGCGGTTCTTCGCTTTCATTCTCCCGGCGCAACCCAACCATGAACCCAACCTCGAATATCCTGGTGATTTTTGCCGTCACCTACCTCGGCCTGGCCGCGGGGCGAATTCCCGGTTTGAAATTGAACCGCGTCGGCATCGCCTTGTTGGGGGCCATCGCCATGATGATCTTCGGCCGCGTGACCACGGATCAGGCGATCGCGTGGGTCAACTGGCCCACGGTGTGCCTGTTGTTCGGGTTTTTCGTGATTTCGGCGCAGCTCCGACTCTCGGGGTTTTACGATGTGGTGGCGGCGGGCATCGCCACGCGGATGGGACATCCCGCGCGGTTTTTGTTCATCCTGATGGCGGCCACCGGCGGCCTGTCCGCTTTTCTGAATCATGACATCGTTTGTTTTGTCTTCACGCCCATCGTGGCCACGGCCTTGTTGCGCCAACGGATTAACCCGGTGCCATTCCTGGTGGGCCTGGCCATCGCCAGCAACATCGGCGCCGCGGCCACCCTCATTGGCAACGCCCAGGACATGCTCATCGGCGAGACGGCGCACCTCAGTTTCGGCCGTTACCTGCTGTGGAGCTGCGTGCCGGTGACGTTCGCCATGGCGTGCGCCTATGGCATCATCTGGTGGCTCTCGAAGAACCGGTTGCAATTGGCGAGTCCCGCGCCGGAGGCCACGGCCAGCCAGACGGCCCCGTTTAACCGCGTGCACACGATCAAGGGATTGATCGTGCTCACTGCGGTGATCGGCCTTTTCTTCTCGTCGGTGCCCACGGAAATCATTGCGCTGGCGGCCGCGGGGATTCACCTGGCCAGCCCGAAGTTCCGCACGGAGGATTTGCTGGCGCTGGTCGATTGGCCCATTCTCATCTTGTTTATCGGCCTGTTCGTGGTCACCGGCGCCTTTGTCTCCACCGGCTGTGGCGACCGGGCCGTGCAATGGCTGGCGCAGGCGGGCTTCCAGCTCAACCGCCCCGCCAACCTGGCGTTGACCACCACCGTATTGACCAGCCTCATTAACAACTCGCCCACCGTCATGCTGTTGCTGAAAGTGGTCACCCCCCTCACGCCGACGTCCGCCTATATTCTCGCCCTGGCCAACAGTTTTGGCGGCAGCCTGATTATCATCGGCAGTGTGGCCAACCTGATCGTGGTCCAGCAGGCGCGCGATCTGGGCGTGAAGATCAGCTTCTGGGATTTCAGCCGCCTCGGCCTGCCGGTCACACTCGCCGGGCTCGGCGGTCTGCTCCTCTGGGTCAAGTTAATGTCCTGAGTCTATCGGGTGCCAATTTGGCAGCCTGATAAAAACATGGCACAGATGGAAGCGCCATAGTGACTCATTCACTTCACTACAATTCTTAATAATCGCCCAGTTTTAATGGATTTTCGCGGTTTTCCAGGTTGGCATCCGCAAAGCTATAGAGAGTACCGGTAATTGAAACGATCAACCACCGAGGGCACCGCGAGGCGCCCCGGACAAACAGCAACTAAAGACAATCAACCAACGAAAGGATAAACATGCAACTGGTACAATATACTCGACCCGGAGTGGCGTGGCCCACCTTTGGCCGGCTGGCAAACTTGCAGGATGAGCTGGATCGCCTCTTTGAATCGCCTTTGCGGGCGTGGGCGCCGGCACTGGACGTACATGAGGACAAGGACGGCTTCACGATTAGCGCGGAATTGCCCGGCATGAAACGCGAGGACATCGAAGTCTCGGTTCAGGAAGGGGCGCTGGTGATTTCCGGCGAACGCCAGGAGGAGAAGGTGAACGAAGGGACGGAAGTTCATCGGCAAGAGCGGTATTTCGGCCGCTTCTCGCGGGCGCTGACGCTGCCGACGGCGGTGGCGGGTGACCGGGTGAAGGCCACTTACAAGGACGGGATTTTAACAGTGGTGCTGCCGAAGGCCGAAGAGGCCAAGCCCAAACGAATCACCGTGGGCGAGTAATCGCCCTTGGCGTATAGAAAGCAACGAACAGCACGCCCCGCGCCGGTCGCGGGGCGTTTTGGTTGGCCGGCTCACGGACGGGAAAAGACCCGTCCGGGCCGGCCGTTTTATTATTCACCCGAACCGGTGATGGCGCGGCCCCGGCGAAACCGATACGATGGCGGCGAATTTCCGAGCGACCATTTTCCGTGAATCGAACCCGGTGGCAAACTTGGCGAGTAAAAGCGAGACTGGCGCTGCGATGCCTGCTCCGCCCAAAACACGGACAGCCCAGGTGCAAAGGTTTAACGTAAAGGTTTCGGAGTCCTGTTCACATGAAACCATTAACATTTGATCGCTGGCGTGCGTGGGTTCGAAACTGGGCCGTCCCGCGGCCGTCCCGGGCGCTGACGTGTTCGTCTAACGCGGCCGCCGGCCAATCGAGCGCAGCGGGGTGGGGCGGCCGTGCTTTGCGGGGAATCTTGGGCAGGTGGCGGCTGGTCCAGTATCACGTCTCAGCGGCCGGGACGGCCGCGGACCGAGGCTGGCGGCCCCGCCTGAATTCGGTTGGCTCGCGGTTCCTACTGCTGGCGCTGATGCTGGCCGGGTTGGCCGCTGTTCAACCGGCCCGCGCCGATGGCCCGCGCATCGTCAACCTCTACAACTTCATCCGGAATTCCGATTCGCGGCTGCCGAATTCGGAGGAGATCCTTTATACAACCACGAGCAATCAAATCGAGTTGCTCCGGGAGTTTGCCTTGCCGGCCACCTGGGCGTTGCAATACGACGCCTTGATCAATCCGCGCTATGTCAAGCTGCTGCAAGCGCGGCTGGGGCCGCGGGATGAAGTCGCGGCTTGGTGGGAAATTCCGCGGCCGCTGGTGGAACAGGCCGGGCTGCGCTGGCGCGGCCGGTTCGATTGGGACTGGGCGGCCAACGTGGGCTTCTCGCCCGGCTACACGCCGGCGGAGCGGCGACGCCTGGTGGATGCCTATATGGCACGGTTCAAGGACACGTTCGGCTATTACCCGCGCACCATCGGCTCGTGGTATATCGACGAGGTCACCCTGGCCTATCTGGCGCAACGCTACGGCATCGTGGCCTCCTGCAATTGCAAGGACCAGATCGGCACCGACGGCTACACCTTGTGGGGCGGCTATTGGAACCAGGCCTATTATCCCAGTCGGCTCAACGCCTACATGCCCGCCCAGACGCGATCCGGCCAGATTGACGTTCCCGTTTTCCGGATGCTCGGCAGCGATCCGATCTATCAGCATGGCACCACTCCCGGGATGTTCACCCTGGAACCGGTTTATCCGTCTGCCGGCAGTTCGGCCACGTGGGTGGATTGGTTTCTGGGCGACCTGATTCACCAGCCCTGTCTGGCGTTTGGCTACACCCAGGCGGGGCAGGAGAATTCGTTTGGCTGGGACGCCATGAAGGAGGGCTTGCGGCTGCAGGCGCAACGGCTGGCGGCGGAGGCCAAGGCCGGTGAAATCCGCGTGGAAACTCTCGCCGAATCCGGCGCGTGGTTCCGTCACCATTTTGCGGTGACGCCCCCCACGGCCATGGTTTATCTGGACGATTGGAAACACGAAGGCCGCCGGACGGTTTGGTACGACAGCCGGTTTTATCGCGTCAACTTTCTCTGGCAGGACGGCGAATTTTTCGTCCGCGATTTGCATCGGTTTGATGAAACGGTGGTGGCCGCCACGCATGACGTGGCGCTCACCAACACTTCGCTGGCTTATGAAACCCTGCCGGTGGTGGATGTGGCCATGGGCACCAACCCCGCCCAGCGGGCCGGCATGCGGCCTGTGCTGCTGCCGCTGGTGGGCGCACCCCTCCCGCTGAAACCGGACGGCGCGCCGGTGGTTCGCGAGTCGGGCCGGAAGGCCTTGAGCATCCGCCAGCCGCTGGCCGGGGGCGGAATCCTGGAGATTGTTTGTGCGGAAACCACGTTGACCAGCGAAGTGCGGGACGGTCAGGGCCGGCCATTGCGCTGGGCGTGGGAGCTGGCCGCGGGCACGGGATCGGGCGTGGTGCAGGCGGTGACGGCGGACGGCGTGAAATACCGCTGTGCCGGCGTGGACTATGAACTGCGCTTGGCGCGCCGGGCCGGGTCGTGCGAAGCGGTGGACGGGGAGATCCGGATCCATGCGAACGCGGCGGGTAAGATCGTATTGCAACTGGATAAGAACCTTCCTCCGGGTCGTTCCGGCTGGCGCGCCGGGAGGGAACCCGCTATGCTACAATCCCAATATGATAGATCCACGCTATACTAAACTGGCCAAGCTGCTGGTAAATTACTCCACTACTTTAAAAAAAGGCGATCGTGTTTTATTGGACATGGTCGATGTGCCCGATGAGTTCACGGTGGAACTCGTGCGCGCGGTGCGCGCGGTGCGCGCCACGCCGTTTGTGGAGGTGCGGCACTCGCGTGTCAGCCGGGAGATGCTGCTGGGCGCCACTGAGGCGCAGGCGGCGGATATCCGGGACCTGGAACTCGCCCGCATGAAGAAGATGCAGGCGTACATTGCCCTCCGGGGTGCGGATAACATGAACGAGAACTCCGACGTGCCGAGCGACCGGATGAAAATGTATTCCAAGATCGTGCGCCCGGTGCAGGACTATCGGATCAATAAGACGCGCTGGTGCGTGCTGCGCTGGCCCACGCCGAGCATGGCGCAGGCGGCCGGCATGAGCACCGAGGCGTTTGAGAATCTCTATTTCGATGTCTGCACCATGGACTATGCCCGGATGGCCCGGGCGATGGCGCCGCTCGAAAAACTCATGGCCAAGACGGATCGCGTACACCTCAAGGGGCCGGGCACGGACCTCACCTTCAGCATCAAGGGCATCGGCGCCAAGATGTGCAAGGGCGACCGCAATATTCCGGACGGCGAAGTCTTCTCCTGTCCGGTGAAGGATTCCGTGAACGGCACCATCCAGTACAACACGCCCACGCTGTACGCGGGCACCAAGTTTGAAAACGTGCGGCTGGAATTGAAGCACGGCAAGATCGTGAACGCCTCGGCCAACAATACCAAGCGGCTGAACGAGATTCTGGATACCGACCCCGGCGCGCGCTACATCGGCGAGTTTTCCCTGGGCTTCAACCCGTACATCCTGACGCCCATGTGCGACATCCTGTTCGACGAGAAGATCGCCGGCTCGCTGCACTTCACGCCCGGCCAGGCCTACGAGGATTGCGGCAACGGCAACAAGAGCGCCGTGCATTGGGACATGGTGCTGATCCAGCGTCCGGACTGGGGCGGCGGCGAAGTGTGGTTCGACGGCAAATTGATCCGCAAGGACGGGACTTTTGTACGGAAGGATTTGGACGGGCTGAATCCGCGGAACTTGAAGTAATCGTCACCGGGCGGGCCGGCGCCCCCGGGCGCGGGCCGCCGCGACAAAAAAACGGGCGGCAACGCGTGGTTGCCGCCCGGTGAAAACGTTCGCGGGCGGATCAGGCCACGTCCTTGAGAATGGACAGGAACTGCTTCATGGCCGGCGAGAGCACCTTGTTCTTCTTGTAGATGGCGGCCAGCGGGCGGAAGAATTCGCCGTCCTCGATTTCCACGGCGGCCAGGGTCTGCTTGCTGACTTCCTGGGTGACGGTGCCCAGCGGCACGATGGAGACACCGGCGTCGATTTCCACGGCGCGCTTTACGGTTTCCACGTTGTCGAATTCCATCACGTGCTTCACTTCCACGCAGGATTTTATCGAGCGCCTTGCGGGTGGGGATGTCCGGCTCAAAACCGATGACCTTTTGATCCACCAGCTGCTTGAGCTTGATGGCTTTTTGTTTGGCGAACGGGTGCTGCGGATGGCAGATGAGCACCAGCGGCTCCTTGCGCAGGGAAAGCACTTCCAGCTTGGAATCCTTCACGGGGTAGGCGACCAGACCGAGGTCCACCACGTTGCTGTGCACATCCTCGTACACCTGGTTGGCCCGGCGGTACTCCACGTGAATGTTCACCGTGGGGTAGCTCTTCATGAACTTCTTGATGTAGGGCGGCAAATCGTGCAGCCCGATCGAGTAAATGGTGGCCACGCGGATGGTGCCGGAGATGATATCCTTTAGCTCCTGCAGCTTGCTGTGCAGCGACTCATAAGTTTGAATGATTTGCTTGCTGTAATCGTAAAGCACTTGGCCTTCACGGGTGAGCCGGAAGCGCTTCTTGCTGCGCTCAATGAGCAGGGATTTGAAGATGCGCTCGAGGGAACTAATCTGCTGGCTGACGGCTGACTGCGTGACGCTGTTTATTTGCGCCGCCTTGGTAAAACTTTCGGTCTCGGCCAAGTCGCAAAAAACCTTAAGACTTTCGATTTGCATAAGGTGAGTTAAACAAAATTGTTTGATTTAGTCAACTACTGTTGCGGGCGGGCGAGCGCCGCCTTCACCTTGCGCAACAGGTCCGAGCTGGTGAACGGTTTTTGCAGATAGGTCGCGTGCTCGAGTTTCTCCTCCGGCAGCACGTAGCCGCTCATCGCCACGATGGGCAGATGCGACCCGTCCCGCCGGAGGCGCTCCATCAGTTCGCGCCCGCCCATGCCCGGCATCACCAGGTCCGTGATCAGCAGGTCGATCGCCGGGGTGGGCTGCGCGAGCATGGCGAGCGCCTTGTGCCCGCTGCTGGCCGTGAGCACCCGGTAGCCAAATTCGGACAGAATGGCCTCGGCCATGGTCAGCATCAGGCTTTCATCATCCACCACCAGGATCGTGCCGGTCCCGTGAAATTCCTTGTCCCCCTCGAGCCCATCGGACACGACGGTTTTTTCCGCCGGCAGATAGACGCGCACGGAAGCGCCCTTGCCGACCTGGCTGGAGAGGGCCACCCCGCCGCCGTGGTTGGTGACGATGCCGTAAACCAGGGCCAGGCCCAGGCCGCGATGCGGCGGGCGCTTGGTGGTGAAGAACGGCTCGAACACCCGGGGCAGGACGGTGTCTTCGATGCCGGCCCCGTTGTCGGTGACTTCCACGCACACGTAAGAGCCGGCCGTCAGGCGCACATTGCGGTCCTGCGTGGATTGGGTGAGTTCCACGTTGCGGGTGGCGACCGAAATCTGGCCCGCGGCGCCCGCCGCGTAGGCTTCCACGGCATTTTCAAAAACCTTGGTCAAGGCCTGCTGCACCTTGGCCTCGTCGTAGCGGGCTTCGTAGAGGCCTCGTTCCTGCGTGAACCGCCAGGTCAGCCGCGGTCCGGTCGAACTGCGGAATGCCTCGAGACAGCGATGCACCACGGCGTTGAGGTTGCCCGCCGGCGAGCGGCGGACCTCCTTTTCCTGCCGGCTGAACAGGGCGAGCTCGGCGGCGATTTCGGCGGCCCGGGCCGCCGATTTTTCCACCTCCAGCAGCGACCGGCGCCACGGATGGTTCGGCTCGGCCTTGCCCAACAGAAGTGACGTGTGCGCCAGCACACCCGTCAGCGCATTATTGAAGTCCAGGGAAACCGTGCGGGCCAGTTGCAACGCGCACTCCAGCCGCTGCTTCACCGCCGCATCGCTGGTCACCGTCCGGAATTCCGTGGGCGACTCCGCGGTCCGCTCGGCAAGATGGTCGCCCAGCGGCAACAACTGGAATAGAAAACGGCTGCCGCCCCCGGTGGGGAGCAGGGCCACGGCGGTGGAAAATTTTCTTTCGACCCCGTCGGGCAGGCGAAACTGCAGATCGAAGATGGGCGGATGATTTTTTTCCCACCACGCCAGGAAGTTGGCCGGCGGCGTGCCGTTGGCCGAGGCCCAAATGGTATTCAATCCCACCGGCAGCGCCGCCACCACCGGTCCGAACAGCGTCCGGCCAGCGGCATTGCAATTTAAAATCACACCGCCGGCATCCACCGACAACGCCGGCCAGGCGGCACTTTCCAGACCAAGTACAACATCCGGATTCATCAATCGAGCGCAATAGAGGGTGGAGAGATTACCACGAAAAGCTTGGATATCAAGGCGCTAAACGAAACGCCGGGGGCAGCCGGCGTTCCAGCTTGAACCGTTTGACGCAACAGGTGAGACCATAGCTGGCGCTCTCCACGTTGGCGCCGCCGATGAGCCGGCCGGACCGGGCCAGCAGCGCGGCGCCGACCGGGAAACGGGAATAAGGCGCCACCGCGCCCCGGCGGGCCTCCGCCGCGGCGGCCATCAGTTTTTTCGTTTCGATTTTCATGTCCGTTGTCTTCGGCGTCGACCGAATGAAAGTGTCGCCGCGACCGGCGCCGGCTCCCCACCTGGAGTTTGGCGGATCACCGCTATTGGACTGCCTGCGCCCGGTAATGTTCGGCGAAATTGGCGAGCCACTGGGCGCCGATGGTTTTCACCTGTTCGGCCGTGGCCAGCACTTCCGCGTGCGAAAGTTTATGCGGGCTGATGCCGGCGGCGAGGTTGGTGATGCAGGAAACCGCGGCCACGCGCAGGCCGCATTGGCGGGCCACGATGGCTTCCGGCACGGTGCTCATGCCCACGGCGTCCGCGCCCAGCCGGGCAAACGCGCGGATTTCCGCCGGCGTTTCAAAGCTGGGGCCGCTCACCGCCAGGTACACGCCCTGGCGCAACTTCAAGCCGCTGGTCTTGCCCGCCGCCAGCAGCCACCGGCGGAGGGTTGCGTCGTAGGTATCGGTCAAATCCACGAACCGGTTGAGGCCCGGCCCGGCCGGCCCGCGCAAGGGGTTGGCGCCCATGAAATTGATGTGATCGGTCAACACCATGAAATCGCCCGGCCGGAAAGCGCGATTGATGCCGCCGGCGGCGTTGGTGAGCAGGAGGTCGCGGATGCCAAACGCGGCCAGCGTGCGCACGGCAAAGGTCACCCGCTCCAGGGGGTGTCCCTCGTAAAAATGGGCGCGTCCGCTGAGCACCAGCACCGGCGTGCCGCCCAGGTGACCAAACAACACTTCGCCGGCGTGACCGCTGACGGTCGGCCGGGGAAAACCCGGGAGGCGGGCGTAAGCAATTCTCCGCTCCACCCGCAGGGCGGCGCGCACGTGGTGAAAACCGCTCCCCAGCACCAGGGCCAGTGTGGGCCGCAGGGAACAGGCCTTGTGCAGCCGCGCGGCGGCCACTTTGGGATCGGGCGGATTCATGACGCCCGTGAGTCATACTCAAAAAAAGCGCGGCCGGAAACACGGAAATGCAATCTGCCTTCTACCGGCCTTGGCACGCCCGCGTAACGCCGACATTCTCGTCGGCGGGTAAAGGCGACTTTCCAGTCGCCAGTTCCAGAGCCACTGCCGTGCCTGCCAACCTGCGTGCCCAAGCCAAGCAATTGCCCCGCCCTAAAATCACGCTCGGTCCGATCCGCTCCGCGTCTTCAACGCTGCGATTTCGCCGTGATCTCCAGGGTCTGCGTGCCGCCATGCTACGTTCGCGGCGCGCACGGAGTGACGCGCCCCACCGCCGCCTGGCACGCATTCCGCATTCCGAACTCCAAACTCCGCACTTTGGGCGGGCGGGGGGAGGCGCCGGGCCGAACTGCGTCTTGCGACGGGAGCGTCCAGACAGTATTTTGCAGGCAGCGTGCTCCCGTAGCTCAAATGGATAGAGCAGCGGATTTCTAATCCGCGGATTTGGGTTCGATTCCCAACGGGGGTACCACTTCGTAAAACTGTTCACTTCGCCGACACGCCTCGGGGCCAGGCGAGCGAGACCCAGCCAACGATGAAGGCCGTACCGCCGAACGGAGTGATGGCGCCCAACCAGCGGATATTCAATATGGCCAAGACATAGAGGGAGCCGCTGAACAGGATGATGCCCGCAAAAAAACACCACCAAGCCACCGGTCGAAACAGCCGGGCCTCCGCCAGCACGAAGAGCATGACGGTGTGAATAAAGTGGTAGAAAACCGCCTTTTCCCAGATCTGGCTGGTGCCATTGACTTCCAGCAAGTGTTTCAGCCCGTGCGCGCCGAAAGCGCCCAGCCCCACGGCGAGCACGCCGAGCACCGCGGCAATCCTGGAGGAGGCGGCGGCTTTCATTTCGGGCCGGCCGGGGGCAGCGCTCGTTGTTGCAGCTCCCGTTCCAGATAGGTGTCTGCCGGCGCCGTCGCCCACGCCGTCAACCACAGGTCGCCCAGCAACTGGCCGCTCTTGACCAGTTGCGCTTCCAGAAAAACCCGGCCGGCGGAATTGCCGCCGGCTGGGCCGGTCAGTTGGCCATCCTTTTCCAACCGGTACAGCGGTTCCACCAATTGATTGTTGGCCACCACGAAATTGACGGCGGTCTCAAAAATGCCGTTGGGTGTGGCCGCGCCGGCCAGCTTGGCGGCGGGATGAACCTGGGCGGACAATTTGCGCACATCGATGCCGCCGGTCTGGCGGAAAAACCCGCCATCGATCCATTGGTGAAACGCGTGATCGGTCGTATAGCCGTTTGGGTTGGGGCCGACCCAGCCGTTGAAATGCTTGGAGGTGTGCAGCGGCTGGCTGGCATCGCCCACGTAATGGCCGAGCACGCCCATCACATAGAGGATGTTTTCCCGGGCGTTGGCGATTTCATCCGGCGCGCCGCCGAATCTTTCCAACGCCGCCAGCGTGCTGAAACCGGACTGGAGCTTTTGATAATTCTCCGTGATGGACCAGGGCAGAAAACCGCTGAGCTCCCGGGTATGGTCGCTATCGCGGGCCGGGTCGATGGGCGGGAATTTCTCCGGATGTGCGGCGCGGGCCAGGGCGAGGTCGGCCACGAAGTCGTAACGCAAGGGCGGCAGCTTTTCGGGGGTGAGGCCGTAAAGGGCCAGGTCCTCGAGGTCCAGGTAGTGGTCCGGCCCGTTGGCCTGGCCCAGGGTGAGGCCGGTGCCGGTGCGATAATTCATTTCGTTGCGCCAGCGGTCGGGTTCGCCGGCCAGATAGGCAATCCGCGCGCGCGCCGGCGGGGTCAAGGCGAAGGCGGGAAAATTGGCGGGCAGGGTGGACAACGCCAGTTCATTGATGGCGCGATGGCCTTCATAATCCCACGCGGCCGCCTGGCAAACCACGGCGCCGCCGGCGAGGATCGAAGCAAACAGCTTGCTGATCATATCAAATCCCGGTCCGTCGAAAGCTTAGTGCAGCCGGACCGGATTGCCAGACCGAAATCCCGGCGCACAAATTCCGGGTGCGCGGTGAAAAAAAATATGCTTGCCCGGGGTTCGCGGGTAAGCTCTCGGCATGACGATCATAACGACTGACTCGTGCACCGGCTACCATCATGCCGGGCATGCCGACCGGCCGCAACGGATCACCGGCACCGTGGCCCTGCTCAAAGGCCAGACGGACCTGCCCCTCGAGTGGCAGGAGCCAACGACCGTCACGGACGAGCAACTGCTGCGGGCGCACACGCCGGCGGTACTTGAGCGCCTAAATAAGCCGGGGGATTTTGACGAG